>ERZ772779.928-NODE-928-length-12609-cov-10.220567_pt1 | contig 12609 bp, 9 predicted proteins | sample MGYA00511360_ERZ772779 | MGnify/ENA primary metagenome ERZ772779 (study PRJEB29015, sample SAMEA2738112) | human oral metagenome | biome: human oral; feature: human-associated habitat; material: saliva | place: China | collected 2231 ...
GGTGTATGCCTTGCGGATTTCCTCGGTGCCGAGGATGAGCCCCGCAGTCGGGAAGTCGGGTCCCTTGATGACGCCCATGAGTTCGTCGATGGTGGTGTCGGGGTTGTCGATGAGCATGAGGGTGCCGCCTATGACCTCGACCATGTTGTGCGGCGGAATGTTGGTGGCCATGGCCACCGCAATGCCCGTGCTGCCGTTGATGAGCAGGTTGGGGATCTTGGCCGGCAACACCTGGGGCTCGGAGGTCGAACCGTCATAGTTCGGCCCGAAGTCCACCGTGTCCTTCTCGATGTCGACCACCATCTCGCTGGCGATCTTGCGCAGCCGGATCTCGGTGTAACGCATCGCCGCCGGCGGGGCGCCGTCCACCGAGCCGAAGTTGCCCTGGCCGTCCACCAGCGTGTAGCGCAGCGAGAAGTCCTGCGCCATCCGCACGACCGTGTCGTAGATGGCCAAGTCGCCGTGCGGGTGATACTTACCCATCACGTCGCCCACCACGCGGGCAGACTTGAGGTAGGGTCGGTTCCAGACGTTGTTCAGCTCGTGCATGGCGTAGAGCACCCGGCGGTGCACCGGCTTGAGGCCGTCACGCACATCGGGCAGCGCGCGCCCCACGATCACGCTCATGGCGTAATCGAGGAAGGAACGCTTCATTTCCTGCTCGAGACTGATCGGTACCGTTTCTTTGGCGAATTGATCCTGATCCATGGAATCCGGGACGCACCGCATGGCCCCCGTGCGAAGGGCCCCGCCGCACGCAAACAAGAGACCCGAGCACAGGCCCGGGTCAGGAAGAAAGGAGGAAGCCCCGACAACGGAGCCGCCCCGGAACAGGCCCTGCGGTCAGCACGTCCCCAGGACCCGAAAAAGCTGCGCCGGCCACCCACGACGGGTCTTGAAGACCCATCAATGACCGGGCCATGCCTCGCTCCGGCTAAGCCCTTGAATTTTAGACCATCCGCGCCCCCGACTCACGGACACCCCGAAACCGGCTCTCACGTATCGGCAAGAACCCGACACCCAAGTCACTTCTGCCCTTTCACCCGCCTGGCGCCCTTGCTCCCACTGCGGCGCATTCTCGGGCCGCCCCGTGTCCCCAAGCCGGCTTCACGCCACGAATATGTTGCAAATGAACGACAATTCACCCTGCTGGCGTCGCAGAACGGACCCAAGTCCCTACGGACCGACCGGACGCTATGGCACAATGAGTCAAGCGTATTCGTATGGACGCAGCCCTACGGCCACGGCCCGAAGGTTGTTCTTTACGCAAGCTCACTGCATTTTGCACAGGGTCACAGCTGGTAAGTGGTACGCCACAGTCCGTCCTTGTCAAGGTGCTGGTTTTTCAGCTGAGAGTCGTCTCACCGAGAGGAGAAACATGAAGAAATCGGTCAAGCTTGGCGCATTGGCTGCGACAGCGCTGCTCGCCGCCTGCGCGACAGGCAGCGGGGCAAAGGGCCCTGATGTCACCGCCGATCAGAACGATACCGGCTACGTCACGTCGCGCGACGGCGGCGTGGTGACCGGCAAGTTCGGCGAGTGCTTCCACGACAGGGCTTTCAAAGCCTCGCACGCCATCGTGGAATGTGATCCGGATCTGGTGCCGAAGGCGCCTCCGCCGCCTCCCCCGCCGCCGCCGCCGCCTCCCCCGCCGCCGCCTGCTGCACCTCAACCCACCAGTGAAAAAGTCACCTTCGCTGCCGATACCTTCTTCGGCTTCGACCGTGCCGTGCTGAAGGATGAGGGCAAGCAGAAGCTGGATGACATCGTCAACCAGCTCGACGGTGTTGATCTGGAAGTCATCGTTGCCGTCGGCCACACCGACAGCGTCGGTCCGGAAGCCTACAACCAGCGTCTGTCGGTCCGCCGTGCAGAAGCCGTGAAGGCCTATCTGGTCAGCAAAGGCATCGAAGCCAACCGGGTCTACACCGAAGGCAAGGGCGAAGCCCAGCCTGTCGCCGACAACAAGACCAAAGATGGCCGCGCGAAGAACCGTCGCGTGGAAATCGAAGTGGTCGGCAGCCGCCAGGTCATGCAGTAAGCCTGCAGCACGCCACATGCCAGCTGCCCGCTCCGGCGGGCACTGGCAGGGCCAGAAAAGCCACCATGATCCGTCATGGTGGCTTTTTTATTGCCCAAATATGGTCCAGGCCCCATGGACCGAACGCCCGCCCCCAACGCACGGCTTAGGCTCTAAAATCCCCCATGCGCCCAGGAAGAGTGCCTTTTGGCCCAATCTCCCCGGGCACCCCTCATCCGGTTCCGTGCCCGCAAGGGCGCCTTCCCGGCCCCTTTTCGCAGGACCTCCCCTGCCGCACGCTTCCATCTACCATGTCCACCAGCCCGTCCGCTCCCAGCCCGGCATCCGCCGACAGCAGCGCCGCTGCCAACGTCGACCAGGCCGAACTCGACAAGTTCCAGGCGCTCGCCTCGCGGTGGTGGGACCCCGACAGCGAATTCAAACCCCTGCACGACATCAACCCGCTGCGCCTGGAATGGATCGTCCAGCAGGCCGGCGGCAGCCTATCCGGCCGCAACGTGGTGGACGTGGGCTGCGGCGGCGGCATCCTCACCGAAGCCCTGGCCAAGGCGGGTGCCGCCACCACGCTGGGTGTGGATCTGGCCGACAAGTCGCTTCAAGTGGCCCGTCTGCACGCCCTGGAAAGCGGCGCCCCGGCCAAGTATGAAAAGATCGCCGTCGAGGACCTGGCCGCGCGGCAACCCGGCCACTTCGACGTGGTCGTCTGCATGGAGATGCTCGAACACGTCCCGGACCCGGCCTCGGCCATCCGCGCCTGTGCGGACCTTGCCAAGCCCGGCGGCACCGTGCTGCTCTCCACGCTCAACCGCAACCCCAAGTCCTACCTGTTTGCCATCGTCGGCGCCGAATACGTCCTGAAGCTGCTGCCGCGCGGCACCCACAGCTTCGACAAGTTCATCCGCCCCGCCGAACTGGCCCGCATGGCCCGTCAGGCCGGTCTGGAGCTGCAGGGCTTCATGGGGCTCACCTACAACCCCGTCACCCAGCAATATCGCCTCAACCCCCACGATGTCGGCGTCAATTACATGGCATCGTTCCGGAAACCCCAGTAAAGGTCCGTCATGCCCCAGCTCAAGACCCGGCCTGCCGCCGTCTTCTTCGACCTGGACGGAACCCTGGTCGACACCGCCGACGACCTGGCCGCCCCGGTAGACGGGCAGCCACGAGGTGACGGCGTGAATCGTTGACTGGGCGTCGACTGCGACGAGAATGCGTGTCTCTGGGACCGCGAGCTCGCGAACGCCGCCGAGCGTGAAGCCCATTTCCGGCAGGGCCTTATCGGAGCTCCAGTCCCGCGAGATAACGGTGATTTGGTCCTTCCAGCCGAGCGGGCATTCCTCCCAGGTGGTCCACACGGCCTCGACTCCTTCGCGCGTCGCGTGGTTCATGGCGGTGCGCACGTCCTGGTAGGCCTTGCCCTTGAATGCGAGGCCGGGCAGGTCGAGGAGCGATTCCTCAGCGACCTGCATGATCGTCCAGCCGTCGCGTCGGGCAGCCTGCGCGAGGTCCTCGTGGATCGAGTAGAGGGCGGGCGTCAGGCCCGCGGAGGCGGTGAAGGCGGAGAACTCGGCGATGGCCCGCGAGGCCGTTCCCTCCTCGTAGGCGAGGTCCGTGACGGTCAGCGCGACGCCGCCGGCCCCGCGGTAGGCGACCCCGGCCTCGTCGAAGGGAGAGACCCACACCTGGTTGCCTTCCCAGGTCTGCATCCACCCGAGGGTGCTCGCTCCGTGCTCGCGCAGGAGGGGGATGAGATCGTCGACCGGGGAGGAGGCGGGCACGCGGGGCAGAGCCAGGAGCGCGCGCAGCACCAGGACCAGCGTGCCGACCCACGCGACGAGCGGCATCCACAAGACGGGCGCCTCGGCCAGGAGAGTCATGGGAACGAGCGTGGGCTCGAAAATCGAGGCGGTCGCCGTGGGCAGGAGAGCGAGGACGTAGTCGTGGAATACCTGCAGCGGCGTCGCGTTGGGTGCGTCCGAGAGGTCCTCGCCCGAGGCCAGGGCGGAGAAGGGGATGAACGAGTCGCTCGTGAGCAGCCCGAGCACGAATACCACGGCCGCGCACACGGCCATGAGAATGAGCCAGCGGCGCAGGAGCGTCGACGTCGTCGAGGGCGCGGCGTGGATCGTGAAGGAACGGCGCATCCACCAGGTAATGGCGCACAGCGTCACGTTGAGGAGGACGGGCATGAGCAGCAGGGCGGCGGCCGTGCTCACCTCGGGGCGCAGGTGGTCGTCCGGGCCGTTCCACGCGAGAAGCTCGACGGTGGTTGACGTCACCGTCGAGATGCCGAGGAAGCCCTGCAGGACGAGCGTCCCGACGTAGGCGATGCGGCGCCCCTTACGCAGGCCGTAGGCGAAGATGAGCTGGAGCGTGATCGGCGCCAGGCACAGGAGGGTCGTGATGACGCCCGTGCGGCCCTCGAGCCACCAGGCCGGCCCCAGCGACCAGCGCATCTGCGCGAGTGGTCCTTCGGGTGCGGCCGAGACGACGGTGAGAGCCGCCGCGCACGCCCAGCACAGGGCGGCGATCGAGGTAAGTTGGCGCCCGAGGGTCACCTCGTCGTCGGTGTCCTCGTCGGAGCCGCGCACGCCGACCAGGCGCGCGGCGACCATGCCGGCCAGGAGCGCCCACACGCGCGCGTAGGAAATAGCCGATCCGAGGATGGCTGCGGACAACACAAGGACGCCAATGAGGAGGAAACGGGCCCTCCAACGCCAGCGGGAGCTCAGGGATTGGGCGGCTGCGCCCGCGAGTGCGACGAGGATGAGGCTCGTCCCCCACAGGGTGCCCGCGCCGACCGCCTGGCCCCATTCGCTGACGGCGCGCTTGAGCAGGGGTAGCGTCGCCCACGTCGCGGTGACTCCGACGACCTGGCCGGACAGGGCTGCGGCCACCCACGCCCGGGTGCCCAGGTGACGTTCGGCCGCGCCGCCGACGACAATAACCGCGATGACGCCGACGACGGCGGTGGCGACGAAGTGCCCGGGGATCGCACCGACGGAGGAGAAGACCGACCACCAGTGGCCCGCCGACGGGTCGGCTTCGAGGACGGTGAACTGGTCGCGCCACACCAGGTAGCTGGCCGAGACGACGGCCACAACGACCGTGACGACCGCCGTCGCGGGGGCTCGGGAGAGCCAGCGGGCCGTCAGATGGGCCGCCGAGGAAAGGAGGACCCACAGGGTGTGCAGCGTCGCCCGTACGGGTGCGCCGATCCTCGCTAGAGCGGTCGTGCGGGGTGTGGGCGCTCCCGCTTCTTCCTCAGCCATGGTGGCGTCCTCTCGAGCAGTTCACTTCTCCGGAGGACACAATACTCCGGTTATCTGAATACAGACTGAACGTCGGCTGGGAGGGTGTCTACCCGGTCACGAGGCCGTGGCCGGGAGGACTCACACACTCAGGGTCGCGAACTCCGCGAGGGCGAGCGGACGCCCGGCGCTCATCTCGGCGCGCATGAGGTCTACGACGGCGTCGAGGCCCTGGCCGGGGCGCGCAGCCGCCGCGACGGAGCGCTGGCGCTCGTAGGAGGCGCCGATCGTGAGGATCGTGTCAAGTCCGGCGAACTCGCGCGCGCAGCCCAGGTCGGCGGCGACGGGGGCGAGCTCCTCGCGCAGGCGCGCGATGCCGTCCCGGGCGCTCTCGGTGGTCCCGTCGCGCGACACGATCAGTGTTGCGTCCATACCGTAGCGGGCCGAGCGCCACTTGTTCTCGGCGACGAACCAGTCCGGCAGGACGGGAAGGGGCTCGCCGGCGTCGTACAGGCGCGAGAAATGCTCAACGAGGACGTGGGTGAGCGCCGCGAAGGTGGCGACCTCGGTCGCATTCGTCGCCGCGTCGTACACGCGATTTTCGATCGTGCCGAAGGCGGGCGAAGGACGAATGTCCCAGCGGACCTCGTCGAAGCCCTCGATGACGCCGGTGCGGATCATGTCGTCCGTGTAGGCCTCCAGGTCCTCCCACGTGTCGAACTGGCGGGGGATGCCGGCGGTGGGCAGCTGCTGGAAGACCATCGCCCGGTTGGAGGCGTAGCCCGTGTCCTCGCCAGCCCAGAACGGGGAGGACGCGGAAATCGCCTGCAGGTGGCCCAGGTGTGCGGTCAGCGCCGCCTGAATCGGCAGGATCTTCGCGCGATCCTCGACGCCGACGTGCACGTGGACGCCGTACAGGAGCATCTGGTGACCCCAGTAGGCAGTGCGCTCCACGAGCTGGGCGTAGCGCTCGGAGTCGGTCACCCGCTGGCGCCCGGGGCGAGCAAAGGGGTGGGTGCCCGCGGTGGCCAGGTCGATGCGCAGGTCCGAGGCCAAGGGACGCAGGAAGTCAACGCAGCCGGTGAGGTCGGCGATGCACTCGGCGACCGTCGAGCGCGGCTTGGAGACAACCTCGATCGTGTTGAGGAGCATCTCGCGGTGGACACCCGGATACAGCTGTCCGTCAATCGTCGCGCGGTCAATGATCGCGTCGGCGCTCTGACGAAGATCGTGCGAGTCGCGGTCGACGAGCTGGAGCTCCCACTCGACACCGATCGTGGAGCGCTGGGAGGAGCCGAAGGGCAAGGTCATGGCGTTCCTTTCGCTGATTGCCTCCATTGTGACAGCACGCCGCTCCGCTTCGGTGGAGAGCTTCCTTACAGGTTTGCGGGCAACCGCCGACAGATGACGGCCCGGTGGCGCCCCTCCAGGCGCGTCGCAATGACTGTCAGATCCTTGGTTCCGCCACGAAGCTTGAGGGATTGACGCAGATCCTCCGGGTTGATGTCCGCGCCGCGTTTCTTGATCTCGACGGCGCCCGCGTCTCGCGATCTGAGAGCGGCGGCGATGGCCTTGGGGCGAAGGTTTGTCACCTCCAGGACTTCGAAGCGGTCATAGAAGGGGCTGTCTGGCACATCGTCACCCGTCAGGTAGGCGATCTTGTCGGACACGATGCCCGCTCCGACCCGCTGCGCCAGGCACGCCAACAGGCCCGAGCGGATCACCGCCGGGTCCGCCTCCGCGATGATGGCCCCCAGCGGGGCGACCTCCACGCGCTCGGCGGGAGCGTTGGCGGCCTCCCCGCAAGGAGAGGCGAGGCTGTGAGCAGCCCCGGCCTCGTCCAGGAGAAGACACGAACGACCCCTGCCCTCGGGCGCGAGAGCGGGGGACCACAGGGAGGCCTCGACGAGGCTGCCGCCCACGCTCACCCACTGAGCGTGCCAATCCGCCGGAATGAGGTCGTGCGCGATGCCCGGCGCCACCTTGACCCCCACCCGATCGATCGTGCGCGCGAGGCGAAGAACCGCGGACAGGGGAGGGGACCAGGCTTCCGGGTTCGTGATGCGCGCGGAGCCTCGCGAGGCCCCCGTGCGCCGCGCCGGATCGGCGAAGATGGCGTCCACGCCCTCGGCCGCAAGCTCGGCGATGTCCAGATCCATGACGTCGCCCAGGCGCACCTGCGACCCCTCGAAATCGCGCAGGTTCGCGGCCGCAGCACCCGCCGCGTCCGGATCGATGTCAACCGCCAGCACGTCCAAGCCCAACCCGGCGATCGCCAGCGCATCCGCGCCGATCCCACACCCCAGATCTGCCACCCGCGTCGCGCCGGCGCTGCGGAAACGCTGCGCGTGACGCACCGCCACCACCAGCCGCGTGGCCTGCTCCAGCCCGTCGCGCGTGAACACCATGTGGGAGGCGACCGGGCCGAACTTCGTGCGCGCCGCCTCGCGCAACGCGAGCTGGGTCAACACGGCGGCCGCCAGCTCCGCCTCGACGCCGGAGGCGCGCAGAGCTCCCCCCAGCTCGCGCAGCGGGATCGGATTCGTCTCCTGGCGGGCCTGCAGAGAAGCCAGGAGCTCCCAGCCGGGGGAGGACAGGATCGGGGTCAAAGTGCTCACGGCGTCATTGTCCCATCTCTTCACCGCCGAGGCCCGGGCCGGCTCGCGCTCGCGGGCGAGGCCGAGCGGCATCGCCGTCGGTGAACCGCCTGGCACTCAGGTTGCCCGAGTGCCAGGTGCGCAACTACACTCATGGAGGAAGCGCGGGAACACCCGCGACCGGTCCTGCACCTGACCCCCGCGACGGCAGGGAAAGGACGAGCACCTTCGTGACAAAGAGAAAGGGAACGACAATGTCGATCTCCATCAAGCCCCTCGAGGACCGCATCGTCATCCGCCAGGTTGAGGCCGAGCAGACCACCGCCTCCGGCCTGGTTATTCCGGATACCGCCAAGGAGAAGCCGCAGGAAGGCGAAGTTATCGCCGTGGGTCCTGGCCGCGTCGATGACAATGGCAACCGTATCCCCGTCGACGTTAAGGTCGGCGACGTTGTCATCTACTCGCGCTACGGCGGCACCGAGGTCAAGTACGAAGGCCAGGAATACCAGATCCTGTCCTCGCGCGACGTCCTGGCGATCGTGGAGCGCTGATCGCCTCAGCGGCCAGCCACTTGTGGGGCGGCCCGGAAGATTTTCTTCCGGGCCGCCCCCGTTGTATGCCCAATGCTGGGCGCTGCGTTGCGTTAGGAGACGGCCTCGGCGGCCTGAGCCAGCACGGTGTTACGCACGTAGGATGCGTCGCGGAAGCCGGGGATGTAGGCCTTGTTAATGAAGAGCGTGGGCGTTCCGGTGATACCGGCCTGATGGGCTTGGTCTTTGGCGGAGGCTACCTTGGTGACGGTCATCGGGTCGAGCATGGTCGCGCGGAACTTGTCCAGGTCAGGCACGCCGGCTGTCGCTGCGAAGTCCACGAGGGACTGCTCAGAGTACTGGGGGTGCCCGCTCGGGTCGGCAGCCGCGTACACGGCATCGTGGAATTCCCAGAACTTGCCCTGCTCTGCCGCGGCGATGCCCGCCTGGGCGGCCAGTGGAGACGTTTCGGTGATCTGCGCCAGGTCATACCACTCGATGCGAAGGGTGCCGTCTTCCACCAGGTCGGCCAGCGCGGGGTCGACCTGCTGGGCGAACTTCGTGCAGTAGGGGCACGCGAAGTCGGAGAAGACGACCATCGTGACGGGCGCGTTAATGTCGCCTTTCGCCTGCTGATCGCCAGCGTCGTGTCGCATGAACGAACTCATAATTGACAGGTTGTTCGGGTTTGTTTGGCTCGGTTCAGCGCTCTGCTCGGCCGCGGGCAGCTGGGATGAGGCGGTGGCGGCGGGGGTTGCCTGACTTGCCGGTGATGTGGAGGACAGCTGGACGCCCATCCACACGCAGGCTCCTGCGAGCATGGCGGTGACGGGCGCGGTGACCAAGAACAGGGTCTTGTAGACGTTGGGCTGGAACCGGTCGGTGTCCGTCTTCTTCTTACTCGTGGACGAGGCCTTGGCGTCGTTGGTGGTCATGCGTCCTCCTGTGGAACGTTAGTTGTGGTGCCGGCAGAGCCTGGGCATTAAAATGGTGCGGCATCGCGGTGGCGATGCCGCACCTGCAGTTCGGTTGCGCGTTAGGAAACGCGACGCCCGCGTCCGGAGGAGCGGATTTCTTCGCGTCGTTCTTCCTCGGTCATTCCGCCCCAGATGCCGTAGGGTTCCTGGGCAGCCAGTGCGTAGGATCGGCACTGTTCGATGACCGGGCAGGTTGAGCAGATCGCCTTGGCGTTTGCCGCGCGACGCCGACGCGTCGAGCCGCGCTCCCCCTCGGGGTGGAAGAACAGTTCGGTGTCCAGGTCTCGGCACGCCGCTTCGTACTGCCATTCCCAAGCGTCGATCATGGGTCCGGGCAGACGGGAGACGTCAGTCATGGGTGCCTCCTTCATGTCTGTCGTGCCGACATTTTCGGCACACGATGTCCGCAAGAATAAGCACTTATGCGGTAGTTATTCAAGACCCTTGTCAGAAGTATGAGACAGTTCTCATAGCGCGGGGCCTGGTCTGTACAAATGTCGAAAAGAATGCGGTGGACGCTGCGAACGACGCGTGAACAACTTGATGAACAACTATGGGCTACCAGCTATTCCTCTTCCTGTGGCGCTCGCGCGCCTAACAAGCAAGAATCTGAAAGAAACACGGAGACAATACTCGGGAGGGACCATGCCGCGAGCGATCCTGACCCACGCTGGCCGCGCCGACCGCTCACGCACCGTGTCCGCCGTCGCTGACGAACTCGGCGTCTCCGCCTCCACGCTGCGCACCTGGGAACGCCGCTACGGCCTCGGCCCCGAAAGACGCGAAGCCGGATCGCGACGCCGCTACCAACCAGAAGACGTCGAACGTCTGCGCGCCATGGTCAACCACCTGCACGCGGGCCTACCCGCGGGCGAAGCCGCCAAGCGCGCCCTCGCGGACGTGAGCGTGCACCCGAGTACGGGCCCCGCCAACGCCGCTCAGCTGCGCTCAGTCATCCTCGCCGACGACCTCCCTCGCCTCGAGGAAGTCCTCGAAGCCGCCGTCGCCAGCCACGGCCTCGTCCATACATGGTCACGTTTCGTCGAACCCACCCTCAAATCCCTGCGCTGTGCCCCAGCCGGCGAACCCGTCGGATGCCCACCGGCCCTCATGCTGGTCAACGCCTTCCAACGCCTGTGCCGAACCGTCTACCTCTCGCGACCAACCCGTTCACTCGTCGGCGGAGACCGCGTCGCCATCCTCACCGACCTCCTCCACGAGACCCCCGCCCAAGTCATCGGCGTCGCCCTAGCGTGGTACGGATGCGACGCGCGCCTGCTCACCAGTGAACAGTATGGGGGAGTGCGTGCTATCGACCGCTTCCGCGAATACGTGCGCGCCGGAGTACCAGCCCTGACCGTTGTCCTCGGGTCCGGCCCCTCCTGCGCGAACACCGTCCAAGACCTGATTGCCCGCTACGGCGGCCCCACGATCATCGTGGGCGCCGACACCCCTGACATCCTGGCCACCCAGGTGCAGCGGGTACGAACGGTCAGCGCCTGCGTCGAGGAAGCCCTCGCGCTTCTAGCACCTCAAGCCGACCTGCAGCTCATCGGCCGGTCCTAACCTGCCAGGCCCCTGCACCCTAGCCGAGACAGTCAGCCCCTCGTGTCGCCCGCTCACGCCAAGAGTCCTGGTCAGGTGATACCGTGAGAGTACGCACCGGCAGGAGAACAGTCATGAACGCCCCCTGGAACAATGAGGATCTACGCCGCGCATTCGACGCCGACTTCGACGCGCTCGTTTCCTTCGCGTCCCGGTCGAAGGCGCGGGTCGGTTTTGCCTACCTGCGCGCCGACGGCCAGGCGGACCTCGGACGCCCCCTGGACGCGCGCATCAGCGCCCGCATGACCCACGTCTTTGCGCTCGCCCAGATGCGCGGCATTGAAGGGGCCTCCCACCTGGTCTCCCATGGACTCGCCGCCCTGACAGGCCCGCTGCGCGCTGCGAACGGCTCCTGGTACGCCGAGGTCGTCCCCACCTCCGAGACCAGCGCCACCCCCGTGCCCCGCGCAATCCTCTCCCAGCGCGCCCAATCCGCGATGATCGGCGCAGCTGCCGCCGCCATCCTGGCAGGCCACGAGGACGCGCGCACCCTCCTGGATGACCTCGACCGTGACCAGGATACGCGCTGGTGGGATCCCTCCTACGGAGCCGTACGCGAAAACATCGACGCGGCCAGCGGTAAGCGCTCGCCCCTGCGGCGCCTGTCCACCAACCTCGACACCGCCCAGGCCTACCTGGCTGCGTGGGAGGCCACGGGACAACGCGTCTGGTTCGATCGCGCACGTTCCATTGTTCGCCTCGTCGGGGAAGTCGCTGCGCGCTGCGGCTTCGCCCTCCCCGACTTCTACGACGAGGAGTGGCGGCCCCTACCCCCCTCCTGTGAGCAGCCTCCCCTCGAACTTATCCGGCCCGGCGACACCCTGCCCGGCCTCGGCTTTAAAGCCGCGCGTCTCATCGGCCAGACCCACGCGATTCTCACCCGCATGGGAGAGACCCCGTGCCTCTGGATGCTCGACACGGCAACAGCACTCTACGACCGCGCACTCGCCGACGGCTGGACCGATCAAGGCATCGGCGGCATCATCTACACGCGTGACCCCACCGGCGTCGTCGCAGCCCCCCAACGCATGCACTGGGTCGTATGTGAAGCCGCCAGCGCCGCGCGCGTCCTAGCCGAACTGGTCGAACCTGACCGCGCCGACGACCTTGCCGTCGACTACGCGCGCGCCGTCGCCTGGGCCGACTCTCACGCTCGCGCAGGGGCAGGACGCTGGATCCACGAAATCGCCCCCGACGGCACCGTGTCCATGCACGTGTGGGAGGGGCGCCCCGACGCCCTCACCGCCGCCCGCATGCTCGCGCGCGGCGCAGCCCCGATCGACCTCACCGTCACGGGCGCAACCGCCCGCGCCGCCGCAGCGGCCCACCGCAGCAGCGTCGCTTGACCCGGGAGCTGCACCGGCCTCGAACCTATGGCGTATCTCGCGCGCCTCGGCCCGTATATGCGCCCCGGCCTCGTGCACGGCGCTCCGCGCAACACCCGAAGGGACGCGAAAGGCCCGCCGACCACCTACAATTGGCCCATGGGAGAACTCGCAACACATGATCCTTTCGGCCTGACCGGCCTCACCTACGACGACGTCCTGCTCCTACCCGAGCTCACGGACGTCGTTCCTTCATCCGTTGACACATCCAGCCGCTTGACAA
>ERZ772779.934-NODE-934-length-12551-cov-9.940861_pt1 | contig 12551 bp, 7 predicted proteins | sample MGYA00511360_ERZ772779 | MGnify/ENA primary metagenome ERZ772779 (study PRJEB29015, sample SAMEA2738112) | human oral metagenome | biome: human oral; feature: human-associated habitat; material: saliva | place: China | collected 2231 ...
AAATGAAGAAGCGCGCCCTCGCAGCCGCACCCGCCCGCGACGCGCTCGCCTCCCTGCGCGGTGAAGTACCCGGCGGCGGCAACGGCACCACCGCACGCATCATCTCTGAGGTGAAGCGCTCCTCGCCCTCCAAGGGTGCGCTTGGTGAGATTCCGGACCCCGCCGCGCTCGCCGCACGCTACGAGGCAGGTGGCGCCGCAGCCATCTCGGTACTCACCGAACAGCGCCGCTTCAACGGCTCCCTCGCCGACCTGGATGCAGTCCGCGCCGCCGTGAACATCCCCGTGCTACGCAAGGACTTTACCGTCGACGAATACCAGATCTGGGAAGCACGCGCACACGGCGCCGACCTGGTACTACTCATCGTCGCGGCCCTCGACGAGCAGACCCTGCGCGAATTCCTCGAACTCACCGAATCGCTCGGCATGAACGCCCTCGTCGAAACCCACACCCCCGAAGAAATCGAGGTCGCCCAGCGTATCGGCGCCAAGATCGTGGGCATCAACGTGCGTAACCTCAAGACCCTCGAAGTCAACAACGAACACTACGCATCCCTCGCAGCGCACCTGCCCAACACCGTCATCAAAGTCGCCGAATCCGGTGTCGCCAGCATCGAGGACGTACGCGCCTACGCCGGCGCCGGTGCGGATGCGGTACTCATCGGTGAAGCACTGGTACGCTCCGGCGACCCGGAAGGTACCGTGCGTGAATTCTCCAAGGTGCCGGTGACCCGATAAGGGTTGCTAAGAGATAGCGACCAAAACACGCGAAGCGGGGGAGTGCCCCCTCTTCAGCGCCTGGGGGCGCTTCGAGGACGGAGCCCCCGCTTCGCGTGTCCGGTACGCCCTCTAGGTCGCCTACCCCTCGGGTTTGTTGAGATAGGGGTTGGTAGGTGGTTAGCTTCTCTGGTTAGCTCGCCTCGGTCTGGGGTGGGGTATATGAGGCTGGTACGTGGTTACCTTCTCGGGCTAGCTCGCCCCAGTCTGGGGTATATGAGGTTGGTCTGGGGTTTCCTTCTTGGGTTAGCTCGCCTCGGTCTGGGGTGGGGGTATATGAGGTTGGTAGGTGGGTGCCTTCTTGGGTTAGCTTGCCTCAGCCTGGGGTATATAAAGCTGGTCTGAGGTTGAGTGTTGCTGTCAGCCCACCTCTCGCACACATAAAGCCGGTACCTGCTCCCTCGCAGGCACCGGCTTCACGCATCTCTTTCGTCATAATCAGCAGGAATAGCGCGTTCACATTGAGACGCAGTCAGTTCGTTGATAGTCTACACATGAATATTTCATCAAACTGCACCACCCGCTCTGGGTTGGGCAGCACCCGCCGTATCTAATAGACACGATTCAACCGATACGGCGCCAAATGTCCATCATGCGTCCACACTACACTCGCGAGAATACTATGGCTCAATCCCCAGAAAAACCTGCGTCCTTCATCGAACGTGACCTCACTTCCGGCTCCTCCGCCGGTCCCGTACCCACCCTCAAAGCGTCACGTCCCTCAGCTAAAACCCGGGTGCGTAACACCGAGTCACCTAACCCCCAGAAACTGCCCGCTTGGCGCACCTGGATTCCCGCCCTCATCATCTGGGCACTAGCCTGCGCAACCCACCTCGCAATCTTCGCGTACTCGCTCGCAGAAGACCAGCGAAACCCCCTCAGCAACGAAAACAAAAACCATCCCGGCCTCCTCTCCTACCTCAACATCTGGGACGCCGGCTGGTACCGGGACATCTACAAAGAGTGGTACCCCACCGAGCTACCCCTCCGCGCTGACGGGTCCGTATCCTTCAACTCATGGGCCTTCATGCCCCTCCACTCAATGATCAGCGGCAAAGTCGCTGACATTTTCGGTATCGACCACCGCCTCGCCGCAGTCGGAGTCAGCCTCGCCGCCGGCCTCGCCCTGGCAGTCGTACTCTACCGCCTCTTCATCGGCAGCCTGAACTGGCGTGACCGCGGCATCTTTGACACCCGAGCCCTCGTTGGTGATGAGAGCCGAAACCGCATCGCCCTGTGGGCGCTCGCCGTGTACGCGTTCAGCCCCGCAAGCCCCATCTTCATCACCGGTTACGCCGAAGCTCTCTCCACTCTGCTCCTTGCCATGAGCGTTTGGTGCGTGGTGCGTGGCCGCTACATCCTGCTACTGCCCGTAGCTCTTCTGACGGCGCTGTCCCGCCCCCTGGGTGTGCCGCTCGGCGCCTTTGTCGGCCTGTGGTGGCTGTGGTGCACCGTATCTGACTACCTCGCCCGCCGCACCGACGAACCCTCACAGTCCGCACTGTCGGATGCATGGGCTGCGTTCCGTGGACGCTTCGGCCAGCTCCTCGGCGCACTGCTGGTGTGCAGTTTTGCTTTCGTGCATCCTCTGCACGCGGCCCTGCGCACCGGACGCATGGATGCGTACCTCGCCACGGAACTCGGCTGGAGCTTCCGCAAGGTTGAAGACGGCCACCAATACTTCGCCCAGTGGGTCCACCAGTTCAACCTCTACTTCATAGGCTCCGTACCCGCCATCATCATGTGGGCGGGCCTGGTGCTCCTTATCCTGAGCTTCTACTGGTGGATGTCGCAGAAATTCACCCGCACCCTGCTGCACCCCGCCCTGTGGCTGTGGACCGCCTGCTACGCCGGATACCTGTTCATCTTCTGGCTCCCGACGTCATCCACCGTGCGTATTCTGCTGCCGGTGTTCCCCCTGTCGTTGCTAATCGCAGCCTACCTGCCGAAGAGCCGCATGTACCGCCCCCTGCTGGTGCTGGCGGGTCTGCTCGGATCCGCCCTGTGGATGCGACTGCTCTGGGGCGGCCCGGACGTTATTGGGCCCGTCTGGCTGTTGCCCTAAAATCAAAATAGATGTATAAAGCCGGTGCCCGGTTCCTACCTACTCAGGAGGAACCGGGCACCGGCTTTTCACTTGTTATAGAGCTCTTAGCGGCCCGTATAGTCCGCGTCCGCAATATCCTTCGGCCAGCGCGCCTTCCGGAACGGCGCCCACGTAAACGCCGCCGCCACCAGCAACAAACCACTGATAATGAACGCCGGAACAAAGCCCCACGCATCCGCAATCAAACCAGCCACCAGCGGACCCAAAATCATACCAAAATCACTAAACATCTGATACACCGCCAACACCTGACCACCACTGCGGCGAGTACCAATCACATCAGACACCGCAGCCTGAATCGACGGACCCATAAACGCCGCACCAATACCCAAGCACGCCGTCAACGACACAAACACCCACGCCACCGGCGCGAAACCCATAAACGTCACCGCAGAACCCGCCAACAGCAGACCCGAAAACGCCATCACACGGCGACCAAAACGATCCGAAAAACGACCCGAGAACGTCTGCGTCAACGCATTACCAAACGAGTTCGTCGCCATCGCCAAAGAAGCCAACAAGGTACCCGCAACCGAATTAGACATGTCGCCGCCAGTCGCCAAATACGCCGCCGCCAACGGAATAATCGACGACTGCACACCAAACACCGACCAGCCAATCGCCCAATTCGAAACCAACGCAGAACGGTAATTCGAGAACTTCAACGCGTCACGAACCGTCATCGCCGGCAGGTCGCTCTTACCCGTAGCGCCGCCGGATGCAGCAGGCTTAGCCGCCTTGCCGGATGCGCCAGCCTGGGCGCCAGCGGGGGAGTCCGCCGCCGACGGCAACACCCCGGTGCCCTTACCCTCAGCCAGTGCCGCCGCCTCCATAATCGCGTCACGCTCCGCCTCCAGCGCAGCCTGCGACGGCATCAAGAACCACACAATCAGGCCCGCCGCCAGCAACGAAAAACCATACACAATGAACGGCGCGCGCATACCAAACGGCGCCAGCGCGCTCGCAATCACCGGGCCCAGCAGGTTACCCAGCAGGAACGCCGTCGCATAATAGCCCGAAATACGGCCACGCATATGCGCCGGGGACAGGCGTACCAGCAGACCCATCGCAGAGACCGTGAACATGACCGAGCCGATACCCGCCACCGCACGCGAAGCCAGCAGCACCCAGTAATCCCAGGCGAACGCAATCATAAACGACGTCACCGACACAATCAGCATGCCAATCGTGTACACCGGACGCTCACCCCAACGGGTAATCAGCTGACCCGCCGACGGCGCAAAAATCAGGCGCGTAATCGCCAACGCAGAAACCACCATCGTCGCCATAGTGACCGTGGCGTTAAAATTCTGCGCATAATTCGGCAGCACCGGCGCCACCAAACCAAAACCCACCGCAATCATGAACGACGCAACAATCAGAACCTTCAAACCGGTCGGCACACGGTTCGGGTCAATCGTGCGCGGGTCAAAAACAGGCGGTGTTGTGGCAGGGTTCCTCATGTTCATCCTCGAAATCGTGCGGTGCCGTGCGGCAGCCGCGGGCCCCACCCGCAACTGTCAACCATGTGTTCGGCTAAAAAACTTAACAGTGTCCAGTCTACTCCGCCGACAGCCGGGCATGCGCGTAATCTCGACCAGCCAAACCGCCCAAACCGGTAAGCTAGTAGTGTGAATGAAACGATGATGATAATCTGCGCAATCGTGCTGGGTGTACTGGTGATCGCCGGTATACTTTTCGCCGTTCTGCGCCGACCCAAGAAGACCGCGAACCTGCAGTCTTTGCGTCAGGAGGCGGCAGAAGCCTCCGGCGGATCGGCGGAAAAACCCGAAAGCTCGGCACCTCGCGCTATTGAACTTGATATGCCCGACCCGTCCGCGGGTCGCCTGGTGCGCCTGCGCGCCCGCCTGGCTCGTTCGAACAACATGCTCGGCAAGGGCCTGCTGGCTCTGCTCTCCCGCGACCGCATCGACCAGGACGTCTGGGACGAGGTCGAAGAAACCCTGCTGCTTGCCGACCTCGGTTCTGAGCCGACCACCCGCCTGGTGGAGGCGCTGCAGCAGCGCGTGCGCGTTGAGGGTACGAGCAACCCCGCCGCCGTGAAGAAGATGCTCCGCGAAGAGCTCGTGAAGATTGTTCGCCCCGACATGGACCGCGAACTGAAGACCGCCGGCAGCGACGGCAACCCCGGCGTGGTGCTGGTCGTTGGCGTGAACGGCGTGGGTAAGACCACGACCGTCGGCAAGATTGCTCGCGTGATGGTCGCTGACGGTCAGACCCTGCTCCTGGGCGCCGCGGATACGTTCCGTGCCGCTGCGTCTGAGCAGCTGACCACCTGGGGTGACCGCGTGGGCGTGAAGACCGTGCGTTCTGAGAAGGAAGGTGCCGACCCCGCATCCGTCGCGTTTGATGCCGTGAAGGCTGGCAAGGAGCAGGGCGTCGACACCGTGCTCGTGGACACCGCGGGCCGCCTGCAGAACAAGTCCGGTCTGATGGATCAGCTCGGCAAGATCAAGCGCGTGATCGAGAAGGAAGCGCCGGTCACCGAGGTTCTGCTCGTGATTGACGCGACCACCGGCCAGAACGGTATGGTTCAGGCGAAGGTCTTCGGCGATATCGTGGACGTCACCGGTATCGTGCTGACCAAGCTCGACGGCACCGCAAAGGGCGGCATCGTGGTCGCTATCCAGGAGGAGCTCGGCGTTCCCGTCAAGCTCATCGGCCTGGGTGAAGGTCCGGATGACCTGGCGCCGTTCGACCCGGAAGCATTCGTGGACGCGCTGCTGGACTAACATCCTTTATCTCTCCGCCGAGAAGTCACATGTGTTCGAAACACATGTGGCTTTTCGCGGTTAATGGGCGGGTAATGACGACGGGCAGTACATGATTCGAGGCTCTGGGATATTCTGAAATTAGAAGATGCGCCGACCCTTCAAACGGTCCCGAGCATCGCACACCATATAACCCATTTCACCCCGAACCTCAGCGAAGGAGCCACCATGGCAGCCACCCTCCCCGGAACCTTACCCAGCGCCAACTACCGACCCACCTACCGCTCCAATGGCGCGTGTGATGACCTCGCCGCACTCGTTGCACCGTACAGCCTTTCGCGCGCCCAGCTCGCTGAAGCTACCGGCATTGCCGACGAGGCTACCGTGAACAGCTGGGTTGAGCAGTGCCGCCCCGACCTCGCTGCGGATGCTCCCGTGCCCCTCGAACCCGTGCTGCGGTACCTGGACGAAAGCTACCTTCCCGACCCGGCAAACTGGCCCGGCAGCAACGCCTACGACGAGTTCGTCCTTGAGAACATTGCCGCCCGCATGCTGGCACGCGTTGTTGCTGACACTTTCGGCGCTGACCGTTCGGGCAACTACCGTGAACTTCTCGCGCTCATTGCAACCCTTGTGCTGATCGCCCGATGCTGGGCTGGCACCGATGAGGATTTCCTGACCCTGCTCAACGCCGAGCCCACCGCGGAGGCGGAAGAGTACCTGCAGGAGGCTATCGCAAACGCTCCCGAGTCCCTGCACCCCCTCCTGACGGAGCTTCTGCTGCCCGCCCTGCGTGAGGCGCGCGGCACCTTCACCGCTCCCGAGGCGCAGCTACTCACCGGCTACGCTCTTGCCGCCGGATACTACGCGGGTGAGCACCCCTACGAGACTCTGAACAGCATCCACGTTGCGTTCGCCGCGGATGACCGCACCCTGCCCGATGCTGAGCTGATGAGCCGTGTTGAGGACGTCCTCAAGGCTAACTTTTCCGCCGCTCGCGCGGAATCCGGCGCTGCTGACGAGAACCAGGAGCCGCACCACGTCACCCTGCCTGGCGACCAGGACGGTTACGAAACCGCCGCGCACCTGATTGCCGCCCTGCCTCAGGCACACGACGTTATCGTTTTCAGCACCCCTGAGGGTGATGACGCGGAGGCGCTCGCTGACGACTGCCGCGCCGCTTTCACCCTGTACTTGTGCTACCTGATGCTCGGTGATGACGAGTCTTCGGAGGAGCGCGCCGCTGAGCTGTACCGCGCCAGTCGCAAGAAGTAGAGGTGAGGTTTTTGCACCCGATAGACACTCTGCCCTGGTAAGCGCTCTCCCGGCAACAGGCTCACGGCTATCCGGTACGCCGCGGCGAACGTCTGGCCGTTCTCCCGTCGAGTGATGCGTTTGAAGAATCCAGCCGGGGCAAAGCAACGAGCGAACTTCCTGTTAATATCAAGGTGGGCTCTAGCGACCAGTGTGCGCGCCTGCGTTTCCTGATTAACCTCGGTACTGGGCATCTGCCTGATAATCATGAAACCCGCCTTGGTATGAGAATCTTCCCAGGTATATCCTGAAGGATGACCCCTTAGTCTTATGCAAATTGTTACATCTCTTCTTGAGGCAAATTTCTGAGCCTCAGAGATTTTAGATGTATAAAAATTAATTAGCATATGTAAAGAGTTTGTAACAATAAGAAATGGAGTAGAACAACGATGCGTGATCAATCGCTAGAAACAGCCGATAAGTTAAGAGGAGGTTTTTACACCCCTCTTCCAATCTCAACGTTCCTCGTGGAATGGATTCAAGGGGCGGAGTCTGTTCTTGAGCCATCATGCGGCGATGGTTCATTTATAAAAGCATTACAAACGATTAGTTCTCCCCCTGGGAAAGTGTATGGCGTTGAGCTAGATTCGGTAGAAGCAAAAAAAGCAGCTGAAATTATAGATAGTAAAGCGCATTGGAATATCTATAATCAGGATTTCTTGCATTTTAACCCCGATTTACGAGTGGATGCAGTCGTGGGAAATCCTCCTTTTATTCGCTACCAGTATTTATCAAGCGAAACGCAGGTACTTGCTCGTTCGATATACTCTAGAAACTCTTTGCCATTTACTAATCATACAAATGCATGGGGCCCATTTGTTGTCAAATCTCTTATGCATCTCAAGCCAGGTGGTAAATTGGCTATGGTAATTCCTGCCGAGCTATTGAATGTTATCCATGCAGGGGGGGTGCGAGAATTTCTTGAAAAGCAGGCTCAAAAGGTTCTTGTTATAGATTGCGGGGATCTTTTATTTGAAAATGCTCTTCAGAGGACGATACTTCTTCTTGTGGAGAAAAAATCTGATATTTTTCAGAACTCAGAATTGGCTTTCTGTAATATTAATCGGGAAGAGCTACTAAAAAGTTCTGCGGAAAAAATCTGGAATTCTGCTAAATTTTTTCCCACTCCAAAAGGAAGTGACAAATGGATGGTTGGCCTTCTCTCGCAGGATGAAATATTAGCAATGCATGAGTTTGAAGCAAACTCGTGTGTTAGATTATTTTCAGAGATTGCTAAAGTTCAAGTAGGAATCGTTACCGGAGCTAATAGCTTTTTCCTTGTTTCGAAAGAAACTATCGACCATTTTAACCTTTATAAGTATGCAAAACCAATGTTTGGTAGAAGCTCACATGTACGAGGGCTTTCATTTACTTCCGAGGACCATGCGCAAAATTCTGATTTGGGATTACCATGTTATTTTATTGATTTAAATGACGTGCAAGAACCAATTATAGACGAAGGGCTGAATTCCTATTTGTCATACGGTGAAAGCGAAGAACTTCATCTCCGCTACAAGACACGTATTCGTAACCCATGGTGGAAAGTTCCTTCAGTCTATTCAACAAACCTTGGTCTATTGAAGCGTAGTCATGAAATCCCTAAGCTTATAGTTAATAACGCGCATGCCCTCACTACTGATACAGCCTATAGGATTACATCGCATGTTAATCCTAAACAGCTATCAGCAGGGTGGATGAATTCGTTTACCCTACTAGCATGCGAACTCTATGGCAGGAGTTACGGAGGTGGTGTTTTAGAACTCGTTCCAAGTGAGATCAGACGTCTGCCTGTAGCTGTTCATGACAGCCTGGCAAGAACATTCGATGGTCTTGATTTGATGGTGCGCTTGGGGGCGTCACCGGCAGATATTCTTGAGCAGCAAAATAAATACGTAGCAAAAGCATTAAAAATTGACCCTGAACTATTTGAGCTTGCGGAACAAGCTCGTGTACGACTATTTCAAAGGAGGACTAATAACTAATGAAAGAAATTGAAGCTCTGCAATCCCTAGCGAAATTGTATTCTTCTGACCGAGATAAATTTGAAAGTTTTAATTATAACGAAGCTGATACCAGGAACGAATTTATTGACAAATTTTTGAATTATATGGGATGGGATGTACATAATTTCCAGAACTTGGCTTACCATAAACGAGAAGTTATCTTAGAACAGACCAATACAGAGTCTATGCGTCCAGACTATTCCCTTCGTGTGGATGGCGTTACCCAAATATATGTAGAAGCAAAAAAACCATCAGTAGATATTCTAACCGATAAAAAATCTATTTTTCAGGCTAGGCGTTATGGATATACAGATGAACACTCAATTGTTGTTATAACAAATTATAAAAATCTTTCGATTTATAATGCCTCTGTTCCAGTTAATGAAGAAAAAGATCATGCTGAGACTGCGCTTATTGCAAGTTGGAGATTCGATGAATATGAAGCAAACTATTATAATATCAAAAAATATATTGGTAAAGAAGAGATTCTAACAGAAGATTGGAAAGAATTAGTTAAATATAGCAATCCAGAAAATCTAGTCCCAGCAGGTGAAGCATTCTTGAAGCACCTCCTTGAATGGCGTAAAACTTTGGGGGAGAACATTGTTAAGCATTTTCCTGATATTTCCCAAGAAGATCTTAATGATGTTGTGCAGCTTTTAATTAATCGGTTCCTCTTTATTAGAATGTGTGAAGATCGAGGTATCGAATCAAAGTACCTTCTACAAGAAACAATATCTTCTGCATCTGGAAATCTGGGCTTCTTGTTCAATAAAATGGATAGGCGATATAATACTGGACTTTTTGAGTCTAGGAATGATGAACAGAAAATTATCGATTCTCTCGATTTTAGCGTTGTTAATGATTTAGTTAGTAGGCTCTACGCTCCTTCCTCACCTTTTTCATATGCTGTGCTTAGCGCAGATTTCCTTGGGCGAGTATATGAGCAGTCCCTGACCGAGTATTTGTCTATTGGTGCAATAAATTCTGACGGAATACGAGAGGTGCGCCTAGCGACTAAAAAGGATTATATTAAGCGAGATGTTGTTACTACTCCGCAATCGCTCGTAGATTTTATTGTTAGTAATTCAGTGCGGCAGATTGATCCAAATATAGAATTTCCAAAAGTTTGGGATTTTGCGGTCGGATCGGGTAGGTTTTTGCTTGCTGTATTACGAGAACTTATCGGACGTGAAATTCAGAAATCTATTAATAATAATGCATATGAAAATTTGAACTTTCTCGGAAAGAATAATTATTCTCTCAAATTTGATAGAAAAGTTGAGATTGCAGAAAAATGCTTGTATGGTGTTGATATTGACTATAATGCAATTGAGTCGACCAGGTTCGCCCTAATTATTTCACTTCTTGAGGGTGAGACACAGAACTCATTACCAAGAAAGAATAAGATTCTACCCAATCTAAATAGTAATTTAGTACATGGAAACAGTATTATGACACCTTCCAGTCATGATTTAAGTACTATTTCTTTCCCTAGCTATGCTTTGGATTTAGATGAGAATAATCTTAAGGATTTTGACTTAGTAGTCGGTAATCCGCCTTACATGGGAACGGAGGAGATGCGCCACCTAACGGGAGCAGAGTTTAAAAATGCAAAAGTTGAATTTGTGACACCATTCAAACAATGGGATAAATACTTTGTTTTTATCGAGCGCGCAATCAATCAACTTGTAGATGGGGGTATTTTCGGTTTTGTCGTTCCAAATAAATGGATAACAAACGTTAGCGGGGCTAAGCTGAGAAAATTTATAATTAATAATTCTCATCTCAATTTAATGGCTAATTTTACGCACTATCCTGTTTTTGAAGATAAGTCTATTTATGTTTGTGGACTTATCGGAAAAAAGGGGGTATCGGAGCAAAAAACATTTGAGTATTTTGAGCCTAAGGATATTGAATTTTCCTACTTATCATCTCATCTCCGAACACAGCTTCTCATTGATGAATGGATTCCTAGAGACAAACCTGAAGAACCTTGGGTATTGCCTGATAGTAAAGAGCAAGCAGAAACCATTCGCGCAATTCGTAGGCGTTCTCTTCCCTTGGGGGATTTGCTTGATGTCCGAAATGGGTTGCAAACATCTGCAAACGATGTTTTTATTATTAGTTCATGGAGAAAAGTTGGGGATAAAGTTCAGTTTAAAGCCAAGATTAGAGGTGAAGAAAATGCTAAAGATTACCTAATAGAGGATTCTCTGTTGGTGCCTTATTTGGATGATTCTCGTAGGGTCTCCTCGTATTATGAGCTTGAACCTGATGCGTTGATTTTATTTCCTTATGAAATGCTAGATGGAAGAATGCAAATTGTTCCAGAAGAAAAGATGGAACATGTGTATCCGTTGACTTATAAATATCTCTTGGATGCAAAAGCGCGACTTTTGAAGCGTGATAAGGGTGCTCAGAAACAAATGGAGTATTCCAAGGCTTTTTATGCTTTTGGTCGAGGTCAAGCATTCGGATATGCGACTATGAAGCCAAAAATTATATATTCGACAAATCAGAAGGGAGATAAATATTGTATTGATTTGAAAGGGTGTGCGTATCAGTCTGGAGGAACAGCGGGCGAAGTCGCATTGTATCCAAAAAATAATGGCGTTAACCTTGATTTTGTTCTCGGTCTATTGGATCAGCCTGAAATTGAGATGTATATCAGGAAACGTGGAAGTTCGTTTAGGGGAGGATATTATTCGCGTGGCGCAGATGTAATATCATCTGTACCTGTTCCTGATGTAGATTTTGATAATGTGGAAGAACTTAATTTTTATAATTCTGTTGTGGATATGGTTAAGCAGCTCAGGATTGAATATAAAAATAGGGATGAGGCATCTAGGCGTGAAGAATCGAAGTACGACGCAAGAATTATGCAAATCAAGAAACGAATGTCCGCTGCATTTCATGTATGGTGGAACTTGGATAAATAGAAATATCTGTCTAAGGAAAATTAAATCATCGCAAAATCTTATTTTTGATACGTCTAGGTCTGATATTTTGTGTTTTGATGTAAAGCTAAATTAATACTGTCCTGTAGACACTGAGAAGCCACATGTGTTTAGAACACATGTGGCTTCTCGCGGTTAATGGTGGTGGGTGTGGTGTGGTGGGATTATTCTCAACGGTGACTGTGCACGGCGAATTTACACAGCTACGGGCTGTTCCGCGCGAATCGCGCTGTAGGTCGCGTCGCTGACGGTCACGCCGTACTGATTGGAGGTGAGGCGCAGGATCTCCTCGACGGTGTAGATGCGGAATACGCCGCCTCCGGTTGCCTTAGCGTATTCACGCAACAGCTGACGGTTCGCGAGCTGGTGTACGGGTTCGCCGCCCGATGCGGCGCGTACCTGCTGACCGTTGCGTAGCCAGGTGTCGCGCACACCACCGGTGACGAAGACGCAGTCGGTGCCCTTCACGCGGGTGGTGGCTTCGGTAACGCACTGGTTCCAGAGCGCGAAGTCGGCGTCAAAGCTGGCATTAGCGAGCAGCGGGTGTCCCTGCTCGAGCGCTTCACGGCACTGCTGTTCGTGGCGTTCGGGGCTGGGTGCTGCGCCTACGTGTCCGGTGAAGATGCGGTTCAGTCGCGGCAGGATTGTGTCGTCTTCGC
>ERZ772779.936-NODE-936-length-12539-cov-5.559036_pt1 | contig 12539 bp, 10 predicted proteins | sample MGYA00511360_ERZ772779 | MGnify/ENA primary metagenome ERZ772779 (study PRJEB29015, sample SAMEA2738112) | human oral metagenome | biome: human oral; feature: human-associated habitat; material: saliva | place: China | collected 2231 ...
AAACAAAGAGCTTCTTGTTGGATGAAGTATCTTCCCATATTGATTGGTCACAGATTAGCCCGACTATCTTTGGTGGTATTTTTGAGTCAACTCTGAATCCAGAAACCAGACGTTCTGGTGGTATGCACTATACCTCACCAGAAAACATTCATAAGGTAATTGACCCACTCTTTTTAGATGACCTTAAAGAAGAGCTAAAGTCTATCTGTATAGAAGAGGGGACAACTCCCCGTAAACGCGAAAATGCTCTTAAGCGTTTCCATGAGAAAATCTGCTCTCTTACTTTCTTTGACCCTGCGTGCGGTTCAGGAAACTTTCTTACCGAGACTTATACCTGTCTTCGTAAGCTGGAAGATACGGTTCTTAATGAACTTAGAAAAGGACAAACTGGCTTTAGCCTTGGAGATGAAGAAGAGACAGGAAAGCGTGTTTCTTTGAATCAGTTCTATGGTATTGAGATTAATGATTTTGCTGTAACAGTTGCAGAGACTGCACTTTGGATTAGTCGACTTAAAGCAAATGGCGAAACGTCAATGTTCTACGACGCTGGTGGAGATGACTTCCCTTTAAGTGAAAAGGCTCATATTGTTGAAGGCAATGCTCTACGCATTGACTGGAATAGTGTATTACCAGCAGCTGAATGCAACTACATTATGGGTAATCCGCCATTTGTAGGAATGAAGTTTTTAACTGCATCGAACAAGTCTGACATGGATGCTGTCATCCCGTTTAAGAAGAATAAGCAGCTTGATTATGTAAGCTGCTGGTATTTCAAATCGTCGAATTACATGAGGGATAATCAGTCAATTGAAGCTGCTTTCGTTTCTACTAATTCGATTTGCCAGGGTCTGCAAGCCTCTTTGATTTGGGGGTATTTGCTTGATAAGGCAAAGATGCATATCAATTTCGGTCAGCAGACCTTCAATTGGACAAGTGAGGCACAAGACAAGGCGCATGTTCATGTGGTCATTGTTGGGTTCTCTTATACTGAGCAAGCGGTAAAGCGATTGGTGCGAGAGGACGGCTCTTTGGATGAATGTGCATCCATAAATCAATATTTGCAGTCAAATACAAGTGTTGTTGTCGAGAAAGCTCGTGAGCCTTTGTGTGATGTTCAGGAGATAAAGAAAGGCGCTCAGCTCATTGACGGAGGAGGTTTTGTTTTACCGTCGCAGGAAGAAAGGGATATGTTTTTGGCGAACGAGCCTAATGCGGAGCCTTATGTTTATCAATATTGGAACGCTCGTGATTTGTTGAATGGAGCTGAACCAAAATACTGCTTGTATCTGGAGAAGTGCTCAATCGAAAAGATTGAGCAAATGCCTTTTGTTCTCGAGAGGGTTCATCGCGTACGTGACTATCGGGCGAACAGCGATAAGCCAACGACGAATGTATTGAAGGACACCCCGACCAAGTTTTTCCAATCGCAAGTTCCTACTGGAAAAAGCGTAGTCATACCTGTTGTCTCATCCAGCAGACGTCGCTATATCCCGATGTGCTTCATGCCAGCCAAGTGCGTTTATACGAATGCGTGCTTCTTTGTTGACAATGCTACCATCTACACTTTTGCGGTATTGATGAGTCGCATGCACAACCTATGGGTTTCGGAAACCGCTGGTCGCATGAAGAGCGATTACCGTTATTCAAAAGATATGGTCTACAACAACTTCATCTGGCCCGACCCCACGTCCGAGCAGCGTGAGACTATCGAAGCCTGTGCGCAAGACGTGCTGGATGTCCGCGAGAACCATCCCGGTGATTCGCTCGCAATCCTTTATGACCCGCAACTGATGCCAGCGGACCTACTGGCCGCTCACAAGGCGCTCGACGCTGCAGTTGAAGCTGCATATGGAGTTGACTTTAATGGTGATGAAGAAAAGATAGTTTCGCATCTTTTTAAATTATATGCTGAGAAGGTGAAAGAGAAGTAATTAGATTTCCGCCAAAACTTAGTGTTTAATTAGATAAATGATATTTTGGAACAACTCTAGCGTTTACCGCTAGAGTTGTTCTTTTAACCGAATAATGAACTTTTCTGCACAATAAAGTGCAACTTTGATGTTTTACTAGCCCTATAAAAATCTTTACGCTTAAGACAATTAATGTTGGGGGAGGCGGAAAGGTGCGTACTAGTAGGTTATTAAATCAGCTTAGTAGGACGTCAGAGGCTATTTCTGTCTCACAGCTTGCTCATGAATTTAATGTCTCGGAGCGCACTGTTCAATCAGACTTATCAGATTTGCGTTCAACCCAGCATGATCATGGCTTTCAGATTGTGTCTGAACGTGGCAAAGGGATACGCCTATTAGTAAAAGATTCAGATTTATTTTCTTCCTTTCTAGAATTTTTATCTCAGTCAGAGTTTATAGAACCATCTGAACGATCAAAAACTATTCTTCAAGCTTTGGTTCTTTCGGGAGGATTTGTAAGCGCGGAAGATCTTGCAGTCAATTTTGATTTGAGTGTTCCGGTAGTGAATATGGCTCTTCAAGAAGCATCTCGAATAGGCTCAAATTTTGGAATCGACATTCAACGTACTCGCCATCATGGTACACGTGCAGTTGGAAAACCGGATGACATTCGTTTCTTTTTAGCTAGATCTCTTTTGGCAGGATCGCCTCTAATAGTTTCCGCAATTAGAGAATCTATTGATAAAGAAGAAAAAATATCGACCATTCTTCTCTCATGCCTATCTAAGATTGGAAGAAATCTTAGATATGAAGACTTTTGTGCTCTTTGTGCCTTTGTAACTATTTGCGCAGCTAATATTGTGAGAGATACAAACGAGGAGCGAGAGGTAAGTCTTACTCCAATTAAATTCCTTGATTTAGCAGAATTAATTTCTGAGGAGATCTATAAGAAACTTGGTTTAAAGCTTACCAAGGTAGATGTTTTATGCATTGCAAAAGCGTTAGGACAGCTTCCGAGTCTAGAAGATGCTCCTACTACAGCTATCTCAGAAGTAAGTTCGGTTATTATTTCATTTCTCACAGGTATTGATGAGGAGTATCAAACGTCTTTTTTAGAGGATAAGACGTTCGTAGAAATGTTAGAAGCCCATATAGCACTTCTTGTGAAAAGATTACTTGCTGGGAAAACAGTTACTATTTCATTTGCTGAAAAAAATGAATTAGGAAATTCGCTCAGCATGGATTTTGCTGTTCAGTTATGTGAAAAAATTTATAGTCATTTTGGTGTAGAACCAACACAAGACGAAGTATTTTTGATTGCAATGCATTTCATTGCTCATGAGGAAAGAACACGTCAGAATCGTCTTTTTAGCATTGCTCATATCGTTGTTGTTTGTGCAACTGGCGGAGGATCTGCCACACTTGTGAAAATGCAGCTTAGCGGTATATTCCCAAATGCCCAAATTGATACAGTGTCTTATTTGGACCAAAGAGTGCTTGTAGAATTGAATCCAGATTTAATAATATCCATGGTTCCATTGCTAGAAAAGCCTTGTGCTCCAACAATTTATATAAATGAGATTTTAAGTTCCTCTGATCTTTCTGCTATTAGTAATGCTGTTCGACATAGTAACTATGATGTAAACCAAGATTGTGGAACAAAATACACTTTATCTTCTCTGATAGAACCCGAGCTTTTTGCTGTTTCTGATCAAAATACGTATCAAGATATAGTCTATGAAGCGTGTATTGATTGTGTACGCCTTGGATATGCAGATGAAGCGTTCGTCAATTCTGTCAAAGTGCGGGAGAAGTTTTCTAATACGATTTTTTTGAATGGTATTTGCGCACCCCATCCTGTAGAGCCTCACGGAATACGGGATGCAATAGCGGTTCGTATTAACAGGAGTAAAAAGGAAAAAGAGGTTAGAGTTATTTTTCTTATATGTCTAACCAAACAATCCATTGAGGCTTATAAAGCTATTAGTACTTCTTTATTTTCACTAATGAATAACCAAGAAGAAATTTCACTGCTTGAGTCTTGTATAAGTGCTGAAGAATTTATAAATCAGATAAAAAAGATGGAGGTCAGTAAAGATGGATGTTGATCTTCTTGTAAAGCTAAGTAACTCTGATGCGTTGGCCGGTAATGAGGATGAAGTCCGTGAATTGATACAAGACGAGTGCACTAAGTATTTAAGTGAAACTTTTAGAGACGGACTTGGTAGTCTTATTTTTCATAAGCCAGGTCCAAGCGAATCTCCAAAAATTATGTTTATGGCTCATATGGATGAAGTTGGCTTTATTGTCAGATCTATTTCTGATGATGGCTTGTTATATGTAATGCCAATCGGAAATGTTGTAAATACGAGTAAGGATATGCAGCTTGTTCGTATTCATACCCCTCAAGGAAAGGTTCGTGGTGTTCTTAATTCAATTAGGGATAAATCTGGCCAGGTCTTGGAAAGTTATGTTGATATTGGATGCTCTATTGAGAATGATGTCCGAGTATTAGGCGTGAACGAAGGAGATTTTGTTTTCTTTGCTACGGATGCATTGATTCATGAAAACGGAATAGTTTCTGGAAAAGCCATGGATGACCGAGCTGGTTGCTTCGTTCTTATACAGGTAGTTAAAGAACTTTTTGATTCCTACCCTTGTGATGTTTACTTTGCATTTACAAGCAGTGAAGAAGTAGGAGCACGAGGAGGAAAAACTGCAACAGAGCTCGTTCAACCAGATTTATTAGTTGCAATTGATACGGCAAATTATTCTGGACTTGATAGCGGGTTTAAAAACCATCGAGTCTTAGGTGCTGGCCCAATGTTGGTCTACTACGATAAAACATTGGCTCCTAAACGCCGCCTCTTGTCTTATATGCAGAATCTTTTAGAAGATGCAAATATTTCTTACCAGAAAGATATTTTTGCTGGTGGTGGTACTGATGCTGGAACAGGCCACTTAGTTAACGCAGGGAGATTGGCAATGGTACTTGGCATTCCTCTTAGGTACTGCCATGGAAGTTGCTCTTTTGTGCAGTTAAAAGATTTAAAAACTGCCACTTATGCCATTCAGCTTATTTGTAGCAATTTTACAGAGGAAGTCTTAAAAGATCTTACGAACTAATGGAAATTTGAAGAAAGAGGGAAGTGCTTAAGTATGAACGAAAGCGAAATCAAAATCCTTACGATGATTTCTTCAGCAGGTGAAAGTAGATCAAAGGCAATTGAAGCATTGAGAAAAGTAAAGGAGGGGGATTACCAAGGAGCTCATAGCTTGCTTGAGCAAGCAAAACAGATTGACTTGGCTGCACACAAGGCTCAAACAGAACTTATAACAGCCGAGCTCAATACTCCAGAAGCTGATCGTCCTGCAATGACGCTTTTAATGGCTCATGCACAAGATCACTATATGGCCGCTCAACTCGCTAGAGATCTGATCGAAGAACTTGTTGATGTTTTTGAGATTCAGAACCGCAAATAACAGTGTGTATTCGTTAAGAATGCCAAAAAAGAAAGGAAGGAAGAAATGAAGATTGTGCTCTGCTGTGCCGGTGGTTTATCAACTACGATGCTTATGGATGCCATGAAAGCTGGAGTAAAAGCAAGTCCAAAGCTTAATGAATCTGACTTCCAGTTTATCGCGATTCCAGTTGATATTTTAGACTCGGAGGTTAGTGATGCCGATGCAGTTGTTCTTGGACCTCAAATTGCTCACAAATTTGAGAGTGTAAAGAACGCATTGGGTGACAAAAATATTCCAGTAATTGTTGTTGATACAGCTACGTATGGTCAAATGGACGGAGTATCAGTACTCAAGAAAGTGTTAGTTGAACAAAAGAAAATCGAACTTGCCTCTGAGAGGGGGTAATTCTTATGAATGAGAATACTCATGGGTTTACAGCGGTGATCGATCGCTATTTAACTCCTGTAGCAAATTGGATGGATAAGGAGATTCATTTAAGCGCAATCAAAAAAGCTATGGTTGGCTTAACACCTCTTCTAATCATTGGTAGCTTCTGTTTGATTCCTGGTGCGATTCCAAACATGATTGGTGAGGAAAATCCTCTTTCTCAATGGATTGTTGCAAATGCTTCTGCAATTGAACTTGCAAATACTGTTGGAATGGGAATGATGGCGCTTTATGCTTCGGTTCTCATTGGTTATCATCTATCGAAGTCGCATGAACTTGATGCACCTGGCTGCATGAGTATGGCGTTAATTGCATTCTTGATGCTTGCTGTTGATTTTTCAGAAGACGGTACTTTAGTAACAAAGTACTTAGGAGCTAAGGGCTTATTTGCATCTATGTTTGGAGCCATCGTAGCAGTTGAATTGTTCCGCTGGTGCAAAAAGCGCAATTTCACCATTAAAATGCCAGAGTCTGTACCAGATTTTGTTTCTCGTTCTTTTGAAATGATTCCAATTTCTATCATCATCATTGGTGTATTTTTAGCAATTCGTCTGGCATGCACAAACGTTTTTGGAGTAATGCCTCCTCTGATTTTTACGAATCTATTTGCACCTTTAGTTGGTTCGATGGACAATCCATTGGCATACACTTTCTTGAAGATGCTTCATTGTTTGCTGTTTTTCTTTGGTATCCATCCATCTGTTCTCAGCCCAATTACAAGCCCAATTTCTACTCAATTCCTGGCAGAAAATATTGCAAATTATCAAGCAGGACTTCCACTTACGCACTTCTTCTGTCCTGGACCTGAGTCTGCATTTGGTAATTTCACTGGTACTGGAGTTACTTTTGGTCTTGTTCTTTGGTGTATGCTCTCTAAGTCTGATGCGCTTAAGAAAATTGGACGAGTAGCGTTTATTCCAGCCTTGTTTGGAATCAACGAGCCAATTTTGTTTGGCGCTCCAATCGTTCTCAATCCGTTTTACTTTATTCCATATGTCATCGGTGGAGGAATTATCGGATCGCTTGGTGGCTGGGCTCAATGGCTTGGTTTAATGGGTAAATCGTTCTTCACACCACCCTATGTTGGAGTTTTCCTTGAAGGATTCTTGACAAACTTCGACTGGAGATCGATTGTAGTCAACGCAGTTCAGATGATACTGTCTATTGCCCTTTGGTATCCGTTCTTCAAAGCTTATGAGCAGAGATTTATTGAGAAAGAACAAGAGAATTCAAGCAGCATTTTGTCTGAAGAGGATGAGGCACTTCTTGAAGAAATGGATCTTGGAATTTAGTTAGTGCGTTTTGATGAGACTAACTCTATTGAAGAGTTAGTCTCATCTTTTTTCAGTTAAAAATAATTTAAGAAGAGGAGTATATATGAATGGGAATGTCAATTTACTTCAAGATCTTTTGAATGATATGCCCGTTGATGTCCTTCTTCTTAAAAGCAAGACAATAAAGAACTGGCTCGGTACACTAAATGGTAGTGGCTGCTCAATCATCGTAAGTCGTAAATATCAAGGCCTTTTAGTTGATCAAAGATATTTTGCAGAAGCAAAAGAGAAGGAACATGATTTAACGATTGAATTGTTAGCAAGCCAGTCTGAAGAGGCTATTTATGTGAAGCTTTACGAGTTATCGGAAAAGTACAACTGGAAATGCCTGGGAGTTGAATCTGAATCAACTTTAGCAAGTACGTATTTGAAATTATCAGAGCAATTTAAAAGTGTTGTTCTTCTCGATAAAGAACTGACGATACTGCGTGCGATTAAAACATCGGAAGAGATTAAAAAAATCAGAAAAGCAATAAATGTAACGGATGAGATCTTTAAGGAAGTATCTTCTCAAATTAAAGAAGGAATGACAGAGTATGAAATTAGTGCCTTAGTTCAATATAAATCTATTTGTAGAGGTGCACAAAAAATGTCTTTCGACACTATTTGTGGCATTGGTGAGCGTACTGCATATCCTCATTGTAGGCCTACATCGCGCGCTTTAAAACGCGGTGAGCATGTGATGATTGATTTTGGAATTCAGATTGACAATTACCAGTCAGATATGACCAGGATTTGTTTTTTAGGGGAGCCTAATACAAAGATACTAGAGATTTATAACATTGTTCAAAGCGCCCAGAACGCGGGTATTTCGTCTATTAAAGCTGGAGTTGATTCTGAAGAAGTTGATAGATGTGCGCGTTCTGTCATTTTGAGGGCTGGGTACGGAGAGTATTTTGGACATGGTCTTGGTCATGGAATTGGAATAGATAATTCAACCGAACTTCCTTTATTGAGGCCTGGAAAACATTTTATTCTTAAAGAGGGCATGGTTATGTCATGTGAGCCAGGTATATATATTCCTGGTGTTGGTGGAGTTCGAATTGAAAATGACGTTGCTGTAATTAATGGAGTTGGCGTATCTCTTAATAAAACAACAACTGATCCAATAATCTTAGGAGTTTAAATGGGATACGATTTCGATAAAATTCAAAATCGCTATGGAACATATTGCACTCAGTGGGATTTTATTCAGGATAGATTTGGCAAATCCGGTATTTTGCCTTTTTCAATTTCTGATACTGATTTTTTGCCTCCTGAAGAAGTTTTAAATGTAGTTACTGAAGTTGCAGCTCGAGGACAGTTTGGCTATACCCGATGGAATCATCATGATTTTAAGGGCTCAATTGCATCATGGTTTGAGAGAAGATACAACGCCAGTGTAGATGAGGATTGGATTTTATACAGTCCTTCTGTGATGTATTCAGTTTCTCTGTTAATTCGATTATTAACAGATCCAGGCGATGGAGTTTTATGTTTCGACCCTATGTATGATTCTTTTCCTGGAGTAGTAGAAGGGAATGACCGAACACTTGTAAGAAGCATTCTTTTACCTAATTTAGAGCACGCTTCAGTGGATTGTTTACATAAAACTTTTGAGATTGATTTTGAGCAACTTGATAAGTTAGCAGCTTCTTGTAAGGCAATGTTATTATGCTCTCCACATAATCCCACCGGACGTATGTGGACAAAGGAAGAGCTAAATAGGATTATCGATATTTGTCGAAGCCATAATCTCTGGATTATTTCAGATGAAATTCATGCTGATATTAGTTTGTGTGGCAGAAGAAATATCAGCGTAATCTCTAAGTTAAAAGAATATGAAAGAGTGGTCGTCGCAACATCCCCCACAAAAACTTTCAATACACCTGGTCTTATTGGGTCATATGTGGTCGTTCCGTCTAGTAAAGTTCGTGAAGCATTCTTAAATAAAACTAGGCATATTGATTTTCTTAATTCATGCAGTACTTTGGGACTATATGCAACGATGGCTGCGTATAACAAATGCGAAGTTTATGTTGATGATCTGTGTTCATACATACTTGGCAATATGCAGGTAATAAAGAGCTTCCTTTCAGATCGCTATCCGAATATAAAATTTGAAATTCCAGAAGCAACTTATTTAGCTTGGATTGATGTGAGCTCTTTGGAAGTATCTTCAAAACAGTTACAGGACGCATTAGTTAATATTGGAAATGTTGGAATTATGCCTGGAGAGACATACGGCAATTCAGGAGCAGGATATTTACGTATGTGTGTTGGATGCCCTAGGGAAAAGTTAAACGATGGATTACGCCGTTTTGCAAAAGGTATTGATAGTCTAAGTTTATAGGGGATTTTGATGGGGAATAAAGTGACTCATAAAAATACAACAAGATCTTTGAGCTTAAAGTCAAAACGTAAGTTAACTATGATGTGGAAATTTCCCATGCGTAGATTTTATGCATATGCTGTCGACTGGGTGCTTTCAGGTCTACTTATTGGTTTTCCAGAGGTTCTAATTTTTGCTTTAGTAACTCATAGCTCTGATATGTTCAGCGATCTGTATGTTTTTAGTGCGCTTGGATATTCAAATATGTTTGCTTACATTTGCTGCATACTGTCCTTGATGATTTTTATCGTTTATTACATAGTAATCCCTTGGAAAATTTGGCCAGGCCAAACACCAGGCAAAAAGTTATTTAAATTGCAATGTGAGACTAGTTTAGGAAATAAAGTAGAACTAAAGCAGCTAGTTATTAGGGCAATACCTGGCCTTCTTCTGATTGAAGGTGTTTCGACTATTACGACGAGATATATTATTCAGGCACTTACGCTGGTGTCCGGATTTTATATTGAAAGTTATGTTTTCATAGTAATGTACCTATTAACTATGTTTTCAGCGGTAATGGTTGTAATTACAAAAAACCACCTTGCAATTCATGATTATTTAGCTGGGACAAAAGTGGTGGAAATTGAAGATTTTGACTAGGCGAATTCTCGTTAATTGAAATAGCATAAAAGTGAGTTACTAACTCAAGTAGAAGACAAAGAGCTTTTCGCATTGCGACGTCTATTAGATATAATTTCAGATAAACGTTGGTTATTAAATAGCCCTTGTATTTAATTTTATGGGTTTAGATATTGAAAATTTATAATCGACTTATGATTGTTGGGTTAGGCTGCAGTCTTTAGGAGAGTTTTTATGAGCGAGGAGATTCAAAGGCCTTCGGATAAGCTACTCCAGCAAGCTGGAATTGTACTAGAGGAGGTCGAGATAAATGAGTGTAGTATTTTGGATAGCGCAATAAAGATTCCATTTGAAGAAATTGCTTCCTTTGGTATGTTAATAGACTTTATATTAAAGAACAGACGTTCGGCAAATATGGTTGCTGAAGACCTCTATAAAGTAGTTCTCCCTCAAGGTGCAAAAGCACTTAAGAAATTAAAAAATGGGAAAATAGTTGGTGCTTTTGCAAAAATGAATAACGGTGGATCAAAGCCGGCAGAACTTATTCCGGTCGATAGAATAGAAGTGGCGGCTTCCGAGAATCCGGAATTACTTGCTGTTGCTATTGTGCTATTCGAAATAAATAAGAAGCTTGATTCAATCCAGCAGACTCAGCAAGAAATCTTCGAATATTTACGTCAGAAAGATGAGGCAAAGAGAAGAGGCAATCTGGAAATCCTTGTAGACATCCTTGAGAACTATCATTTCAATATAGATAACGATACATACAAAATTAATAAGCACATCCTAGTTCAGGATATACGAAAAGATGCTGAACAGGATATTCTTTTCTTTAAAGAACAAATTGTTTCGATATTTGAGGATAAAGAATTAATAGATCTAAATGCGGCTACCGAAAAACGTGCACTTAAGATCCTTTCACTCCTGAAAGATTACCAGATTGTTGTATATCTATTTTCATTTAGCTCTTTTCTTGAGGCATTGCTGCTTGAAAACTACAATAAAGAATATCTAAATGCGGTAGCAAAGAAGATAGATGACAGAGCTATTGAATATCGCAAGGTATATACAACAGCTTATAATCTGCTAGAAGGCAAAGGAAGAGGAACTCTAGAGCAGCAATTGCTTGGAATTTTCTCTGGTGCTGGTAGTTATCTTGGAAAAGCCATTGAAAAAACGCCTGTCGGAGATGCAACTCCTATCGATGAAGCATTAATTGATATGAGCAAAAACCTCGATAGAATTAAAAAGAATCAAATCCATGTTCTTATGGAAAATATGCCTAGTGCAAAAGCTGTAAATGTTAAGCCCTTTGTGGAAGGTCTTGTTAATGTAAACATACTTTTCAATAAAAAGGCTGAAATTTTGACGGATGGAGAAGCTATTTATTTGTTACCGCAAGGGAAGATGTAATTAAATTAACCCCCTGTTTCGAAAGGCTCTTGAAAGCTTTATGAGTTTATAGATAGGCTTTAAATCTTTCTTAGCAATTTTTCAGGCGAAATAGGTTTGGCTTGTGTTATGAATCACAGATTTTCATGTGTCAGATAATGTCGTTTTCTCGAAAGCAGAGCGCAGTTTATGCGCTCTGCTTTGGGGTTGTAGTGTATGGGAAGTAAAAGCTCTATGACCTTATTATCCGAGATATCTGTGTGAATATTATTTAGAGAATCGAATAAAATGGTCCGTGTAATACTGAATCGATTCATGGAGTTCCTCCTTGTATGTAGTGTACAAAGAACGGACAACCCAAGGAGGGAAGGTTACTTATCTCATATCTACGAGACGACCGGGCTACCTACCGGTTCTGGCATACTTTATTTTGTACACGTTGCGTTTTCATCTTTGTGGACGTTTGTTGTTAGAAATAACGTCGACGCTCATCATGACAGAAAGTCGTTGTTGAGGTTCATTGTATTTTTGCTTTAAGAGGTCATTTAGATACACTATCGTATAGGCGCTCAAGTTAGAAAAGAGATTCCTAAACAGATAGAAGAATCCTTATGAATTACGTTCAAAAAATTCCTGTTGCTATTTGTGGTGTTGCTTTAGGTTTTGCAGCACTTGGAAATCTTTTTAAGACTTCTTTTGAGGGCCTTTATTTTGTCTGCGGCATACTCTCTATTGCTCTTTTAGCTCTATATACCCTCAAATTTATGGTGTCTACAAAAGTTGTGTTACGAGAGCTCTCTAATCCAATCGGGCTTTCAGTTGCTGCAACATATCCTATGGCGGTTATGCTGATTTCTGTGTATTTGAAGGCCGATATTGGTGATGCGGCACAGTTATTTTGGTTTGCAGGAATTGCATTACACATACTGTGCATAGCTCAATTTACTTCTCGCTATATTGCAAAATTTGATTGGGAGAATGTACACGCCAGCTGGTTCATTGTGTATGTAGGTATTGTGGTTGCCAGTGTTACAGCGCCAG
>ERZ772779.938-NODE-938-length-12515-cov-35.884831_pt1 | contig 12515 bp, 14 predicted proteins | sample MGYA00511360_ERZ772779 | MGnify/ENA primary metagenome ERZ772779 (study PRJEB29015, sample SAMEA2738112) | human oral metagenome | biome: human oral; feature: human-associated habitat; material: saliva | place: China | collected 2231 ...
TACAGAACTAAATCCTTTGTGTAAATTAATTGTCTAACTTTTTGGGGTCAGTACACAATGGTATGTGTACTTTTTAATAATAATAATTTACACTTAAATTGAAGGAGGTAAAAGTTATGGATCAGATTAAAATTGGAAAATTTATAGCTGAAAGTAGGAAAAAGAATAATTTGACTCAAATGCAACTTGCAGAAAAGTTAAATATTACAGATAGGGCTATATCTAAATGGGAAAATGGAAAAGCAATGCCTGATTCATCAATTATGCTAGATTTATGTAATGAACTTAAAATAAGTGTAAATGAATTATTAAGTGGGGAGATGATTGATATGAATAATTATAATGAGATAGCAGAAAAAAATTTGTTAGAAATGGCAAAAAAGGAAGAAATGCAAAATAAAAAACTAATGATGTATGAAAATGTTATTGGTTTTGGCTCAACAATATCTTTTTTAACACTAATTTTTGTTACATCATTTTTAATAGAGAATAATATAGCAAGAATATTGTTGTTTATATTAGCATTCGTTCTTTTAATAATAGGTGTTTCGTTTGCATTAAAAATAGAAACAGAAACAGGTTATTATGAATGTCAAAATGCCATAATAAATATGTGCCAAAATACAGTAAAGTATATTTTGCAATGCACTTTGGAACTACAAGATATATGAAATGTCCAAAATGTAATGAGAAAAGTTTTAAGTAAATAAAAAATTACAAGTTATAGAGATAATTATAAGAGCCCATCGGCTCTTATTTTTTTGCTTTAAATCCTGTTCACTCACAAGGTGAAATTAAAGAAGCATTAAAGAATAACTAGAGAGTTAACACAATATCCTAGATTATAAGAGTTCTATTTATATGTAGAACTCTTTTTCTGATTAGCTTAGTTTTACAAATTGGGGTATAAGAAAATGTACAATTGAAAAAATTTCCAGTTTTTGACAAATTGTCAGAAAATGTAGACATTTATGGACAAACTTGGTAAAATAAAAATTAAGAAATAATCAAGCAAAATTCTTGACTTTTCAAGTTTTAGAAAACACAAATACATTTTACTATAAGGTTCAATAACTGGACCAGCTATCGAACCGCTATATGCGGTTCTTTTTTTGAAAAAGAAGGAAATGATGGATTTTACAGAATATCTATACACTAAAATTGGAAAACGAGTGAAAACATACCGAGAAAACAAGGGTGAAACTCAACTAAGATTTAGTACAACTATAGGTATTGCTCAAACTGAGAAATATGATGACGACAATATCATAATTATAGATCGTAGCAATATTAGCAAAATCGAAAATGGTCAACCCAGATCTGACGGTTCCTTTCTAACAAATAATCAAATTAGAGCATTATCTGCTACACTCGATTGTAAGGAAACTGAATTCTTGCTTGGCAATGAATCTGAAATAAAGGATGTTTTAAAAATATTATTATTTAAATGTTTGTTACATGATTCAAAAATTTCGATAGATTCTGTTGTTTCTGATTCATGGAAAGACTTGTATAAAAAATCTCAGACAATCTATATTCAATCGAATAAAGATGAAGATATCGAACGTCTGGGAAATATAATACTGAAATTTTTACTAACATATCCTGCATTTCAAAAGCAATTTATAACATTTGTATTCTATTATTCTGACGATTACCCTGAAAAGTATACTTCGTTCAAATCGGAAACCGAGAGCTATTCCACGAATTATAACTATCGGTTAAAAAGTCAATATGATAAAAATTGGAACACGATAAACTCTAAGCTCCAAGATTGGTATGCTTCTGATAAGGGGGATGTCATATCTATATTGTTACGTAAACCAGAAAATATTATTTATATTTTCGAAGCTTTTGATAAGACGATCTCTAAAATAATAGATTTAATATTTGATAAATTCTTAAACGGTTTTAGTCGTAGCTTGAGTTTAAAAGAAAAATCCTCAAAGAAGGTAGACTATTTGGAAACTGATATTCTTTATACAATTTTATTTGAAAATGATATATATCATCTCTTATCTGATGAACTTAGAAAAGAACAAATTGATAAAGAAAATAGTTTATTCCACATTCAATTTTTACAACTACTTCAGTACCAGAATTTATTTTTAGAAAAGATTCATAGTGAATACCGAGCTACAACTCAAAGCTACGATGAATTTAAACTTTATTCCGACTTAACAAAACTTATTAAATTTTATGAAGAGGCCCAAAATAACCATCTTGATCTCTACATTAGTGATTTTATTGACTATCCAGACTACTAACAGAAATTGCAGACTTTACGAGTAGAATTGTAAAGTCTTTTTTTTTATTTTTCAACAGTTACACATAAAGAATTATACTTAACTACAATGTATACAATTTAACATTTAAAATCTGTTCAAGTGTATACAAAGTTCTTAATAAAGCTGATTATAATAGAATTATAAAGATAACCAGTAGCTACGGATTTCTTTTATATTAAAAAATTTATTAGAAAGAAGTCAGCAACATTCTAGATATGCTGACATTTGAGGTAAAGCCTATGGCTTTTAAATTTAAAGGTAACTTCGGTTATACTTCACAGCTATTCAATGAGATTACACACAATGTAAAAAAAGCTATCGCCCTATCGCCACAAGCAGAGATTCGCATGAAATACGTGAATAACTTACCGACTGATGAGATTGATTCCTATCGCTATTGGTTTGTTATAGAAGGGCTTCAACCTTTTGAAGTAAAATTCTCAGCACCACAAGACATCTCACAATTCGATGAGGTCGAGTTAGAGAATCCTGAAGCATGCAATATCAAAGGAAATATCTACTTTCGTGCTAGCTCTGCAACTGTAATTAAAAAAGGAGGTAAATAGCCTATGGCCTTCCCGTTTAGTCAACCTACTGAGCGGGAATTTGTTGTAGCAGTAGATACAGAATATCTCTCTCAATGTCTGGAAATAGCACTGGGCAAAAGTGCTATTTCTGCTACAACAAATTCCTTTCAGCTTATCTATGGTGACAACTATTTAGATTTTATTCCTCGTTTCCCTTGCGCTTACGTTTTAGATAATAATCTGTATCAACAGATTTTCCAAATTCTATCCACAAGTGCTTATCCTAAACTAACATTTTTGAAACAGCCATCAGCTTATATCGTCAAACGTGATAATGCAAGCATCAACACCAGTCGAGCTTTTCGTTTTCCATTCTTTAAGGGAACGCCTGAAAGACTGACTTTTCAAAGGCTAAATGATGTTGACGTTCAGAATGAAAGTTTTGAACTCATGAAAAATTATCGTATCGATTTCAATCGTATTGTTCATTGTTTGATTGCTGGTTCGTCGGGTTCGGGTAAAAGCTATGCCTTGACCTATCTTATTTCTGTCATCAGTAAGTTTGCACATATAAGTGTTGTTGATCCTAAATGTGACACTATTTCTCGTTATTGCTTGAACCATAACATCCCTGTTCTTTATCAAGAGCGAGAGTTTTCATCTGATGAATTTGTCTCTAAAGTCAATACGTTACTAAAAATTGAGTTAGATACTATCTACCAAAGACAAGCAGAACTACTTGAAAATCCTTCTAAGAAATTTCAACATCGCTGTCTCGTAATTGATGAATTGCTTGCTCTAACATCTTTGACTTCAAAAAATGTTAAAGACAATTTCTTTGCTCTTTTATCCAATATCGCACTACTAGGACGAGCAACATCGGTTCATCTTATCTTAGTCAGTCAACGTATGGATACGACTGCATTGCCGATTGCCGTCAGGGAGCAAGCCAACGTCTTGATCCAGCTGGGGTTAATTAACCGTAAGACGACAACCTTCTTATTTCCGGATTTAGAGTCAGAAACGGGCTTAGTCATTCCTAATGGGAAAGGAACAGGCATTGTGCAAGTCATTGATGGAGTAACAGCTCCAAATGTGATGCCCCTACTCATACCTACAATTACAGGAGAAATATTATGAAGAAACTAAGACGCAAAATCATAAGATATACTACGACGATTACAGATATGCTCTATTACTTAATGCCTATAGAATTACTTTTAGCTCTTCTATGGCTCTTATCACTAGTAGGTATAGGGATTGTTAATCAGCTTAGCATTATTATCACTTGGGACGTTTGGAGACAAATTCGAGATGGTCTTCGAATGGGGCAGTCTATGCTAGTTCAAATAATAGTTATCATCATTATGATCTATCTACTCGCTCGTGTTTTTCTTTGTTTTATCTGGATAAAAGAAGATCATTTATTGAACTTTTTCTGTACAATAAATCAATTACGAAAAATACGAAAACAAATGCAAAGTAGATTAAGTGAGGATATCTCAAAAGAGTACGAGTCTATCATTCATTCTATCAGATGTATTGTAACTTATGATCAAATCCTTGTTATCATACCACCTGCAGAGACTTCAGAAGTTTGTACAATTTTACAAGAAAAAATTTCTTTTTTGTACAACTATCTGAGTAGAAACTATCGTAAACTGTATGTGTTCTCTCCTCCGGATAGTACTTCATTTAACTATGTTATAAAAGGAGAGCGAAAATATCATATTTAGAGTACCAGCGGAGCTTGCCGTAGGCAAGAGCTCCGAGCTGGTTTTATGTTCTAATTAAGCTAGGAGCTTAACTATACTGCTTCAGGGCTTGTTATTGAAGCAGTATAATTTTGTTCCATTGTTCCAAAGAGAAAGGAGTTTTAATGGTAAAAGCTAGAAATGTTATGTTTGTACAGCAGATTGAATTTTACAATTCTTTCAATCTGCAAGATATCATCAATGATATGATAAATATATTGAAACCGATTCGTTTTGCAGGGATCCTGCATGACAAAGATATAGGAGAAGATGGTAAGACTGTAAAACCGCATATTCATCTTGTTCTACAGTTTGAAAGTGCTAGAAGTTTGAATAATCTCGCTAAGCTGACAGGACAACCTGTACAATGTTTTGAACAGTGGCGAGGTTCAGTAAATAATGCTTATTCATATTTAGTTCATCACACAGAGTCAAACCAAGACAAGTATCAGTATTCACCCAAAGAAGTTATTGCTAATTTTGATTACCTTCTCCTATTAGACACAATAGAAAAGAGCGTAACAAAACGACACGAAGTCAATGACACGATGATCATTGATAATCTACTCGACCTGCTTTACACGGGAGATATTACAAAGTTAGAGATTGAACAACGGCTCACCGGTTCACAGTATGCTAAAGCAAAACAGAAAATAGAGACAGTACATATGAAAAGATTAGAGACACAATCTGAACTTTGGCGACAAGAAATGATAGAAAAGAATGAAATTGTCACAATCATTTGGTTGTTTGGTCAAGCTGGAACAGGTAAGACTCGTCTAGCTCATCAGTATGCGAAACGCTATGACCCCAGCTATTTCATTACGGGTTCTATACGTGACCCATTTCAACAGTACAATCTAGAGCATGTGATTATATTGGATGAGCTACGCCCTTATCAATTTGATTACTCAGATTTACTCAAAATGTTTGATCCTTATAATGTCAAGGCTATGGCAAGTAGTCGCTATTTCGATAAACCATTATTAGCAAACGTCTATATTGTTACCAGCCCCTATTCACCGTTTAATTTTTTCTTAGAATTGACAAAGAAGAAAAAGAGTGGTCATATTGATTCGTGGGGTCAATTGATGAGAAGATTATCGCTAGTCATGGAGGTTACAAAAGAGCATTTGCAGTTTTACAAGTACGATCCAAATGATCAGATGTTCTACATTGACCATGGAAATAAATTACCAAACCCTTTTAAAGAAGAATCAAAGGAAAAAGAGATTATTCAAGACAACTCCTATCAGTTGTTCTTAGATCTAAATAACGGAAAGGAATAAGTAAATGAATGAAATTCAAACAGTAACCTACAAAGATATTGTAAACGAGGGATTTCCTAAAGGTACAGCACAACGTGTAATTAGAGATGGGAAAAAACTGCTTGTAAAAAGAGGTTTTTCACTATATCATAACAAACGAATTGGTCGTATCCCCAAAACTATTGCGGAGGAAATTCTAGGATACGAAATTATTCCGAAAGATGGTATAATAGGTAATGTACTCCTAGCTACTGACATAGACGGAGGAAAATAATATGTCAGTACTCAAAGGTTACAAAGGAAAATGGAAAGTAGATATCACCGATGGGATAGATCCACTGACGGGTGACATCAAACGGCATCGTAAGTCAGGATTTGCTACCCGTAAAGAGGCTGTTCAATACGAGGCAGATTATCGTTTGAATAAACTCCATCAAGTGCTGATTAAGGATAAACTATCTGTATCTCATCTTTATTCACTCGTACGGCAAGAAGATGAATTGCGTGGGAATAAACGAGGTACAGTTGACACTCAAGTATCCTACTACAACCAATATGTCTCTAAATTTTTTAAGCACGCAGATATGTCTGCCATTACTATCCATGAAGTAAAAGATTTTAGAGATTGGTTGGTCAAGCAACCAAGTGTCAAGGGTGGGATGTTATCAAGCACAACGATCAACCAGCAGATGATTTTTCTTCATAAAATGTTTGATGTTGCCGTAGCTAAGCGTCTTAGACAGGATAATCCATGTAATGGACTACGAAAATTACCAGACAAACACAAGGAAATGTCTTATTACACTCCAGAAGAATTTAAGCAATTTGATTCTCTGTTTACAGACGATGAATACATGTTTCAATTATTTTATCGCGTGTTGATGTTTACAGGTGTTCGTGTCGGTGAAGCCTTAGCTTTGACTTGGAGACAAGTGAATCTAGCTGATGGCTACATTGATATTAGATACTCTGCCTATTTTCGTAATAACAAAGTCCATATCGGAACTGTTAAAACGACTCAGTCCAATCGTCGAATTTATATTCATACTGCATTTGTTCAAGAACTTAAGGAGTGGAAAGAAAAGCAAGCTCATCTGTTAGCAGAATTTACTGAAAATCCAGAAGACTTGCAAATATTTCAAGATAGTCCGTTACAGCTGACTGCTCCCATGATCTCGAACCAGAAAGCTAGACTGCAAAAAAGAATGCCTAATACATTAAAAATGATTCGTAATCATGATTTTAGACATTCGCATGCTGCCTTTCTAGTCTCAAAAGGGCTGAGAAATGGTGAAGGGAAAGATTATATCTTTTTCACGCTCATGAAACGGCTTGGACATAGTAGCATTAACACAACCATTAACATCTACTCGCACCTATTTCCAACACAGCTTAAAGAAGTTGCCAATGCTTTTGACAACTTCTAGGGCAAAAAATGGCAAAAAAATTTAATTAACAAGGTTCAAAGCCTTGATACGAAAGGAATCTTAGAAATCTTATGATGAATATGCAAAATATGATGAAGCAAGCTCAAAAATTGCAAAAGCAAATGGAGCAAAGCCAAGCGGAATTAGCCGCAACTCAATTTGTAGGGAAATCTGCTCAAGACTTGGTTGTTGCAACTCTTACAGGTGATAAGAAGGTTGTTTCCATCGATTTTAATGCCGCAGTGGTCGACCCAGAAGATACAGAAACTCTTTCTGATATGACGGTGCAAGCCATCAATGCTGCGATTGAAGAAATTGATGCAGCAACTAAGAAAAAACTCGGTGCTTTCGCAGGGAAATTACCATTTTAAGCTAAGTAAGTTTTCATTAACTCAAAAAAGGCTCAGTTTTGAGCCTTTTTTAGATTGAAGAAAAAGTCTTCTAAAAAACTTTCCTTAGGTGAGTACGGAGGTTAGGTGAAATTATCCAGTGGATGATTTCAGCAATCCAGGAAGTTCCATGACTTAGTTTTGGACCTAAGGTTCCAAAACTCCCGAGTGCTAGAAACAATAGTGTTTCTAGCACTTTTCTCACAGCGGAAAGTTTCAGTAGATCATTGAGTACCCCTAACGAATAAAATTTTTTTATCTTTATAGGAGGTATTATATTTGTATAAAAGAACAGTTTGTCTACGTGCTCTAGTCGGCTAGTTTGTCCGGCTTTTTTCTACTATGCCTTAGGAATTTACCTAAAACTTCTTTCAAATTAGAAAAATATTTGAGAAACTATTGACAGCCTCATATAACAGTGTTACAATAATGTTACAAAATATTACAAATGTTACAAAAAAAGAGGTTCTGTTATGAAAAACAAAAAAATCATTTCCCTAGCAGCGCTAGCTCTTACAGCTAGTCTTTTCCTAGGAGCTTGTGGCGGGAATAAAGAAGAAAAAACTTCAGAAGCAAGCAGTTCAAAGACCAGTCAGGTTAAACAAACAAGTTCTTCTTCTAAGAAAAAAGTGATCACTAGTAAAGATCCAATTGCCTCGTCATCCTCTGATAGCAAATCAGAAGAAAGTCATACTGTTGGTAGCAAAAATAACCAAGCTGCAGCTAGTCAAACACCTGCTCCAGCTAAAGAAGCGACACCAGCAGCACCCGTAACAAAAGAAACAAAAGAAGTAGCCACTCCAGCAACACCAGCGAAAGCAAAATTGCCAAGTCTAGAAGACGGCCATGCCCATGCTAAGAAGCAAGCTTCTGCTACGGAGAATGCCCAATACAAGGGAGTCTATTCTGTAGCAGCAGGGGATTTCTCTGCAGCAGCTGGGAATTGGTCTGACAAACGCGACACTGGAGTCACTATTGGCCAAGGTGGTCAAGTGACCATCCAACTTCCTGGGGGCCAACCCGTAGCCTATGGTATCAGCGCTTATAACTATACCTTGGATGATGGTCATTACCATGCTAATCTCTCAGCAGGCGATGGGTCTGCAGCGAGTCTAGATATCGTAGTTGGAAAAGATGGCTCTGTGTCTAGTGTGACGGTTCTGAAAGACGGTGTCAGCCACTCCCTCACTCGTGAATAAAATTCGAAAGATCTGAAAGGAGAAGCTTCTCTTTTCAGATCTTTTTTTGTTTATTTGAAGAAAAATATATTTTTTTATAAAAAACTATTGACAGATAGAAAATATAGTTTATAATAAAAACATAAAGAAAATCTATTTATAAAAAGTTATAAAAAGGAGTTCATATGAAAAAAGAAAGAATTGCCCTGGTTTTTGGAACCTTTGCGCCTCTTCATCAAGGGCATATTGACCTGATCCAGCGGGCCAAGCGTCAGTGTGATCGCGTTCGTGTCATCGTATCTGGTTATGAAGGGGACCGTGGCGAAGAAGTCGGGTTGACTTTACAAAAACGCTTCCGTTATATCCGCGAAGCCTTCTCTAATGATGAATTGACTCAAGTCTATAAGTTAGATGAGACAGAACTTCCTCGTTATCCCTTGGGCTGGGAGCCTTGGTTACAAACAGCCCTAGACACCATCCAGTATCAAACAGAGACAGAAGAGTTGATCTTTTATGTAGGGGAGAAAGCCTATAAGGAAGAGTTGGAAGCGAGAGGGTTTGAAGTTCACTTAGAAGAGCGTCGCTTCGGGATCTCTGCTACCATGATCCGGGAAAATCCAAGCAAATACTGGAAATACATCGCCCAGCCCTTCCGCCGCCAGTTCACGAAAAAAGTCTTGATCATGGGGAGCGCCAGCAACGGGAAAACGACCCTTGCAAAGGACTTAGCCCGCTTTTACGATGCACCTGTTAGTCTTGAGTATGCCCGTGAATACCAGATCAAGAACAATGTTCGAGATGATGAGCTCACGCCAAAAGATTACTATTACCTACTCTTAGGACAGTATGATCAAACCTCTAAGCTCATCGATAGTAGTGCCAATCGAGGCCTTGTCATCGCCGATACCAATTCCCTGGTAACCAAGGGGTATTACGACTACTACATGGAAGTCGAAGGCCAGGATACCAGCATGACCGATACCTTTGACAACCTCTTTGTCAGTATTCTCTCCAAAGAAAAATGGGATTTGATCCTCTTTGTACAGCCGATCGGCTCTTATGTCAATGATGGTTTCCGAGACATGACCATGGCTGACGAAGAGATCCGCACCAGCTTTTCAAATTACCTGGACCAATTGCGCCAGCAATACCTAGGAAACATTCCGACCACTTTCCTCGCATCAGACTACCTCGGCAACTACGAAGAAGCCAAGAAGGTGATCGATGCCATTTACCAAGCCGACTAAGGAGCAGCTTATGAAAAACCTATCTCAAAAATTCGCAACTTTTAGCCAAGACTTTAGAAATGTTTACCAAGAAGCGAGAAAGCAAGGCTTTGTCAATATTATGAAACTCCTGTGGAAGGACCTTTTTGTGGGACGTACAGCCTTTCAATGGATCTATCTCCTGCTTCTTTCCAGCGTTCCCTTCTTCTTAGAATGGACCAATCGTACAGGACAGCATGATTGGCTGGGACTGTTTGCCTCTTGGACAGGCATTGTCTGTGTTATCCTGGTTGCCGAAGGGCGTGCTAGTAACTACCTCTTTGGAGCAGTGAATTCCGCTATCTACCTTGTTTTAGCCCTCAATAAAAACTTCTACGGGGAAGTTCTGACAACACTTTATTTCTTCATCATGCAACCGATTGGTCTTTATGTTTGGCTCTCTAATCGGATCAATGATCAAGGTAAGGTCGAAGAATCTCACTTTGAAGCCAGGAAATTGAACTTAATCGAGTGGATGCGCTATTTGGCCTTGTGTGCTGTGATTTGGATCGGTATGGGCTTCGCGTATCAAAGTATCCATAGCGCTCGCCCTTTCCGTGATAGTATCACCGATGCGACCAACGGGGTCGGCCAGCTCCTAATGACCCGCCTTTACCGGGAGCAATGGATCTTCTGGATTGCGACCAACGTCTTTAGTATCTATCTCTGGTGGGATCAGAGTCTTCACATTCAAGGGATGTACTGGGTTTACACGCTCAATAGTTTAGTGGGCTGGTACCAATGGACCAAAGCCCTCAAGAAGGAGGTGGCTTAGATGGCAAGTCTCTCGATTCCAGCAGGAATGACGGAGAAAGAGTATTTTGAGACGGTCGCTAGTGAAGCAGACTTTCTCAAGTGGTACAAGGAGCAAGATCTGCCAACTTATGAAACTCCAAGTGTCACAGCGGACATGGTGGCTTACTGTTTTGTTGAAGGCAAGCTCAAGCTCTTAGCCATTCGCCGCAAGGCCCACCCTTATCAACACCGCCTCGCCTTGGTGGGGGGCTTTGTGAACAAGGATGAAGATGCGACCCATGCCTGCATCCGAGAAGTCAAAGAAGAAGTTGGGCTCGATCTGCCAGTGAATAAGGTGGAGCAGCTCATGACCGTTTCCACCCCTGGGCGGGACCCCAGAGGCTGGGTCATTACCATTGCCCATCTGGTCTATCTGCCAGCAGAAGCAGTAGACTTAGCCCATGCAGGTGACGATGCCAAGGAAGTCGTTTTTCTCGATGTCGATTTCAAAAAGTCCCAGTGTTTGCTTGATGGAGAACCCTTAGCTGCTTCTGATTTTGCCTTTGACCACTACCAGATTATTCAAGAATCGATCAAGCGGATTCAGGGGCGTCTGGACTGGAATCCAACCTTCCTCTATCTGTTAGAGGAGCCTTTCACCGTTTATGAAGCAACTGAGTTGGTCAATCTGATTAATCCTGGACGCCCCATCGTTAGCAATAACTTCCTCGTAAAATTCGGAGAATTCGTGGAAGAAGTGGGTGTCAAGCGGGTACCTAAGAAAAAACCACGCAAGACCTACCGTCTAAAACAGTAGATCGAGCGGGGTTCATTCTACCAGCCCTCCCTTACTTTTAGTAGCTGGAGGGCTTTTTCTGATTTTTCCTGCTCCACTTGTGTGCAAAGTGGTATAATAATCATAATTGAAATCAAAAGAGACAAGACTATGGAAGAAAAAATAATTTTACCACAAAATACACGACTGATGGGGGCTCTGCTTGGTTTTATCGGAGGGGGCCTCGATGTTTTTTGCCACATGCACTACCGGAGTTTGGTCGCGACCCAAACGGGGAACCTCCTGCTTCTCATCGCTGATTGGCACGATCCCCGTGTCGAAAATACCATCATGCGTTTTTCATCTATTTTATTTTTCTCGATCGGCTTTTTGGTTGCCCTCCATATCAAAGAATATCGCAAGACAGCCTTTTGGCGGACCAAGATGTTGATTCCTTTGTTTGTGGTGACACTCCTGATTCCCTTGGTGTCTGTCATACCACCTGTAGAAGTTCCCTTTATTGCTTTTGGGACAGGGATGATGATGTTGACCTTTACAGGAAGCTTGATTGAAAACCACCCTTACGTGATCTTTATGACTTCTGGTAATTACCGCAAGATGCTGACGGCCTTGTACCGAATCACTCGAGGAAAGGGAGATTTGGACGAGTATCGGCGTCAGGCGATGAATTACGGAATCGTTGTTGGAAGCTTTGTTGCGGGAGCTATTAGTGTAGCCATCCTCATGCATTTCATTCACCAATGGGCCATCTGGCTGATCACAGCCAACCTCTTTTTGATCATGACCTACTACACCGCCAGAGTTAAACAACTCGGCCTGCAAACAGACAATCTATAAAAAGAGGCTGGGACAAAAGTCCTAGCCTCTCAATTATTTTTGGATTGTCGA
>ERZ772779.939-NODE-939-length-12513-cov-17.152593_pt1 | contig 12513 bp, 11 predicted proteins | sample MGYA00511360_ERZ772779 | MGnify/ENA primary metagenome ERZ772779 (study PRJEB29015, sample SAMEA2738112) | human oral metagenome | biome: human oral; feature: human-associated habitat; material: saliva | place: China | collected 2231 ...
CGATGGTCACCGACTACGGCATGAGCGACCGCATCGGCATGGTCAAGCTCGGCGACGCCGACACCGAGGCCTTCGGCCACGGCTCCGGCGAGGGCCCGCGGGCCTTCTCCGACGAGACCGCAGCGATCATCGACGAGGAAGTTCGCCGCCTCCTGGACAACGCGATGCGCGAGGCGTGGCGCATTCTCTCGGAAAACCGCTCGGTTCTGGACACCCTGGCGTCCCGCCTCCTGGAGGAGGAGACCCTCGACGAGGCGCAGCTCGCGGAGATTTTCAAGGACGTCGTCAAGGCGCCCGAGCGTCCCGTGTGGAACTACCAGTCGGACGCCGCGGTTCCGGGCGTGGTCCTGGGCCACCCCGTGGGCATCAAGCCTGACGACGAGTGGAAGGCCGTCCCCGAGCAGGGCATCGACGTGTCGCCGACTGAGGTCACCGATGCCTCGGGCGAGGAAGAGGTGCAGGCGTGACCTACGATGCCGCAGCCGTGGAGAAGGCCTCGCGCGACCTGTTGGTCGCGATCGGCGAGGACCCCGAGCGCGAGGGCCTGATCGGTACCCCTGACCGCATGGCGCGCGCGTGGCGCGAGATGTGCTCCGGCCTCTTCGAGGACCCCCGTGAGCACCTGCGCACGCAGTTCCATGCGGGCACGGACGAGCTGGTGCTGGTCCGCGACATTACCTTCCACTCGGTGTGCGAGCATCACCTGCTGCCCTTCTACGGCCGCGCGCACGTGGGCTATATTCCGCGCGGCGGCGTCGTCACGGGCCTGTCGAAGCTCGCGCGCCTCGTCGAGGGCTATGCGCGGCGCCCCCAGGTGCAGGAGCGCCTGACCGCGCAGATCGCCGACGCCATTGACGAGGTCCTCGATCCTCAGGGGGTCATCGTCGTCATCGAGGCGGAGCACATGTGCATGTCGATGCGCGGCATCTCCAAGCCGGGCTCGTCGACCGTGACGAGCGCGCTGCGCGGCATCATGAGCGACGGCGCGACCCGCGCGGAGATGATGGCCCTCGTCCTGTCGGGGAGCCGCTGACGTGTCTGTCCTGCCTCTGCCCCCCGCCCCGGCCTCGTCCGTGACTCCCGCGCCCCCGACGCTGCCCGGGTCCCTGACGCTGCCCGCCTCGCGCGCGGCGATCATGGGTATCCTCAACGTCACCCCCGATTCCTTCTCGGATGGGGGTCGCTACGCGGATGCGCCCGCGGCGCTCGCGCACGCGCGCGCGATGGTGGCCGCCGGCGCCGACCTGATCGACGTGGGCGGGGAGTCGACGCGGCCGAATTCGACGCGCATCAGCGCGGACGAGGAGTGGGGGCGCATCGGGGAGATCGTCTCGGCGCTGGCCGGTGACGGCATCGTCGTGTCCGTGGATACGCTGCACGCGTCGACGGCCCGCGCGGCGGCCGAGGCGGGCGCGGCGATCATCAACGACGTGAGCGGCGGGCGCTGGGACTCGCGGATGAACGAGACGGTCGCGGCCTCGGGATGCGCCTACGTGGTGCAGCACTACCGGGCGCTGCCGGGGATGCCGGGGGAGTCCTTCGACTACGGGGATGACCTGGTGGGCACGCTCGTCGAGCGTCTGATTTCGCAGGTTGGCGCCGCACGTGATGCGGGTGTGACAGCTGATAAAATTGTTATCGATCCGGGCCTCGGCTTCTCGCTCACGAACGACCAGTGCTGGCAGATCCTGTCCGAACTGCCGCGCCTTGCCTCCTGTGGGTACCCTGTACTCATCGGAGCGTCGCGTAAGCGCTTCGTCAAGGCCCTCGGCGGCGACGTGGACACCGACAGCGCAGCCATCGCCGCCCACAGCGTCCGAGCGGGCGCGTGGGCCGTGCGGGTCCACGACGTCGCGGCCACCGTCGCGGCCATCGCTCGAAAGGAGAACGACGTTGAGTAGCAGACGCGTCATCATCGCCCTCAAGGGACTGGGGGCGCTGGCCAACCACGGCGTTTACGACTTCGAGCGCACCCAGGAACAGCGCTTCAGTGCCGACGTCGTCATGTGGGTCGAGACAGCGGGCACGACCGACGACATCGCGGCCACCGTCTCCTACGCCGACATCGCCGACGAGACCATGGCGGTCTTGACCGGCAACCCCGTCGACCTGATCGAAACCCTGGCCGAAACCATCGCCTCGCGCGTCATGAGCCACGAGGGCGTGGTCGGCACGGAGGTCACCGTCCACAAGCCCGACGCCCCCATCGACCACCCCTTCTCCGACGTGTCCGTCACCGTGCGCGCCGGCGAGACCGAGGCCCTGCCCCTCTCCCTGTCCCTCAAGGGCATTTACGAGGCCGAGGACGGCTCCGTGCTCACCGGCGAGATCGAGGCCTACGGCCGCGCCCAGGCGCCCAGCCCCGCGCAGCAGAAGCGGTCTGCGCCCTCTCGCAGGCGCCGAGGGGAACACGCCGCCCCCCGCGAGGAGGATTCCTCCCGCCCCGCGCACCTGCGCGCCCGCCGCGTCGTGCTGGCTATCGGCGGCAACCTCGGCAACGTCCCCGTCACCCTCATGCACACGGTCGAGGCCCTGTCCTACATGGAGGGCTTCCAGATCGAGGACGTCTCCCCGATCATGCGCACCAAGCCCGTCCTGGCTCCCGGCCAGGCGCCGCAGCCCGACTACTGGAACGCCGTCGTCGTGGGCTCGGCCATCGCCACTCCCGACGAGCTTTTCGCCCAGACCAGCCGGATTGAGCGCGAGCTCGGCCGCGAACGCCACGAGCGTTGGGGGGCTCGCAGCGTCGACATCGACATCATCCAGGTCGAAGGCCTGGCCTCCTCCGACCCCGTGCTCACGCTGCCGCACCCACGCGCCAAGGACCGCGCCTTCGTGCTGGCCCCCTGGCTCCTGTGCGAGCCGGACGCGATCCTCGAGGGCGTCGGGCGCGTGTGCGACCTGCTGGCCGTCACCCCCGACCGCGAGGGCATTATTGACGCCGTCGATGACTGGCTCGAAGATCCGGCAGCCGTCATGGCCGACTCCGACCAGCTCCTCGCCCAGCGTGCCGAGAAGGCCAGCGCGGACATGCGCGAGCTCCTCGAGACCCTGACCGGCGAGATCAGCCAGGTCACCGATCTGGTTGGCCGCCCCGGCGTCCCCTTCGGCGAGGCCCCCGCGCCCGCCGCGCAGGACGCGAGCCCCGCGCACGCGCGGGAGGACGCCCCCGTCGGCGCCGAACCCGCCGCCTGGAGCAGCCTGCACACCCCGTGGTCCTTCGCCGAGGTCGACGCGCACAGCGCCCACTCGGCGGGCGTCGACGCCCCCGCGGAAGGGGAGGCCGACGTCGAGTATGACGAGGCGGAGGACTCCTGGCCGCCCATTCCCCAGCCCGAGACGCCCGCGCAGCGAGCCCTGCGGGTCGCCGAGGCGGCCGTCGAGGAGCCCGTCGAGGAGCCCGTCGCCTTCACCGACGTCGATGACGCCGAGACCGGCGCCGTCGAGGTCGTCGCCGAGTTCCCGGACGTCGCCCCCGCCGCGGGCTTCGATACCGCCCCGGAGACCGCCCCCGCCCCGGAGACCGACTCTGCCCCGGAGACCGCCCCCGCCCCGGAGACCGCCCCCGCCCCGGACGCCCAGGCCCCGACAGGCGAGGACGAGCCCGCGAGTGGCGCGCCCGCTCAGGCGCAGGCGGCCCCGGCCTCGTCCCGCCCCGCGTGGCACCCCGTCTCTTCCGTGCCCGCGGACTCCCCGGCCGGGCGAATGACCCGCAAGATCGGTTCGGGCAGCTACACGCCCAGCGGCGAAGAGAAGCCCCGGTGGGCGCCCGTCTTCCAGCAGAAGCGTCCCGATTCGCGCGCCGACATCAAGCTGCCCGACTGGAACTTCTCCGTGGGCGCCGCCCACGACGTGCGCGTCGTCGACGACCGCAGCGGCCTGGCCCACGAGCAAGAGCCCCCCAAGCCGACCGTGCACGCCGACGGCCGCGCCACGATCCTGGCCCCCGGGCTGCCCGACAACACCCCCGTTGGCCCCATCCCGGACGACGAGGCCACCCAGACCGGTATCCTGCGTCGCGTCGTCGTGCGGCCCACGATGACCGGAGCGATCCCCATCGTCAAGAGGCGCTAAATGAAACCGCTGGCGATCACCTGGGTGCTGCTGGTCGGCGTCGTATGCGCCGTCATGAGCTTCCTCGGATTCTTCGCGCACATGCGCGCGGGCGGCACCCCCATGATCGTCACGCCCGGCCCCGCCGTCGTCTTCGCCCTGGCCACCGCCGCGCTCATCTGGTCCGGCCTGGCCGTGCGTCGCCTGCGCGCCGGGAAAGACACGTGGATCGACGCGATCGGCGCCATGCGCGTCGCCGTGTTCGCGCGCACCTCGGCGCTGGTGGGGGCTGGCCTGACCGGCATCCTCATCGGAGTCATGGTCGTGTCCCTCATGCAGCTGGAGGCCCCCGCGATGGTCGCTAACTCGCTGGGCTCGGGCATCAGTTCCCTCGTCGGCCTCGTGTGGGTGATCGTCGCGGTCGCCATCGAGCGATGGTGCGTCATCAACCCCGACGACGACGCCCCGAGCTCTCACAAACGCAACGCCGCCGCGTGACCCGCGGCGCGCGCCGGCTTGTCGGCGCGAATGTGCCGCCCGCCCCGAGCGTTAGGCGCGGCCCGACGCCGCGGCCCGGTATCGTGGAGGCGTGGCTGACCAGCGTAAGAATTCCCCCAAGCGTTCCTCCTCCCGGCGTTCGTCGTCCTCGGGCGCATCCGGGCGCGCGGCAGACCGCACGTCGCGCGCGGCAGACCGCACGTCGCGGGCGGCGGGCAGCAGGGCCGCGTCCGCGTCGCAGCGCACGGGTCGCCGTCCCGCGTCGTCGAAGGTGCGAGGCGCCGCGAGGTCAACCTCGGGTGGCGGCACGCGCCCCCCGGTCAACCTGTGGCCGAGGCGCATCATCACGGGCGTGGGCCTGCTCCTCATCATTGCCCTCATCGTGTGGGGTATCGTCGCGCTCGTGCGTGCCGTCATCGGCGCCATCAGCCCCGACCCCGCGCCGCAGTCCGGCCCGCAGTCCGTCCAATCCGGCGCGGTCGACGCCTCGGGCTACACGCTCAAGGGCGGCCAGGAGGCCACCGCCGACGGCCTGCTCACGAACGGCACCCAGATCGATATCCCCGCCTGCCTCGAGCGCGACATCAGGGTGAGCGCCAAGGCGTCCGAGGCCTCGTCGGGCTCCGCGATGCCCGTGACTCTGACGCTCGAGAACCGCGGCGCGGTGGCCTGTTCGACATCCCTGGCGAATTTCTCCCTGCAGGTGAGTACGGGCGACCAGCTGGTGTACAACTCCGCGCGGTGCGAGCAGGATCAACAGTCATCCACGACGCTGCTGCTGCGCCCAAACGGCACGTGGTCGGGATCGTTGAGCTGGGACGGCTACGTGTACACGGACGGGTGTACGCCGCCTGCGGGTGGGGCCAGCGCAGCCGCTGCGGGAACCTACAAGGTGGTCGTCACCATGGGTGGGCGCGAGGTCGGCTCGACGGTCGTTGACGTGACGCCCGCTCCCGTGCCCCAGTCGGGCGCGCAGTCCGGCGCCCAATCGGGGGCGCAGCCGGGGGCCCAGTCGGGCGAGCGGCGTTCACGCTAGCGAGGCCAGGGCTCCCGTTCCGGTGCCTGGGCCGCGCGTTACCAGCCGACGACCCCCGCGCCGACCGCCTGCGCCTGGTGGGCCAGGTTTTCGGCGATGAGCTGGGCGCGGTAGTGGCCGACGCCGTCGATGACCTCGATGTCCTCGATCGACGCTTCGCGCAGCTGCGTGAGGGTGGAGAAGTGCGCGGAGACGGCCTTGATGGCGTTCCAGGACAGGTGGGGGACCAGGGAGAGGGCACGCACGCCCCGTGGCGTGATTTCGCGGTCCAGGTCCGCGACCTCGTACACGTCCAGGCCGAGGATGTTCGCGATGGCGGTCAGGTCCACGATCCGCTCGGAGCCCAGCGAGGACAGTTCGGCCTCGACGCGTGCGACGTCCTCGGGGTCGTGGATGTAGTCGCGCATGACGAGGGCGCGTTCGGAGGCAGAGCCGCGCACGAGGTCCTCGACTTGCAGGGCGAGCAGGCGCCCTTCGGAGCCGAGCTCCTCCAGGTATTCGGTGATTTCGGAGGTGATGCGCCGGATCATCTCCATGCGCTGCATGACGGTGGCGACGTCGCGCACGGTCGCGCTGTCGCGCATTTCGAGGATGGTGAGGGTCTGGAGGACCTCGTCGAGGCGCTGGCTGTAGCGGTCCAGGGTGTCCACGGCCAGGTTGGCGCGCGACAGGAGGGCCTCGGGTTCTTCGACGAGGCGGTGTTCGGTTCCCACGTAGATGGAGATCATGCGCATGGACGCGGAGAGCGACAGGACGGGCAGGTGCGTCTGGCGCGCGGTGCGTTGGGCGGTGCGGTGACGCATGCCGGATTCGTCGGTGGGGATCGTGGGGTCGGGGAAGAGCTGGACGTTTGCCTTACGGATGCGCCACAGGTCGGGGTCGATGATGACGGCGCCGTCCATCTTGCAGAGCTCGCGCAGGCGTGCGGCCGTGAAGGCGATGTCGAGGTCGAAGCCGCCCGAGCACATGGCCTGCACTTCGGGCGTGTAGCCGAGGACGATGAGCGCGCCCGTGTGGGAGCGCTGGATTCGTTCCAGTCCCTCGCGTAGAGGCGTGCCGGGCGCGACTGCGCGCAGTGCTTCTCGAAGGATCGCTGCGTCGGACGTCAATGTGCTTCCCTCCCAATCGAGTAGGTTCGGTCTCTATTATTGCGAGTCCGTGGGGAATGCGACGCGAATCGCCGTCGCTAAATCAGAGACAGTGAACACGGTGATGCCCTCGACGCCGGCGAGGTCGTCGCTGCCCTGGGCTGGGACGATGGCGCTGGCGAAGCCCAGGCGGGCGGCTTCGGCGAGGCGGCGCTGGGTGCCCGTGCAGGCCCGGACCTCGCCGGTGAGGGAGATTTCCCCGACCGCGACGAGGTCGGGGCGCGGGGGAGTGCCCTTCAGGGAGGACACGATGGAGATGGCCATCGCCAGGTCGATGGCGGGTTCGACGGTGCGCGCCCCGCCCACGGTCGACACGTAGACGTCCGCGCCTGACGTGTCCGCGCCGATGCGGGCCTGGAGGACCGCCAGGATCATGGCGACGCGCGCGTGGTCGACGCCCGACGTGGTGCGCCGGGGGGAGCCCCCGGAGGAGGGGGCGACGAGGGACTGGATTTCGGTGGGCAGCGGGCGCCTGCCCTCGAGGGAGACCGCCGCGCAGGTGCCGGGCACGCCGCGCGTCGTGCGCGACAGGAACACGCCCGACGGATCGGCCAGGCCATAGATTCCCGAGTCCGTCAGCTCGAAGCAGCCGACCTCGTCGGTGGGGCCGTAGCGGTTTTTCACCGCGCGCAGCAGGCGCAGCCGCGAGTGGCGGTCGCCCTCGAACTGGCAGACGACGTCCACGAGGTGCTCGAGGACGCGCGGGCCCGCGATGCCCCCGTCCTTGGTGACGTGGCCGACCAGGAGGGTCGGCAGGTCGGATTCCTTGGCGACCCGGATGAGGGAAGCGGCGACCGCGCGCACCTGGGCGACACCGCCCGCCCCGCCCTCGACCTGGGCGGAGGAGATCGTCTGCACGGAGTCGACGATAAGGAGGGAGGGACGAGCCTGCTGGACGTGCCCGAGGACGACGCCGAGCTCCGTCTCATCCGCGATCAACAGGTTCGGCTCCAATGCGCCGATGCGTTCCGCGCGCCCGCGCACCTGCGCCGCCGACTCCTCGCCCGTCACGTACAGGACGGGTCCGCGCCCGCCGCCCGCCGCCGTGCGCGCCGCCTTCGCGGCCACATCCAGCAGCAGCGTCGACTTGCCGACGCCGGGCTCGCCCGCCAAGAGAATGACGGCGCCGGGAACGATGCCACCGCCCAGGACCCGGTCCAGCTCGCCCACGCCCGTCGAGCGCGACGAGGCCCGCTCCCCGTCCACCTCGCCGATCGGCAGGGCAGGGCGACGCGGGACAGTCGCGGACGCGCGCGGCCCGCCAGAGGCCTGGCCCGCCTGGTCGACCGTGCCCCACGCCCCGCACTCGCGGCACTGGCCCACCCACTTGGGGGAGGTCCACCCGCAGTCGGAGCAACGGTAGGTGATCTTCTCTTTCGCCATGCCCCCACGGTAACGCGAGGCGCCCACATCTGCGTCCCGCCCGCGCGGGCAGGGGGCGGGCGCCGTCGCACAGACATGGCACGCGCCTTGGGCCGGGCTTGGAGCCGCACATAACCGGGTGGTAAAATGACCCGTTGTGCACCAGCACGCGCGGCGAAAGGACACGGGATGACGCACGACAAGAGGCGCCTCGCGCGGCGTAGCGCAAGCATTGGGCTCGCCGGCGCACTCGCTGTAGCGGCGCTGGTGGTTCCCGCACCCCCGGCCTCGGCCGCGCGCACGCCGATTACGGCCGACGAGCAGGAGTACTATTCCTACTACTACCTCAACTCCCTCCACTCCTCGGGCTACACCGGCACAGGCGTGACGATCGGCCTGCTCGACGGGCCCGTCAACACGAAGATTCCCGAGCTGCAGGGTGCGAACATTGAATTCAAGAGCCGCTGCACCGTAGAGTCCAGCGACGACTCCTGGGAACATGGGACGGCCATCGCCCAGGTAATGGTGGCTCCGAACTTCGGGATCGCCCCCGGGGCAACTCTGAACCGATACACGGTCTCGCTCAAGGGCGATACCGCGGGCGACGACTGCGCGATCGGCGACTGGGCGCGGGGCTACTCCGACACTTCGGTCCTGATCGAGCTCGCGTTGAACGACGGCGTAGACGTCATCTCCATCTCCTCCACGTATCTGTCCGACTACGACGGGATGCGCTGGGCGCTTGCTCGCGCTATCCACGAGCAGGTGCCGGTCGTGGTCTCGATGGGGAACGACTCCACCTACAACCCGGAGACGACACTCGCGCGCTTCTCCGGCGTCGTCGGCGTTGCCTCCATCGAAACGGACGGCTCCCTTGCCTCGTACTCGAACTACGGAGACTTCGTCTCGACGGCCGCCCTGGGCAGACCGTATGCGCGCTCAGGCGTCTCGTGGGAGCGCTTAAACTGGTACGGCACCTCCTTCGCGTCGCCGACGGTCGCCGCCTCCCTGGCCCTGTCGATGCAGCGATGGCCGCGCGCGACGGGCAACCAGATCCTGCAGGGCCTCGCGCGCACGGGTGTCGGCGGAGACGGCGGCAACTGGAACGCCTACACGGGATACGGGGCGCTGGACCCCTACCTGATGCTGACGACGAATCCGACGAGGTTCCCCGACGAGAATCCCTTCATGAACAAGGGGTACGAGTCGACTCCGACCCGGCAGGACGTCCAGGACTACGCGGACGGCCTCGTGGATCCCCGCCAGATCAACGCGGATAATTCCTACGCATACCGGGGCCTCGACGAGCGGATCGCCTTCAGTCGATCGCACAGCTACCCGACGCACCTGGGCACGAGCCCGCGCTACCACAGGAAGTAGTAACGGACCGGCGAGGCGCCGGGGGCTACTTGGCGACGGTGAAGCGGCGGACGATGGGGGTCTCCGGCTGCTCTGGCCCGTCGATCTTCAAGGTCCACACGTAGGTCAGGTTGGGGCCGGAGCCCTCAACCTCCACGGTCCACGACGAGTAGTACTCGCAGTCGTGCTCGACGCACAGGTCGTAGGTGTCCTGTCCGAGGCGCCAGTAGGCGGTCGCGGACATCAGCTGATACACCTCGTCGCGCTTGTCGACGACGACGCTGCCGCCGCTGCCGAGCTTGAAGCGCTGCTGGCGAATCGTGGAGGGGGAGGACGCGACGAGCTGGGTGCCGACCATGTCGTTGAGCGCCCGCGCCTTCTCGAGGATGGCCGCCTCCTGCGCGCCCGTGGCGTTGCGCAGCTGCCTGGTAAACTCTCGCTTTTGCTCGCTCGGGATGTTCCTCATCCGGGAGATTTCGGTCGACGGGGAAGGGGTGGAACCGCTGAAGCGCAGCGGGATGCAGCCGCCACACGCGATGGCGGCGACGAGCAGGGCCACTGACGCCGAGAGTGGGCGGCGGTACGGTGCGAGGTGCACGACTCTCTCCTCCGGTTGAGAACGCCTCATCATATGTGATGGATGGGGTTGCGCGTCAAGGAGCGTTGGTCTCGCCCTGCCGAGGAGTCAGGCGCTCGCGGATTTCGGTGATGAGTCGTTTGGCGCCCCAGTGGGGTGGGCGCGACGTGGGGTCGACGCGCCGCAGGAGCGAGGGCGTGTGGTAGTGCCACTCGTCTTCGGATTCGCCAACGATGCGTGCGCTCAGGCGTGCCGATCCGAAGAGCTGGCCCGTCGTGGTGGCTTCGAGGAGGACGCCGCCCTGGTCGGTGACGTCCACCCACACGTGCGGCCCGGGCCCCGGGACGAAGGAGGCGGGTCCGGGGAAGAGGATGTCGACGGCGCGCGGGTCGGGTGCCTCGGCGTGGACGCGTCCCTGCGCGGTGATGACGACGGGGACGCGCGTGCCCGAGGGCAGTTCGATGAAGTCTTTGTGCCAGTGTTCCTGCCGGGTCCCACCCCAGGGGAGGCGGAGCTCCTCGAGGGGCCCGGGGGTTGGTCGTGCGGGCGCGATCATGGATTCGTGGGCGTAGGGGCCGGTCTCCGAGGCGGGAATGTCCGCGTGGAAGCCGCCTATCTCGTCGCCCCACATGCCGGCTTCTTCGATGGCGGGACTCCAGGGCGCGTGGACGCTCATCGCCGCCATCGTCTCACCGTTCGCGTCGGGGTGCAGGCTGGTGACGACGCCGGTGAGACCCCAGTGGAGGACGTGCGTCGTGCACACGAGGGTGTCGGTTGTCGCCAGGTCGACGACGCCCCACGCGTTGACCGTCACGCCGGACTGGGAGAGCGCGGCCCCGAGCATGCAGCGCAGCACGCGGCGGTCCGTCGCGTCGGCCAGGGCGCGGCGCCGGTCGATTGGTCGGACGGGAACCCAGCCATGGCCTCGTGCAAAAGTGCGTTCGAAGATCGTCGCGAGCGTCGAGAAGTCGCCCGGGTTGCCGAGTCCTCCCCAGTGCCACAGCCCGTTCGTCTCCGCGTTCCAGTGCGCGAGGACGCGCGAGTTTCCCTCTTCGTCGACGGCTTCGATGCGGGCACCGGGCAGGAGGGTCATGGGTTCGCTCGAGTGCCACCAGGGGGCCGAGGCGGGGGCGGCGCCGGGCGGGTCCTGTCGGGTGAGGGTGGCCTCGATGTCGGGCAGGACGTCGAAGTGCAGGAGATAGACGCACGAGGAGCGTTCCTCGTTCCCGGTCGTGTCCGTGGCCGGTGGGAGACCCTGCGCGTCGGGGGGCGGGCCCGTGAAGGAGGCGAGGGTGCCGGACTCGCAGAGCCAGCCCAGGTCCATGAGCTGGAGGATCGCGGACGCGGTGGGGTGGCGCGGGAGGGCGTCTGCCCGGAGGAAGAATCCTTGGGCGTAGGCTCTGCAGAATCCGCCTTCCGTCGCGTTGGTCAGGTAGGCGCGGGCGCGGCGCGGCGTCAGGAGTTGGACGTAGTGGGTGGGCGCGTGGGGGATTTCGGTCAGGGACCGGTCCTGGTCACGAGGCCGTGGCCGGGTGGGGGAGTCGGGCATGGGCGTGGGGCGGGTCAGGGCCTGTTGGCGAAGTACTCCAGCAGGTGCGAGTCGCCGGAGACGATGATTTCGTCGTCCGCGTTGATGCGCGTCGAGGCGTTCGCGTATTCGAACCGCTGCTTGGGGCGGCGAATGGCCAGGACGTTGACGCCGTAGCGGCCGCGCAGGTCCAGTTCCTGCAGCGAGAAGCCGTGCACTTCTTTGGGTGGGCGAAGCTTCATGATGGAAAAACCGTCTTTTTCCATCTCGATGTAGTCGACCATGCGTCCGCCGACGAGGTGCGCGGTGCGTTTTCCCGCGTCCAGGTCGGGGTAGACGACGTGGTGGGCGCCGACGCGGCGCAGGATGCGCCCGTGCTGGGAGGAGGTTGCCTTGACCCAGATGGAGGAGATGCCCATGTCGACGAGGTTGGCGGTGATGAGCACGGCGGCCTCAAGGGAGGAACCCACGCCGACGACGGCGCTGCGGAATTCGCGCGCGCCCAGCTGCTCGAGCGCGTCCTTGGAGGTGGCGTCAGCTTCGACCAGGGGGAAACGACCCGCGAAGGCTTGCACGCGCGCGGGGTTCTTTTCGACGGCCAGGATCTCGTAGCCGAGCTGGTCCTGTGTGACCGCGACGGCGGACCCGAAGCGGCCCAGTCCGATGACGAGTGTGCCCGACTGGAGGTCTTTTGACTCACGTTCTTCTGCCATGCCTCCATTGTTCCCTCCCGTGGTGCTGCGCGCGAACGGTGCGAGGGTGAGGCGTGGGCGTCTCACCTGTCGGCGTGGGCCCGATGCGGTGACGATAGATGTTGATGAATAAGAGGCGTGTTCGTGTCGGTGCGCGTCGGTATTGCGAAGCGAGGTGGGATACCTGAGGGGAAATGTGCCAAAAGGTTAGACTTTTGGTGGGTTGTGTGGTTAGACTGGCGTTGCAAGTAGGGCGTTCC
>ERZ772779.947-NODE-947-length-12483-cov-2.494207_pt1 | contig 12483 bp, 10 predicted proteins | sample MGYA00511360_ERZ772779 | MGnify/ENA primary metagenome ERZ772779 (study PRJEB29015, sample SAMEA2738112) | human oral metagenome | biome: human oral; feature: human-associated habitat; material: saliva | place: China | collected 2231 ...
AAAATGGCTGATTTCGTATCCGACTTCTGGTCATACTACGTCATCGTACTGACCATTCTCAGCCTGCTGTTCTGTCTGTTCGTTCTGATCGCAAACAGCCGGAAACCCGCTCCCACGCCGGACAACACCACCGGCCACGTCTGGGACGGCGACATCCGTGAGGCCAACAACCCCCTGCCCCGCTGGTGGATGGGCCTCTACCTGATCTGCACCTTCTTCTCCATCGGCTACCTGATCTACTACCCTGGCATGGGTGACTTCAAGGGTGCTGGTGGCTGGACCTCCATTGGTCAGTACCACGAAGAGCGCGCCCAGGTGGAAGCCACGCTCGGCCCCATCTACGCCAAGTTCGCCGGCCAGTCGCCCGACCAGCTGAAGACGAACCCCGAGGCACTTGCCATCGGCCAGCGGCTCTTCCTGAACAACTGCGCCCAGTGCCACGGTGCCGATGCCCGGGGCAGCCGTCACTTCCCCAACCTGACCGATGGTGACTGGCTGCACGGTGGTGATGCCGAGACGATCGTCGAGACCATCACGGAAGGCCGTCACGGCATCATGCCGCCGCAGGCAGCTGCCTTCGACAGCCCGGCTGACATCGAGAACACCGCGCAGTACGTGCTGTCGCTGTCCGGCTCGGCCACCGACCCCGTCAAGGCCCAGAAAGGCAAGAAAGGCTTCCAGGTCTGCGCTGCCTGCCATGGTCCCGACGGCAAGGGCAATCAGGACGTGGGTGCCCCCAACCTCACCGACCGCATCTGGCTGCACGGCGGCGGTCTGAAGGGTGTCATGCACGCCATCAACAATGGCTTTGACAGCCAGATGCCGGCTCACAAGGACCTGTTCACCAAGGAACAGATCGATGTGCTGGCTGCCTACGTGATGTCGCTGTCCAACCCGAAGAAGAACTGATCCCGTGGAACCCGAAACCCGCGTCATCCAAGTCCACCGCAGCCGCTCGACGACCGGCACAGGCAAAGCCAAGACAGCAGCAGCTCAGGCTGCCGCCCACGAGGCTGGCAAGGAAGGGGGGCTGTTCTCCAGCTACTCGGCGCGGGTCAAGATCCAGCCCCGCTCGGTGCGTGGTCGCTACGGCAATCTCCGTATTGCCGCAGTGATCATCACCCAGCTGGTCTTCTACGGGCTGCCCTGGCTGCAGTGGAACGGCCGTCAGGCCGTCCTCTTCGACCTGGACGCCCGCAAGTTCCACCTCTTCGGGGCCGTGCTCTGGCCGCAGGACTTCGTCTATCTGGCGGGCCTGCTGGTCTTCTGTGCCCTCTCCCTCTTCTTCGTCACGGCCGTGGCCGGGCGGGTCTGGTGCGGCTACTCCTGTCCGCAGACGGTCTACACCGAGATCTTCATGTGGATCGAGGCCAAGCTGGAAGGCGACCGCGCCAAGCGTCGCAAGCTTGATGCCGCCCCGATGTCCTGGTACAAGTTCCGCGTGCGCGGCACCAAGCACCTGCTGTGGGTGCTGCTGTCGCTCTTCACCGGCTTCACTCTCATCGGCTACTTCGCCCCCATCCGCGACCTGCCTGCCCAGATCATCGGCATGGAGCTGGGTCCGTGGCAGTGGTTCTGGTTCCTCTTCTACGCCTTTGCCCTGTGGGGCAACGCCGGCTTCCTGCGCGAGCAGGTCTGCACCTACATGTGTCCGTACGCCCGTTTCCAGGGCGCGATGTTCGACAAGGACACGATGATCATCACCTACGACCAGGAACGAGGTGATCCGCGCGGCTCGCGCTCCAAGAAGGCCGACCCCAGCGCCCTGGGACTGGGCAGCTGCATCGACTGCGGCCTGTGCGTCGAGGTCTGCCCCACCGGCATCGACATCCGTGATGGCCTGCAGTACCAGTGCATCAGCTGCGCCGCGTGCGTGGACGTGTGCAACGACGTCATGGACAAGATGTCCTACCCGCGTGGCCTCATCCGCTACACCACCGAGAACGCCCTCGCCAACCACCTCGACACCAAGGCCACCGCCAAGCGGGTGCTGCGTCCGCGCGTGCTGGCCTACGCGGCCCTGCTGCTGGCGCTGGCCGGCTTCCTGGTCGGCTCGCTGGCCACCCGCAACCCGCTGCGTGTCGACGTGATCCGCGACCGTGCCTCGCTGGCGCGCTTTGCCGACAACGGTGATATCGAGAACACCTATACCCTGCAGCTGATGAACGCCAGCGAGCGCCCCCTGGTGCTGGAGCTGAGCGCAAGCGGCCTGCCCGGCCTGCGCATTGCCGGCCAGAACCGCATCGAGGTGCCTGCAGCCTCCAACCGCCTGGTGCCCATCGCCCTGCAGCTGCCGGCCGACACCGACCAGCGCCCCGGCTCGCATCCCATCAAGATCGAGGTCACCCCGGTGAACCCGCCGGATCAGACGGATGGCCCCAGCGCTTCGGCACGCCACGAAGACAGCATCTTCATGGTGCCCCGCTGATCTCCGGCTTCACATGGATTCACGGTTGCACCCTGCACCGTGAATCCTGCCGGAATTAATATCCCATCAGGGCGGCCACTTCCCTATCGGCCGCCCTTCACGAGCAGCGGCCCCAGGCGCAGCGCCACCCGCCCCAAGCGACGGCCGCGGCAGACTCCCGATTCAAGTACTTCCAGTACGTATCGCCCCCTGCCCCACCTCGATCATCATGAGCAGAACCGAACAGCCCACCACCCTGCCCTCGCAGCCTGCCCGGCCCGTCAAGGCCTTCTCGCAGCCGCTGATGTGGCTGGTGGTCGGCATCCCCGCTGCCACCGTGGTGGCCGGCCTCTTCACCCTCTGGATTGCCATTCACGGCGCCGATACCCCGGTGGGCAGCGACTACGTGAAACAGGGACTCAGCGTCGCACCCGACACCCGCCGCGAGGATCGCGCCCGTGAACTGGGCGTGGCTGGCACCCTGGCCATGCACACCACCCAGGGCAACATGCTGCTCGTGGAGCTCACTCTCGCCCCCAACGGCGCCGACATCAAGCCCACGCGGCTGCGCCTGCTGCACCCCTCCGATCCGAACAACGACCTCGCCATCCACATGCTGCCTGCCGGCGATGGCCACTGGCACGCCCGGCAACCCATCACCTGGGCCGCCGGCACCCGCTGGCATATCGCCCTGGAGGGTGAGGACTGGCGCCTGCCCATTGCCGGTCTTCAGACCCTTGAAAGCCTGCGTGCCCAGCCCTTCGACGCCAGCAAGGCCACTGCTCCGGTCCTGCAGGCGCCGCGCACCTTGCCCGCCGACTTCCGGCCGGAGCAATGAACAGCGCCTGGCCCCTGGTCTCGGCCGCCCTGCTGATGGGCGCAGGTGGCAGCCTGCACTGCCTGACCATGTGCGCCGGCCTGCAGCGCATGACCCTGCGTGGCATCCCGGTCATCACCGTGAAGGGAGACGCGGCCACGTCCCGGACGTCTGAAGACGCCCCCCACCCTAGTGCAGCTGCCAGTGACCCGAACGCACTCAAGGCCACGGCAGCCTCCGCCATCACGCCGGACAACGGCAGCACCGCTACCCTCTCCGGCTCTTCGCTGGCGCGACGCCTTGCCCTCAAGCTGCCCGACGCCCGCTGGTGGCGCTTTCAGGCAGGTCGCGTTCTGGGCTACAGCCTGCTGGGCCTTGCTGCCGGCGCCATCGGCCAGCAGGTCCTGGCCGCCGCCTACTGGCAACCGATCTTCGAATCAGTCTGGGCCGGTCTCAACGCCCTGCTCGTCCTGCTGGGCCTGAGCCTGCTGGTGCTGGGGCGCGAGCCCCTGTGGCTGAGTGCGCTGGGTAGCCGCCTGGCATCACGCACGCCGCTGGCCCCGGGCCGTCGCACCGAGTGGCTGCGCGGCATGCTGTGGGCGCTGCTGCCCTGCGGGCTGCTGTACACCGCGCTGGGAACCGCCATTCTGGCCGCCACCCCGCTGGGCGCAGCTACCGTGATGGCCGCCTTCGCGCTGGGCACCAACCTGGGCCTCTTTCTGGTGGAGGCAGGCGCGCGCAACCTGCTGGGCAACCGTGCCCCGCAGGTGGCCTATCGCCTGAATGGCATCTTGCTGATCATGCTGTCAGCCGCAGGTCTGGCTGCGGCCCTGGCCGGGCACGCCCATCCGTACTGCTGACGCTTACTGCGAGCTCTGCGACTCCGACCACGGCTGGTGGATGCGCATCAGCGCCACGCGCCGTGCGTTCTCGGGCGACATGTCGGTCGCCAGACCGGACTCGGGCACACCGGAAAGCACGCGCAGCCGATCATGCGAGATGATCTGCATCTTGCGCTGCTCCACCGAGATGACGCCCTGCTCCTGCAGGCGCGACAGCGTGCGACTGACCGTTTCCAGCTTCAGCCCCAGATAGTTGCCGATCTCCTCGCGGGTCATCCGCAGGATGAACTGGCTGGAAGAAAAGCCGCGCCGCATGAAGCGCCGTGACAGCTCCAGCAGGAAGGCGCCGATGCGCTCCTCGGCCCGCATGGTGCCCAGCAGCATCATCAGCCCCTGATCGCGCACGATCTCGCGCGAAATGATGCGATGAAGCCGCTGCTGCAGCGGCGGGAAGCGCCGGCCGATGGATTCCAGTTCCGAGAACGGCACCACGCAGACATCCGCGTCTTCCAGCGCCACCGCGTCGCTGTGGAACGAGCCCCGGCTGATGGCGTCGAAGCCCAGCACATCGCCCGGCATGGGGAAGCCGATGATCTGCTCGCGCCCGTCGGGCGACAGCACCCGAGACTTGAAGAAACCGGCGCGGATGGGATAGATGGCGTCGAAGGGATCGCCCGCCTTGTACAGATAGGAACCGCGCCGCACCCGGCGTCGCGTCTTGACCATGCCTGCAAGCTGCTCCATGTCGGCAGCGCTCAACCCTTCCACCAGGCACAGGTCATGCATGCTGCACGACATGCAGGAAGCATGCCCGGATGCAGCCTGGGCAGGCACCGTGGATTCAGCCGTAGGAACGTTCTTCAAGGGAAGGACCTCTGGTCAGGCAACGAGCGTACACGCTGCGCGCAGCGTGCAGGAAGGAAAAAACAGACAGATAACCGAAAAAAATACTCTCCCGACGCGTCCAGCCCACCCATCGGGCCAGGCCGCGCGGCTATCGTCGGATGACAACACATGAAAGGCGACGACACCACCCCAAGAGCCGCGCCTCAGGGATTATAAGTGTCCGTTGACCAGGATCAAAACCACCAAGTCACGTTCATTCATGCTTTTTGTATGGACAGCATGCCGACACTCGAACTGATTCGCGTTTTCGACCAACCGGGGCCCAGGTACACCTCCTACCCCACGGCGGATCATTTCGCCGAGGCCTTCGACGCCGAGAAACAGGCTTGGTGGCTGGACAACCGCACCCTGCGCCAGCCGGGGCAGCCCGTCACCGTCTACGTCCACATCCCCTTCTGCGAGTCCATCTGCCATTATTGCGCGTGCAACCGCATCGGTACCCGAGACCATGCCAGAGCCGTGGCCTATCTGCAAACCCTGAAACAGGAAATCCGCCTTTATGCGGCGCACCTGCATCGGGATGTCAGGATCTCGCAACTTCACCTGGGCGGTGGCACCCCCACCTTCTTCAGCGACGAAGAGCTGGCTGAACTGCTGAACACGCTCGACGCCGAGATCGGCCTGCAGTCCCAGGCCGAATGCTCCATCGAGATCGACCCCCGCACGGTGGACAACACCCGGCTCACCAACATCCGGCGCATGGGGTTCGACCGCATCAGCCTGGGCGTACAGGATCTTGATCCCAAGGTCCAGGTTGCCATCCACCGCATCCAGCCTGAAGAGATGCTGGTGGGCCTGATGGAACACGCCCGCACGCTCGACTTCAAGTCCATCAACATCGACCTCGTCTACGGCCTGCCCAAGCAGACGCTGGAGACGCTGGCCCATACCCTGGACCGCATTGCCGCCCTGCGCCCGGGCCGCATGGCCATCTATGGCTACGCCCACCTGCCCGAGCGCTTCAAGGCCCAGCGCCTCATCCACCGCGAGGATCTGCCCGACCAGGCCATGCGCATGGCCATGGTGCAGCTGGCCATCCAGAAGCTCAACCAGGCCGGTTACCGCTACATCGGCATGGATCACTTCGCCCTGCCCGAAGACGACCTGGCCATCGCCCTGGAGCGCGGCACCCTGCGCCGCAACTTCATGGGCTACACCGCCATGCCCGGTGACGACCTCATCGGCCTGGGCGTCTCGGCCATCAGCGCCATCGGCCCCAGCTACTCGCAGAACCACCGGGAGCTCAAGCCCTGGCGCCAGGCCATCGAAGCCGGGCGGCTGCCCACCGCCCGCGGCATCGAACTTCGTGGCGACGACACCCTGCAGCGTGCCGTCATCATGGAACTCATGTGCCAGGGCCAGCTCGACTTCCAGTCCATCGGCGACCGCTTCCTCATCGACCCGCAGGAATACTTCCGCCACGAACTCGAGGGCCTGCAGCGCTTCATCGAGGCCGGCCTCGTCCTGCGTGACGAAAGCGGCATCCAGGTCACGCCCGTCGGCCGCTACTTCCTGCGCAGCATCGCCATGGTCTTCGACCGCCACGCCCAGCTGCGCCGCCGCCAGCGTGAACAGCAGCGCCTGCTGGAAGAGACCGGCGCCACCCCGGTGGCCGTCGAGGCGCGCCTGGCTGCAGCCACCGACGCCGGCCGCGCTGGCGCCAACGACGATGACGCCGGCACCCCCGCCCGGCGCGTCATCCCCCTGCACGACGAACGACCGGGACTCACCCGGGTCAAATACCCGCCCGTCCGCAGCCCGGGCGGCAGCAAGGCCGCCCGCCTCCAGTCCCCCTTGGCCCAAGGGGGGCTGACACTCTGCCGCCCTCTTCCAGGGCCTCCTTTCCCATGGAGGCCTGACATCCTGCCAGGCGTCCCATCTCAGGCGCCCCAATCCCACGCGCCCCATCCCGCGCTCGACCATGCCCACAGGCCATGCGCCCGCCGGGCAATGGCCGGACAACGGCTGCGCAATAGCTGTGCAATAGCACCTTGCTCAACCAATACACCCAAATATCGTATTGATCATTACTTTCATTACTATAATTGCGACGCACAGCGCCACCTGGCCTGCTCTGCACGCATCAGAACCCTATCCCAACCCCACCTTCCCCCATCATGCACAACGCCAAGGCACTTCCCTTCGCGCTTCTTCTGTCGACCCCGCTGGTTGCCCCTGCTCACGCTCAGGAAGCCGACCGCCCTACCCTGCCCGCCGTGAACGTCGTCGGCGCCCAGGATGACGGCTACACCACGCCCGACGCCACCAGCGGCACCAAGACCAACGCTCCGCTGCGTGATGTGCCGCAGACCATCAACGTCGTTCCGGCCCGTGTCCTGGAAGACCAGCATGTCAACTCCATGCAGGACGCCCTGAAGAACGTGCCCGGCGTGTCCTTCTCGCACGGCGACGGCCAGCGTGACCAGGTCTCCATCCGCGGCTTCTCGGCCATTGCCGACCAGTACGTCGACGGCTTCCGCGACGACGCCCTGTACTTCCGCGACCTCTCCAACATCGAGCGCGTCGATGTCATCAAGGGCCCTGCCGCCGTCCTGTACGGCCGCGGCTCCGCCGGCGGCCTCATCAACCGCATCAGCAAGAAACCCGGCAAGGACATCACCTCCGCCAACCTCAGCCTGGGCTCCTGGAAGGACCGTCGACTGGAAGCCGACCTGGGTCGTGCCACCGGCGACCAGAGCCTGTCCTGGCGTCTCACTGGTGCCATCGAGAAGGCCGACAGCTACCGCCACCAGCAGTTCCTCGACCGCAAGGCCATCGCCCCCTCCGCACACCTTAAGTTCTCGCCCGACACCCAGGTGCTCCTGCAGGCCGAATACCTGAATGACCGTCGCGTGACCGACTTCGGCATCCCCGCCTACCAGGGTCGTCCCGTGAACGTGGACCCGGGCACCTACTACGGTGCCGCCAACGCCCGCGATGCCGACTACACCCACACCACGGTCCATGCCTATACCGGCGTCGTCACCCATCGCATCAACGACGCCCTGTCGCTGCGCAACGCCACCCGCTACTACCACTACGAACTGGACCGCAACAACACCACCACCGCCTCGGTCAACACGGCAGCCCGCACCGCCAGCCTCTCCCACGGCAACATCTTCCGGCGCGAACACGGCTGGAGCAACCAGACCGAACTCACCCAGCGGGCTTACCTGGGCGGCCTGAAGCACGAACTGCTCTATGGTCTGGAACTGGGCCAGCAGAACAAGGATCTGGTCTCCTACGCGCAGCGCAACGTTGGCACCGTGGACCTCTTCAATCCCGTGCTGCCCACCCTGGCGCGCTTGGCCAGCGGCAACCCCACCAGCGACAACCTCGGCCGCTTCGAGACCATGGGCCTGTACGTGCAGGACATGATCTCCATCGACGAACAGTGGAAGGTACTGGCCGGCCTGCGCTATGACCACTTCAAGCAGGAAACCGGCGAGCGCAACACCGGCCGCAAGCTGCAGCGCACCGACAACGACATCAGCCCCCGCCTGGGCGCCGTATACCAGCCTGACGCCGCCCAGTCGTACTACCTGTCGTGGAGCCGCTCCTTCCAGCCCTCCGGCGAAGCCTTCGCCCTGAGCAGCGGCAACGCCAACCTGGACCCCGAACAGACCACCAACACCGAGATCGGCGCCAAGTACGACCTGCTCGACGGCCGCCTCAGCACCACCTTCTCGCTGTTCCGCCTGAACCGCACCAACGTCCGCGACACCGACCCCGCCACCAACCAGCTGGCCACCATCGGCACCCGTCGCACCGACGGCTTCGAGTGGAGCCTGAGCGGCGAACTGGCCCCCGGCTGGCGCGCCATCATGGGCTACGCCTTCCTCGACGCCAAGGTCACCCGCTCGCCCTCGCGCAATGATGGCCAGCCCGTCCAAGGCAAGCGCAGCACCCTCACCCCGCGCCACGCCGCCAACTTCTGGATCACCAAGGACCTGGACGGCGGCTTCGGCGTGGGCGCCGGTGCCAACCTGGTGGGCAGCCGCTACGCCAACGCCGGCAACACCGTGCGCCTGCCCGGCTACGTGACGGCCGACGCCGCCGCCTGGTGGCGCCAGGGCCCGTGGGGCGTGCAGCTCAACGTCTACAACATCACCGACGCCCGCTACATCGTCTCCTCGCACGGCGCCAACGGCAACATGAACCTGCCCGGTGCACCGCGCAACGTGATGCTGAAGCTCAGCTATCGCATGTAATGGCGTACAGCCCGAAGGTCCGCATTGGCAGCATCGTGCGGACCTTGGCGGGCCGCCCTCACCCCGGTGCATCATCGGGGTGAGGGATCGCTGCCCCGTAGTCCGACAAACGACAGCATCGGGGTGATGAGCGGTACTGACGGGATATTGATCATCCGGGCGCCGCCATCCATCATGGCCTGTCTTCCACAACAAGAAGAGACGAAATGGCCATCCCCCGATATGACGACATGCTTGCTGCCCTCCTCTCGCTGATGGAGGATGGCGCACCCTGTGAAAAGTCGTCCCTGATCCTTCCTCTGGCCGAGCGCCTGAACGTCAGCAAAGAAGACCGGACCGAGACCTACGAAACCCGAGAGGTTTCCATCTTTGTCGACCGCATTTCCTGGGCGCTGAGCTATCTTTCCATGGCCGGACTGCTGCAGCGTCCTGGACGCGGCAAATACGCCATCACCGAAGAAGGCAAGTCCCTGGTGAACGCGTCCAACGACAAGATCAAGGCCCTGGTCCGAAAGCGGGTCTCTGAAAGAAAACTGCTCGAACAGAGCGATGGAGACGTCACGCAGCCCGAAAAGGCACTGCCCGCCCTGATCAGCAAGCAGGACACAAGCGGCAAGACGCCAAAAGACCAGATCTACGAACTCTTCTCGATCTACAAACGCACCAAGTACGAAGAGATCATCGACATGATCCTTTCGAAGACCCCCGAAAGCTTCGAAAGGGTCGTTGTCCAGCTCCTGCAGAAGATGGGCTATGGTCGACAGCTCAGGGATGCCGGACGCACCACCCAGCTCAGCCGGGACGGTGGTATCGACGGCGAGATCCGGGAAGATGTCCTTGGCCTGGGCAGGATCAGCATCCAGGCCAAGCGTTACCAACGCGATCAGTCCATCGGACGTCCTGACGTCCAGGCCTTCGCAGGTGCGCTGCAGGGAAACCGCTCCACGAAAGGTGTCTTCATCACCACCTCGAAATTCACCAGGGACGCCATCGACTACGCAAGATCGCTGGCGAATGTCACCATTGTTCTCATCGACGGCATGCAGCTTGCCGAATACATGTACCAGTATGGACTGGGCGTGGAGATCCGGGACGAATTTGCCATCAAGGACCTCGACGAAAGCTACTGGGACGAGCTGGCCGATGGCGCCCCATCATTGCCTGCACAGGCATAAGCCGAAAGAACAGGAAGCCCCCTTTGAAAGACCATGGCCGCCGCCCGACACACGGGCAGCGGCCATTCGTTCAACTCGGGTCCGGATCCAGGAACGCCAAAAACGGACCTCTGGAACTCACCCCCCGCTATCCCAACTGCAGCAACTGGTTCAACACCATCAGCACTTCCGCAAACGGTGCGTCATCCAGCTTCTGCAAGGGATGGGGTGACGCCTGGCGCTGGCGCCAGTCAAACGACTTGGGCTGATGACAGAGGACATAACTGGTCTGTCCGGACTTTCGCCCGGATGCCACGCCTGCAATGACGGCAAACGGGTTATCCGCGTTATACGGCGCCGTCGTCATGGGCAGGCCAATGACCAGAGAGGTGCGATCGTTGAACGTGCGTGGGGACAGAACCAGGAAGGGATGAACGTCCCGCATCTCCCGTCCCTTCTGCGGGTTGCAGTCGATCCAGATGATGTCCTGCCGATCCGGAACCCAGGCGGCGTCACGCTTCGTCGCCATATCAGAAACGCTCGTTTCCCAGAGGCTCCGAGACAGACATGGCTTCCCCACCATGCCGGTCAGGGTCGAAGCGCGCCAGGCGCTCTTCCAGTGTCAACGTCCGGTTCCGAACAGGCGTCAACACGATCCTGTCGCCTTCGACAGCCACCTCGACCTGCTGATCGACCGACAGGCCTGCCGCCCGTGCAATGCTGGCAGGCAGACGCACACCCAGGCTATTTCCCCAGTGCCGGATATTCAAGGTCGTGCTCATGGAACAGCCCCCAAAACAGATGTATAAACATAGTATATACATCCCGCCAAACCGGAGACAAGGGCTCGATGTCATCGAGCAGCCGGACGGCTGAAACCTGCAAATACGGGACTTCCCGGATGCCCCCCCCTGAAAGACAACGGCCGCCACCCGACACACGGGCAGCGGCCGTTCGTTCAACTCAAGGCCGAATCATGTTCGTTCATGACCCGGCCTGGGAAGGGTCAGAGCGGAAACTTGCAGATCGTCCTCTCATCTGACGTGAGCACGTCACCATAGGTGTACATGATCTCGAAATCAGCCGGCAGGTTCACCCCATCGCTCGTGGGATCCACGTTCATGATGAAGCCGTGCACCTTCTTGGCTGCATCATCGGCGCTGTAACCGGAGATATGGGTCTTGAACAAGTACGGCGAGTCTTGATCGGAGGGGTCGAGATAGAGGGCCCGGAAAAGCTGCGTCATCTTGTAGACACGCACCTTGTCACCCACGGTGAAGGTCACTTCCCCGTCCTTCGCCAGCTTCACCGTGCATTCCTTACCGTCCCATAAATCCCTGCCCACGTAGACACCGGCAGCGCATGCGACAACTGCTAGGTCGGATGGGCCGGACGGCGTCTGGCACTCCCGACGCATCTGCTCATACATGGCCCGGTTGACCAGGGATGGCGTCTGGGCATTGTTGGACGGTGCCGTCACAGCCGGCGCAGTCGCCACAGGCGAGTTCGTGGCCGGCGTCGTTGCAGCCGGCGTGGTGGCCGGTGCCGATGGCGCGGTCGCGGCGGGCGCGCTTGCAGCCGGCGTGCTGTTGGTCGCAGTCGTCGTGCCGCCAGCCGTACTGGTCGTGGTCGAGCCACTGCCATTCGTCGCAACCGGCGTGGCCGGCGTGCTGCTGTCGCCACCGCCACCACCGCCACAGGCGCCAAGAACGGCCGAGATGGCCAGAGCCAGGGCAAGCTTGCTGCCGGATACAAGTTGAGTGTTCATGGTCATTTCGGAAAACGGAAACAGGTGGGGATATCGAACAGCCGCCACCCGAGATACGGGCAGCGGCCATTCATTCAACGCCGGGCCAGATCATGCTCGTTCATGACCCGGCTTAGGCAGGGTCAAAGCGGCATCTTGCAGCTCGCCAGCTCATCTGACGAGATCTTGCCTCCATACTTATATCCGATCTCAATGCTATCCGGCAGTGTCGAACCATCACCCTTGGGGTTTACATTCAGCATGAAGCCGTGGCTCTTCTCGGTTGCATCCTCGGCGCTGTAACCAGAGATATGAACGTCCAACAAGTACGGAGCTCTTTCCGCAGATGAGTTGACGAAGCGGTACTCGAAATACTCCGTCTCCGTCATCCTGAAGACA
>ERZ772779.952-NODE-952-length-12448-cov-22.074316_pt1 | contig 12448 bp, 7 predicted proteins | sample MGYA00511360_ERZ772779 | MGnify/ENA primary metagenome ERZ772779 (study PRJEB29015, sample SAMEA2738112) | human oral metagenome | biome: human oral; feature: human-associated habitat; material: saliva | place: China | collected 2231 ...
GGTGAATTGGTGAAAGTTTCAAACCACGGCGTGTGATTTCATACATTTCATCTTCGTTATGTGCAATACCGCCACCAGTACCGCCCAATGTATATGCAGGACGGATGATGATAGGATAGCCAATGCGATTAGCAAAGGCTACAGCTTCTTCAAGATCGTTAAAGATATCGGATTCAGGAACTGGTTGGTTGATTTCCTTCATCGCTTCTTTGAATAGCTCACGGTCTTCGGCTTGTTTAATTGCTTCAAGAGTTGTACCAAGAAGTTTTACACCGTATTCTTCTAATACGCCAGCTTCAGACAATTGTACGGCCATATTAAGACCTACTTGGCCACCTAATGTAGCCAATAAGCCCCAAGGGCGTTCTTTTTTGATTACTTCTGTTACGAATTCAAGACTAATTGGTTCTACATATACGCGGTCTGCAATATCTGTATCAGTCATAATTGTAGCAGGATTGGAGTTAACCAATACTACTTTATAACCTTCTTCACGAAGGGAACGGCATGCTTGTGTACCAGCATAGTCAAACTCTGCAGCTTGGCCGATAATAATTGGACCAGAACCAATTACAAGTACTTTTTTTGCTTCTGTGGTCATATTATTTTCCCTTTCTCATTAAGTCTTCAAATTCGTCAAATAAATATAGATTATCAGTAGGTCCTGGGGATGCTTCTGGGTGATATTGTACAGAGAAGATAGGCAATTCTTTATGGCGCATACCTTCCACAGTACCATCGTTTACACTGCGATGTGTAATTTCTACAAAGTCTGGCAAGGAAGTATCATCTACTGCATAGCCATGGTTTTGAGATGTAATATATACGCGGCCTGTACGTAAATCTTGTACTGGATGGTTAGAGCCACGGTGACCAAACTTCAATTTAAATGTTGTACCACCATAAGCTTGCGCCAATACTTGATGACCCATGCAAATGCCGAAGATTGGTTTTTTGCCGAACAATTTCTTTACTTCTTCTACGGCATAGCCAAGATCTTGAGGGTCTCCAGGGCCGTTGGATAAGAACACACCATCTGGATTTGCTGCTAACACATCTTCAGCTTTAGCATCTGCAGGGAATACTGTAAGACGGCAACCAGCTGCTTCTAAAGAGCGAAGAATATTTTCCTTTACACCATAGTCCATTACAGCTACATGGAACTCAGCATTTTTATCGCCACGCATACCTTGCCATTTTGTAGTTACACGCATAACTTGATCTGTTGGCAAGTCTTGTTTAAATAATTTTTGAATATCTTCCATAGGGTAGTCAGAACGTACAAGTACGCCTTTCATTACACCATGGTTACGAAGAACACGTGTAATAGCACGTGTATCTACATCATAAAGGCAAGGGATACCGTGTAAACGAAGATACTCGCTAAATAGACCTTCATTTTGCCAGTTAGATGGGAAATCACACAGTTCGCCTACGATAAATCCTTTACAATATGGTTTAGGACCTTGAGTAATAGCATTCAATGTACCATAATTACCAATCAAAGGATATGTTAATGTAATAATTTGATCCGCATAGGATGGGTCAGTCAAGATTTCTTGATACCCTGTCATACCTGTGTTAAATACAACTTCGCCTACTGTTGGAGCGCCACCTAATAAGGAACCTTCAAACACGGAACCATCTTCAAGAACTAACTTGCCTTTCATTATAAGACTACGCCCTCCTTCATAACTACTTTGCCATCAACTACCGTAAGTTTGGCCTTACCTGTAACAGTCATACCATCAAATGGACTGACTTTACCTTTTGTATAGAATTTATTTCGATCTACTGTCCACTCTTCTGTTGTAGAGAATACAGTAATATCTGCTGGTTTACCAACCTCAAGAACACCTGCATCAAGGCGCATTAATTCAGCTGGACGTGTACTCATATAGTACACAACTTGGTCAATACTGAGTTTATCTGGACCATATGCATTAGTAATAACCGCTGCCAAAGATGTTTCGAGACCACTGAAACCATTTGGTGCACAGCAGAACTCATGGTCTTTTTCTTCATACGCATGTGGTGCATGGTCTGTAATAATTGCATCGATTGTGCCATCTTTCAAGCCTTCTAATAATGCTTGGCGATGATCTTCGGATCGAATTGGAGGAGCCATTTTGAACGCTGGGTTATATTCGCGTAAATATTCATCTGTGAAAGATAAATGTTGGCTTGTAACTTCACATGTTACATTAAGACCTTTTGCTTTTGCACGACGAACCATATCTACAGTATTTTTACTACTTACGTGAGCAATATGAATGTGACCACCTGTCATTTCAGATAACAAGATGTCACGAGCAACAGCCAAATCTTCAGCTACTGCAGGACGACCAATAACACCTAATTCATAGGAAACGATACCTTCATGCATATGACCATTTTTAGTCAATGTAATGTCTTCTGCATGGTCGATAACCATTTTATTGAACATGGAGGAGTATTCTAAGGCACGACGCATAAACGCAGCATTTTCTACATAGTGACCATCATCAGAGAAGGCTACTACACCAGCTTCCGCCATGTCGCCCATTTCAGCAAGTTCTTTACCTTCAAGGCCTTTTGATACAGCACCAATAAATTCTACTTTTACAACACCTGTAAGCTCAGCCTGTTTTTGTAAGCCTCTTACAAGAGCAGCATTATCTACAACTGGATTTGTATTAGCCATAGTTACAACACGTGTGAAACCACCTGCTGCAGCTGCTTGTGTACCGGAGTGGAAGTCTTCTTTCGCCTCTTGGCCTGGTTCACGTAAATGTGTGTGAATATCGATAAGGCCAGGTGCTACGATAAGACCTGTTGCATCATATACTTCAGCGCCTTCAGCACTCAAGTTTTGTCCGATGGCTGCAATTTTACCATCTTTTACAAGAACGTCTGCTACTTCGTTTTGTTTTTTCGCCGGATTTACTACCGTACCATTTTTAATAAGCAAGCTCACTACCGTCACCTCCGATAATAGTTAAGTACAATACAGCCATACGTACAGCTACGCCATTACGTACCTGTTCTTGAATTACGGATTGATCAGAATATGCTACATCTGGTGCAATTTCAAGGCCCCGGTTCATAGGACCTGGATGCATTACCATTACATCATCTTTAGCCAATTTCAATACATCATTATTAATACCGAAGATACGAGCATACTCTCTATTTGTAGGATACAATGCAGAATGAATACGTTCTAATTGAATGCGAAGTACGTTAACTACATCTGCATCAGCCACTGCTTCACGAATATCGTGGTGAACGGTAACACCTAATTTTTCGAGCTCTGGATATACCATTGTACGAGGACCAGCCAAATGGACTTTAGCACCCATTTTTGTAAGGCCATAAATGTTAGATCTTGCTACACGGCTATGCATAATATCGCCTAAGATAACAACTTTTAAGCCTTCAATAGATTCTTTTTTCTCTAAAATGGAGTACATATCTAATAATGCTTGTGTTGGATGTTCATGAGCGCCGTCACCAGCATTGATAATAATAGGATCTACTGCTTTTGTGGCATATAGAGGAGCCCCTTCTGCACTATGACGCATTACGATAGCATCTGTGCCCATATAGGATAATGTTAGCAAAGTATCACGGAAGCTTTCACCTTTACCCATGGAAGAACCGCTAGGAGAAAGATTGATAACGTCAGCCCCTAAATATTTGCCGGCTAATTCAAAGGAACTACGGGTACGAGTACTTGGCTCCATAAAGAGGTTAATAATAGATTTCCCCTTTAAAACTGGAACCTTCTTGTCATCAGAAAGAACGATTTTCTTCATTTTTTTTGCCACATTTAAAATCAATTTGATTTCTTCAGGTGACACATTTTGCAAACCTAATAAATGTTTGCCTTTTAGGCTAACTTGTCCCATGATTTCCTCCTAACTCACGTAACAAAAAAGACCTTTTGCCCAGGGCAAAAGGTCAAATAGTTTGCACAAAGAAGCCCTTATGGGGCGCTTCAACTATATTCCTTTCTCAGCCTCTCTGGACTAAATTAAAAGGTTTTGTACTATGCAATGGTCTCTCGTACCATGGATGCATTTTCTTTATTTATTGTACTGAATCTCCTCTTGAAAGTCAATGTGAAAGCAAAAGTTCATAAGTATTTTAAAAAGAGGACAAACCCTTAAAAGTGGCTTGTCCTCTCTATACTTCACCAATTGTTTCCTTATAATCAATCTATAATTAGATACAAATAATTTTCATTATTACAAGCTAATATTAGTGCCCCATAGGATATAATTTTGGTGGATTCTGATCATCATTTTGTTGTCCTTGCTGTGAACTATAAGGAGCTTGACCTTGTTGATCATTAGTCATTGGATTTTGCTGTGCATATTGTTGATTTTGTTGTGGTTGCCGTTGGTCACGACGACGTGTATTTTGAGATGCAGTCGGTCTAGGTTTAGTCAACTCATCAATAGATACAGCATTTGGAATAGTTACACTTGGTGTATCCTCATGTACATCATCAAGTTCACTGAAGGAAGGTCCTGTTTTAGCAGCTTGTGCTGCCTTACGTTCTGCCTCAATTTGTTGACGTGCAAGTTCTGCGCGACGGCGAGCATTTTCTTGTTGTTCTTTGACACGTTGAATCGCTTCAGCTCGCTCTTTTGCTTTACGTTCAACTTCGGCTTGCGCAAGAGCTTGCTGACGTGCTTCTTCAGCTTTTCGTTCCGCTTCTAAGTGAGCTTGGTAACGTTCTTCAGCAATGCGTTTTGCCTCTGCTGCTTGGCGTTCAGCCTCTGCACGTTCTGCAGCCAATCTAGCTTGCTCTGCTTTACGTGCCTCAGCAGCTATACGTGCTTCTTCGGCTTTTCGCGCTTCTTCTGCTCGTCTAGCCTCTTCTATGCGGCGTGCTTCCTCTGCTCTACGAACCTCTTCTGCACGTTTTGCTTCCGCTGCAATTCGAGCTTCCTCCGCCTTACGAAGTTCTTCTGCCCGTTTTGCTTCTGCTGCAATTCGAGCTTCCTCTGCTTTACGCAATTCTTGCTGACGTTTTGCTTCAGCAGCAACGCGAGCTTCTTCAGCTTTACGAGCCGCTTCAAGTCGTTCTTGCTCGGCCTTGCGTTGTGCCTCAAGTCTAGCTGCTTCTAAGCGACGTGCTTCTTCTGCACGGCGTGCTTCTTCAGCCACACGAGCTTCTTCAGCTTTACGGGCAGCTTCAATTCTTGCCTCTTCAGCCTTACGTGCTTCTTCTGCACGGCGTGCTTCTAATGCTTCTTGTTCTGCTTTTCGCTGTGCCTCTAAACGCGCTTTCGCTTCAGCCGCTAAGTGTTCTTCTTCAGCTTTTTTTGCCTCTAATGCTGCCTTTTCTGCTGCCCGTTGTGCTTCAAATCGAGCCTTGGCTTCTGCGGCTTGTCTAGCTTCTTCAGCTTTACGAGCAGCTTCAATACGCGCCATTTCTGCTTTACGTTCTTCTTCGGCCTTACGTGCTTCAGCTACTTTTCGATCAAGCTCAGCTTTTCTTTCAGCTTCTAGTCGTTTAGCTTCTTCTGCTTGGCGCATTTCTTCAGCTTTTTTAGCTTCTAAGGCAGCTTTTTCTTTTGCAGCTTGTGCTTCTTGAGCCGCCTTCAATTCAGCAGCTTTGCGATCCGCCTCAGCTTTCTCTGCTAGTTTGCGCTCCACTTCAGCATGTTTTGCTTCTGCTGCTTTACGCGCCAATTCGGCCTTTTCTGCTGCTATACGAGCTTCTTCAGCCTTCTTACGCGCCAATGCTTCTTCTGCATCTTTTGCTTTTTTGAGTTGTGCCTCTTTTTTAGCATCTGCCGCAGCTTTATCACTCAATTTTTTTGTTTCTTCATGAGCAATTGTTTCTGCCTGTTTAGCAGGAGTCATAGTCGATTTGGAACTATCTACAGTGCCCTTATTTGTATCTTTACCGTTTATAGGACCTACAGGGATTTGTGTGCCACTTTGAGTTGGGTGCCCTAAAGTGTCAGTTACATCTTTTGGTACTTTAACCGCAATAGTCTGATGTTTTTGTGGATTTGCAAGAGATTCAGGAATCAATAAAAATCGAATCGGTAAATTAGATGCCCCAGCAGGCATAAAATTCAAGGTTAATAAATCCCCTGCATTATAATTGCCCATAAGACGACTATCTAATATAGTACCGTCCCCTAAAGCAGTGATGCCATCGGCACCACCAATATGATAGGTCCGCGTATCTGTTTGACCTCGACGTGCCCCTTGTTGATGAAGTGCTTTTACCGTAAAGGAACCGGAATATGGTCCACCAAGAGGGTTAAAATACAATCTAAATGGTTCATTACCTTTTGTAGGAATTTTTAAAGTATATGAAACACCATAGTTACCACGATCACGAACAAATGCTTTATTTTGCATTTCATCGACACCATTGATAAATGCATCCTCTTTGTCGTTACCAATTTCAACGAAGGCACCACCTAATGTAGTATCAAAAGGTGTGGTAACCTCCATATTACGTTTAGCCCCCGTATATGTACCGCGCAATTGAATTTCATCAATAGGTAAATTTTTAGCCCAATGAGATGCATCAATGGCATCCATCCCCATAGGCAACATCATAACACGAGCAAAGATTGGTGCCTCTGTTTTAATATCTACAATACCGGTAAATAATGCATCTTGATATACTGGTGTATTTTCCAAATCACTAAAGATTAATTGGCGCCCTTGTGGCGGAATACTTAGCGAATATAAAGGTCTCGCATTGGGACTTTCATCTAAAGGATGCTCTAAGTCCTTCCGGGATAAATCACGACCAGCAGCGAAATAATCTGGTGTAGCCACAGATTTTAACTGTCTCATCACCTGAACAGTATTGGGATACGCCGATTGATTCTCCAATACGATAGCAATCTTATGGGGCTGATCCATTTCATTTACATGGTAAAAATAGATACGACCATTTCCATTAATTGTGCCTGCACTAAGCGTACCACCTACCGGACCTACATATTCAGGGCTATCTGATAGTAGCAATGTATCCGTTTGAGACACTAAACTTGGTGGCAACGGAGAAAACTGAAAATATCCAATTGATTGTAAATCTATATCACGAGCCTCTACATGGCCTGTAAGAGCAGCCATGGCGGCCATCGCTGCGGCTACACAATATTTTGATTTATAAGAAAACATATATTAATACCTCTATATTTCTTCAAGCCCCATAGGGTCATACGTAAGTGCTAATGCTTCGATTTTCTTTAAACGATGTCCAATACCCGACTTAGATAATTCGCCATCCATCAATTCTTCAAGTTCTTTCAGACTCGCTTCTGGATTGTCCCATCTCAATCTTGCTACAATCCGCAACTTTTCAGGCAATTCATCAATACCAATTTCTCTATCGATAATTCGAATAGCCTTTACCTGGCGTACTGCAGCATCTACAACCTTTTGCAAATTTGCAGTCTCACAGTTTACTTGTCGATTAATTTGATTTCGAACAGTTTTCATTATGCGCACGTTTTCAAATTCCATCAGTGCTGATTGAGCACCCATAATTTGCAAGCAATTCGTTACGGCGTCCCCTTCTTTAAGATATACTACATACTCTTCCTTACGCTCAGTCAAACCTGCATGAATATGAAATAACCGCAATACATGTATAATTTCCTTTGCAAAATTCTCATTCCCCGTCATAAACTCGAGATGATAGTCACTTTGTGGCTTATTAACAGAGCCACCGCCTAAAAAGGCACCCCGTAAAAAAGCACGTCGTGCCTCCATAGATTTAAGCCAACTACGAGGAATTTGTTCAGTTACAGGCCATAAAGCAAGATCTTCTAACGCCTGTCGTCCTTCTATAGATGGCTCTACAGATAAAGTATACATATTTTTCTTGCGCAAGTTTAGTCCTTGTCGTACTAATACATTGGTAGGTAATTCATATTGTTTTTTTAATATGCCTAACAAGCGACGAGCTACTGCATTATTTGCAGTAGCCAATCTAATACCAACAGCACCCTTCATCCCCAGAATGATAGATCCACCCATGCGCAATAAGCAAGACGCTTCAATTTTCATGGCCAAATCTGCATCACTAGAGGATTCATATTGGCATAATTCATTTTTTACATCTTCAGCAAATGACATAGGTATCCCTTCTCATTAATGATCATCTCGTTGGAGATAATACTCTAGGATATGTGGTTCAGTATCTGATTGCATAGCATGCACAATATCCATAATTACTTTACCTAACCGTTCAGGATCATGAACAGCCGGCTTCTTAGGGCTTATCAATGTAGCCCTAATCGTACGTATTCCTTTAGCTTGTAGCTTCTTAGTATCTAATGCTACAGGCTCTGAACCTACAGCACTATATTGTTCTACCATTTGAATTGGTAAAGGTCCATCGTTAGCAAGTACAGTATCTACAATGCCTTCACCACCATGTGCAATGAGAGCCTCCACATGATCACTTAAGGTATAACCTGTAGTTTCACCAGGTTGAGTCATAACATTAGCAATGTAAATTTTATTTGCCTTACTAGCGCGTACATGAGATGCAATTTTATCAGTTAACAAATTCGGAATGATACTTGTATATAAGCTACCCGGTCCAAAGATGATAACATCTGCTTCATCGATAGCACGTAACGCAGCACCTTCTGGTTTTGGCTGTGCTGGCTCACTATACATATGGCGAATGCGTTTACCAGAATTAGGAATATTACTTTCACCTTCTACGATAGTACCATCAGTCATCTCCGCTACTAATTTAATGAACTCTGTAGACGACGGAATTACACGACCTCGTACACGCAACAATTTACTAGCCGCTTCAAGCGCTTCCTCCACATCGCCATCATATACTTGAGCAAGTGCTGTGATAAAGAGGTTACCAAAACTATGTCCAGATAGCTCATTTTCCCCTTCAAAGCGATAACGGAAAAGATTTTCCATAACCCCTTCTTGTTCAGCTAACGCAATCAAGCAGTTTCGTAAATCGCCAGGAGCAATCATTTTAAAATCTTTACGCAAGCGTCCCGAGGAACCACCATCGTCAGCTACGGTTACAATAGCAGACAAATTAGAGGTGTGTATTTTTAATCCACGTAATAAATTTGATAGCCCTGTACCACCGCCGATAACAACGATCTTAGGACCTTTATCGAGGCGTATATTTTGGAAAATAATATCCGACACCTTACTATCAGGATTAGGTAATACAGCACGAATAATCGTTTTAATAACCTTACTCGTACCGATTAACATTAAAACAGCGCCAATCGATAGTACAACAACGCCTACAGCAATAAGCACATTATAATTGTAAAAGCCCGTCATATTATAAGAAAAGGCTAATACAATATCTTCAAGAACGGCAAGCCATTGATAGTTAAACATCAATGAAATACCAATGATTAAAAGACCTACACCACAACTAAAAAGGGCAAGCCAACGTTTTATATTTAGGCCCGGAATAAGCCACCGAAACCATCTTTTTCGCAACATATGAACCCCTATCTAGTTACCAAGTGTTTTAATTTCATGAGGATTATAATCTTCTTCTACATTATTTTTCATCATATCTCGATGTTCTACAGAAACGCGATAGCCTTTTTCTAATAGATGAGAATATAATGCTTCTGCCATAGCCACAGATCTATGCATACCACCTGTACAGCCTACAGCAACGATAAATTGAGACTTCCCTTCTTGTTCATAATTAGGCACAAGAAAATCAATAGTATCAAAATAACGGTTTTTAAATTCCTCTGTAACTTCAAAGGAATGAATATATTCATTTACAGCTTTCACACGACCTGTTTTATGACGGAATTCTGGAATGTAGAATGGGTTTGGTAAGAATCGAACATCCCAAACCATATCCGCATCCAATGGTAATCCATATTTAAAGCCAAAGCTTACAACTGTGATAGACATGCCATGGCCTTCATCAACTTGAGTAAATCGTGTTTTTAAATACTCTTTAAGACTCGCAGTTTTCATATTCGTTGTATCAATAATGAAGTCTGCTTTATGTCGTACAGAATTTAATATCTGACGTTCTTCTTTCAAACCTGTAGTGATCATCCCATCTGGAGCCAGTGGATGGCTGCGACGAGTTTCTTTATATCTTCTAATTAACGTCTCATCTGTAGCATCCATAAAGACAATTTCATAATCCACCTTCATTTCTCTTAATATTTCAAGAGATGATGAAAGGGCTTCAAAGAATTCACCACCGCGAATATCTACGACTAAAGCTACACGGTTTGTACGTTCTCCACCTTGTCGACAAATTTCACTTAGCTTAGGAATAAGTACAGGAGGAATATTATCAATACATAGATAGCCCATATCCTCTAATGCTTGTAGAACCTGAGTTTTGCCGGCACCAGACATGCCTGTAACAATTAATAAACGAAATGCTTCCATAGTTTTACTCCATTATAAAAGATTCTTTTCAATCCAATGAGCTACACCATCTTCATTATGATGTCCACATACTTCATTAGCCACAGATTTTACATGTTCTGTTGCATTTGAAACAGCCACCGAATATCCCGTTTCACTTAACATAGAAATATCGTTCTCTGCATTTCCAAAGGAAACTATATTTTCAAGGCTAAGGTTATTATCTAGAGCTAATTGAGCTAATGCACGCCCTTTTGATACATTCGGTGCAGTGATTTCGAGGAAATCTCGTTGACTACGCACTAATGTAACTTGATTACCAACTAATGGGGTCAAGATATCAATAATTCTATCGATTCCTTCCTCTGTATCGATAGCAATGAGCTTATTAGGTTCTGAAGAAAGTGTATAAATTGTATCACCTAAAAACTCAGCTACAGCCCCTGTTTGCTGTTCATAATGATCGGATTGCCAATTTTTATGATGACACAGTAAATGATCATCTACATACGATTGTATATGCCAACTATATTGTTGGGCGAGTTGAAAAACGCGATGTACTACATCTATAGGAACAGTTTGTTCAAATAGCTTATATCCCGTTTCTAACTCCTGGATTAAACCACCAGAGAACAATATCATAGGAACATTGCCAAGTTGTAATGCTAATCCAATTGGTTTTGCCGTTTGATACATGCGTCCAGTAGCAATTGTTATACCAATTCCCTTCTGCTGCAAGCGATGCAATACATCAACCGTATACGCAGAAACTGTATTATCACTTCGAACTAATGTCTCATCACAATCGATGGCTACCATTTTTATATGAGAGAAAGAAGGATTCATTCTTACCTCCTTCACAAGAAAATCTAATACTCTTTATTATACCATTTATAATACTTATATAGATAGAAATATACAGTAATCCTCTATCAAAAATATTTTACACCTCCCAGTAATAAAGCTAATAAATGATCAAATTAAAGATAAGTATAATTTGTATATAAATCGATCTGTAATTATCAAAATTGCATAATAAAAGGCATTCTATATCAATTTGTTATAAAAATATGTATTGACCAAAAAAAGAGACTCCCGAAGGAGTCTCTTTTATATGGTTAACTATCAAATTAGAATTTGTAGTTAAGGTCTGCACGGTAGAAGTCGTTAAGATCGTTACCAGCTTGGTCTTTCCAGTCGAAACCGTAGTAAGCGGACAAGCCAACGTTGTTTTGCAATGCATAGTCAACAGTTGCCAACCAACCTTTGGAGTCAGCACCGTATTTTTGGTTCCAAGTGGAATCAATGATAGGAGCGTTTTCTTTTTGGTTGAAGTATTGGCCTTTAACACCCCAAGTACCTTGTTTTGCGATGTTGTAGTTGCCATAACCAAGACCTGCAGTCCAAGCTTGAGAATGATCAACATGGGAATCTCTCAACCATTCGCCACCAACCCAAACTTTGTCGAAGTTAGCATTAGCGTTGAAGCCATAGATATTTTTGTAACCGTTAGAACCGTCTTGGTTTACACGATCGTAGAAACCACCAACCATAGTGTGTTTACCTACTTTACCGTTCAAGCCAAGGTAAGTATTAGTTACGTTTTGTTCTTTAGTTAAGCCAGCTGCTTCACCGGATACCATGTAACCGTAAGCTGCTTGAGCCATAATTTTGTCGTTGCCAGCGTTCAATTGAGCACCATCGAAAGTACCGTCAAATGCTAAGCCGCCACCGATAGTTTGGCCGAAACGACCAGCTTTCAAGGATACGCGTTCGCCGAATTTATGGTTTACATAAGCGCGGTCGATTGTAGCGTTTGCATTACCACCGTTTTGGGAGTTACCCAATTCGAAGTTACCAGAAGTCAAACGAACAACTGCGTCAGTGCGATCGTTTACTTTTGCGTTGAATTGTACACGTGCACGAGCGTCGAATTTGGATTTAGCATGTTCAGCATCTTGGTAACGAAGACGAGCATCACCAGTAACTTTTACGTTACCTACGCGGTCTTCCAAGCGAGCTACACGAACGCCCAAGTTGTTCAATTCGTTGGAGAATTCATCAGCCAAAC
>ERZ772779.955-NODE-955-length-12434-cov-8.671783_pt1 | contig 12434 bp, 10 predicted proteins | sample MGYA00511360_ERZ772779 | MGnify/ENA primary metagenome ERZ772779 (study PRJEB29015, sample SAMEA2738112) | human oral metagenome | biome: human oral; feature: human-associated habitat; material: saliva | place: China | collected 2231 ...
ATGGCACGCGCTGTGGGTATTGACCTAGGAACCACCAACTCTGCTATCTCCGTCCTTGAGGGCGGGGAGCCCACCATCATCCCTAACGCTGAAGGTGGCCGTACCACCCCTTCAGTAGTAGCTTTCTCTAAGGCCACCGGCCCTGACGCCAAGCCCGAGATTCTGGTTGGCAACATCGCCAAGCGTCAGGCTGTAACCAACGTTGACCGCACCATCTCCTCCGTCAAGCGCCACATGGGCACTGACTGGAAGGTGAACATTGACGGCAAGGACTACAACGCCCAGCAGATTTCAGCCTTCATCCTGGCCAAGCTAAAGGCCGACGCCGAGGCTTACCTGGGTGAGCCCGTCACCAACGCGGTTATCACCGTCCCCGCCTACTTCAACGACGCTCAGCGTCAGGCCACCAAGGATGCCGGTACCATTGCCGGCCTCAAGGTTGACCGTATCGTCAACGAGCCCACCGCAGCCGCCCTGGCTTACGGCCTCGAAAAGGGTAAGGAAGACGAGCTCATCTTGGTATTCGACCTTGGTGGCGGTACCTTCGACGTCTCCCTGCTTGAGGTTGGTAAGGACGACGACGGCTTCTCCACCATTCAGGTGCGCGCCACCGCCGGTGACAACCGCCTCGGTGGTGACGACTGGGATGACCGTATCGTCAAGTGGCTGATCGACCGCGTAAAGTCCAACACCGGTGTAGACCTGTCCAAGGACAAGATCGCCATGCAGCGTCTACGTGACGCCGCTGAACAGGCCAAGAAGGAACTGTCCAGCGCCATGAGCACCACCATCAACCAGCAGTACCTGTCCATGGGCCCCGACGGCACTCCGATCCACCTGGACGAGAAGCTAACCCGCGCCCAGTTCGAGGAAATGACCGCTGACCTGCTAGAGCGCACCAAGCTGCCGTTCCACAAGGTAATTGAGGACGCCGGCGTCAAGCTCAGCGACATTGACCACGTGGTGCTGGTGGGTGGCTCCACCCGTATGCCCGCCGTCAGCGACGTTGTCCGCCAGCTAACCGGCGGCAAGGAGCCCAACAAGGGCGTTAACCCCGACGAGGTTGTGGCCGTTGGTGCCGCCCTGCAGGCCGGTGTTATCCAGGGTGACCGCAAGGACGTGCTGCTGATCGACGTGACCCCGCTGTCCTTGGGTATCGAAACCAAGGGTGGCATCATGACCAAGCTGATCGAGCGCAACACCGCCATCCCGGCTCAGCGCAGCGAGATCTTCTCCACCGCTGAAGACAACCAGCCTTCCGTGCTGATCCAGGTCTACCAGGGTGAGCGTGAGTTCGCTCGCGACAACAAGCCGCTAGGCACCTTCGAGCTGACCGGTATCGCCCCGGCCCCGCACGGTGTGCCCCAGATTGAGGTTTCCTTCGACATCGACGCCAACGGCATCGTGCACGTGTCCGCTAAGGACAAGGGCACTGGCAAGGAGCAGTCCATGACCATCTCTGGCGGCAGCGCCCTGCCCAAGGAGGACATCGACCGCATGATCAAGGAAGCCGAAGCTCACGCCGCCGAGGACAAGAAGCGTCGCGAAGAGGCTGAGACCCGCAACGCCGCTGAGCAGCAGGCCTACGCCATCGAGAAGCTACTGCGCGAGAACAAGGACAAGCTGCCCGAGGACGTTCACTCTGAGGTTTCCGCAGCTGTTGCCGACCTGAAGAAGTCCCTTGAGGGCGACGACATCAACGCCGTACGCACCGCTCAGGACAAGCTCAACGAGGTAGGCCAGAAGATCGGTCAGGCCCTGTACGCCTCCGAGCAGGCCGGCCCTGCCGCTGGCAGTGGCTTCCCCGGCGCCTCCGCTGGCTCGCAGCCTAAGGCCGACGACGACATCGTTGACGCCGAAATCGTTGATGACGAGGACAACAAGTGAGCACTGAGCCCTCAAACGAGGACCTACAGGCCCTAGCTGACCAGGTTAACGAGGCCTTCGCTGAGGCTGACGTAACCGACGCCGTCGACGCCGCCAACCAGGCCGCCCAGGACGCGGCCGACGCGGCCCAAGACGCAGCCGACGCCGCCCAGGAGGCGGCCGAGGCTGGTCAGGTCAGTGCCCAGGAGCTACAGGTCAAGCTAGACGAGACCACCGACCAGCTGGCCCGTGCCCACGCTGACCTGTACAACCTGCAGCAGGAGTACAACGCCTATGTGCGTCGCTCTCGCGAACAGGCTGCCTCTCACCGCGAAGCCGGTGCCCAGCAGGTCACTGAAGCACTAATCCCGGTCTTGGATGAGATCGAACTAGCCCGCCAACACGGGGACCTGGTTGGTTCCTTTGAAGCGGTGGGCAGCAAAATTGAGAACATCTTGAAAGACAAGTTCTCACTTACCCGCTTTGGCCAGGCCGGGGACGTATTCGACCCCAACCTGCATGAAGCCCTGATGGCAGTGGATTCCGCTGAAGTCACCGAACCTACGGTGAACCTGGTGATCCAGCCCGGTTACATGCTCGGCGAGCGCGTGGTCCGCCACGCTCGCGTGCAGGTCGCCAACCCGGCCTAAGCACCATGCAAATAACGACGGCGCAGGTGAGCTTTTACCTGCGCCGTCGCTATAAAAAATAAAGTCGCTAAAGAAAAAAGCGACAACCAAAACAGAAACTATTAATGACTTTCCCCTTATTTAGGAGGTGGGGACCACATTATGGCCAGTCAAGACTGGATGACTAAGGATTTTTACGCGGTACTAGGTGTTGCTAAAGACGCTGACGCCACCGCCATCAAGAAGGCTTACCGCAAGCTAGCCAAGCAGTACCACCCGGATCGTAACGCTGACAATCCCGAGGCTGCGAAGAAGTTCAAAGAGGTCAGCGAGGCCTACGCGGTGCTCTCTAATGAGCAAGACCGCAAGCAGTATGACGCCATCCGCTCTATGGCTGGTGGCGGTGCTCGCTTCACCTCCGGTTCAGGTGGGGCCAATGCGGGCTTTAACGACCTGTTTGGCTCTATGTTTGGTGGCGGTGCTGGCTCAGGCGGTTTCGCTGGCGGCACGGCTGGCGCAGACATCAACATTGATGACCTGATGAACATGTTCGGCGGCTACTCCTCGCCTACGCGCGGTCGCGACGGACGCCCTGGGCCTTTCAACTTCAGCTTCTCACGCCCCAAGCGCGGCCAGGATGTGGTCACTGACGCCACGCTGGAATTCCGTGACGCCGTCAACGGCACCATGGTGGAAATTACTGCTGATGGGCGGGCCGTTAAGGTGCGTATCCCGGCGGGCGTTAAGGACGGGCAAAAGATCCGTCTGCGCGGTAAAGGCCGCCCCGGCACCGACGGCGGCGACGCCGGCGACATGGTGGTTAACATCAAGGTTCGCCCCCACCCGGTGTTCAAGCAGGACGGTAAAGACCTGCGCCTGAGCTTACCGATCTCCCTGAAGGAAGCTGCCCTGGGCGGCGTCGTTGAGGTACCTAACTTTGACGGCACTTTCAGCAAGATTAAGGTAAAGCCGGGCACGTCGTCGGGAAGCGTGGTGCGACTGCGTGGAAAGGGTGCCCACACCCCCAAGGGCAACACTGACCTGCTAGTAACCCTGGAAGTTGCGGTACCTAAGCAGCTATCTGCCGAGGCCCGTAAGGCTCTGGAAGAATTCGACGCCGCCATGGGTGACGCCGACCCGCGCGCTAAGCTCAAAGAAGCGGTATCCAAGTGAAACGCCGTGGCCAGGGGATCGGCTCACTAGAGCCTGACGCCTACCACCGGGCCGTATATGTGGTGTCTGCGGCCGCACAAATGGCCGGGATGCACCCGCAAACGCTGCGCCAATATGACCGCCTGGGCTTAGTTAGTCCCAAGCGGTCACGCGGGCGTGGACGGCGTTACTCCTATAGCGACGTCGAAAAACTGCGCTATATCCAAACTCTCAGCCAAGCTGGAATTAACTTAGAGGGGATCCGCCGGATTTTGCTGCTCGAAGAGCAAAACGCTGCCCTGCAGGCAGAAAATCGCATTTTGCGTTGGCGTATTAACGCAGGTGCGCGTGTTTTTGCGGCGGGTAGTGATGGTGAAGTACAAGTCACTGTGCAACGCGGATCCAGACGAAACTAAGGTTTTCGAGTTAGGCTAAGGGGGAGTCCATCAGGGCTAACCCATAACTGGGTATTAAAAGCCCCAAGAAAATCTAACTGGAGGCAGACTTTTATGACTGACTACAACCAGGTTCCCCAGCCCCAGCAGCCCTACGGTGCTCCGGCTCCCGCTACTGACATCCCTGCCCCCGCAGGTGCTTACTACGGCGCCCCCTCTGCTCAGACCGCTGCCGGTGGCGTACAGCTAGACGCCTACGGTAACCCGATTGTGGCTGCCAGCGCTCCGGCTGTTGGCTACGACCCCAACGCTTACGCCGCTCAGCAGGGCTACGGCGCTTACCCGCCGGCTGCCCCGGCCCAGCCCAGCCCGATTGGTGCGCTGTTCGACTTTGGTTTCAAGCAGTCCTTTGCCCTAACCGGCGCCAAGCTGGCTAACCTGACCATCACCGTCACCGCCATCTTCACCTGGCTGATCTGTGCGGGTGCTGCTGCTAACACCAAAGCCGTACATGTGTACTCCCTCACTACCATTTACGGTCATGCTGGCGGCTATGGCAGCACTGACTCGAACGGCTTTGTGGCCTTCCTGATCTCTTTGCTGCTGGGCTTCCTGCCCACCGTAACCGCGATTGTGCTCGGCCGCCTGTTCGTGGAGAACGTGGTTGCTAACGTCAAGCAGGAGCAGGTTGCTAGCGAGACCCTAGAGCTGCTGCGTCAGGCCAAGTGAGCGATTACCAAACTGAGGACGGCCAGCCCAAATACGGGGTTCGTTTGAACCCTCAGGAGCTGGCCGTTCTGCGTGAAAAGCAGGCTCGCGAGGCTGAGCGTGAGCGTGAGGCTAAGGCGCGGCGTCTGGCTGAGCGTCGGGCTAAACGCCGCGCTGCTAAGCGCGATTTTGCTGCCGCTGAGGCGGAGTATGTTAGGCGGGCCCGTGAACGCGAACGTGAGCGCGAAGCTGAAAATGAGGGCCACTTTGAACATGAAAGCCTGGCCGGACCCGAGGGGCTGAGCGATCATGAGGCTGAGCATGGCCATGAGGGCCAGGCCGGGCGTGAGGTTCGCGCTGACCATGAGGGGCGCTCTGACCACGTTTATGACCGCTATGACAACATAACCGGAAGCTATAGTTACTGGTCTGACGATAAGGATCGCGCTGACCATGAGGGGCGCAAGTCTTCTCGTGGTGAGGGGACGCGCGCTCCAGGCCGCTCGGCTGTCCGTGAGGGCTATAACGTTACTAACGACGACGACGAACCGGCTGGGCACTACCGCCTGGCTCCCGGGGGGCGTTTTGTCTACCCGGCTGTACCCCGTAAGAAGAAGCAACGCGGCCGCTGGCGTCTGTTTATTATCGGCGTGTTCATGATGCTAGTGGTGCCCATGGTGACCCTGGCTGGCTCTTGGTTGTACCTGACGGGAGGCCCTGGTTCCTTTAAGGCTGGGCAGCTGCTGCCCGAGTCTGGGCAGGTGGCCTTGGAGGCCAAGACTAACTACATGCTCTACTCTCCTCTAGCCGCAATGGACGTTGATAGCTGTAGCGTGAGTGATCCTGATGGCAAAGCGGTGGTCTATAAGGAAGGTAGTTCGCAGTTCCCACCGGGAAGTTTTACCTCAACCACTGCTGGCACCTACGTGATTAAGTGTCAAAACACTAATGACACCAAAGTGGTGGGGCCGCCTATGCACATAGAGCGCTTAGAGGCCCTGTCTGTTGTGGCCGACCTAGGTTTTGGCGTGGCCATAGCTGGCGTCTGGGTGACTATTGTGGGCTGGCGTAGAGCCCGCGCCCAAGGGCGCAAATAGACGCCAAATAGATACGCCTGCGCCCGCCAAAATTTGGCGGGCGCAGTTTTGTTGGTATTGGCTGCTGCATTAGTACAGGGGCTCTGCATTAGTGCAGGGGCTCTGTGCTAGTGCAGGGGCTCTGTGCTAGTGCAGGGCCAATTTGGTTAGGCGGCAGCTAGCTTGGGCTAGCTTTATCAGCGGCCGGGGTCGAAATCGTTGTGGAAACCGATCGTGGCTAGCTCTACGCTCTGGTCTGGTAGCAGCCAGTAGTACAAGCGTGGCGCCCCAGGGCTGTTCTGCTTGACGTAAACCTTGTGTGAGATAGCGTCATCCTGCTGACGGGTTACTGCCGGGCAGTTGTTGTTGGGTCCATCGCGGTTAATACGGTCAACTTCCACAATGCCGGACCAGTTGTTGGATCGGGGAGCGCGCGAAATACCGCAGATAATCTCGGTACAGATACGCACCAGACGAGCATATTCGTTTGGCAGCGTCTCTTTAGCGTCCTCAAGGAACCCATCCTTAATGGTGTAATCCTTAAGTGGGTAATTTTCACGTAGTTTGCTGTCGATAGTATTCCAGCAAATCTCAATATCAAGCTTAAACCTAGCGTAATCGCTAAGCTTTAGGTCAGGGTGGGTAAACCAATCTTTAGTGAGCTTAGAGTTTGGCTCAGCTACAGGATTACCAGATTTCTTAAGGCGGTTAACTTGTTGCCTTAATTTACGCATCTCACTTTGTGCGTTATCGCGTTCTTTTTCTGCCTCAAGGCGTTCCTGATCAGCAACCCTGACTTGGCCTTGGAAGTAGTCCCTCTGACTTGCAGTTCTTTCTAGTTCTGACTGCATTTGGACTAGCTCGATCTTAATGCTGTTGAGCCGCCCTTGCGCCTGATCTAACTGCTGGTTTAGGTGCTCGTTTTCCATAACTAGAGCCTCATCAGATGCTTGGCTGGTAGCTAACTCCTTGGCGTCAAATAGCTCCTGTTTTACTTCTGCTAGTTCCTGCTCAATCTGCCATTTTTGGGCGTCCAGCTCGTCAATGTAGTCCATGTCGAGCTTGTGAGCTTCGGTCTCTTCCTCAAGTTCTGCGATCCGCTGCTTAAGCTCCTGGGCCTGCTGTTCAAGCAGTTGGTCCTGTTGCTCGAGCTCCTGGGCTTGCTGAATCAACTGTGCAGCCTGACCAACAATGGTCTGCTTAGCAATTTCCAGGCTGATGTCTGGTTCGCTAGTAACGCTGGGTAGATCCTGGCTGAAAGTGGTTGAGGCGTTACTTGTGGCAATGTTTAGCCTAGGCCGCGCCTGCAGCCATTTTGAGAAAGCCTTTTTGTCTAACACGGATACACCTTCCTTGATAATGTGAGTATGTAAGTACCTCCACTTAGCTAATAATTGGAAAGCTTCTTAGGGGAGGTCTGATCAGTCTATACCTTTAGGTTGCTACGCGAAGCGATTTTGCTCAGGTTTCGCGCACAGTAAACAAACTAATTTAAGGTAAATATTTAAACCCATAACGAAGAACTAATTTAAAAATCTAAAGTTAATCTTGAGGTATAGAATTGTTCTGGTGTGACTGGTGTGAATTAAATAGATTAATGTGTGGTTGTGATAATAATGGGTGGGTAGTGATAGAAATAGACACTAATTAAACTGGTGCTGTCTAGAATTGCTGGTGGCGATGCATTTGCTGGGTCTCGTAGGTGGGCAGAGACCGAGAGGGAGGCCATAAGTAGGTCGAGAGTGGGCGTCGTCGTCGCTAGAATTTAGCCATGGCTAAGAGCAACAAGAAGCAAGACCTCACCTGGAAGCTGACCGCAGCGGCGGCCACCTTCGCCTCCGGGTATGTGGCTGACAAGGTAGTTTCCCTAAGTTGGCGGGCAGTGACCGGCCGCCCGGCCCCCAAAGACCAAACCAAACTAGCTAGCTATGCGGTGGCTGAACTAGCTGCATTCGCCATTATTTCTGGTGCAGTGCTAACCCTTACTCGTGAGCTCACCCTGCGTAGCGCCGCCGTCTGGTTCGAGGGCCACAACCAGCCCAAACGGATCGAAGCCTGACACTCGCTGCTGGCCGGGCTGGCAATAAGGATTGTGCTGGCCGGGCTGGCATGTCCCACTCGGCCCGGTAAGTCTCGCTCGGCCCGGTAAGGGCCGCTTGGCCCGGCTAGCCCTGCCCGACCAGCTGTGGGCCCTTAGGTTGGCAGAGCCTAAGCGCGCGGCCCTTGCCACACCAGGGGGCGGGCTTAGCTAACAGTGCACGTAACTAGCTGCCGGTAGGCTATAGGCATGAGTGTTTGTGGGCCTGGCATGTTGGCATACCGCCTAACGCAATCCGGCGCAGCAATTGGGCTGCGTTTTACAGCACCCTTAACCGGGCTGCGTTTTGTTCGCCAATACTGGCAGGGACTGGGCTACTGGCAGGGGCTGGGCGCATGAACCATATTTCTGTAATCCAGTGGGTCTGCGGCGCACTAGCCGTCATCGCCACCCTGGTAGGCCTGGGTTTCTTCACTCGCGCCTGCCTAACTATCGCTAACCGCTTCCGCCTGGGCGCCCCGGTAGACCGTCAGCGCCTGCACCCGGTGGGCAAGCGCCTTAAAACTTTGCTGGTGAAAGTCCTATGCCACCAGGACTTTAAAGGCCGTCCCTGGATACGCCTAGCCCACTGGCTAGTGATGGTGTCCTTCCCGATCCTGTTCTTTACGCTGGTCACCGGCTATGCGCAGATTTTTAGCCCCGACTGGGCGCTGCCGCTAATCGGGCATTTTCCGCCCTGGGAATGGCTTGTTGAATTTATTGCTTTAGCCTCCACGATCGCCATTATTGGCTTGATTGTGGTGCGCAGCGTTAACACCGCCCACGGCCGCAAGTCGCGTTTTACCGGCTCAACCCGCTGGCAGGCGCGGTTTGTGGAGGCCACTATTGTGGCCGTAGTGGGCTGCGTAGATTTGCTGCGCGTGGCCGAATCGGCTTGGCTTAGCGCCGCCCAGCACGAGCAGTCGGCTAGCTGGGTGCATTTCCCGATTTTTGGTTGGTTAGGCCGCCCGCTGGGTCAGGGCGCCAATCCGGATACGCTGGCCAATGTCATTGCGGTGTTGGCGCTGGTTAAGATCCTGTGCTCCATGACCTGGTTTGTGATTGTGGGTTTGCAGCCGTCTATGGGCGTGGCCTGGCACCGCTTCCTGGCTTTTATCACCATCTACGCCCGCAAGCACGACGACGGCACCTCCGCTTTGGGTCCGCTTGAGCCCATGATTGTGGACGGCAAACCCTTAACTGTCGATTTACTCGATGAGCTTGAAGAGTCCGACGCCGAACCTAACTTTGGGGTTAGCCGGATCGAGCAGTTCCATTGGAAAGCTCTAGCGGACTTTTCTGCCTGCACTGAATGCGGCCGCTGCCAGGATCTATGCCCGGCCTGGAACACCGGCAAGCCGCTTTCACCCAAGCTTTTCACCCTGGCTTTGCGTGACCACCACGCCGCCGTGGCCCCCTTCATTGCCGCTGCCCAGCAGCTAGGGGTGGAACCTGAAGAGGTCAGCGACGAGCAGCTCGCTCAGCGCCCAGTGCACCTGGGGGTGCGTGACGGTTTGAGTGTAAACACCTCCCTGGGCCTGGCCGAAAACAGTGCCCACACCCAAGACATTTTGGGGGCGCTGCTGCAGGCCAAAGCAGCGCCGTCGGAAACTGGCGTGGCCACCAAACCCGCCCCACTGGTTGGCGAAGTCATCGGCGAGGCTGCGCTGTGGGCCTGCACCACCTGCGGGGCTTGCGTGGATCAGTGCCCGGTGGATATTGAGCATATTGACCGCGTGATTGACCTGCGCCGCAACCAGGTGTTGATGGAGTCGGCTTTCCCCAAGGAACTTGGGCAAATGTTCCGCAAGCTTGAATCTAAAGGCAACCCTTGGGGTCTGCCCCCGCGCAAGCGCCTAGAGTGGGCTAAGGGCCTGGAATTTGATGTGCCCGTGGTGGGCGTGGATGTGGAAGACGCCAGCGAAGTGGACTACCTGTTCTGGGTGGGCTGCGCTGGTGCCTATGAGGATCGCGCCAAGAAAACTACCCGCGCGGTGGCTGAGCTGCTGCATATTGCTGGGGTTTCTTTCGCGGTTTTGGGCGACGGCGAATCCTGCACTGGTGATCCCGCCCGCCGCGCCGGTAATGAGATCCTGTTCCAAACTTTGGCTGCGCAAAACGTTGAAACCTTAAACGAGGTTGGCGCCAAGCGCATTGTGGTTACCTGCGCCCACTGCTTCAACACTATTTCACGTGAATACCCGCAGGTGGGCGGCAATTATCAGGTGCTGCACCACACCCAGCTGCTAAATCAGTTGGTGCGTGAAGGTCGCCTAAAGCCGGTGGCCCCCACAGCGGCGACGGCGTCCGTGCAGCAGGAAGCGGCCACGGCGTCGGTAGCGGCGTCGGAAACTGTCCCGGAGCAGCAGGAACCATCCGCAGCGGCAAGCACCCAGGCGGACTCTGCGGCGTCGTCGGCAGAAGCGACGGCGTCGGCAAAACCTGCTGCAGTGCAGGGCCTGCAACTGACCCCCAAAGTCACCTACCACGACGCCTGCTACCTGGGACGACACAACCGGATCTACTCTCCGCCACGTGAACTCCTGGCCGCAACCGGGGCTGAACAGGTGGAAATGCCACGTAACCACGAACGTGCCTTCTGCTGTGGTGGCGGTGGCGCGCGCGCCTTCATGGAAGAAACCATCGGCACCCGCATTGCAGCCACCCGCGCCCGCGAAGCCCTAGACACTGGGGCCAAAATCGTGGCCACTGCCTGCCCCTTCTGCACCACCATGCTTTCCGACGGCGTGGCCAGCCAAGGCGCTGAAGACGTGCGGGTTATGGACGTGGCCCAGCTGATGCTAGAGGCCGTAAAACGCGGCAATAACTAGTACCATGTAAATGCAAACCCCAGGGGAGCACCACAGCGGTGCTGAGAGTGCGCTTGGCGCAGACCCTCGAACCTGATCCGGGTAATACCGGCGTAAGGGAGTCGGGCTCTCTTCCCCTCCAGCTCAAGCAGGAGGAAGTAATGCTAACTGGTCACGTGCTAACCCGTCGTGGAGTAATTGGTGGCGCCCTCGCCCTGGCCAGCGCGGCCACACTGGCGGCATGTGGGCAAGACACCAAGGCTGACGCCAAAAAAGTCACGGTGGTAACCCACAGCTCTTTCCAGGTTTCTGACAACCTCAAGAAAGAATTTGAGAAAACCAGCGGTTTCAAGCTGGAAATTGTGGACGGCGGCGACGGCGGCGAGCTGGTCAACAAGCTGATCCTGTCCAAGGACGCCCCCCAAGGTGACGTGTGCTTCGGCGTGGACAACACCTACGCCTCCCGCCTGCTATCTCAAGGTGTGATCGACAAAGACCGCACCGTGGACACCATTCCGGAAAGCGCCGAAAAATACCTGGTAGACAACAACCGTGCGCTGGTGCCCATCGACATGGGTGACGTGGCCATCAACATCGACAAAACCTACTTCACCAGCCACAACCTGGCTGCGCCCAAGACTTTCGAGGACCTGGCTAAGCCTGAATACGCCAAGCTGTTGGTGGCCATCAACCCCACCACCTCCACCCCCGGCTTGGCCTGGATGCTGGCAACGGTAGGCCACTTCGGCGCCGACAAGTTCAGCGACTACTGGAAGGTCCTAGTTAAGGGCGGCGCTAAGATCGCCTCGGGCTGGACCGAAGCCTACAACACCGATTTCAGTGCCGGTGAGGGTAAGGGCGCCTATCCGATCGTGGTTTCCTACGCCTCCTCGCCCTCCTACACGGTCAGCAAGGACGGCGCCTCCACCACCACCGCAGCCCTGTTAGACACCGCTTTCCGCCAGGTGGAATACGCTGGTGTGCTTAAAGGCGCCGCCAACCCGGCAGGTGGTCAGGCCTTCATTAACTGGATGCTGTCTAAAAATGTGCAGGCAGACATTCCCAAGAAGATGTACATGTACCCGGTGGACTCATCCGTGCAGCTGCCCGAGGCGCTGGCCAAGTTCGGCCCGCTGGCTGAAAAGCCGGTAGAGGTTGCCCCCGGCAAGATTGCGGCGGAGCGTGAACAGTGGCTCAAGCTATGGGCCAGCGCCGTCGGCAAGTGAGCGGCGAGCCAGAAAAAATCCAAAGCTGGGACCAACAAGCCCGGCCCCAACAAGGCCGGCCCCAGCGCAGCGCAGGCAAGCCTGATGGGCCCCAGCGCAGTGGGCCGCGCATAACCTTAGGGCAAAAACTGGCCTGGACCCTGGCGATAGCTTTACCGCTAGGCTTCCTGGGACTGTTTTTTGCCTGGCCAGTGGCCAGTTTGGTGATGCGCGGGCTGCTTGATAACGGCCACCTTGACCTGGCCGGGGTGGGTGAAGTGTTCCTGCGCGAACGCACCAGCCGCGTGGTGGGCCAAACCCTGTACCAGGCCGCCTGGGCTACAGGAATTAGTGCACTCGCCGCCCTGCCCGGGGCGCACCTGCTTTACCGCCGTCGTTTTGTGGGGGTGGGGCTGCTAAAAGCGCTGGTGATTGTGCCTTTCGTGCTGCCGAGCGTGGCTGTGGGGGTGGCCTTCCATTCGCTGTTAACCAAGGGCGGCTGGCTAGAATCACTGG
>ERZ772779.957-NODE-957-length-12423-cov-15.154269_pt1 | contig 12423 bp, 9 predicted proteins | sample MGYA00511360_ERZ772779 | MGnify/ENA primary metagenome ERZ772779 (study PRJEB29015, sample SAMEA2738112) | human oral metagenome | biome: human oral; feature: human-associated habitat; material: saliva | place: China | collected 2231 ...
GGCCAGAGGTGGAAGCACCGCGAGGTGCTCGTGAGCCGACTGGTACTAATGGGCCAACACTAAACAAACACCCAACCACCCGTTGGGTGAAACAACCGACAAGTAACACTATGCCGCAACCACTATACGAACCACGATCAACCCACACCCCCACCAAACAACACCATGGTGGGGAGCGTGTTGAACGAATAGTCTTGTGGTGGTCATAGCACCGGGGAAACGCCCAGTCTCCATTCCGAACCTGGAAGCTAAGCCCGGCAGCGCCAATGGTACTGCAACCGACAGGTTGTGGGAGAGTAGGACACCGCCACAACACAACCACACAGAGAGGGACGGAACGCCACACGGCGTGCCGTCCCTCTCCTTTCACACCCCCACCACACCAACGGCCAGGTCGACACCGGGGGTCACCACCAGGACCGAAAACTGCTACAACCGCCCTCGCATCCACACCAGCCTTGGCGGCTCACCCCGATCGATGACGAACGACACCAAGTGGACTGGACAACAGCCGCATCAACAAACCCTCAATAACTCGCGCACAACCCCAGACTCTCGGGGTGCCTCCGTCGCTCACCGAGCGCGTGGGGGATGTACGCGGCTGATTGCGTATGGCACGACACACCAACGGACTTATGTCGCCCACATTTTGCCTCTTGGCATGGGATGCTAGAGGCATGGTCACTTCTGCACATCCGCGAGGGTCGCACCGCCACGGGGGGCGCGACGAGGTCCTCGCCCAGCGTATGGCGGCTCACGACCGCCTCGCCCATCAATCCCAGGTAGTCCTGCGTCTCGGACAGATGCTATTGTCCTTCGGCGCGAGTGCGTATCGCGTGAAAAAGTCCATGGCGGACGTCGCGCGCGCCGTCGGTATTTCCGAGCATCGCGCCCAGGTCACCTACACGGAGATCATCACCACCGCTTACGCGCACGGGACCTTCCGCACGGAGTTGGCGGAGCAGCGTCTCATGGGCGTTAATGCGGACAAGATCGACCGCATTAACAACTACGTCGCGTCGCTGAACGGTAAGTCGGTACGCGTTGAAGACGTTTCCGACGAGCTCGACAGGATTGCGAAGGTGCCTGGCCTGTACGACTGGTTCTCCAACGCGCTCGCCTCGGGCCTCGCCTGCGCGGCGTTCGCGTTCCTCAACGGCGGGGGATGGGTCGAGTGTTCCGCCGTGGCGGTGGCCTCGTTTTTTGGGCAGGCGCTGCGTCGTCAGATGCTGGTTCGCCACATGAACCACTTCGGCGTGTGGATGGCATGCGGTGCTCTTGCTGCGATGATCTATATCCTGTTGGTGGCTCCGGCTCAGCAGTTCCTCGGCATTGAATCGACCCACCAGGCCGGTTTTATTTCCGCACTGCTCTTCCTGGTGCCTGGCTTCCCGCTTGTGACAGGATTGATCGACCTGGTCCGGCAGGACTTCCAGGGAGGAATCGGGCGCCTCGTGTACGTTGCGATGCTCGTGGCGTCCGCCGGCGTCGCGGTCTGGGCGATCTCCGCGGCCTTCGGCTGGTCTGTTACTCCCGAGTACGGTGTCGAGCTGACGCCATGGTTGCATTACCTGTTGCGCTTCCTGACGAGTTTCGTCGCGGCATACGGGTTCGCGATGCTCTTTAATTCGCCGCAGCGCGTGTGCGCGACCGCAGCCATCATCGGTGCCGTGATCAACACTGCCCGAATCGCCCTGCACCTGCAGCTGGGTCTACCTGCTCCGGCTGCCGTCGGCTTGGCAGCGCTTGCTGCCGGTCTGCTCGCGGTGTTCGTTGCGCGCAGGACGCGTTTCTCGCGCGTGACGCTGTCCGTGCCCGCCGTCGTCATCATGATTCCTGGTGTTCCCTTGTACCGAGCGCTCACGTACCTGAATAATCAGCAGATCGACGATGCTCTCGCAGCCCTTTTCACCGTGATGTTCACGATCGTCGCCATTGGCATGGGCCTGGCGCTCTCGCGTATGCTCACGGATAAGAACTGGCTCATGGAGAAGCAGGAGCGGGTTCCTAATCTGTGGGAGTTCGAAGAGGAGGACGCATGAAGTTCGAGATTGAGGCGGGCGTGAAGCCGCCGGCGTTTGAGTTCGAGTACGAGATCAGCCGCGATGAGATTTGCGCCGTTGGCCGCAACATTGCGATCGTGTGCGTGGCTGCGGTGACCGCACGGGTTCTTGTCGCGCTCATCCAACGCTGATCATTCATTGACGAGGCCGTGGCCGGGAAACCGGTCGCGGCCTCGTGTCGCTCTGGCCCGAGTTTGTGGCGCTGTCTGATGTCCGGCGTCTTTTTGGCATCGCGTGGTGACCCGCGCCCTGAGGCCCGCCTGTCGGGTTATTGGACACAACGTGTTGGTCGCTGCTCGGTCCCTGGCATCGTCGAGAGCGGTGTCATCGAGGGTGATGTCGTCGGGCTAGCATACTCGCGCCGCCGCTCCTCCGATAGGATGCGTCCCGTCGGGAGGACGACACCTGATCGGGAGTATTCGACCCGTGAGGGCGCATAGGACCTGATCAGAATGGGTTGAATGATCGCCGATGGGGCGAGTGACCCCATCCGCAACATGCCTCGTCACGGAGCTGGCCGACCGTGTCCCTGCCCCGGTTCTGTCGGCGACGCCTTTCGGGCGTTTATCGGCGCCCGGCCTGCCCGCGCTTGCGCAGCAGGGCCCCGTCGGCGACGCCTTTCTGGCGTTTATCGGCGTCCCGCCGGGCAGCGCCGCACCAGTGAGAGAGCGTGACGCCGGGGGTACTGGCGGGGGTTTTGCAGCATTAGAAGCATTCTGTCGGCGTGTCGTCGGCGTGTCGCGCCTCTATTGGTGCAATTCCCCCCGTTTGGTGGCGCCCTCGACGTGGTGCGAGCTCGACCGTGGGCCTCTCATGGTGCAATTCCTCCGTTTGCTGGCGGTGAGGCCGCGGTTCGGGGCGGCGTGGCGCCTAAAGTGCAGACCACCTCGGCGAAAAACGCTGACAATGGGCTGTCGTGGGCGAGGTGGTCTGCGTTGTGGGCACAACGGCGCCTGCCGACTGTGCCACCAGTCGTTCGCGGCGCTGGATAGACGAATGGGGCCGACCCGCGAGGGCCGACCCCATTCGCGTGGGCGGGGGAGGATGGGAGGACCCCGCCCACTGGCACGGCCACGAGGTGTTTGGGTGGTGTGGAGGTCACCCCGCGGCCAACGCTTGGTTACATGCCGCCAAGTACCTGTGCAACGACAATCTTACCGACCATGGCGACGGGATACACCAGGGCGTACCCGAGGGCGACGCGAGGATCGGCGTTCGTGCGGCCGTTCGCGAACGCGAGGACTGCGGGCTGGGTCTGGGCACCGCCGAGGAGGCCCGCGAGCTTCGTGCCGCCCATCTTGAAGACCCACCGCATGGTGACGTACAGGCCGATCGCCATCGTCGACGTGATGACGACGCCGAGGAGGAAGATGTTGACCCACGCGCCCGACGTGAAGGCCTCGAGGATCTGGCCGCCGGCCTTCGCGCCCGCCTGCGCCAGGAAGATGAGCAGGCCGAGTTCGGCCATGACCTGGCAGGTGGTGAAGGGCAGCGCCGTCGCGATGGGGCCGATACGACCCACGCGGCCGAAGATGAGACCCACGATGAGCGTGCCAGCGGCGGAACCGATCGAGAAGTACTCGCCGGAGGGGGTCAGGATGGGCAGCTCGCCGATCGCGATGCCCAGCGCCATGCCCAGGCCCAGGGCGATCGGGTTGAGGTCGGTGAGGCCGTGCGAGGAGTCGCCAAAGAACTTGGTGATCTCAGCCATCTTTGAGGTGGGGGCGACGACGCGCACGCGGTCACCCTCCTGGAGGACGAGGCCGGGCTCGGCGACCATGTCGACGTCGCCGCGGCGCACGCGGGAGATCGTCGCGGAGAACTGCTTGGCCAGACCCAGGGAGGCCACCGTTCGGCCGGAGACCTTGGGGTTGGAGATCGTCATGCGGCGGAAGTCTAGGTAGGTGCGATCCTGCATGAGAGAGTGCGAGGAGGCATGACCAAGCTCGCTGGCCGCGCGTGCAACGAGCTCGCGGGGGCCGACGACGGTCACGAGGTCGCCGGGGTCGAGCGTATCGGACATCTGGGGGCGCGTGATGGGGCCGGTCTCGCCGCGGCGCAGACGAGAGAAGGAGACCTTCTCACCGAGCTTCTCGTAGATGTCACCGACGAAGGGGTGGTCGTCGCGCTCGACGCGGATCGTGCGGTTCGACAGGGGAGAGGGCGCATCCTTGTCGTTGCGGCCGTAGTGCAGGGCCGCCATCGCGGCGGCGAGCATGCCGATGACGCCGAAGAGGTAGGCGATCGAATACCCGACGGTCGCTCGGGCGGGGTCGCCGCTGGCTTCGCCGGCCGCGGCGAGCGCCGGGGTGTTCGTGACGGCACCGGCGAAGGTGCCGGCGATGAGGGGAACGTCCATGCCCAGGGCCTTGCCGACGTACAGCCCGAGCGTGGCGGCGATGCCGTAGAAGGCCACCATCGTCAGGATCGGGCCGACGGCGGTCTTGAGGTTATGGAAGAAGGACGCGCCGGAGTTAATGCCGATCGCGAAGGTAAAGAGCGTCAGACCGAGCGTTCCCAGCTGAGGGGTGACGCGCAATTCAATGTTGTAGGACTGCGCCCAGGCAGCCATGACGATGGCGAAAAAGAGAACGGCAGCGGCTCCCAAGCCGATGCCCTTGATCTTGACCTTGCCGAAGGCCATGCCGATGCCGATGAGGAGGAACAGGAACAGCACGGGCTGCCCTTCCAGTACCCCAAAGATCGTTTCCACGATGAAATCTCCGTGTAGTGAATTGTCGATGTGTGCTATGAGTCAATTAAACCAGTTTCTAGTGCTGTGTATCTCAGTCCATCGTCCTAGATGGCGTGAGGGGCCTAATGGTCCGCACAATGAGATGGTCAGGAGCGCCTCGCGCAGGCGAGTTACGGTATTGACATGCTCAACGTTCGTGAGATTGGAATCCTCGCCCTGGTCATCGTACCCGGGCGTGCGATGCCTGCCGCGTAACGAGAGGATGGATCGCACGCCTTTCCCCCGCATCCGCGCTGTTTGGCCGGACTTGACGGGGTTTTTTCTTTGAGACGGTCCCAACGATTGAGAGGACGACTGGTGAGCGACACGAGCACCACCACCCGTATGACTGGAGCCGAGGCTATCGTGGCGAGCCTCGAGGCCCTGGGCGTGACCGACGTGTTCGGCATGCCCGGCGGCGCAATTCTGCCGACCTACGACCCGCTGATGGCGTCGACGGCAATTCGTCACATTTTGGTTCGACATGAGCAGGGTGCGGGCCACGCTGCCGAAGGCTACGCGCTTGCCACCGGCAAGGTTGGCTGTGCGCTCGTCACCTCAGGCCCCGGCGCGACGAACGTGCTGACCGCCCTGGGTGACGCCTGCATGGACTCCGTGCCGATCGTCGTCATCTCGGGCCAGGTCGGCGCCTCCCTGATCGGCACCGACGCATTCCAGGAAGCCGACGTCGTGGGTGCGTCGATGCCCATCACGAAGCACTCCTTCCTGGTGACGGATCCGCAGGACATCCCGGTGCGCCTCGCCGAGGCCTTCCACCTGGCCGGCACGGGCCGCCCCGGCCCGGTCCTCGTGGATATCACCAAGTCCGCCCAGGTCTCGCAGATGGACTTCTCCTGGCCCCCGGCCCTGGACCTGCCCGGCTACAAGGTGGCCGACCGCCCGAACATGAAGCAGGTGCGAGCCGCGGCCCGCGCGATCGTGGACGCCCAGGCCCCCGTCCTCTACGTCGGTGGCGGTGTGATCCGCGGCGGCGCGACCGAGGCCCTGTCCGCCCTGGTCGAGGCCACCAACGCCCCCGTGGTCACTACGCTGACGGCGCGCGGCGCCTTCCCCGACTCCGACCGCCACAACCTGGGCATGCCCGGCATGCACGGCACTGTTGCCGCCGTCGGCGCCCTGCAGCGTGCGGACCTGATCGTCGCCCTTGGCGCCCGATTCGATGACCGTGTGACCGGCCGCCTCGACTCCTTCGCGCCGCGCGCGACCGTCGTCCACATCGACATCGACGCAGCGGAGATCTCCAAGAACCGACACGCCGACATCCCGATCGTCGCGGACCTGAAGACCGCCCTGCCGATCCTGACCGACGAGATCGCCCAGGCCTCGTCCGACGGAAAGGCCGACATCTCCGGATGGTGGCGCTACCTGGACCGCCTGCGCACCAAGTACCCGATCGGGTGGGCGGAACCCGACGACGGCATGATGGCGCCCCAGGAAGTCATCAAGAAGCTCTCCGACAAGGTCGGCCCCGACGCCGTCTACGTGACGGGCGTGGGGCAGCACCAGATGTGGGCATCGCAGTTCATCACGCTGGACAACCCGCGCAGCTTCATCTCCTCGTGCGGCTCGGGCACGATGGGTTACTGCATCCCTGCGGCCATGGGCGCGCAGGTCGGCGTCCCCGACAAGGTCGTGTGGGCGATCGACGGCGACGGCTCCTTCCAGATGACCAACCAGGAGCTGGCCACCTGCACGATCAACAACATCCCGATCAAGGTCGCCCTCATTAACAACTCGGTGCTGGGCATGGTTCGCCAGTGGCAGTCACTGTTCTTCGGCAAGCGCTACTCCAACACGACGCTCAACCCCGTCGAGGGAGAGCAGATCCCCAACTTCGAGATGCTGGCGCAGGCCTACGGAATGGCCGCGCGCACGGTGCGCTCCATCGACGAGGTGGACGAGGCCATCGACTGGGCCATGTCGATCAACGACCGTCCCGTCCTCATTGACTTCCGCGTGTCCAAGGACTCGATGGTCTGGCCGATGGTCGCCGCGGGCGTCTCCAACGATGAAATTCGTTACGCCAAGGGCATGGCGCCCGACTGGGAGGTGGAAGACTGATGACGAATCGTCACACTCTGGCCGTGTTGGTCGAAAACAAGCCCGGCGTGCTCACCCGCGTCGCCGCGCTTTTCGCCCGCCGCGCCTTTAACATCAAGTCGCTGACCGTGGGGGAGACCGAGCACCCCGAGATCTCCCGCATGACCATCATCGTGGACGCAGACTCCGCGCCCATCGAGCAGGTCGTGAAGCAACTCAACAAGCTCATCAACGTCCTTAAGGTCGTCGAGCTCGAACCCGAAGACTCCGTCGAACGGCGCCTGCTGCTCATGAAGGTCCAGGCCGACGAAACCCGTCGTACCTCGGTCCTGCAGATCGTGGATCTCTTCCGCGCGCACGTCGTCGACGTTCAACCCGAGTCGGTCGTCATCGAATCGATCGGCTCCCTACCCAAGCTGGAGGCGCTGCTGCGGGCCCTGGAGCCCTACGGCGTCACCGAACTCGTCCAGTCGGGCGCCGTGGCCATCGGCCGCGGGTCGCGCTCGATCACGGATCAACTGAAGGAGAAATGAAAATGGCAGAAATCATCTACGACGACGGCGCAGACCTGTCGCTGATCCAGTCCAAGAAGGTCGCCATCATCGGTTACGGTTCGCAGGGGCACGCGCACGCGCTGAACCTGAAGGATTCCGGAGTTGACGTGGTCGTTGGCCTGCGCCCCGGTTCGTCCTCCTGGGCCAAGGCTGAGGCCGCCGGCCTGGAGGTCAAGGACGTGGCCGAGGCCGTCGCCGAGGGTGACGTTGTCTCCGTGCTGCTGCCCGACCAGGTCCAGCGCTACGTCTACGCAGAGCAGATTGCCCCCAACCTGAAGGAAGGCGCCGCCCTCCTCTTCGCGCACGGCTTCAACATCCGCTACGGCTACATCGAGGTCCCGGAGGGCCATGACGTCATCATGGTCGCCCCCAAGGGCCCGGGCCACAAGGTCCGCGAGACCTACGTGCAGGGTAAGGGCACCCCGGACGTCGTCGCCGTCGAGGTGGACGCCTCCGGCAAGGCCTGGGAGCTGGCTCTGTCCTACGCGAAGGGCATCGGCGGCACCCGCGCCGGCGTCATCAAGACGACCTTCACCGAAGAGACCGAGACCGACCTGTTCGGCGAGCAGGCCGTCCTGTGCGGTGGCGTCTCCCACCTGATCCAGGCTGGCTTTGAGACCCTGGTCGAGGCTGGCTACCAGCCCGAGATCGCCTACTTCGAGGTCTGCCACGAGATGAAGCAGATCGTCGACCTCATCAACGAGGGTGGCATCACGAAGCAGCGTTGGTCCTGCTCCGACACCGCTGAGTACGGCGACTATGTCTCCGGCCCGCGCGTCATCAATGACTCCGCGAAGCAGGCCATGAAGGACATCCTGTCCGATATCCAGGACGGCACCTTCGCCCGTAAGTTCATCGCCGACCAGGACAACGGCGCTCTCGAGTTCAAGGCGCTGCGCGCCGAGGAAGAGGCCCACCCGATCGAGAAGACCGGCCAGAAGCTGCGTAAGGCCTTCGGCTGGACCGACTCCGACGCGGACTACACCGAGGGCAGCGCCGCGCGCTGATCTCACGGTCAGATTCGGATAGAGTCAAGCCCCGACCTCGTTCCCACGTATGGGAACGAGGTCGGGGTTCGTTTATCTGTTCACGTGCGATGTGTGCGTGGGGACGTCTGCGACCGAAATATGCTGACCGCAAGGTTGACTTAGAATGGTGTTATGGTCGCTCGGGGAAGGACTTGTGAACGGTCCCTGAATATTTTGTTCGTGATCAATGATCTCTATACCCGTGGCAACGGCCTGGCGGCTTCTGCGCGGCGGACAATTACGTTGCTTCGGGAGCGTGGACATCACGTGCGCGTTCTCTCGGCTCCGCCGCTCGATGGGGATGATTGTGGTGTCGGCGTGCCTGAGTATCCGCTTCCTCCCATGTCTGTTCCCGTTGTGGGATCCCTCATAGCCTCCCAGGGGTACGCCTTTGCGCGCGTGCGGCGCGCCCAGGTGAAGCGAGCGCTCCAGTGGGCCGACGTTGTTCATCTCGAAGAGCCGTTCTATCTGCAGGCTGTCGTTGCGCAGCTTGCCCGCCGGGCGGGTGTGCCCGCTCTGGCGACCTATCACATTCACCCCGAGAATCTGACGGCCTCGATCTACTTGGATCGGGCGCGCCTGCTCAATCGCATGATCCTTGAGCTGTGGAAGCGTGCCATCTTCAATCGGTGTTCGCTCGTGCAGTGCCCGTCTCAATCCGTCTGGGATCGTCTGGAGCCGCTTGCGCTGCGCCCCCCGCTCCTGCTTCTGTCGAATGGTGTCCCGCTGGGGGAGGGGGGCGATGGCGCGGATGCGCGTGGCGATGAAGGTGACTCGTCTGTTGTTCGTATCCTCGCCGTCGGGCGGTTCTCTCGGGAAAAAGACCAGGCGACCATTCTGCGCGCCCTGCGCGACAGCTCCCATGCGCGTTCTATTGAACTGACCCTTGCCGGGCGTGGCCCGACCGAGCGTGCTCTGCGCGCCCAGGCCTCGGCCCTCTTGAGCGATGGTGTCATTACTCACCCTGTGCGCTTCGCCTTCATGAGTGCGCCGGAACTCGCGCGCGAGGCATCTCGGTGTGACCTCTATGTGCACGCGGCGCGGATTGAGGTTGAGGGGCTGAGTGCTCTGGAGGTCCTCCGTCTGGGGGTCGTGCCTGTCATTGCGCGCGGTCCGTTGACGGCGACCAGTCAGTTCGCCCTCAGCGGGGACAGTGTGTACGAGGCCGGGGATGCTCGAGCGCTCGCCCGCGCGATTGACAGGTGGGTTGAGCGGGGGCGTCAGGCGCGTGTGAGTGAGGGTGCACGCTACCGCGTGCTGGGTGAGGAGTATGACATTCGTGCCTGCGTTGACAGGCTTGAAGATGCGTATGCTCGGTTAGTTTCTGCGGATGTGTCGCACGTGTGATGGTGCGTCGGGTGGGCAGCTACCTGCGTAGTTTGTTGGTAATTAGCATAGTGACTGTGTGGCACGCTTCTTGTATAAGTGGTTAGTCAGCATCCTAATTTGTATGATGAATCTTGCGGAGGGTGAGTTCCAACTCAGCCGCCGCCCATTGACACCCCTCCCTGGAAGGACCAACGATGACCCTCCGCCACTACGGGCGAGCCCTCGCGGCAGCCACGGGAGCCGCGCTGCTATGCGTGAGCCTCGCGGCCCCCTCCCTGGCCGCCCCACACAGTGACACCGGCGACGCGGCGCTCGCCACGGCCTCGGCAACCGACGAAGAGTCTGCCCCAATCAACGTCGTTGCCACGCGCACCGATACAATCGGCGACCCCCTGTACGTCGGTGATGTCGTGACCGTCACCTTCACCTACACCAACAACACTGACAGTGCGCTCACCGTCTTCCCGGTCGACTCCAACCTGTCCGGCGTTCTCACGACCGGAGCGCCCAACTGCCGCTGGCACAACCTGGCCGCTCACACCACCAAGTCCTGCACCTCCGCCACGCACACAGTGACACAGGAGGACGTCGCGGCCGGGACCTTTACGCCCAGCGCCACATGGGCGGCCACCCGTGACCGCAACGGCACCGACGTCATCGCCGGGAACTTCGTCTCCGCTACTGACCCCATTACCGTCGCCGCCGGGACTCGGCCCGCCGCCCCAGACCCGCTCGAGACCCCGACCGACTACGCCATCGGAGACAAGGTTCGCCTCGCGTCCCCCGGCCTCGCCGGCTTCAACTGCCACCGCATCCCCGCGCTGACCACCGCCACCAACGGCTGGATCATCGCCGCGTGGGACGGTCGTCCCGACACCTGCCAGGACGCGCCCCAGGCCAACTCCATCATCTACCGCATTTCCAAGGACGGCGGTAAGTCCTGGACCCCCATTCAGACCGCCCTTGCCGGCACCCCCGGCGCGGCCAAGGTCGGATACTCCGACCCCTCCTTCGTCGTCGACCGCACCACCGGAACGATCTTCATGTTCTCCGTGAAGTCCTACGACGCGGGCCTCTTCCAATCCCAACTGGGCACGGACCCCACGGCGCGCAACATCCTGCACGCCCACGTCGTCGAATCCCACGACAACGGCGAAACATGGGTCAACCCCCGAACCATCACCGACCAGGTGAGCGCCGGATACGAAGGAGCGTGGTTCACCCGCTTTGCGTCCTCCGGTGAAGGTATCCAGCTGCGCTACGGCACCCACGCCGGACGCCTCATCCAGCAGTACGCCGTCGCCAACTCCGGCTCCACCTCTCTCATGGCCGTCTCCGTCTACTCCGACGACCACGGAGCGACCTGGAAGCCCGGCACTCCCACCGAGGGCAGCGCGGACGAGAACAAGGTCGTTGAGCTCTCCGACGGTCGCCTGCTCCTTAACTCGCGCACGCAGGGCACCGCAGGCCAACGCTTGGAGGCTATCTCCTACGACGGCGGTCAGACCTGGGGTCCCTTCCGCCACAACTGGGACCTGACGGACCCGCGGAACAACGCCTCCATCATCCGCGCATTCCCGGACGCCCCCGAGGGGTCCGCACGCGCCCGCGTCCTACTCTTCTCCAACGCCAACTCCTCCAGTGCTCGCGCCAACGGCACAATCCGCGTCTCCTACGACGACGGTTTCACCTGGAACGACGGCACGGTCTTCGAGAGCGGCGACATGGCTTACTCGACCCTTCACGCCCTCACTGACGGCACCTGGGGCCTCCTCTACGAGTCCGGCGGCTACAAGAACATCGAGTTCATGCGCGTGGATGCCGCCTACCTTGGCCTGGTCGATCCCGGCGACGATTCCGCTCCCGCCCCGCAGCCCGCGCCCGAACCCGCGCCCGAACCTGCCCCGCAGCCCACACCGGACCCGCAGCCCGCGCCTGAACCTGCACCCGCAGCCAACCCCGCGCACTGGGTCAACACCGGCTCAGGGTGGAAGTGGCAGCTGGAGGACTCCACCTATGCGATGAACCAGACCGTCACCATCGGCGAGGCCACCTACCGCTTCGGTGCTGACGGCTACATGGTCACCGGCTGGGACAAGACCGACGGCGTGTGGAGCTACTACAACGCCTACGGTGCACGCGTGAACGGCTGGGTCAGCGACGGAGGCACCTGGTACTACCTCGAGCCCTCCACCGGTGCCATGGCAACCGGATGGACTCAGATTGGAGACACCTGGTACCTCTTCTCCGACACCGGCGCCATGCTCACCGGCTGGCAGCATGCGGACGGCTGGTACTACCTGGCACCCTCGGGCGCGATGGTTACCGGCTGGCAGAACATCGGCATCAGCTGGTACTACTTCGGTGACGACGGCCGAATGGCGACCGGATGGACATCCATCGCCGGACGCTGGTACTACTTCGCCCCCTCGGGGGTCTGGATCTGATCCGACATCGAGACATGGCCGGGGCCAGGGGAGCGTCAACGCCCTCCCAGCCCCGGCCTCGTTCATGCCCCGTATGGGACACGTCACGGCGCAAAGAGACCACGGGTTGGACCCGTGCGGACGAGCGCGCGTGGGCGGGGGAAGATGGACGTATGACACTGAACATCGCAGTAATCCCCGGCGACGGCATCGGCAAGGAAATCGTCC
>ERZ772779.961-NODE-961-length-12398-cov-8.156202_pt1 | contig 12398 bp, 9 predicted proteins | sample MGYA00511360_ERZ772779 | MGnify/ENA primary metagenome ERZ772779 (study PRJEB29015, sample SAMEA2738112) | human oral metagenome | biome: human oral; feature: human-associated habitat; material: saliva | place: China | collected 2231 ...
TCGGTGGCGACGACACCAACACGACGGCCGCCGACCTGGCCGCCTACCTGGAGGAACACGACTACCACCTCACCGTCGTGGGTCTGCCTAAGACGATCGACAACGACGTTGTGCCGATCCGCCAGTCCCTGGGCGCGTGGACCGCCGCTGAAGAGGTTTCGGAATACTCCCAGAACGTCATCGGTGAGCATCGCTCCAACCCCCGCATGCTCATCATCCACGAGATCATGGGCCGCCACTGCGGGTGGCTGACCGCTGCGGGTTCGCACCGCTACCACGAGTGGCTCAAGACCCAGGAGTGGGTGCCCTCGATCGGCCTGTCGAAGGAGCGTTGGGACATCCACGCCATCTTCGTGCCCGAGATGAAGATCGATCTGGACGCCGAGGCCAAGCGCCTCAAGGCGATCATGGACGAGCAGGGCAACGTCAACATCTTCCTGTCTGAGGGCGCTGGCGTCCCCGAGATCATCGCGGAGATCGAGGCTGCCGGTGGCGAGGTCCAGCGCGACCCCTTCGGCCACGTCAAGCTCGACACGATCAACCCCGGCCAGTGGTTCGCCAAGCAGTTCGCCGAGAAGATCGACGCCGAGAAGGTCATGGTTCAGAAGTCCGGCTACTTCTCGCGTTCCTCGCGCGCGAACGCCGACGACCTGCGCCTCATCAAGTCGATGACCGACCTGGCCGTCGAGTGTGCGTTCAAGGGCGAGTCCGGTGTCATCGGACACGACGAAGAGGACAACGATCGTCTGAAGGCCATCGCGTTCCCGCGCATCGCGGGCGGTAAGCCCTTCGACATCTCGGCTCCGTGGTTCCTCGAGATGATGGCCGAGATCGGCCAGAGCGTCGAGCCGGCTGGCGAGTGAGTCGCTTCGCGTGATTCCTTCGATCACTCCCGGACGCGGCGGCGAGCCCGTGCGCAAGCCTCGCTCCCGCCGCGTCCCCGAGCGTCTGTGGTCGCCCGAGTCCGGGGAGCGCGCTCCCTGGGATACGTGGCGCGGCCTGGACGCGGCCCAACAGCCCTCGTACGCGGATGCCGAGTCCGTGTCCGAGGTGACGGCTCAGCTGCGCCGTCAGCCGCCCCTCGTGTTTGCGGGCGAGGTCGATGACCTGCGCACGTGGATGGGTGCGGCGTCCCGCGGCGAGGCCTTTGTGCTGATGGGCGGAGACTGTGCCGAAACCTTTGCGGAGGCGACCGCCGATCACGTGCGTTTGAAGATCCAGACGCTGCTGCAGATGGCTGTCGTCCTGACGTACGGCGCGTCGCTGCCGGTCATCAAGGTCGGTCGTATCGCGGGGCAGTACGCCAAGCCTCGTTCCTCCGACCTGGAGACGCGCGACGGCGTGACGCTGCCGAGCTATCGCGGCGACGCGGTCAACTCGTTCGAGTTCACTCCCGAGGCGCGCGAGCCCGACCCGCAGCGCCTCCTGTCCCTGTATAACCATGCGGCCTCGACGCTGAACCTGATCCGCGCCTTCACGAAGGGCGGCTATGCGGATCTGCGGCAGGTACACCGTTGGAATCAGGGCTTCATGTCGAATCCGGCGTATGCGCGCTACGAGTCGCTGGCCGCCGACATTCACCGCGCGATCAAGTTCATGGGAGCAGCGGGCGTTGATTTTGAGACGCTGCGCGACGTGGACCTGTATTCCTCGCATGAGGCTCTGCTCCTGGAGTATGAGTCGGCGATGACGCGCATTGATTCGCGCACGGGCGAGCCCTACAACACGTCTGCCCACTTCCTGTGGGTGGGGGAGCGGACGCGCGAGGAGGAGGGAGCTCATATCGAGCTGCTGTCGCGCGTGCGCAACCCGATTGGGGTCAAGCTTGGTCCGTCCACGACGCGCGATCAGATGCTCTCGCTTATCGACCGCCTCAACCCAGATGGCGAGGAGGGACGCCTGTCCTTCATCACGCGCATGGGTGCGGAACGTATCCGTGAGGTGTTGCCTCCGCTGCTTGAGGCGGCGCGCGAGGATGGCCGACCGATCACGTGGATGACGGATCCGATGCACGGCAACACGATCACGTCGTCGACCGGGTATAAGACGCGTCGTTTTGAGACGGTCATGGACGAGGTCCGTGGCTTCTTCGAGGCGCACGAGGCAGCGGGCACTGTGCCGGGCGGCCTGCACGTCGAACTCACCGGTGACGACGTCACCGAGGTGATTGGCGGCTCCGAGCATATCGACGACGAGTCGCTGCGTGATCGTTACGAGACGCTCGTCGATCCTCGTTTGAATCATCAGCAGAGCCTGGAGATGGCATTCCAGGTCGCTCAGTATCTGGCGAAGGGTTCCTCCCACGAGGAGTGAGCTATCGCGGATAGAGGATCCCCGGCCTCGTTCATTCATTCATGTGGACGAGGCCGGGGATCTTTCTGTGCTCGAGGCACCCCGCGTGCGGTGAGCGCGGCGAGCGGCGGATAGTCGCCGCGACGTGGCGTCACACGACGGAGATCGTCACGGTCGACCCCTTCTTGACCTTGCTGCCGCCGGCGGGGTCGGACGAGCGCACGGTGTTGAAGAAGCCTCCGAGGATCAGGTCTTCCTGGACGGTGAGCCCGGCTCCTTCGAGCTTGTTGCGTGCTTCCTGACGCTGAAGGCCGACGACGTCGGGAACGGTGACCATCTCGGGTCCCTTGGATACGGTGTAGGAGACGGAATCGCCACGGTACACGGTGGAACCCTCGCGGGTCTGCTGGGAGATCACCTGTCCCTCGGGGACTGTGTCGGAGTAGGCCTCGGTGGGTGAGGCAACGAGGCCGAGGGCCTCGATCGAACTCTTGGCGGCGGAAGCACCCTTGCCGGTCAGGGTGGGCACGGTCCGGGGTTCGCGGCCCTTGGAGAGGACGACGTCGACCGTGGAGTCGTGGGCCAGGGAGGTGCCCGCTGCGACGGACTGGGAGATGACCTGACCTGGGGGAACGTCTTCGGAGTAGGCATCAGTGACAGCGCCCAAGGCCAATCCGGCGTCTGTCAGGGTCCGCGAGGCCTCGTCCTGTCCCTTTCCGACGACGTTCGGAACGTCCTTCATGTCGATGCCCTTGGAGACGTACAGCTGGACGTTCGTGCTCTTATGCACGGAGCTGCCGCCGTCCGGGTCGGAGTGGGTGACGATGCCGGATTGGACGTCGTCAGAGAACTCCTCTTCGACGGAAGAAGCCAGTCCGATGGCACCCAGGTCTGCCTGCACGTCGGCCAGGTTCCGTCCCGTTGTGGTGGGCATCGTCAGGTAAGAGCCGGGACCATACTCGGTCCACCACCAGCTCCCGCCGAAGCTGGCGGCGACGATGAGCAGAAAGGCGATGACAGCCAGGAGTATCGCTCGCGTGGACATCTTCGCAGGAAGTTCGCCCGCGGAAGGGGTCTCGGTCGAGGTGGAGGTATGCACGGTGGTGACGGCGGTCGCGGCGGGCACGGGCATCGCTTGCGTGAGCTGGGTGGGCATGACCTCCGTGTTCAAGGCGGTTGCCTCGGAACCGCTTCGGCTGTCCTCGCGTGCTACCTCGGCGCGGCGGTTGGCGATGTCAAAGGGGATGGACGCTGCGGCCCGCGCCACCAGGTCGAGGGCATCGGACGCGTCGGCGCATCGGTTCGCGGGGTTGCGCGCGGTGAGCGCGGCGACGAGGTCGTCGATCTCGCGGGGGATCCACGGAAGGGTGGCCGAGGGGCTCGGAACGTCCTCCGAGACGTGGTGAGAGGCGATCTGCAGGGGTGATTCGTCAGCCCACGGCACGGCACCGGTGAGCATCTCGTAGAGCATGATGCCGACGGAGTACAGGTCGGAGCGTGCGTTAGCTTCGGTGGTCAGAGCGATCTCGGGCGCGATGTAGGCGACTGTTCCCAGCATGTTGCCCGTGGCGGACGTCGACCCTTCCGAGACCGCGCGAGCCAGGCCGAAGTCGGCGACCTTCGCGGGGCCATCGGTGGGAACAAGAATGTTCTCGGGCTTGATGTCGCGGTGAATGACACCCATGCGGTGGGCTGCGCGCAGAGCTTCGAGGATGTCGGTCGTGTAGCGCAGTGCCTGCGGAATCGTGAACGCGCCCTGGGCATTCAGGAGTGCGCGCAGGTTGGTCCCATCGATGAGCTCCATGACGAGGAAGCCCTGGCCCGAGACGACTCCCTGGTCGAAGACGGAGACGACGCCCGGGTGGACAATGCGGGCGGCGGCGCGCGCCTCTCGGTGGAAGCGCTCGACGAAGTCATCGGATTCAGCGAGGTGGGGGTGCATGACCTTTAGGGCCACGGGTCGCTCCAGGCGTTCGTCCTGGGCGACGTATACGGTCGCCATGCCGCCGCGCGCCAGTCTGCGCGTGACCCGGTATCGCTGATCAATCAGGCGGCCGATCAGTGGGTCAGTTTGGTCGTGTGTTTTCTCGTCGCTCACTATGCTGATTCTATGGGAGTTTTCGGCAAATCATTGGAAGTGTGGACACCGGTGCGGCGCAGCGATGCGGTAGTGTTGCGGTCATGACCAGTGCTGATATGACCATGTTATCCACCGACGAGGTGTGCCGTCTGCTCGGTATTGAGGAACGCCGCCTCAAACAGCTGATTCGTGACCGCGTCCTGATCGAGGCCCGCTCTGCGTCTGGCGAACGCGGGGTACCCCGCGACATCATCGTGAAGGGTGAGAACGGCTGGGAACCGCTGCCCTTCTTGCAGGGGACGCTGACCCTCCTGGCCGATGACGGCTTCACGCCCGAGGAGTCCCTGGCTTGGTTGTACACCGTGCAGGACGAGCTGGGTGAACGCCCCATCGACGCGCTCACCTCGGGTCGTCACCACCGCGTCAATCGCATCGCCTCGACCCTGGCGTTCTGATGCCCCTCGCCCCCTGGTGTCTAGGCGCGCCGGGCGGTGAGGATGTCACAGAGTTCACGCAGCATAGCGGATGCCTCGTCGCCGAAGGCTGACGCGTCAAGTGCGCGGTGGCCTTGGGCGACGAGGTTCGCAATCTCAGCCTCATGCGCGCTGCGTCCGTTGCGCTCGATGATCTGTGTCGCGACCGCGATTTCGTCGGCCGAGGCCTCAGCAACCCCGAGTACGTTCGCGAGAGCTGTGCGCTCGGCGGGGGAGGAGGCCGCCCAGGTCAGGGCAAGCAGGACGGTTCGCTTACCCTCGCGCAGGTCGTCCCCGGCTGGCTTGCCGGTGACTGTTGGGTCTCCGAAGACGCCGAGGTCGTCGTCGCGCAGCTGGAAGGCCAGCCCCCAAGGCGTCAGGATTGCATCGAGGGCGTCGGTCAGTTCGTTGATGATGTGTGTCGAGTTGGCTCCGCAGATCGCGCCGAGCTGGGCGGGACGCACGACGGAATAGTGCGCGGACTTGTGCAGGGCGACATCGAGGGAATCGGCTGCGCTCAGCGCGTCGGCGCGCCGGGGATCCAGCGGACTTTGTTCAGCCATGATGTCGAGGTACTGGCCCAGTGCAACCTCAGCATGCATGTCGGCGAAGCTGTGGGCGAAAGCGCGCGCATTCGCCTCGGGCAGGTTCAACGCCTGTTCGTCGGCCTCGGCGCTCGCTGCCGAGAAGAGGAAGTCTCCCACGAGAATCGCGGCGTTGCGGCCAAAAGTCCTTGACGACCCGATCCATCCCGCGCCCCGGTGGAGGTCTGCGAGGCGGCGGTGAGGCGTCGGTGCACCGCGCCGCTCATCCGCATGATCGATGATGTCGTCGTGGACGAGGGCGCTGGCCTGGTAGAGCTCGAGTGCGGCTGCCAGGTGGGGCAGGCGCGCCTCCGACAGGGGTCTGCCCGAACTCAGTGACCAGCCGACGTGGGCCATGAGAGCGCGGAAGCGTTTGCCTCCTTCCACCGAGGAAACTACGGCCTCGGAGAATGCGGACGAGCGCGGTGTCGCGCCCGCGCGGGCAAGGAGGCGTGCCAGGGCGGTCGCGGTCGCCTCGTCGATGTAGGGACGTAGCACGGAGAAACTCTCGCTCAGACTCATGTGGTCACTGTAACTGACGGGCGAGGGTATGCGCGGGCCTTAGGCAGGGAAGCGTCACACCTACCGTCAGGAAAACTATCGAGTAACGCACTAAACTGGTGATGGTATGCCGATTTGCAATCGGCGCTGTTTTGCATACCCATCAATGAAAGGGACCCGTGTGAGTGCATCGCGCGCTTCGGCAAAGGACTCCGCGACGACTGAGGACGCCCCGGAGGTGAAAGCCCTCGCGAAGAAGACGACGCGCACCAGGAAGGCCGCGTCGACTGCGAAGGCTGAGGCAGCCTCGGGCACCGAGGAGAAGAAGCCTGCCGCCAAGAAGTCCGCCGCGAAGAAGGCTCCCGCGAAGAAGGCTGCTCCCAAGAAGACCACGAAGCGGGCGGCGGAGGGTGCCGAGGAGAAGAAGCCCGCCGCCAAGAAACATCGCGGCCGCAAGAAGAAGGATGCGGAGGTTATCGAGGAGGTGACGCCGGATCTCGAGGTCGCGGAAGAAGAAGACTTTGATCCCACGGGTGAAGACCTTGAGGATCCGGACCTGGAGACCGATACCGACGATGAGGATGTGACCGAGGGCGAAGAGGAGCCTGAGGAAGAAGAGACGAAGGCAGCCGAGGGTGCCGCGCTGCGCGAACGCACGAACGCCGGCATTCACGTCAAGGGTGGATTCGTCGTCTCCGACTCTGACGAGACCGACGAGCCCGTTCAGCAGGTGACGGTCGCTGGCGCGACCGCCGACCCTGTGAAGGACTACCTCAAGCAGATCGGCAAGGTCTCCCTGTTGAACGCCGAGCAGGAAGTCGACCTGGCCCGCCGTATCGAGGCTGGCCTGTACGCCGAGTACAAGCTGAAGAACCAGGCCGACGAGATGACCAGCCGCGAGCGTCGCGAGCTGCACTTCCTGGCCCAGGATGGTCAGCAGGCGAAGAACCACCTGCTCGAGGCCAACTTGCGTCTGGTCGTGTCGCTGGCTAAGCGCTACACCGGTCGCGGCATGCAGTTCCTGGACCTCATTCAGGAGGGTAACCTCGGTCTTATTCGCGCGGTCGAAAAGTTTGACTACACGAAGGGGTACAAGTTCTCGACCTACGCCACGTGGTGGATCCGTCAGGCGATCACCCGAGCGATGGCTGACCAGGCTCGCACGATCCGCATCCCCGTGCACATGGTCGAGGTCATTAACAAGCTTGCCCGTGTCCAGCGCCAGATGCTGCAGGACCTGGGTCGTGAACCCACCCCCGAGGAACTGGCGAAGGAACTCGACATGACTGCCGAGAAGGTCGTCGAGGTCCAGAAGTATGGCCGCGAACCCATCTCGCTGCACACTCCGCTGGGTGAGGACGGCGATTCGGAGTTCGGTGATCTCATTGAGGATTCCGAGGCTATCGTGCCTGCCGACGCCGTATCCTTCACTCTGCTCCAGGAACAGCTCCACCACGTCCTCGACACGCTGTCGGAGCGCGAGGCCGGCGTCGTCTCCATGCGTTTTGGCCTGGGTGATGGCCAGCCTAAGACGCTCGATGAGATCGGCAAGGTTTACGGCGTCACGCGTGAGCGCATCCGCCAGATTGAATCCAAGACGATGTCGAAGCTGCGTCACCCCTCGCGTTCGCAGGTTCTGCGCGATTACCTCGACTGACGTACATCGTACATACATGGGGGCCAGGAACGTATGTTCCTGGCCCCCATGACAACATCGTCACAATGCTGTCAGCTTCGGGTGGCTTCGTCGCATTAAATGGGGTTGGTAGGGCAGGATGAAGACATGCTTGAGGGTACGCTGATTCTCGTTGTGACTGTCATTCTGGTTATCGTCGTCGCGGCCGGTGTTGTGGCCGTCCTCGCGCTGTCGCGACGCAGCGCCAACGACTGGAAGGGTGTCATCAAGCGTGAGCGCGAGGAAATCACGCAGGATGTGCGCACGCATTCCTTACCTAAGCGTGCCTCGTCGTCTTCCGATGGGCCTGTCGTTCCGCGTACGGCGTCACTGGATGCTCTCTTGAGCACTGCTGACTCTTCTAACGCGTACTTCGATGCTGATCGGCTGCCCGGCGTTGATCGCCTCGAAAATGTCACCGGGCGTGTCAGTGGTCGGTTCGACCGCAACGGTAAGGAAAACAAGCGCGGTGGCGGCTCGCGAGGCAAGGCGCAGGGTCAGTAACGCACCCGGCGTGACTCACGCTTTCATCCGGATGCGTCCATGGGGGATAATGGCCCCATGGACGCATTTGTTTCATTCCTTCAAACGCCGTGGGCAGTCGTCGTCGGCCTGGTGCTCGCCGTGCTGGTCGGCCTGGTCATCCGCCTGGTCGTCAGCTCGCGTCAGCGCCCGTCCGAGGACGTTTCGGTCCCGGCCCAGCCCCAGGTGCCCGCCACCGGAGAGAGTCCAACGCCGACGCAAGCCGATGAGGAAAGCCCAGAGCAGCCTCGCGCCGGTCCTGAGGCATCGGAAGAGTCCGCCGCCCCGGCTGAAGCGGAGATCGCCGCCGAGCCGACCGTAGAACGGCCCGAATCCGTGCGTGGGCGCATGGAGCGCCTGCGTGAACGTCTCGCTTCCTCCGGCGCACTTGGCCGCGCGATCCTTGGAGTTCTCAGCCGAGGTCAGCTCAGTGCCGCAGACTGGGAAGAAATCGAGGAGTCCCTGCTCATCGCGGACCTCGGCCTGGAGGCGACCGACTCCCTCATGGAGGCGCTCAAGCGCCGCGTCGCCGTCGAGTCCACGACTGACGAGGCTCGCATCCGCGAGATCCTGCGCGAGGAACTCCTGGCCCTCGTCGGCCCCGACATGGACCGCTCTCTTGATCTGACCCGCCCCGAGGCGGACGGAACGTCCAAGCCAGCCGTCGTCCTCATGGTTGGTGTGAACGGCACCGGCAAGACGACGACCGTCGGTAAGCTTGCGCGCATCCTCGTCGCGGAAGACAAGTCCGTCCTCCTGGGCGCTGCCGATACCTTCCGCGCCGCCGCCGCCGACCAGCTCGCCACGTGGGGTGAGCGCGTGGGCGTTGACGTTGTGCGAAGCGACCGAGAAGGTGCCGACCCGGCATCCGTTGCCTTCGAGACTGTGCGCGAGGGCATTGCGCGCGACGTCGACGTCGTCCTCGTCGACACGGCGGGCCGTCTGCAGAATAAGTCCACACTCATGGATGAGCTTGGCAAGATCAAGCGCGTCATGGAAAAGCAGGCCCCCGTCTCCGAGGTCCTCCTGGTCCTGGACGCCACCACCGGTCAGAACGGTATGAAGCAGGCGGAGGTGTTCGCGCAAGCGACCGGAGTGACCGGCATTGTGCTGACCAAGCTTGACGGATCCGCGAAGGGCGGCATCGTTGTCTCGGTCCAGCGGGCCCTGGGCGTTCCCGTGAAGTTCGTCGGCCTCGGCGAAGGTGCGGACGATCTGGCACCCTTCGACCCGCAGGGTTTCGTTGACGCGATCGTGGGCAGCGCCTAAGCACCCACTTGCTACGCCACTATCCTCGGCCCTGGTCACACGACCGGGGCCGAGGTGCGCTAACCTGACCTAGTACTGTAGCCATCTTGGGAGAACACACGTGTTTGGAAACCTGTCAGATCGCCTGACCCAATCCTTCCGCACCCTGCGCAGTCGCGGGGTCCTGACCGAGTCCGACGTCGATCAGGCGATTTCCGATATCCGCCGCGCCCTCATCGAGGCGGATGTCGCCCTTCCCGTCGTCCGTCAGTTCACCTCCCAGGTTCGCGAGAAGGCCTACGGTGCGGCCCGCTCCAAGGCTCTCAACCCCGGCCAGCAGGTCGTCTCCATCGTTCACGACGAACTCGTTGAGATCCTGGGCGGTGCCACCCGCGAACTGACTTTCGCGGAGTCCGGTCCCACCGTCTTTATGCTCGCCGGCCTTCAGGGTGCCGGTAAGACCACCCTGGCCGGAAAGCTCGGCAAGTGGCTGCGTGAGGAAGGCAAGACCGTCCTCCTCGTGGCGTCCGACCTCCAGCGCCCTAACGCCGTCCAACAGCTTCAGGTCGTCGGTGAGCGCGCCGGCGTCAAGGTGTGGGCTCCCGAACCCGGCAACGGTGTGGGCAACCCCGTCGAGGTCGCACGCAGCGGTGTTGAGTTCGCTCGCCAGAGCGGCATCAACGTCGTCATCGTCGATACCGCCGGTCGCCTCGGCGTCGACCAGGAGATGATGGACCAGGCGATCGCGATTCGCGACGCCGTCAACCCGCACGAGATCATGTTCGTCCTGGATGCCATGGTTGGTCAGGACGCGGTGTCCACGTCGACGGCATTCCGTGATGGCGTCGGATTTACCGGCGTGGTCCTGTCCAAGCTGGACGGCGACGCGCGAGGCGGTGCCGCCCTGTCTGTGCGCGGCGTGACCGGCGCTCCGATTCTCTTCGCTTCCACGGGCGAGGGGCTCGATGACTTCGAGCGCTTCCACCCGGATCGTATGGCCGGGCGCATCCTCGACATGGGTGACATCCTCACCCTCATCGAGCAGGCCGAGAAGAAGATGGACGCCGAGGAGGCCGAAAAGGTCGCCTCCAAGGCCCTGGCCGGCCAGCTGACCCTCGCCGACTTCCTCACCCAGCTCCAGCAGATTAAGAAGCTGGGGTCCATGAAGAAGATGCTCGGCATGATCCCGGGTGCTGCCCAGCTGCGCGAGCAGATCGACAACTTCGACGAGCGCGAGGTCGACCGCGTCGAGGCTATCGTCCGTTCGATGACGCCCGCCGAGCGTGAGGATGTCTCGATCCTCAACGGCTCGCGCCGCGCGCGTATCGCCCGCGGTTCGGGAACGACGGTGAAAGAGGTTAACCAGCTTGTCCAGCGCTTTGAGGCTGCCCGCGAAATGATGGGCCAAATGGGCCAGATGGGTGGGGGAGTACCCGGCATGGGTGCTCTGCCGGGACGCGGCGGCAAGGCCAAGCAGAAGGTGAATGCCCGTAAGGCACAGGCCCAGCGCGCTCGCGTGAAGAAGAAGGCTCGCTCCGGTAATCCCGCGAAGCGCCGCCAGCAGGAACTCGAGGCCATGCTGCCCCCATCGGAGCGCAGCGCCCCCCAGGGATCCTCCTTCGGTGGTGCCGCTCAGGCACCCGCCGCGCGTCCGACGATTGACGATCTGCCGGACGACGTCAAGCGTATGCTCGGACAGCTCTGAGCCGTGCTCGTCACCGGCGTCGGCCTGTGGGCTGAGGATGCGCTCGCTCGCCCGCGGTGGGTGAGCGGTACGTGGTCTGTGTCCGACGGACTTATTCGTCGCGTCGGTGACGAATTGGCGAATCGCGCCGAGCGCTGCGGCTTTATCGTGCCGGGCATGGTGGACGCGCACTGCCACATTGGTTATTCCTCGTCCGGCCCGGTGTCGCCCGAGGAGATGATCCGGCAGTCGGCGCTCACGCTTGCCAGTGGCGTGACGCTCGTGCGTGATTGTGGCGTGCCCGTCGATAACTCGTGCGTGAACGACCTTGTTGGTCCGCGCCTGATCCGCTGCGGCCGCCACGTTGCGCGGCCCAAGCGCTACATGCGTGACCTGCCGCTGGATGTCGAGGATCAGCGTGAGCTGCCCCGCGTCCTGGCCAACATGGCGGGGCGCTGCGACGGCTGGGTCAAGATCGTCGGTGACTGGATCGACCGCAGCGGCGGCGCGGACGCTGACCTCATGCTGCTGTGGGATCCCTCCGTCCTGCGCGAGGCGGTCGCCGCCGTGCACGAGGCCGGGGCACGCATCGCTGTCCACGCTTTCTCTCACCGCGTCATTGATTCGCTCATTGAAGCGGGTGTCGATGACATTGAGCATGGCAGCGGCATCGACGCGGACCAGGCCAGTGAGATCGCAGCGCGCGGCATCGCCGTAACGCCGACCCTGCGCCAGGTTGAGCTTTTCGCGGACTTCGCCGCGCAGGCGGGGACTAAGTACCCCGTCTACGCGGCCACCATGCAGCGCATGTATGACACGCGTGTCGAACACTTCCAGATGCTTCTGGACGCAGGCATCCTCCTCCTGCAGGGAACCGATGCTGGTGGATACCAGGAGCACGGTTCCATCGCGGGCGAGCTTGACCTGTGGTCGCGCTGGGGTGCCTCGTCCCAGGCTCTCATCGACGCGTCCACCTGGGTCAGTCTCCGATACCTGGGCCGCCCCGGCCTCGTCGAAGGATCGGACGCTGATCTGCTGATACTTGACGATGATCCGCGCGCCGACCCGCTCGCCCTCGCGAGGCCGACCTCCGTATATATCGGGGGAGAGTGTGCGTGGGAGCGTCCCTAGACACTCCACGTATGTGTAGTGATGGATCTAACCGCGCTGCAGTGTCAAGCATGGCGTTCCCCTGTGGGATTCAGGCTCGAATTATGGCATAATCGCTAGCTGTACCCGGCGGAACGTAGACCCTCTCACTGCGTGTCGTCGTGTCCCGGTCCGATGCGACCCCTGTGTTTCCCACCTCGGGACGCAAAGGTCCACACCAATTCTGAAA
>ERZ772779.963-NODE-963-length-12376-cov-14.632497_pt1 | contig 12376 bp, 10 predicted proteins | sample MGYA00511360_ERZ772779 | MGnify/ENA primary metagenome ERZ772779 (study PRJEB29015, sample SAMEA2738112) | human oral metagenome | biome: human oral; feature: human-associated habitat; material: saliva | place: China | collected 2231 ...
GGTGCATGGCGTTGGGCAGGCCGCCGTCCTGGAGCATAATGCCGACCTTGGCGCGCAGCTCCGGGTCCGCCTGCAGCGGGTTTTCTCCGAGCAGGCGCACGGTACCGCGGGTGGGTTTGAGTAGGCCCTGGGCGCAGGCGAGGGTCGTGGTTTTACCGGCACCATTGGCTCCGAGGAGGACGACCACTTCACCGGGGAAGACGCGCAGGTTGACCTTGTTGACGGCGCGGTAGAGCCCGCTGGCGGTGAGCCGTTCGGGGTATTTGGTGCGGAAGGCGCGTGAGGGTTTGAACTCTTTGATGAGGTCTTTAATGCTGAGCGCCGGTTCTTCGGCGACGATGCGTCGTCGTGCGGTGGGGGAGGCGCTGGGCTCCGTGTGGTGCTCAGCGTGTGCCGTTGGCGCGGCGGATGCACGCCCAGGGTGGTCCTGCTGGCCCGCGGTGGTGGTCTCCATAGACAGTCACTTTCGATTTTTTCGATGAATGAGCGTGTGTGCCCTCTTCATCTTATGCCCTAACTCACGTTTAAGGCACACTTGTTACGACTTAAAAGTTCACCCTAAGGTAGAAAAGTTAGCAAGTAGGAGTACCTAACTAGCCAAAGGAAAACTAATTAGGACATACTTTATTTGTGTATTCCGTGAATAAGACCCCTCAGCGCGTCTCAACGAACGAGGCGCAGACCCGAAACGGCACCCGAACCGCCGCCTCGGGCTCTACTGGTGCTTCCAGTACAAAGTCCTCCGCGGCACGCACATCCAAGCGCAAAGCCGAGGCAGAAGAACGCACCAGGGACCGCGTCCTGCGAGAAGTCCTCAACAACGGCCCCGTATCCGCAGCAACCCTCGGTGAGCTCCTCAGCCTCACCCCCGCAGCGGTACGCCGCCACCTCGACGCCCTCGAATCCAACAACATGATTGAGGTCGCGCCCATCAAAAAGCACGGCGCCGGAGCTGGACGACCCGCCCGCCGCTACGTGATCGCCCCCCAGGGCCACGAACGCCTCGGCAACGACTACCTCATCATCGCCCGCGACGCCCTGCAAATGCTCCGCGACACGGTTGGGCAGGAAGCCCTCGAAGCTTTCGCCTCCGCCCGCGCCGCAGAAATGGAAGCCCGCTACCGACCCGTCGTAGAAGCCGCCGGTGACGATGTGGCAGCCCGAGCGCAGGCGCTCGCAGAGGCAATGAGCAAGGATGGTTTCGTGGCGACCGCTCAGGTCACCGCGCCTCCTGCAGGACGGACCGTTCCCGAGCATTTTCTGGCAAGTATTCAGCTCTGTCAGGGTCACTGCCCGGTACGTGACCTCGCTGGAGACTTCCAAGTGTTCTGCGAGCAGGAAACCGGGATTATTTCTGACCTGCTCGGCGTTGATGTCCGTAGGCTTTCAACCATGGCTTCGGGTGCTCACGTGTGTACCACGCACGTGCCCCTGAACCGCGTCACCGCCGAGGGTGAGAAGAACGCAGAAGAATCCTAGAGAAACCTATTCCTAGAGAAACCTTCCGCGTAACACTTACCGCAGTACCCCGCGGCGCACCCCGATGAACCCCTCAAAGGGTGCGACCCGCACGCTGGAACCCGCCCGCCCCACGCTACGTTAAACGCCGTGGTCGAGCGCGGCATCAGCCCCCAAAAACTACCGCGCCTGCAACCGGCAGGTGGCGGAGAGAAATGTAATAACCATCGAAGAAAGGCCGTAATGACTGAGAAAGTTGGGCAGAACGCCAACGACACCGTCATTTCAGAGATCCTGGAGATGAACCCCGAACTCGAGGGCATTGGCAACTACGAGTACGGTTGGGCAGACTCCGACGAAGCAGGCCAGGTAGCAAAGCGCGGCCTGGACGAGGATGTCGTGCGCGACATCTCTGCAAAGAAGAACGAACCCCAGTGGATGCTGGACATGCGTCTGAAGGCGCTGAAGTTCTTCGAGCGTAAGCCCATGCCCACCTGGGGTGCGGATCTTTCCGAAATCGACTTCGACAACATCAAGTACTTCGTGCGTTCGACCGAGGGTCAGGCGGCTTCTTGGGAGGAACTGCCCGAGGACATCCGCACCACCTACGAGCGCCTGGGTATTCCCGAGGCGGAGCGTAACTCCCTCGTCGCGGGTGTGGCTGCACAGTACGAGTCTGAGGTCGTGTACCACCAGATCCGTGAGGACCTGGAGAAGCAGGGCGTGATCTTCGTCGACACCGACACCGGTCTGCGCGAATACCCCGAACTGTTCAAGGAATACTTCGGCTCCATCATCCCGATTGGTGACAACAAGTTCTCCGCACTGAACACCGCCGTATGGTCCGGTGGCTCCTTCGTGTACGTTCCCCCGGGAGTTCACGTGGAGATCCCGCTGCAGGCGTACTTCCGCATTAACACCGAGAACATGGGCCAGTTCGAGCGCACCCTGATTATCGCTGACGAGGGCTCCTACGTTCACTACATTGAGGGCTGCACCGCCCCCATCTACAAGTCCGACTCCCTGCACTCCGCAGTGGTTGAGATTGTGCTGAAGAAGAACGCACGCGTTCGCTACACCACCATCCAGAACTGGTCGAACAACGTCTACAACCTGGTGACCAAGCGTGCGGTTGCGCACGAGGGCGCCACCATGGAATGGGTGGACGGCAACATCGGCTCCAAGGTCACCCAGAAGTACCCGGCTGTTTACATGGTCGGCGAGCACGCTAAGGGTGAGACCCTGTCCATCGCATTCGCGGGTGAGGGTCAGCACCAGGACACCGGCTCGAAGATGGTTCACATTGCACCGAACACCTCCTCGACCATTGTGTCCAAGTCCGTGGCACGTAACGGCGGCCGCAGTGCGTACCGTGGCCTGGTTCAGGTTCGTGAGGGTGCTAAGCACTCCAAGTCCTCCGTGGTCTGTGACGCACTGCTGGTGGACACCATCTCCCGCTCCGACACCTACCCCTACGTGGATGTCCGCGAGGACGATGTGACCATGGGTCACGAGGCGACCGTTTCCCGCGTCTCCGAGGACCAGCTGTTCTACCTGATGCAGCGCGGCCTGAGCGAAGAAGAAGCAATGGCGATGATCGTCCGCGGCTTCGTTGAGCCTATCGCACGTGAGCTGCCGATGGAGTACGCACTCGAACTGAACCGCCTGATCGAACTTCAGATGGAAGGATCTGTGGGCTAATGCCGACCAACGAAGAAACCCTGGGTTACCACTCCCCGATCATCCCCGGCATGGACCAGGAGGGCGAGAAGCTCGCCACCGAGTTCGCCCACGATGACACCCTGATGCGCGCCACCGAGGCACACCACCAGGGCTCCAACCCGAACAACGTCCAGAAGGTACTCGAAGCATCCCGTGCAGAGCGTAAGACCTCCTACAACGTGGAGGACTTCGCACCCCTGACCGGTCGTGAAGAGGACTGGCGCTTCACCCCGCTGAAGCGTCTGGGTGGCCTGCACCTGGAGAAGCTGACCGGCACCGCACCGGCACCGCAGATCACTGCACCCGAGCAGGTTCAGGTTGAGACCGTCTCCCGCGAGGATGCACGCATCGGCTCCGCAGGTATCCCCGAGGACCGCGTGGCAGCGAACGCGTGGTCCAGCTTCACCGAAGCAACCGTGGTGACCATCCCCGCCGAAGCTGAACTGGCTGAGCACGTGGAAATCGACATCACCGGCACCGGCAACGAGCCTGCCGCACAGCACATCGTGATTGAGGCTAAGCCCTTCTCGAAGGCTGTCGTGGTTCTGCGCCACACCGGCTCCACCGTCCTGGCACAGAACGTTGAGTTCGTGGTGAACGACGAGGCTGAGCTGAACGTTGTTTCCGTGCAGCAGTGGGCTGACGACGCAATCCACACCTCCGCACACTACGCTAAGCTGGGCCGCAACGCACGCTTCAAGCACGTTGTGGTGTCCCTCGGCGGCGACCTGGTGCGCGTGACCCCCTCCACCAAGTTCACCGCTCCCGGCGCTGAGACTGAAATGTACGGCCTGTACTTCGTAGACGCAGGTCAGCACATTGAGTCCCGCCTGTTCGTGGACCACTCCGTACCCAACTGCAAGTCCCGCGTGACCTACAAGGGCGCGCTGCAGGGTAAGGGTGCGCACTCCGTATGGGTTGGTGACGTTCTGATTGGTAAGGATGCAGAAGGCACCGACACCTACGAGCTGAACCGTAACCTGCTGCTGGAAGTTGGCCCCCGCGCCGACTCCGTGCCGAACCTGGAGATTGAGACCGGCCTGATTGAGGGCGCCGGCCACGCATCCACCACCGGCCAGCTCGATGAGCAGCACCTGTGGTACCTGCAGGCTCGCGGTATTCCGGAGGCTGAGGCACGCCGTCTGGTCGTGCGCGGCTTCCTGAACGAGATCATTCAGCAGATTCGTGTTCCCGAACTTGAAGAGCAGCTCACCGAGGCCCTTGAGGCAGAGCTCGCCCTCAGCAACAACTAAGCTTTACCAGGAGAAATCAATGTCTACTCTTGAAATCAAGGACCTTCACGTCTCGGTTATCCTCGACGACGAAACCACCAAGCCCATCCTGAAGGGCGTTAACCTGACCATCAACTCGGGCGAGATTCACGCAATCATGGGCCCGAACGGTTCCGGTAAGTCCACTCTGGCTTCCACCATTGCTGGCCACCCCAAGTACCAGGTTGACTCCGGTCAGATCCTGCTCGACGGTGAGGACATCACCGAGATGAGCGTGGACGAGCGTGCACGCGCAGGCCTGTTCCTGGCTATGCAGTACCCGGTCGAGATTCCCGGTGTGACCATGTCCAACTTCCTGCGTTCCGCTAAGACCGCTGTGGACGGTCAGGCTCCCTCCCTGCGTACCTGGACCAAGGACGTTAAGGAAGCCATGAAGAACCTGGAGATTGACCCCGACTTCATCGCACGTAACGTGAACGAGGGCTTCTCCGGTGGTGAGAAGAAGCGCCACGAGATCCTTCAGCTGGAGCTGCTCAAGCCCAAGTTCGGCATCCTGGACGAGACCGACTCCGGTCTGGACGTTGACGCACTGAAGATTGTGTCTGAGGGCGTGAACCGTGCGCACGAGGCTAACGACATGGGCGTTATGCTGATTACCCACTACACCCGCATCCTGCGCTACATCAAGCCGCAGTTCGTGCACGTGTTCGTGGACGGCAAGATGGTTGACCAGGGCGGCCCCGAGCTGGCTGACCGCCTGGAAGAAGAGGGCTACGTTTCTTACGTGGGTAAGAAGTAAGCTTCTTCTCCTGACCGGATTCTGACAGAAAGATAGAACTATGACTGAGACTGTGCAGGGTCGTGTTCCTCAGGAAGAGATTGAGGAAGCCCTCAAGGAGGTCATTGACCCGGAGCTTGGCGTCAATATTGTTGACCTCGGTCTGCTCTACGGTCTGCGCTGGGATGAGGATGGAACCCTCATTCTGGATCTGACTCTGACTACTGCGGCGTGCCCGCTGCAGGAGGTTATTGAGGAGCAGGTTCAGGCGAACCTGGATAACCTGGTTGATTCTTGGCGTGTGAACTGGGTTTGGATGCCGCCGTGGGGCCCGGAGCGTATTACTGAGGACGGCCGCGATATGATGCGCGCGCTGGGCTTCAACATCTAAGCTCCTGACTCGCAGATAAGGTACCCGCCCGATGCGGAAGGTGTAAGCCTTCGGCACCGGGCGGGTATTTTTGTGTGCTTTAGGGGCTTTGACCGTGCAGCATGATGAAGCTATATTGAGAAGGATATTGTTAACCATATTTCCATAGGAGGGGATATGCATATTCTGGAAGAGATTCGCGAGGTTGCGGTCAGCAAGAATGTGAATTTTCTGATTGGTTCTGGCTGCTCAGCGGATGCAATTGGGCTGATGAGCAAATACTGGACAAAGGCGAAATCACGTAATAAACATAAATTACCTAAAGAATCTGCAGGAGGTGCACACTGCAAAGATTGTGAAAAATTAGGCAACAAATTACTGCTGAAAGAGGTCAGTAGAATAAGCAAAATTATCTTGAAACCTTCCATGGGTAAGGGGCAAACGTTAAATAATATAAAAACTGTTTCTTGCAGTTATGAGGCGTTTATCCGGGAGGTTATTAGTCTTATGAATAGAACGAATTCACGCCAGAATCCTAAGAATATAAATATCTTTACAACTAATTATGATTTATTTATAGAGGACGCTCTTGATAAGGTGTCAAAAAATGAAATATTTGTGATTAATGATGGTGCGCGGGGTTACTTCAAGAGAATTCTAGACAGCTCAAACTTCAACCGAACTGTTTCATACCGAGGGCCATCTAATAATTATGTTGATGAAATCCCGAGTATCTCTCTAATCAAACCTCATGGCTCAGTTAATTGGGAAAAAACAGTGGATGAAGAGATAGAGATAGAGATTAAGACAGGAGTTGTAGATAATCCTGTCGTTGTTAATCCTGACGGTCATGAATCTCGAGCAACCTTCGAGGAAAACTATTTTCATGATATGTTGAGGATTTTTCAAATTGAACTGGATAAGCCACAAAGTGTTCTGTTTGTTGTTGGATTTTCGTTTCAAGATAAGCATATCGTTAAAATGATGCAGCGAGCATTACGAAATAAAGAATTGAATGTGTATATATTTTGTTACTCAAATAATGATGAAGACACAATTCGTAAAAACTTGGCATACGATAATAAGGATATTAAGAATCTAAAGTTTATTCGACCACAGGAAGTTCAACCGGGTGGACCCATGGGGAAACAGGAAGATGGTTTAACGCTAGAGACTGTTACGAATATTCTAAAGTCTGGAGGTAAGTAGATGGATAAGTATATAGGTATTGTTATTTCTGTCGATTCTGCTATTGCAGAGGTGGCTATGTATGACATGGTGAATGATGCCAATATTTTGTGGGAGGGGCAGGTTCTTCCTGGTCCTAAGGTTGGTTCCTTTATATCCATTCTCCAGGGTAACGTCAGAATTATTGCTAAGGTTATTTCAGAAAAAATTATCGACCAGCAAAATTCTATTGGCAGTAAAGAATTTGATAACCGTTATTCTAAGGATTCTATTAATAGGGTTATCAAGGCTAAGAGTATTGGTACTGTAAAGGGTGGTAATTTTCAGGTAACATCGCGATATGTCCCCATGGTTGGCAATAAAGTATCTTGGATTAGCCAGAATGACTATGCTGCAATGTATGCTTTGGGGGAGAACGTCCCTTCACTTCGTATTGGTGAAGACCTTCTAGGTGATCAGGAAGTTAATATCCCGATTGATCGCATTTTCGCTTCACATATTGGTGTTTTTGGAAATACTGGTAGTGGTAAATCGAATACCCTGCACCGCCTGTATCTCAATCTTTTTAAATCAAAGTATGGGAAATATGCACTAGAGAATTCAAAATTTATTGTCATTGATTTCAATGGCGAGTACTCAAATAATAATTCCTTTGGGGTTGATATTGAAGGGTTAAAGGAAGTTATAAATCTTGGTATAGAAGGGTCTGGCAATAATAAGCTAAAAGTATTAGAGGATGATTTCTTGGACCCTGATTTACTTTCTAATATATTTAGTGCCACGGCAGCAACACAGGCTCCTTTTATTAAAGGGGCGATAATTAATTATATTAATATTCGCAATAGAGATGGAAATTACGGTAATTTCTTTGTCGGTGCTTTTAGGAAAATGATTCAGTCTAGCCAAGGACTTGTTAAGAATTTTATTGATGAATGGGCGGATGTGTTTTTGGAGCTGACGAATGATTCTGAAAAAGAAAGGGCTCTTAAAAGTATATCATTCCATTCAGTCCAGGGAGTATTTTATACAGACTGGGGTTCACCTAGATTATATTTTAATGATGCTAATCAGGTGGGTATATTTGATGAAAATATTTTGAAAAAAATCGCTGACTTGATTGACCAAAAGTTTAATCAACTTGAATTTTTTGATAAGGTGAATTACTTTCTTAAGTTTTCGAAAATTTACGCGTGTTTTTATAATGCTAAACAGAAAGATTTTCTGGAACCCCTTTTTAGGCGCATTGACGGGGTAATAGCATCTCTTGTTGATGTCGTATCGATTAATTCAGCCCCAGAGGATTTGTTTAGTAGCCGCACGGGATTAACTGTTGTAAATCTATTGCATGTTGATAGGATGACTAAAAATGTAATCCCTATGATTCTTTGTAAGTCTGCATATCTCAATCATAAATTAATTAATTCCAGTAGAGAAAATACTACCCATCTGATTATTGATGAGGCGCATAATATTTTGAATGCTGGCTCAGGTGAAGTTGGTGATTATTGGAGAGATTATCGACTTGATATATTTGAGGAAATTATTAAGGAGGGTAGAAAATTTGGCTTCTATCTGACGCTTTCCAGTCAGCGCCCGGCAGATATATCACCAACAATCGTCTCTCAGATTCATAACTATTTTATTCACCGGCTCGTTAATGAGACTGACCTGCGAATGATTGAAAGAACAATGCCGACTCTGGACAGGGCATCATTTGATGTGATTCCAACCTTGGGTAAGGGCGAATGCGTCGTTACGGGCACAGCGTTTTCATTGCCTGTATTTACTATCGTTGACTGGGATGAATCAGATCCAAGACCTCATAGCGACGACTTAGTTCTTACTCACCTATGGGTAAAAGCTGAATATAGGGAGGCTTTGAAGAAAGCAAAGGACCACCCCCTTGTAAAGAAAATATCTAAGCAAGGCATGCATAACTGGTTGACTAGTGAACCTGACCCCGTCAGTTCAGAAGCAGCTCAGTGGGTTGTAGATAATATGAAAGCTGGCTGGAAAGCCAATGCTTTGGAAAAAGCAAAGAGTTGTCAGGGCACTCCTGAGGAAATCTATTTGCATCTGATCTCAAGTGAGGTAGGTTTCACCAAGGAAGAGGCTAGTTACGCAGTCTCTCACCTGGACTAATTCAATAGATGATTCATAGAAGCCGCCCGGCATGGAACACATTCCATACCGGGCGGCTTCTATATTGTCAGCTTTGAACCTAGTCGTTCAGGTGCAGCAGCTTCAGCGAGTGCTCATACTTGATCATGAGGCAGGTACGAGTCGGTTCCTCCAGAAGAGCCAAACGCTGCGGGTCAGTATTATCCGCAATATCGGCAAGCTTCACCAGACGAGCCAAATCATTCACACGCACCCGGCTCAGATACGACTCACGCGACTCACCCGGGCGGCGGGTCAAAGCCTCAATCGCATCCACAATACGCGCCGAGAAATGACGCGCCAAGAAAGCGAGAGAAACGCCGGTATCCTCCACCGTGTCATGCAGCAACGCCACAATCTGCGCTTCAGCCTTCAGCTCCTCCAAAGAGATATCAGGGTGAGTTGCGGCAGCCAACTCACACGCAAGCTTACGTACCCCAAGAGCCACACGGCGAGGGTGGGAGATATAGGGCCAGCCGTTACGGTCAGTCTGCCCCTCATGCGCCTTATCAGCGATGCTGTCAGCCAGGCGAACCATCTCTTTGTAGTAGTTATTCGACATGAGAACCTCCGTTGGTTTAGACTCCTGCGAGTTGACGGCACCCGCGACCGTGCCGGTACGTTGCGCTAAGCCGATACGGAACGGTAGCTGGTACCAACACTCTACGCCAGCTGTGGGGCGGCGGTGGCGGAACTCGCCCAAAACACCCTTAATACGTCAAATATGACGCGCAGAAGAAGAACACAGGGCGTTTTTCCTTCTGAACTTGTGGGTTTGGTGCCCTTTCTGTCGTGTATCTGCAGTTGGTAACAGGCATTCAGGAGGCGCCCGCCACCTCCACGAAAGTGTCCTCCGAACCCTTTTGCACCGCCCGGTGTAACTCGCCCAAAATCTCATATGGTGGCAAAAAAATTTCTAACTTTTTCTGGCGAAAACAGGTGCTCAAACCGCCCAACACAAAGGCAGTTTAAGCGTGTTTAGCACACACCAATACACACTCATCAAACGAAAAAAATGCTCGCCCTCCGCGGCCTGATAAAACATCCAAAAACCCGTATTTTTGTGCGAAAATACGCGATAAACTGGGGGCAACCAAACATCGGAGAACACCATGGCAGAGCTCTACGAGCGCTTCGTCGCTTTGTATCCCTACCCACACGAGCGAATCCGCCACGGCGCCCCACGAGCCGAACTTAACCGGCGATACCTCGAACACCTCTACGAGGGCAAGAACCGGGGAACAACCCCCATCGTGGTTGCCCTCGACCCGACCCTACTCGGGACCATTGAGAATAACGTCTCCCTGCGCACCTCAACGCCCGTGCAGAACATCACCGCCGACACCGTCAAGCGGTACGCACACGACCTCATCACCGACCAGCATCGTTACCTGGATCAAGTCGGTGTAGAAGTCGCCGCGCACGAGGCGTTCCGGCAGCTGAACGAGAGTACCTACCTGCAGACCTACCGCCGTCTCATGGAAAACGGCGAACTCGGTGAAGACGATATCGGCATGCCGCTGAAGGCGGAGTACCCATTCGAACTGACCGCCGGCATCATCAATGAGAAGGTCAAAGCTACCGACATTGACAGCGCCGCGGAACTGCTCATCATGGACCTGCCGCTGCGGGATGTATCCGGGGTATTTGCCTACCTGCCCTTTGGCGGGTGGGATTCCAGCCCCAGCCCCGAGGCGATGCTGTCCATTGCCCGCTACTGGTTTGAACGCGATGACGCCTACCCGGCTGTTATCGCCTCGGACTTTATCGAGTTCTACACGCCTGTACCGGTCACAACCCGCCGCGACGCAGAGATCCTGGCGGTTGAGCATACGATGGTTTCCTCGGCGATGCCGGTGCGTGTCTACCGCGGCTTCGACAAGCTTGTGGAGGCGCTCTACGGCCAGCACGACTGGTACCTGTGGTGGGAGCAGCTCCCGGCGGTGCTCCTCATTGAAACGCCCTAAACCAGCCTAAGCTAGGCGAGGCAAAGCGAAGGGGCGGGATGAACCTGCACGGTTCACCCCGCCCCTCTCGCGTATCTGCGCTATTTCAGCTCGTCCACGTGTCGTGCCCGCAAAGCACGAGCGGTCGCCGTCGCGTAATCAACCGCCTGCACCACCCACGGAATCAGCAGCCGCCAATACATGCGCTTGGGCAGGTTACGCGCCACCGCCGCCCTGCGCAACGCACCCCAACGGTCCATGAGCGCCGGAATCGACCGGACCATCAACGCAATCAGCAGACCCAGACGCTCGGGAGAAAGACCCACGAAACGCAACGGCGAACACAGCCTCACAAAGCCGTCAATTAGAACCGGCAGGGGAGTGCTCACCAGCAGAGTACGGGACGCGTAGAACGCGGTCAGCATAGTCGCGATAGCATCCGCACCGGAGGCGTACTGACCCGTCAACACGTAATAGGCGACCATAATCAGTAGCAACAGCGACAGCGTGCGAACCACCAGCCACAGCTGGGAGGCAGGCACGCCAGCCCATAGAGCGCACAGTGTGGAGGCGACCAAAGCCACCAGCGCCACCTGCCAGCCGGTCACCGCCAACAGCAGAAACAGCCCAAAGAAGAGCGTGCCCTTGAGCCATAGCGGCGCCCGATGCACCGGCGTGTTCAACGGCTGGTAGAAACCCACCAGCAGAGTACCGGGATTGAAATCCGAGCCCTGGCCGGCGGGGCGAGGATTCACGCGCGGCGTGTTAGCGCCCATGCGCGCCTCCTGCCGAATCCAGACCTTCGGTCGCACCCTCGTTGGGGAACCCCTCGGCACACCACGTACGGTACTGCTGCACCAGCTGCCCCGCATCCCCCTGGGCGAGTAAACGGCCGTCATGAATAATCACGGCTTCATCGCAGGACGCCGCCAAATCCAGGTCGTGCGTGCTGAGAACCAGCATCTGATCCAGCGACTCCAAATGCTTGAGTAGCCGCGCGCGATTGCGCAAATCCAGCAGGGTGGTCGGCTCATCCAGCAGAAGAATCTGCGGGCGCGCCGCCAGCACACTGGTGAGCGCGACCAGCTGCTTTTCGCCTCCCGAGAGGGTGAAAACGCTCTGGTTTTCAAGGTGTTCGAGGCCGCGCTCGCGGAGCAGTTCACGAATCCGTTCGCGGCGCTGCTCACCGCTGAGGGCACTACCTTCAACGGCGGCGGCACGGCGCAGACTCAGGTCAATATCTTCGGCAACGGTGGGCATAATCAGCTGCGCCTCCGGCTGGGCGAAGAGCATGCCCACACCCTCAAAAGCGCCCTGTGAATTACCGCGAGCGCCCGCACCCTTCGAGCTGCGGCTCGGCGCCTCCAGGGTGTCGACACCGTTCACGCGCACAATACCTTCATCCGGGTGGGTGAGCCCATTGAAAAGCCCCAATAGGGTGGACTTGCCGCTACCGTTCAGACCCAACACCGCGGTGCGCTTCGCCGTGAACCGCAGGCTCACATCCTTGAGGATACGGCGA
>ERZ772779.988-NODE-988-length-12185-cov-17.785243_pt1 | contig 12185 bp, 10 predicted proteins | sample MGYA00511360_ERZ772779 | MGnify/ENA primary metagenome ERZ772779 (study PRJEB29015, sample SAMEA2738112) | human oral metagenome | biome: human oral; feature: human-associated habitat; material: saliva | place: China | collected 2231 ...
TTCACCTGACCGCCCGCAAGCTCCGTGGACGACACCTTCGGAACCGTCACATTCACATCAATGCGGTCCACCAGCGGGCCGGACAGACGCCCAAAATAGGCGCGACGCTCACGCGGGGCGCACGTGCACTCCGTACCGGTGCCCACGTTCATGCCGCAGGGGCACGGGTTCGCCGCCAGAATCAGCTGAAAACGCGCCGGGTACGTCGCCGACGCGCTCGAACGGTCCAGGGTCACGGTCCCCGACTCCAGGGGCTGACGGAGCGAATCGAGCACCGTGCGTTTGAACTCCGGCGCCTCGTCCAGAAAGAGCACGCCGCGGTGCGCTTTAGACACGCAGCCCGGGCGGGGAATACCGCTGCCGCCGCCCAGAATCGCCGGCGCGGAGGCGCTATGATGCGGTGCCTCAAACGGCGGCTGACGCACCAGCTCGCTCAGATGCTCCCCCGCCGAGCAGAGGGAACGGATCGCGGTCACCTCCATCGCGGCATCGTTGTCGAGGGTCGGCAGGATGCTCGGCAGACGCTCCGCCAGCATGGTTTTACCGGAACCGGGCGGGCCTGTCAGCAGCATGTGGTGGCCACCCGCAGCGGCAATTTCCAGGGCGAAACGACCCTGCGACTGACCGGCGACATCGCTCATATCCGAGGGAATTTCAGCCGGTGTCGCCACCGGGGCGCTCGCCTCCGTCTGCGGGGCGGGCGGGTAGGTCAGCTTCTGACTCTCAGCGCCGAGAGCGGCAAAAACCTCAGCCAGGCAGCGGAAACCGCTCACCTGCGCGCCGGGAATAAGCGCCGCCTCCTCAGCGTTTTCGGCGGGCACAATCACGCGGTGGTGTCCGGCATCCACGGCGGCTTTGACCGCAGGCAGGATGCCCGGCACGGGGCGTAGCGTTCCGTCCAGCCCCAGCTCGCCCAGGAAGACGCTATCGCCGCTGGGGTACAGTTTCTTCTCCGCCTGCAACGCCGCAACCACAATGGCAAGGTCGAACGCCGAGCCGCGTTTGGGCAGGGTCGCGGGGGTCAGGTTCACGGTGAGCCGGTGCTGAGTGAGGGTGATGCCGGTGTTCTTCGCCGCAGAGCGCACACGCTCTTTAGACTCGTTGAGGGCAGTATCGGGCAGACCCAGCAGCACGAAGCCGGGCAGGCCCTGCGAGATGTCAGCCTCGACGTCAACAATGTGCCCGCGCAGGCCAACGAGCGCCACGGAATAGGTGCGTGCGAATCCCATTACGCCACCGCCTTCAAATGCTCGAAGGTGAAGGTTTCGCAGGTTCCGGTCACCGCAATTGCGTCAATGCGAAAGCGCGGAAAATCCAGGTTCTCGCGCAGCCTGCACCAGAGAATCGCCAGCGAGCGCGTGCGGCGCGCCTTATCGCGGTCAATGGATGCGAACGGGTGCCCAAAGTCTTCGCTGCTGCGAGTCTTGACCTCAACGAAAACCAGTTCGTCCTCGGGGTCAATGGCGATTAGGTCGAGCTCGCCGCGGATCTGTTCGTGTTCCAGCCCGGCGGGCGGTCGCCAATTCCTCTCCAGGATGCGGTAGCCGTTCGCTTCCAGGATGCGGGCGGTCAGCTCCTCGCCCCACCTGCCGACGCTGTGGGCGCGGGGCGGGGTTCGCTGGAGCTGGGTTCGCGGAGTCTGGGTGCTCTGGAGCAGAGGTCTGTTGGGTGCGCTTCGGGTTGCGGCGCGGGCTGTTATTCGGGCTGTTGTCATGGGTCTCTCCCCCGGTAGATAGCGGTAGTGCTTCTACTGTGCCCGCCGCGCGCGTGCCCGAACGCGGTTAACGAAAAACTGTGGATAACCTCGGTTCCCAGAAGGAATTAGAGGTTATCCACAGCCATTTATTTGAAATTTTGGGGCATATTTTTTAAAAACGCCGCTCGGGTACCGATTCGACGCGTCATATTCGCGCGGTTTCATAACGCAGCTTCATCACGCGGTTTCAACACCCAGCTCTGCCGCCCGGCACCGGCGCGCCTACCCGCGGTTACCCCCGGCAAGGCGGTAAATCGGGCGTGCGCTAGGCGTTAAAGTCCGGCATTTCCGGCACGGTGAACTCCTGGTTGGGCAGGCGCTCCTCCACGTTCACGTCACGCACCGAGTAGGCGTGCACCTTCTTCACAAAGCGGTTGGAGCGGAATACATCCCACACCCACACGTCGCTCATGCTCACCTCAAAGTAGAGGGTGCCGTCCTGCACGTGCGGGGTGACGTCCACCTGGTTTGCCAGGTAGAAGCGTCGGTCGGTTTCTACCGCGTAGCTAAAGAGCGACATGACGTCTTTGTATTCGCGGTAGAGCGCCATTTGGGCGTCGGTCTCGTAGTTTTCGAGGTCTTCTGCGCTCACTACTCTTCCTTTCCTGGGCTTTTAGTACTAATTCAGCGGTGGCACGTTAGGCTTTCGCAGGCTTCCGAGGCGCGGTTTTCAGGAGTGCCACGCACCCTAGCCGCACTCTAGCCGCGTTGTGCCGCGGCGGCCTCAATCTGCTCGGCGGTCGCCGGAAGCGACCATGAGAGTCGATGCTGCGGGCTGGGGCCCTGCACGCTAATCGCCTCGCGGTGAGCAGCGGATCCGTAGCCCTTGTTCTTTGCCCAGCCATACCCCGGGTAGTGGGTATCCAGCTGAACCATCAGCTCGTCACGTTCCACCTTCGCAACCACCGATGCGGCGGCGATGGAGGCGCACTTGTAGTCGCCCTTAATGACCATGGTCACCGGCATCTGCGCGGGTTCACCCGCACCCTCCCACGCCTGGGCGAGTAGCGCGTTGTAGTGTGCCTGCGCCGGGTCCGGTGCCAGCGCGCTGAACAGGTCCTCCTGCGGAGGGGTGAACCAGTCGTGCTTACCGTCCAGCAGGGCGGCGTCGGCACGGTATCCGCGGCGCGCCAGCTCGGCGAGCGCACGCTGGGCGGCAAGCCTCAGCGAGAGGGTCATGCCGAGCCGGTCAATATCTGCCGGTTCAACGTGGCCGACCGCCACGGCGCACCACTGGCGGATTTCGGGAACCATGGATTCGCGGCGTGCCGGTGAGAGCGCCTTGGAGTCGATCAGCCCGCCCACTTCGAGGGTGGCGTCCGGGGTGAGGATTGCGACACCCACGGTGACCGGGCCCGCCATGGAGCCGCGGCCTACCTCGTCGATTCCGGCAACCGTGCGGGCGCCGGAGGCGAAGAGCTGCTGCTCGTACTCGAGGTCGGCGGCGGGCGGGGTTGTCTTCGCGGGCTTAGCTTGAGTGGGTTTCGTTGTGCTCTTCTGGGCGCTCACCATCATTGCCACGCTCGCTTATTCGCTCGGGGTGGAGGTCGGTGCGGGAATCGAGGAGAACACCGAGCTCTGATCCTGCAGCAGACCGAAGTGGTTCAGCGGCCACGCCACCACGAACACGTTACCCTGCACGTCGTCCTTGGAGATGAACGCGGTGCCGTCGCTAATGTGGTAGCGGGAGTCGGCGGAGTTGCTGCGGTGGTCACCCATGACGAAGTACTTGCCGGCGGGCACGGTCACCTTGAAGGGCATCTCCGAGGGCGGGTTGCCCGGGTACAGGTACGGTTCGGTAATTTCTACACCGTTGACCTTGATTTTGCCGTTGCCGTCGCTTTCGACCACGTCACCGGGGGTGCCGATAACGCGCTTGACCAGGAAGTTCGAGGAGGTATCCGGCAGAATACCCGCGAAGGACAGGGCGTCCTTGAGCGGGCTACTGGTCTTCTGGGTGGAGGGAATCCAGCCCTGAGAGTCCTTGAAGACGATGACGTCGCCGCGCTTAGGCTCGCTAAAGTAGGAGCCCGCCACGTTAATGAACACACGGTCGTTGACCTGCAGGGTCTGCTCCATGGAGCCGGAAGGAATGTAGAAGCCGCGCAGCAGGAAAGTCTTGACCAGGAATGCGATGACCAGCGCGTAGAGGATGACGGTACCGCCCTCACGTGCCTGCACCCAGAGCCATTCGCCGAGGCGGCCTTCTTCCTGCGCCTGGGAGTAGGTCAGCTCCGCCTGTTCGACGCGCTTTGCCTTGCGGCGTTCCTTGGGGGTCATTTCGGAGAAGTCCTTGGTGGTTTCCACGTCTGCGGCACTCTCCTCATCTGCGATAGTCTCCTCGTTTGCGGTTTCTTCGCGCTTAGTGTTCTTTGCGGCGGAAGAAGTCGCAACGGCGGTATCTGCGGAGGCGGCGCTCGCCTCGGCACTAGCTACCACCTCGTGATCACGCTCAGATGCACCCTTGGTATCGCTTCCGGTCGCCTCAGTAGCGCCCGCGGATGCCACCCAGGGGGCCGCCTTCTCTGTGCCCGCATTCTCTGCGGCACTCTGCTCAGCAGCAGCCTTCTCAGCTGCTGCCTTTTCGGCGGCGAGGCGCGCGAAGTATTCTTCCATTTCACGGCGCTCGCGGCGGCTTTGAGGCTGGTATCCCTCAGGGAAGGGGCTGGTGTTCGCAGTGTTCTTGTCGTCTGCCATGCTGGAGTGAGCCTTTCGTTTGAGAGATACCTAGCTCGAGTGAAACGGTACCTAGCTATTGTATCGAGAGTGTTTGCGCTCTTGGGCTTTTATTTTCTGAGAGCGGCAAGGTTCTCAGAATATGCAAAAACCGCTCCTTGCCCGCGGAATGCGGTTGGGGAGCGGTTTGCAACAGAATTCTGTATCTATAAAGATTAGAACTCGCGCTTCTCGCGGATACGAGCAGCCTTACCGTGGCGGTCGCGCATGTAGTACAGCTTTGCACGACGGACGTCACCGCGGGTCACAACCTCGATCTTCTCGATGGAGGGAGAGTGAACGGGGAAGGTACGCTCAACACCAACGCCGAAGGAAACCTTGCGGACGGTGAAGGTCTCGCGAACGCCTGCACCCTGGCGGCCAACGACGAAGCCCTTGAAGACCTGGATACGGTGGTTCTTACCTTCAACGATCTTAACGTGAACGTTCAGGGTGTCACCGGGGCCGAATGCGGGGATGTCGTCACGGAGGGACTTCTTGTCGAGGAAGTCAAGAGTCTGCATAGTTGTAGATCTCCAGAGTCATCTGCCGCAGGTCAAATAGACTCAGATTGCTCTGCCCCACTGCGGGACAGAAAACCTCATGCTTCGGACAGGATTGGTGCCCGAAGGTTGACATCGTTGGTCGCTCTCCCCCCTGCGGCAGGGGCGTGCCCGATGTCAACACAATGCTCCATTATCCCAATGCACCCGCGTTTATGCAAGCATCCGTGGAGCACTTTTAGAAGGGGGGTTCGTCACTCTGCGCTCCCCCGTTCTGCACAGGAGAACCCTGAGTGGTCATGCCCGGCACCTCCGGGTTCTGCTGGGGTGCGCACTGAGGGGCACCCTGCTGCGGTGTACCCTGCAGAGACCCCTCGTTGACCGTGCGCTTCTCCACGGTGCGGGCGAAGGTGCTCGTACCGTAGTTCAGGTCGTGACCGATGCCGAGGGCATCCACTTCCACCGTGGTGCCCTGCGTGCCGTCTTCGCGGTTCCAGCGGCTAATGCGCTGGCGGCCGCTCACGACCAGCGGCTGCCCCTTCTCAATGGAGGTGGCGATGTTCTGCGCGAGGCGGCGGTAGGCTTTCACGGTGTACCAGTTGGTGGTGCCTTCTTTCCAGGTGCCGGTGGCGTCCTGCCAGCGCGGGGTGCTGGCGAGGCGAAAGTTCACGACCGCTACCCCGTTGGGCAGGGTGCTCAGTGCCGGGTCGGAGGCGGTGAATCCGCGAATCAGGATGGTGTCGCTCATGGTTTTTTCTCCTTAGAAACTAGTGGGTGGGTTCCTTCACCTTGCCAGGGCTGAGCCGACCCTGCACCCGGCGGTTACCGTTTCTGTGGATAACTTCGCGTTTTGCGGTTTTGGGCACCGCCTGTGGATAGAGTTTTTGAACTTTTCACCCCGTTTTTTCAAAAATCGCCCGCGGGCAACACGTTCCCTACAGAAATATGACGACCACGCCCCATCCGGCGTCGTGATAGGTATCTCAGCGTCGGGGCGGCTATTTTTACCCTCAAGTTAACTATTTCTATCCCGCGCCCTCTATCCTTGATGATGCGGTGCACTCAGCCGCATCCCGTCTACCCGCCTTGGAGAATCCGTGAGCAAAAAGCCCGCGAACAACAACCTGCCTTCTTTGCAGGAACTTCAGCAGCTGCAGCGCAACCTGCCCAAGCTGCCCGATTCGATGGACCCGCAGAAGAAGCGCCTCATTTACGGTCTGCTCGCTGTGTTTGCCGTGATTGTGCTGATTATTGGTCTGGTCTATGTGAGTAAGAACGGTGTAGACGGGCTACTCGGTTCGGACACGACGACCTCCGCCACCGATGATGAAGAGACCAACGTTCAAACTGAAACCCTCGCCGAGGTCAAGAACCCGTACAAGGCGGTTGATCCCGCGACTGCGCTCGCACCGGATCTGGCAACCGCGAAGAGCGAGCTGGCATCCCTGCAGGTGAAGGAACGCGCGTCGAAGGCCGGCTACTCTCGTGATCAGTTCGGTCCCGCCTGGGATGACGTTGACGGCAACAAGTGCAACACTCGCGACGACATTCTGCGCCGCGACCTGACCAATGTTCGTTTCAAGGTCAGGACCCACGCATGCACCGTCATCAGCGGCACTCTGAACGACCCGTACACCGGCAAGACCATCGAGTTCAAGCGCGGCAAGAAGACCTCCTCGGCAGTGCAGATTGACCACGTGGTGGCTCTTTCGAACGCATGGCAGACCGGCGCGCAGGACCTGACCGCAGAGCAGCGCCGCCAGCTGGCGAACGACCCGGAGAACCTGCTCGCTGCAGACGGCCCGGCAAACCAGCAGAAGTCCGATGCGGACGCCGCCGACTGGCTGCCAAGCAACACCGCCTACCGCTGCACCTACGTGGCACGCCAGGTGCACGTGAAGGCGAAGTACAAGCTGTGGGTCACCGCGGATGAGAAGAAGGTTATGGAGCGCGTCCTCAACTCTTGCAAGGACACGAACCCCACTAAGAAGTAGCCCCGACTAAGAAGTAGCTTCCCGGCACGCACGCAAAAAGCATAAAGAAAACCGCCCCGCACCCTGAGTTTAGGGTGCGGGGCGGTTTTTACATGTGGCGCCCCAGGAGGGAATCGAACCCCCGACCAAGAGATTAGAAGGCTCCTGCTCTATCCTCTGAGCTACTGAGGCCTTCCTCTAGGGTACATGAGAATTTATGCTTCTCATGCACCGCGCCTCTCACGCGGGGGCTGTTCCACTGAGCTAAGCCAGGCTGGCGAACTAGGAGTTCGCGCTAGGAGCCTACCTTGGCGGCTTCCCGTTCTGCCTTCTTCACCTCGCGGCGGCGTGCACGGCGGCTTGATGCGCCGGGGAACAGCTGCCACCACAGGCGGATAGTGGTGCGGCGAATCTGCGTGGGGTGCAGGCTCACGTACACCAGGCGGCGGGTTGCCGGGTCGAGGGCGACCAGGTAGATGATGTAGCCCAGGCAGATGACCGTCGCGATGAGTCGGCCCATGTCCTGGTTGAAATCGCGCAGGTAGGGCGACACGTTCAGCTGGTCGCTCACACCGTACGCCATGAAGAACAGCGTGGTGATGAAGTACCACATGAGCTGGAAGTGCGAGCGCAGGCCGGTTGCGGCAAGCATCGGGATTGCCCAGAGCAGGTACCAGGGCTGAATCATGGGGCTGCACAGGAGCATGAACAGGATTGCGAGGCCGGCGTGGCGCACGATGTTGCGGTCGCGTCCGACGAATGCCATTGCCATGGCGCCAAGCATGCCGATGCCCTTGCCGACGGTCTCGATGAGCTTGCGGATCACATCGAAGGCGTCGCCCTGAACGAACAGGGAGGCGGCGCCGATGACCAGGCCGAAGGGGGTGTACCAGATGTACTGGCCGCCGGTGGTGGACAGTGCCTTGATCCAGCCGAATTCCAGTCCGGTTGCCCAGCCCATGAGCGCCATTTCGGCGAGCAGCAGCACGCCGGAGAGCGCCCAGAAGATGAACTTGCGCGGCCAGGAGGCGTTCTTACCCGCCCAGAGCAGACCCACGAAGGGCAGCACCACGAGGGCGAGCGGCTTGACGGCAACGCCGAGGGCTACGAAGGTCACGCCGAGCGGGCCGCCCCACCAGGTGTCGCGGTAGCGCTTGGCGTAGTAGAGGCCGCCGAGCATGAACATGGTCATGAGCGAGTCGTTGTGGCCGCTGGCGATGAACGATGCGATGAACAGCGGGTTCGGGCCAATCTGCCAGAGGGCGCGGACCTGGTTGAAGCCGTGCGCCTGGGCGAGTTTTGCCACGTAGAAGAGAATGCCGATGACCGCGAGCACGGAGAGCAGGCGGAAGTAGAAGAGGGAGAGGTCGATGTTCTCCCCCGCCAGGCGCACAATCCACTCTTCGAGTTTGAGGGAGACCGGTCCGTACGGGGGCGGGGATTCCGCCCACATGGGGTCCGCACCGTTCTGCATGAAGTTCGAGATTTCGGAGACACCGTGCTTGTACGGGTTGAGGCCGTGCGCCATGACCATGCCCTGGCCGTAGTAGGAGAACATGTCGCGGCTGTAGATGGTGAACGCGAAGATCTGCGGCAGGGACCAACTGGCGGTGACGGCAATCATCCATCGCATGGCGTTGGGTTCGTTCCAGTCGCCCATTTTCTGGTAGATGCGCAGCCATTCGCGGCACATGATCATGGCGCCGAGGGCGAGCATGATAATGCCGGTGATGACCCATGCGGCTTCGAATCGGATGGCGCGGATAATGTCGTAGCGCCAGAAGCTGGAGCTGTCGGCGAGCCAGCCGACGGCGTAGGAGCCGAGGGTGACCATGATGGAGCCGATGGTGCCGATAATCACCGTGCGCAGACGGTGGTTATTGACGTAGTCCAAGAGTTTGGGTGAGAGAGGTGCGTCGTGTGCGCCGGGGGTGGTGAGCCGGTGTGCTAGCTCCTTTGGTGCGCGCATAACTCCCTTTCTGTCTGCATCGTCGTTCTGGTTTTTATCATACCGGAGCCCTTGGATGCACTTGCGAGAATCACTGTTGCGAAGGCACTTGTGGACGTTCCTCAAGGGCCCGCAGAGGGGTGCAGTTCTCCCCCATTGCCGCCGTTTGCCCATCCGCCTGTGCCGTCTTGCACCATCTTGTGCCCTTTTGTGACGTGCTGCCCGCCGGGCCGGCGGCATTTGGGGGTAGAGTGGGAGGGTGAGTATTTCTAGTGAACGTATTGTATGGATTGACTGCGAGATGACCGGCCTGGACGTGGAGAATGACGCTCTCGTCGAGGTGGGCGTTCTGGTCACGGATGCCGATTTGAACATTCTGGGTTCTGGCGTTGAGTTCGTCATTAAGCCCGGTGATGAGTCTCCTGCCGGTGCGCTGGAGAACATGAATGACTTTGTGCGTTCGATGCATGAGGCGTCGGGTCTGCTGCCCGATATTGAGCACGGCGTGTCGATGGATTACGCGCAGGAGCAGGTGCTTCGCTACATCAAGAAGTATGTTCCGGTGGCGGGCAAGGCGCAGCTGGGCGGCAACTCGGTGGGCATGGATAAGCGCTTCTTGGAGCGTTACATGCCCGAGGTCATGGCGCACCTTCACTACCGTGTGATTGATGTGTCGACCATTAAGGAGCTGGCGGCGCGCTGGTACCCGGCGGCGCGTCACAGCGCCCCGGCGAAGACCGGTAACCACCGCGCACTGGGTGATATCAAGGACTCGATTGATGAGTTGAAGTATTACCGCCGCGCTATTTTTGTCCCGCAGGGTCCGGATGCGATTGCTTCGGCGCAGATTGCGCGTGAGATTGAGGCTGAGCGTGCCGCACGTGAGGCGGCTGAGCGCGAGGCTGAGGCATCCGCTTCTGAGGCGGCTGAGGCATCCGAGGCGTAAGCGCAACATGTAACGAGCATCACGGCTTTTCAACTTGGCAGGTTTCTGAATCTCCTGTACAGTAGTATCCGTTGCATATCGCAAGGGAAACCAAGCGAAGCACATGGTGGTCGTAGCTCAGTTGGCAGAGCGCCTGGTTGTGGTCCAGGAGGTCGCGGGTTCAACCCCCGTCGATCACCCCGATGGAAAGGGTCGTTATGGTTATCCGTAACGACCCTTTCGCTTACCCTCAATCCGGTTCACCCACACACGGTGTACCCGGCAAGTTCCCGTTCAACAGTTCCCATTCAACACAAGCAAAGGATAATTCCGTGGCTATTCGCCCCATCGTTATTCACGGCAACCCCGTTCTGCACCGCCCCGCGGCACCCGTCACCGAGTTTAATGATGAGCTCAAGGAGCTCGTGGCTGACATGTACGAGACCATGGACGCATCCAACGGTGTGGGCCTGGCGGCACCGCAGATTGGTGTGGGCCTGCGCGTCTTCACCTACAAGATGGAGAATGAGGACGGCGTTCCCCCGCGCGGCTGCATCATCAACCCGGTACTGACCCTGGGCAAGATTTCTACCGCTGACCCGGACCCGTACGAGGAGGAAGAGGGCTGCCTGTCCTTCCCCGGTTACGGCTTCCCCCTCAAGCGTGCCGAGTGGGTGACCGTGAACGGTCTTGACGAGCACGGCAACCCCGTCCAGTTTGAGGCGACCGGCTGGTTCGCCCGCTGCATGCAGCACGAAACCGACCACCTGGACGGCAAGCTGTACGTGAACCGCCTGAACAAAAAGTGGACCAGCAAGATGAAGAAGGTCGTGAAGAAGGAAGGCTGGACCGTCGACGGTAACTCGTGGATGCCCGGCGTGGATCCGGATCCCTTCGGCCACTAATCACGAGCTTTTTTGAAGGTCGGACCGACCTCCCGAGAACTTAAAACGAAGACCGCGAATGCGCTCGAGAGTGCATTCGCGGTCTTCGTTTTCCATCAGCCGACAATGTTTTCCGTCAGCTAACGGTAGCGTGAAACGGGTCATCCTATGAGCCGGGTTCTGTCTAAAACGCCGCCCGAAGGGGCGTTTCGAGGCAATCATCTATCTAGAACGTACGTTGCCGCACGTCTCAAGCAGCCTACCCGAATACGCACCCCACCTCCGTAAAGGAAGCTGACGGGGATCGGGCGCACTACCCTACCATGGCGTATTCTGTTTGACCTTGCTCCGAATGGGGTTTACCTAGCCGGGCACGTCACCGCGCCCGCTGGTGGTCTCTTACACCACCCTTTCACCCTTACCGCGGCGAACCGCGGCGGTTTACTTTCTGTGGCACTGGCCTGCGGGTTACCCCGAGTGGATGTTATCCACCATCCTGTGCTGTGGAGCCCGGACTTTCCTCGAAGCACGTGTGCCTCGCGATTGCCCGGACGGCCCGTTTCACCCAACCCATTATACGCACACCCTTGGAGGTAGTTATTTCCCGGGTTCCCTCGCGGGTACACATGGGTACACTAGCGACCTCGCGGGCATATGCAGGAACCTCGCAACTACACTGCGCCTCGTAGCTACACTGCGCCTCGTAGCTACACTGCGCCTCGTAGCTACACTGCGTCTCGCGGGTACACTGGAGAGATGCTGATTCTTCTTCCCCCATCCGAAGGTAAAACTCCCGCCCCCGCAGGCAACGCGCCCGTATGCTTCGCTGACCTCTCGTTCCCCGAGCTCACTGCCGAGCGTGAGAGCGTCCTGGAGGAGCTGACCGCAGTCAGTTCGGGCCCCGATGCTCTGGCGGAGCTCAAGGTGGGTGCTTCCCTCGAAGCAGAGGTGGAACGCAATACGCGCCTGCTCACCGAACCGGCACAGCCCGCGATCCGCACCTACACGGGTGTGCTCTTTGAGGCACTGGATTATGCGAGCTTCTCCCCCGCCGAACGCGATGCCGCGCACTGGTCGCTGCTGATTTCTTCGGCGCTGTGGGGTATTCTGCGCCCCGAGGACGCGATCCCCGCCTACCGCCTGTCGATGGGCGTGAAGCTGGGGTCGGTGGGTGCGCTCGCCTCCTTCTGGAAAGGTGCGTTGGGTACCGCACTGGAAGCGACTGCGAGGGACCAGCTGATTCTGGATTGCCGTTCTGCAGCCTACGCGAAGTCGTGGGTGACTCCCCCGTCGCAGACTCTGGCGGTTCGTGTGGAGCGTGTGGCGGCTGATGGGTCGCGTAAGGTCGTCTCGCACATGGCGAAGCATTACCGCGGCCTGTTTGCGCGCTACCTGATTCAGTCGGGTTTGGCGGCTCGCCCTATTGATGGTTCCACGGCGGGTATTGCCGAATTTTTGGAGGCGGTCAGCGAGGACTGGTC
>ERZ772779.990-NODE-990-length-12182-cov-3.638740_pt1 | contig 12182 bp, 10 predicted proteins | sample MGYA00511360_ERZ772779 | MGnify/ENA primary metagenome ERZ772779 (study PRJEB29015, sample SAMEA2738112) | human oral metagenome | biome: human oral; feature: human-associated habitat; material: saliva | place: China | collected 2231 ...
TATTGGAGAGCGTTTTGATTGGGAAATCGTTAGAATAATGCAAGATTGGGTCAAATAACCGTCTGTATGACACACGCGAAAAGAAAATCTATAAAGTTGTCTGCAAGGCAAGCACTGCACTAACAAACAATATGCCGCCTCTCAACCGAGAGGCGGCACATTGTTTTTGTCCGTTTGTGGCGTGTGCCCGGCCGAAGCCGTGGCGCATCGCCAAAATGTAAGAAAAGCGAGCGGCACTTAGAATCGTGGCACAGTTGCCGTCGCGCAGCAAGACCTTGTTGGCAAAACGTTGCACATCGGCACTTGTGAGCGATTTGATCGCTTCGAGATAACCGGTGCGGTCGTCCTTGTTCCACATGTTCTTCTGTACCATGAGGGCCTGCCAGTAGCCGTTGTTGCGTTGTTGCTCTTCGTACTGCTTGATCTCGAAGCGCTTCACCTCTTCGAGTTCATCGGGGCGCACACCATTCTTGGCCAGTTCGTGCAAACCTTCCTTCATGAGCAGGAGCACCGAGTCACACTTTTCGGGGGTGAAGGGAGCAAATACCTGCATCGAGTAAGTATTGCGCACGCCGTAGTCGAGCGAAGCGTCGGCCCCCACAGAGTAAGCCATACCGTGATCCTCACGGATCGATTTGAGGTAGCGCTTGGTCAGCACCTGACCAAAGGCGTCGGCCGCCACCGCATCTTTGAGGTTGTAGGGTTGTTCGCCGTTCCAAACCTGGACGAGCATCGCCTGCGGCGTTTCGAGCTGACGTTCAAAGCGGTTGAAGAGCATGCCCTTGCGCGGACGAATGCCGAGATCGGTATACGTCTCGCGCTTCTTCACGCCGGGAAGCGGTGCGATGTACTGCTCGCAGAAGGTGCGAAGCGAATCTTCGTTGAGTGCTCCGATGAAGTAGAAATCAAAATCGCCGGCAGCATTATAGAAACGTTCGCTGTAGAGGCGTTTGATCTCGTCGTAGCTCACCTTGTCGAGGTCAGAGATTTTGAGCGGTTCGATTCGCGGGTTGGGATCGTAGATCGTCGAGCGTACCGAGTCGGCGAAAGCCTTTTGCGGGTTTTTGTCCGCATTTTCCAATTGCGTGCGCAGCGAAGCCATCACATTGTGGTAGGCGTCGGGATCGTTCGCCGGTTTTTGGAAATAGAGGTACACGAGTTCGAAGAGCGTACGGAGGTCCTTCGGCGTCGAGCTGCCCGACAGTCCTTCGGTGTATTTTCCGAGGTCCGGTGCGAGCGACACCTGTTTGCCGGCCAGCTTCTTTTCCAATTCCGTCGCCGTGAAATTGCCCAGGCCCGTCGAGCTCATCACCGTCTGCACGAGTTTTCCGTTGAGCACATCCTTGTCGGCAAACTTGTAGCTACCGCCCCAACTGTCGGCCGTCATGAGAATCTGCGCGTCGTTGAAGTCTGTTTTCTTGAAGAATACACGTGCTCCGTTGGAGAGCGTCCACTGCGTGTAGCCGAAGGGCGCTTTGGTGGTTTTGACGATGCGGCCCGCCTTCGGCAATGTGGGTACGAGCGGTTCGCTCTTCACGTTGTCGACATAGGCTTCCACCTTCGCGTCGCGGCCCGCCTGCACGGCAGCTTTCATCTCGTCGACCGTGGGCACCTTCACGTCGGCCTTGTCAGGATACATGGCGAAGAAGACGAAATTGCTGTCGTTGGAGAAATTCGTTTCACGCAGCGCATCGTCGACGACCTGCTTATTCACCTTCCCCGAAATGAGCTTGTAGTTGTTGTAGAGCGTGGCGATGTCGGCCGTTCCCGTTCCGTCGAGGAAGTCGCGCACACACCGTTCCACATAGTAACCGTTCTTTTGCTTGTCGCGGTTGTTGTAGAGCGTTTCGTAGGTGCTGAGGAAGTTGTCGCGTGCGCGGAGCAATTCGGTGCCGGTCACCCCGAAATCTTTGAGTCGCTTCACCTCTTTCATCACCGCCGTCACGGCTTCTGCGTCGCGCCCGGGTTTCGGCGTGATGTAGAGCGAGAAGGCATCTTTGGTCTTCGAGAGCAGATAGGTACCATAGTCCACTCCGGCACTGATGAACGGGCAATCTTGCTTTTGGCTCATCTCGTTCAAACGGCCGTTGAGCGTCTGCCCCATCATGGAAATTATATAGGAGTGGATCAGACCGAAGAGCGTACCGCGATATTCTTGCGGCAGCACATCGGTTTTGAGCATGATCGAGATCGAGCTCGTGGTTTGTTCCTTGTCTTTGTCGATGACGTAGATGGCCTGTGCATTGTCGGGCACGGGATAGGTTTCGTATTTCGCTGCGTTGGCAGGCATGGGCACTGCGCCGAGAATCTGTTTCACCTTGGCCTCGACCTGTGCCGCATCAATGTCGCCCACGATCACCACGCCCTGCAAGTCGGGACGATACCACTTCTTGTAGTAGGCGCGGAGGAAATCGGGTTTGAAGTTGTCGACGATCGACATCAAACCGATGGGAAGACGATAGCCATATTTGCTGCCGGGATAGAGTTCGGGCAGGCGGCGCTCGAAGATGCGCATCATCGGGCTCGAACGCATACGCCATTCTTCGTGAATCACGCCGCGTTCTTTGTTGATCTCTTTTTCTTGGAGGAGCAGTCCGCCCGACCAGTCTGCCAGAATGAAGAGACAAGAATCGACGTTGTTGCCCGCCACGGGAACGTTGTCGATGTTGTAGACCGTTTCGTCGGTCGAGGTGTAGGCGTTCAGGTTCTCACCGAATTTCACGCCGATGCTTTCGCAATACTTGATGAGTTGGCCGTCGTTGGGGAAGTGCTTCGACCCGTTGAAAGCCATGTGCTCGAGAAAGTGAGCCAGACCGCGCTGGTCGTCGTTCTCCTGAATCGATCCCACCTTTTGGGCGATGTAGAAATTGACCTGTCCTTTCGGTTCGGCGTTGTGCCGAATGTAGTAGGTCAACCCGTTGGGGAGTTTTCCTTGCCGAATGGCGTTGTCGGCGGGGAGCTTGGCGGGCTGCTGCGCGGCACTCGGGAGCAGCACCGTGGCAAAAAGTCCGATCAGCAAAAGTTTTACCTTCTTCATAATGTATGAGTGTAAATAGATGTCGTGACGAATGGCCCTTACAAGGGGCGCACGTACCGCAAAATTAGTATAAAACAGCGAAGTCTGCAAAACTTCGTCGGGCAAATCTGCCTGCTGCCGTCGATTTCCCCGACCTTCGCTGTGACTGCACGGGTACGGTGCTTTTGCCGTGAGGAGAAAACACGGAGGGGCGATGGAGCCGCGAGCACAGCGAAAAGCGGCTCGCACAAGCCCAAGCGCTGAGGCCCCGTCGCGCGCTCGACATAATCGCTCTATATAATTAATGAGTGTCGTCGAGGTGGAGTGGGGGAGTCGACCGGGGACGCGAAGTCGCGCGAAATCCGGTGCGCGGCATGCCCCAACAACATCATGTAAGAAAGAAAACAAATCATGTAACACCATTCGGGGCAGAAGCATGTACCTTTGCACCATCAAAACGAACGGAGCCCCTTTCGGGCGCTCACTCACCTCCATCCACAGACACACAATGAAGCACTCTTCTCCTCTCCTCCTCTCTCTGCTCTTCGTCGCCGCCGTGTCGCCGTTGCACGCCCAAGTGCCCCAAACCGCCGCACCCGCTGAGCAAGCCGACACCCTCTCCGACCAAGCGACGACAGCCCCCAAGCAGGTGGATTTGCGCTCCGCCACCGTGTCCGCCAAGCGCAAGGGCCTCTTCCACGCCCTCGGTCTCACGCAAAACAACGAGACCATCACCGGCCACGAACTCCTGCGCGCCGCCTGCTGCAACCTCGGCGAGAGTTTTGTCAACAACCCCTCGGTCGATGTCAACTACAGCGACGCCGCCACCGGTGCCCGACAGATCAAACTTCTCGGACTCGCCGGCACCTACGTGCAGATGCTGGCCGAAAACGTCCCCACGATGCGCAACCTCGCCCAGCCCTTCGGCCTGAACTACGTGCCCGGCACGTGGATGGAGAGCATCCAGGTGAGCAAAGGCGCCTCGAGCGTGAAAAACGGCTATGAGTCGCTCACCGGACAAATCAATGTGGAATACAAAAAGCCGCAGGTCAAATATCCCAACCTCCTTTTGCTCAACGGCTATGCCGACGCCCACGGACGCATCGAGGGCAATGTGGAGAGCACCCTGCTGCCGTCGGCGCGTTGGGGCACGACCGTGTTGGGCCACTACAGCAAAACGTTGCACGTTCACGATGAGAACCACGACGGACTGGCCGACCGCCCCAAAACCGAGCAGTTCAATCTCATGAATCGCTGGACCTACAACGGCGACCACCTCCTCTCGCAGTTTTATCTGCGCGGACTGAAAGAAACGCGCGAGGGTGGACAAATCGTGCACCACGATGGGGCGATGAACGATCCCTATCGGGTGACAATCGACACCAAGCGAGTCGAGCTCACCAACAAAACCGCATGGATGTTTCACGATGAGAACAACACCAACATCGCCCTCATCCTCTCCGGTTCGCGCCACTTGCAGGATGCCGACTACGACCACCGAATTTTCAACGCGCGACAAACCAACGCCTACGCTTCACTGCTCTTCGAAACACAGTGGCAGCGCACCCACACCCTTTCGGCCGGTTTGAGTCTGAACCACGACGACTTCGGTCGCACGGTGGGCGATCGGACCTTCGCGCCCGGCGTCGGCCTGCCCACCTCGGCCCGCGAAACCGTGGCCGGCGCCTACGCCCAATACACCTACACGCTCGGCAGCGCCCTGACCCTCATGGGCGGCGTGCGCATCGACCGCAGCAACCTCTACGGCACGTTTGTCACCCCCCGCGCCCACCTCAAATTCTCACCCCGACGCAACTTCGTGGTTCGTCTCAATGCCGGCAAGGGCTACCGCACCGCTTGGGTGCCCGAGGAGATGAACTATCTGCTCACGGGAAGCCGCACCCTCGAGTTCAGCAGCGATCACCTGCGCGAAGAGGCGTGGAACTACGGGCTCAACATCGGCTACAAACTTCCCTTGGGCGATCACGTCCTCGACCTGAGTGCCGACTATTACTACACCAACTTCGAAAAGCAAGCCGTGGTGGACTTCGACGCCGATCCGCACCGCATCAGCATCCACCCGCTCCAAGGCGACAGCTATTCGCACGTGGTGCAACTGCAAGCCTCCTATCCGCTCTTCGAGGGCTTCAACCTCACAGCCGCCTATCGTTACACCAACGTGCGCACCGCTTTCGGTCGCCCCGACGGCAGCGTGAGCGTCATGGAAAAACCCCTGCAGAGTCGCTACAAGGCCCTCGTCACCGCCACCTACGCCACGCCGCTCGAGAAGTGGCAATTTGACCTCACCCTTCAGCTCAACGGCGGCGGACGCCTACCGCTCAATTATGTGCTGGCCGACGGCACCACGTCGTGGAACCCCAATTTCAAAGCCTACCCGCAACTCTCGGCACAGGTCACGCGCAATTTCCGCGGTTTCAGCGTCTATGTGGGAGGCGAAAACCTCACCGGCTACAAGCAGCCCAATGCCGTGATCGACTTTGCCCACCCGCGCGGTTCGCAATTCGACCCCACCCTGGTCTACGGCCCGCTCGACGGCGCCATGTTCTACGCCGGCTTCCGCTACACCATCGCACGATAAACTCACTCACCTATTTTCATTTTTCGTATTTCAAAAAACAGATCACACAATGAAAAAAGTTCTCTTTCTCTTCGTCTTCCTCTTCTCGGTACTCGGTGCCGCAGCCAAGAACCTCCAACAAGTTGTCTTCAAGGTGGAACAAATGACCTGCGTCAACTGCGAAGCCAAGGTGAAGCGCAACATCCCCTACGAAAAGGGTGTGAAGAACATGAAGACCGATGTGGAAAACCACACCGTGACCGTGACCTTCGATGCCGACGTGACCAATGTGCCCAATCTCCAAAAGGGCTTTGCCAAGTTCGGCTACAAGGCCGAGGTGCTCAAACCCGCCACTGCCGTCGACAAAAAGAAAAAATAAGCCGTCGCAGGCTTCCTCCACCCGCCCCTCCCGGTTCGCTCCGCGGAGGGGCGTTTTTCCTTCATGGGGGGGCGTGCGCTGTCGTTGTTGCCCCTCTCTCGTGAGCGCACTTCGCATTTTCCCATAGGCGAGGATTGACTTGCAATTCTATTCGTTTGCCAGGTGGTATATACGGATTCGTGTATGGAGTTTTGCACCGGATGATTCTGTGTGGCTTTACATTTGTCTATCGAATAGGTCGTGAGCGTGCTGTTTTGTCTTTGTTTTTCGCTTTCTTGCGGCCTTGATTTTCTGTTTTCGCGCAGTTTGCATACTCTGGATTGACAAAATGGGGATGATCGATGTTTTTCGTCTGAGAATTTAGCTATTTTATTTGTAGCTGTCTGCACAGGTTTCTATATTTGTACTCTCAAAACGACAACACCGGTTGTGGTCTATCGAATTGCAGTAATTGTCATGTCGATGTGCACGCAGATGGTGCCTTTGTCGTGCATAGCGCAGTGACCGCGTGCGTGGTCGGCGCCGCCAAGCGGTCCGTCTTCAACCGCCTCGGCCACCTCCTTTTCAAAAGATCAATCCAAACAATAAGCTTCCCTATGATGAAAATGACTTTCTCTCTGGCTTGCTCCCTCGTGTTGGGAGGAGCCGCTGTGCTGAGTGTATCCTCGTGCGACAAGTACGATGACAAGCAGAGCGTGCGTGAAACGCCCGCCGCCAAACAGGTAGACGGACAATGGCAGACCCCCGAAGCAGTAGATGCACTCCTGGCCGATGCCGGTGTGACGCGCGTGAACGAAGACTATTTCAAGGGCAAACTCCCCGCTGATCCCTCTTCTGTGATCGGCGGTTTCGTGTTGGATCCGAGCGGCCTCACTGTCGAGGCTTCCACCTCCGGCAAGGAGACGCGCCTGGCCTGCACCGTGACGGGAACCACCCTCTCTTTGGCCGACGTTACGCCTCAAGACAGCACGTTCTACGAGGTGAACGCGCAATACGGCTGGAAGAAGGAAGTGAAATACAAGAATTTTGAATACCCGAAGAGCGCCATCGTGAGTGGCACGAGCGGCTTGGCGGTGAACGGTGTCGATGCCTCGGGGCAGCTCCACGACCTCTCCGCCCAGACGATGCTGGTCACCACCACACCCCGCACGCTCATCGAGTGGCACAAGGGAAGCAACCGCAAGCCGGTGGGTATCCATTTGGACTTCCTCGACAGCGACTACTTCAAGTGGCTCGATGCCCGCTTCACCCTTGTGTTGCCCACCGAGACCGTGAACAAGTATGCGGCCGTGAAGGTCACCCTCAAGAACAAAGAGAGCGCGCCCGTCGAACAGGTTTGGAAGCGCGGATGATTTCCTTCCGTCGCCGAGCCGATTCTCCCCATTTCGCCACCCCTTTTCGGGTGGCGTTTTTCATGCGCCTACGCGTGCGCGCGTCAGGCACTTTTCGTTTTTTGCCTTCACCTCTTCACCCACCTGCGTCAACGCGTTGACCGTCAGTGCGTAAGGGGTGAAGGCTTTTGCGCTTCGACCTTCACCCGGGCTGCACACGTCGGGAGCGGCGGTGAAGGACGAAAAATGGGCGGCGTCTTCACTCCCAACGCTCGAGCTATCAGGCTGCTGAGGCCCCGTCGTGAAGGGTGAAGGCAGAAAACGAAAACCGACTGAGGCGCGCGGGTGTGTGCACACGCGAGATGTGCGTTCACCGCAACGCTGTGCGCGGCGACGGTCGGAAAACGGGGGGCGGAGTGGGAAAAGAGGGGCGTTTTTCCCCGAAAGAGGGGAAGTGTTTTGGTGCGCTTTCTTGAGTGAAAGGTGTGCTGTGGAGCATTGTTTTGGCGAAACTGACGCGGGTGCGCAAAAAATGAGAAGCCATTCTTTGAATTTTAACGTTCGTTGAAAACACTTCCGTGGATGGTTGCAATGCATTGAGGATGAGTGGAAAATGTGAGACGCATCGGGGCGACAAAAATGAAAGATGAAAGAAATTTTCCGCCGATGTGTCACAATCCGGTTTTTCGATTGTATTGGTAAGGGAACGGCGATGCAAAAAATGAGTCGGCCGAGGACAGACCAAACACCTTCGGTGCCGCTCGTTCGAACGGGGCGAAAGTCCCCGCAGTCGTCCGTTGAAGTTCCATGTTCTTATCTTTATCGGCTATGAAAAACTTTCTTCTTCGTTTCCTTCGTTTTCTCGTTCGGTGTCTTTTCGCCGTGTGCTTTCCGGGCCTTGCCGCCCGCTGCCCGTCTGTTGTCCCGTCGCTCGGCGCTCCCCGTCGCCGTGAGCGGGACGATGACGCAGCGCAACCCACCCTCCACCTGCGTCTGCGGCAACTGCTGGAAGAGACGCACGAATTTCGCTACAATGTGCTGGCCGAGGTGCCCGAATTTCGCGAGCGCGATGGGCAGGGGCCCTTCCGCCGCATCACTCCCTTGGACTTCAACACGTTGTCCATCCGTGCCATCGATGCCGGCATCGGGGTTTGGCAGCGCGATGTGGTGCGGTTGTTGCACTCCTCGCTCCTCCCGTCGTTCCATCCGCTGACCGACTACATGAATCGCCTGCCCGATTGGGACGGCGTCGACCGGGTGCGCCCGCTGGGCGAGCGCGTATCGACCGAAGCCGCGTGGTTGTGCGGTTTCGCTGTTTGGTTGCGCGCTTTGGCCGCGCAGTGGATGGGGCAACCCACCGCGACGGCCAATGACCTGGTGCCGCTGCTCGTGAGTCGGCGTCAGGGCCTGCGCAAGAGCACGTTTTGCCGTCTGCTCATGCCGCCCGAGTTGGCCGATTACTACACCGACAAGTTCGACCTCGTGGGCTCGGCCGCGCCCGAACCGCGTTTGGCCAAACTGGGGCTGATCAACCTCGATGAGTTCGACCGCTACACGTTGCGTCAGCACGCCACGCTCAAGAATCTCTTGCAACTCAAGCAGCTTTGTTTGCGTCGCGCCTATCGGCAGGAACTGTTGTCGTTGCCGCGCATGGCTTCGTTCATGGCGACGAGCAATGTGAAGGAAGTGCTGACCGACCCCACGGGTTCGCGTCGCTTTGTGTGTGTGGAGGTGACGCACCCGATCGATTGTTCACCCGTGGACCACGCGCAGCTTTTCGCGCAGTTGCGCAGCGAGGTGCTTTCCGGTGCGCCGTGCTATCTGGATCGGGCGTCGACGCGCTTGCAGGAGCGCGCCAATGCCGCCTTTCGTGTGGCTTCCCCGCTCGCCGAATGTCTGTCTCGCTACTATCGTGTGCCGCGGACCGGTGAGGAAGGGAAGTGGCACACGATGACAGCGTTGTACGACCGCTTGCGTCGCCGTTGCCCCGCTGCCGTGCGCGGCGTGTCACTTCAAGCCTTTGGTCGGGAGGTGCGCAGTCTGGGTTTCTCGGTGTCGCACCGCCGCTGTGGCAATTCCTTGCGTGTGGTGGAGCGTTGACTGCTTCTCGCAGTGGCGTTCCCCCCCCCTTCTTGATGCAGAGGAGGGAAGTGGGGGAAAGGTAGGGCGGCGGTGATCAACAAGTTTTTGTTTTATGTCGTGATGTAAAAAAACCTTTCGATTTTGCAAATAGGATATTTTCTCTTACCTTTGCACCGTTGAATTGAGACTTGGTTGTTAATGTACTGTTGACCACGGGTTCAATTCGTTGGCTTTCGTAGGGGCGGACCGCTCGTCCCATTCTCGTTGATTCTCCCATCAAAAATAATAGTCTATGCATTTTTTGAAGTTGCTTGCTTTGTCGAGCTTGTGTTTACTCGGAGTCGTGTCCTGCGACGATATGAGTGACGAGCCTCAGGCTTATCCTGAGCAGTTGTATTTTTCTAAGGAAGGCGGTGAGGCCGTTGTGACGGTGCGCAGCATAAGTGGAAATCAAAAACACTTTCCGTGGTACCCCGAAGGAACGAGTCTGAATGATCCTCGGGTGGATTGTCGTGGTAGTGTGACAGACACGACGATGCGAAAGGAGAAATTGGTCGATGGTGGTCAACGCTTGTACAACGACTGGTATTCGTTCACGATATCGAAAGATCAAAACACCATTCGCGTCAAGGTGAACGCTAACCACACCGGAAAAACCCGCAATGTGGAGTTGAATGGTGGGGGATCTAGGCTCTCTTTCAGTCTCTATGTTGTTCAATCTCCTTTCAATTCGAAATGATGAAGTCTGTTTCCACGATTGTTGCGACGCACATTATTATTGTTGCGTGGCTGATTGTTATCGCGTAGTGTATCGTTGTCATTGGTCTGACGAGGTCGACGCTCGTTCTCTGCCCCAGGAGTAGCATTGTTTGGAGTGTCTGTTTCTTTGTTATTACGTCCTGTAGTGCGTTTTTTCTTCTTATGTTTAGCCTTGTCAAAGCGGTTAATATCATCCTCAAGGAGGTCTTTTGGCTTGTTAGGCGTCTTGCTTTTATTATCTTCAAGCAGTGAAAGGGGCTTTTCTCCACGTCGGTTCATCGCAATGATTTGCTGTGCGCGTTGTGCCGAAATAGTCTCTAAATTTGCGGCAAGATGCTTGTCCGTTGAATAGGTAATGAGACCTGCAAGGATATCAGTTTTGAACTGATAATAGTCACTATCCTGTGTCTGTAGAACGATATCACGAGGCGGAATGCGTTTCCCTGCTTCAACATAATCATCTACTTCATAGTTTAAACAGCATTTAAGTTTGGCGCACATGCCTGCAAGTTTCTGAGGGTTTAGCGATATATCTTGGAATCGAGCGGCATTCGTGCTGACACTAACAAAGTTCTTCATCCATGTGGCACAACAGAGTTCACGTCCACACGGGCCTGTACCGCCAATGCGTCCAGCCTCTTGTCGTGCGCCGATTTGTTTCATTTCAATGCGCACATGGAAAGCACATGCGAGATCTTTAATGAGTTGTCGGAAGTCAACGCGCTCGTCGGCAATATAGTAAAAGATGGCTTTATTGCCGTCACCTTGATACTCTACATCTCCAATTTTCATTTGAAGGCCGAGACGCTTTGCTATCTGTCGGCTCTCAATCATCGTGCTATGTTCACGTGCTTTTGCCTCATTATATTTGTCAATATCTACGGGTTTAGCGATCCGATAGATGCGTTTGATGTCATCAGGTGACTTGATATTGGCTTTCTTTATCTGTAATTTTACAAGCCGACCCGTTAGGGTTACCACGCCAATATCATGGCCGGGATTAGCTTCAACGGCTACAATGTCGCCCTTCTTCAAGTCAAGGTTGTTCACGTTATGATAGTAATCCTTGCGTGTATTCTTGAATTGTACCTCTACAAGATCCGTTGTTTCATTGTTCCCCGGCACGTCCGCTAACCAGTCATACGTGTTTAGTTGTCGGTCCTGTCGACTGCAACCTTTGTGACAAAGGCCTCGATCGCAGCCGTTTGCCAATTTGAATTTCATATTTTTGAAGTCCATTTCACTCTTTACTTTCTGATTAATAATACAATCATTTGCAGCGCCAAATCGAAGAAAACGATTCTTGCGTTGGCGTTCTGCCCTATATCTCGTCTTGCCTTTTGCAACAGATCATTGATATCTATCACGTTAGCTTCGTTGATAAATCGTGCGAATTTGCGAGAGAAAGTCTCTTCTTCCAGCGTCATAAAGCATAGTTCTGGCACCTGAAAGTTATACATAAAGTTCTCTCTTATCAAACTCATTGTGTAACTGATAAAGCGTCTTTGCTTCTCACGTCCATATGAAGCAATGACCTCACTCCACTTCTTTAGTTCCCTAATGTCACGCTGATAGGCTAATCGCATGAGCATAATGAACATGTCAAGAAAGGCTCTATTCTCATTGCCTGCATCGAGATTCTCTAATGCGCGAAGCCAGTTTCCGCTGGCAATACGGGCAATTCGGTGTGCATGTTCAGCGTCAATGGCGCGTCGTTCGATAAGCGCTTGCTCTATGTCTGCATCATCTATGCGTTTGATGTCAATGCGTTGGGTACGACTTTTGATAGTGTCGAGCAGCAGTTCTGGCTCTTCACACACCATGATAAAAACTGTTTGGTGGGGTGGTTCCTCAAGAAGTTTCAGGAGTTTATTGGCACATTCCACATTCATTCGCTCTGGAAGCCAAATAATACTCACTTTATATCCACCCTGACTTGACTTTAGTGACAACTTCTTTATTAGCTCATCACTTTCTCCTGCGCCTATAATTGCCTGTTGATTTGCCGCTTCCATAGCCGATAACCAGCTATCCATG
>ERZ772779.992-NODE-992-length-12176-cov-39.891016_pt1 | contig 12176 bp, 8 predicted proteins | sample MGYA00511360_ERZ772779 | MGnify/ENA primary metagenome ERZ772779 (study PRJEB29015, sample SAMEA2738112) | human oral metagenome | biome: human oral; feature: human-associated habitat; material: saliva | place: China | collected 2231 ...
GGCGTTATATATGCCCCCTATTGGTTTCAACACACAGCCGCCCGAAGGCGGCTGGCCCTAGAAATTATCAATCGGGAACAAGCGTAAACGGTTTCAACACACAGCCGCCCGAAGGCGGCTGGAAAGCCCGAATTAATAAGGTTAAACCATGTACTTAGGTTTCAACACACAGCCGCCCGAAGGCGGCTGGGCGTTTCAAGTTCAGCAACAAAATCAGGAACTTTTGTTTCAACACACAGCCGCCCGAAGGCGGCTGGAACGGCTTTAAAAATAAAACGGCGCAAACAAAGGTTTCAACACACAGCCGCCCGAAGGCGGCTGGGGGTGTCGCCATGCCTGGCTGCGGCTGTATTGGTTGTTTCAACACACAGCCGCCCGAAGGCGGCTGGGACAACGCGCGTGCCGGTGCTGAAAAGCCACTTTTGTTTCAACACACAGCCGCCCGAAGGCGGCTGGAATTATATAAAAATAGGGATAAAAAAGTTTCCTAGTTTCAACACACAGCCGCCCGAAGGCGGCTGGCGTATAAAGACGGCGTTATATATGCCCCCTATTGGTTTCAACACACAGCCGCCCGAAGGCGGCTGGGCGTCCCAATCACGCTCAAGGTCGATACAGTCAGGTTTCAACACACAGCCGCCCGAAGGCGGCTGGAACGAGTTTGCCGCTAAGGTGGCAGACCACATCGAGTTTCAACACACAGCCGCCCGAAGGCGGCTGGTAAGACGGTGGATATAACAATAAAATCACAAAATAAGTTTCAACACACAGCCGCCCGAAGGCGGCTGGAATCGGCGGTCAAAAAATCCGGAGAAAAAAAAATAGTTTCAACACACAGCCGCCCGAAGGCGGCTGGACTAATATTATAACCGCTTTATTTTAGCTTGTCAAGTTTCAACACACAGCCGCCCGAAGGCGGCTGGCATTATAGATGTTAATGAATTTTGATATAAGAGGGTTTCAACACACAGCCGCCCGAAGGCGGCTGGCTTGTACGGGCGACAGATAAAGGAAAGCCCCACGCGGTTTCAACACACAGCCGCCCGAAGGCGGCTGGTCCACTTGGAAATCTTGGCCGTTCTTCAAAAGTGTGTTTCAACACACAGCCGCCCGAAGGCGGCTGGCCGTTTTATTTTTCGGCGTGCGGTGTGGACGGCGGTTTCAACACACAGCCGCCCGAAGGCGGCTGGACGGCTTTAAAAATAAAACGGCGGAGTCGAATAGTTTCAACACACAGCCGCCCGAAGGCGGCTGGGTATCAGCATGGAAGCAACCGGCATTTATTACGAAGTTTCAACACACAGCCGCCCGAAGGCGGCTGGCGTTTGAAGTATTGAGAACAAAAGCCTCAATCAATGTTTCAACACACAGCCGCCCGAAGGCGGCTGGAAAATGGATACGAAATACACAGATGCCATCACGCCGTTTCAACACACAGCCGCCCGAAGGCGGCTGGCTTTTTCACTGCTTCAATGCGTTTGGCTTTCTCTTGGTTTCAACACACAGCCGCCCGAAGGCGGCTGGATCAACCCTTCCATTCAACAGCGGTTGTTACGCAGTTTCAACACACAGCCGCCCGAAGGCGGCTGGGAAGACGGCGTGGTTGTATTCGGCGAAGACTACAAGTTTCAACACACAGCCGCCCGAAGGCGGCTGGCGAGCCTCCTAAGCCGACGCATTTCACCAATTACGGTTTCAACACACAGCCGCCCGAAGGCGGCTGGCCAATTATTTACATCAGCATTACACTGTTACGGTCGAGTTTCAACACACAGCCGCCCGAAGGCGGCTGGTCGGGGCTAAATGTTGTTTCGTTATTTGTATGAGGTTTCAACACACAGCCGCCCGAAGGCGGCTGGCTGAGATTCAACTGGAATACTACGCCATGTCCGAAGTTTCAACACACAGCCGCCCGAAGGCGGCTGGAACCTCTCCCAGCAGTCAGCCCATCAATTACAGGTTTCAACACACAGCCGCCCGAAGGCGGCTGGGGCGCTGAAGCTGATTTGTTTGCCTTGACACTGGTTTCAACACACAGCCGCCCGAAGGCGGCTGGGATAGCCAATCAAGCCAGTAGTAGGCTTAATTACCGGTTTCAACACACAGCCGCCCGAAGGCGGCTGGCGGCGTTTACAAATAAGACGGCGGATATAAAGAGTTTCAACACACAGCCGCCCGAAGGCGGCTGGGTTACGGAATCCACGCGCTTCCAAACGCTTTCGTCGTTTCAACACACAGCCGCCCGAAGGCGGCTGGACGAAGGCTACGTTCTCATCGGTACATCATCGCAGAGTTTCAACACACAGCCGCCCGAAGGCGGCTGGACCCGAAAGAAGCGAATCGTCATTCACGAAGCTCCCGTTTCAACACACAGCCGCCCGAAGGCGGCTGGAAACGGTTTCGTCCAAACCAATATCAGAAAAACGGTTTCAACACACAGCCGCCCGAAGGCGGCTGGGACAGCGGCGGCTATACCGCAAGCATACAATTTGTTTCAACACACAGCCGCCCGAAGGCGGCTGGTGCCGCCTCCGCCTGCAAATACGCCAAATAGGCTGTTTCAACACACAGCCGCCCGAAGGCGGCTGGGAGCCATTCCCATGCGGAGGCGGCAGCGGAGCGCAGTTTCAACACACAGCCGCCCGAAGGCGGCTGGAAAAACAAACAAGGCGAAGTTTGCGTTTAGAGACTGGTTTCAACACACAGCCGCCCGAAGGCGGCTGGAACCGCCAAATGGCGCTTTTTGATTATCCGAAAACGTTTCAACACACAGCCGCCCGAAGGCGGCTGGCTCTTTTGTGCCGTTGCCGTCGAAATCGCCCCACGGTTTCAACACACAGCCGCCCGAAGGCGGCTGGCTTGCGGTATAGCCGCCGCTGTCGATTTTATGCGTTTCAACACACAGCCGCCCGAAGGCGGCTGGCTCGGCGGCTTGGATGACCCATGTCTGCACCTCGTTTCAACACACAGCCGCCCGAAGGCGGCTGGAGGCTGATGTCGCAAAAATCGGGGTATTGAGCGGTTTCAACACACAGCCGCCCGAAGGCGGCTGGTTGTTGTTGTCAAAGAGGCCGACTTCGCGGATTGTGTTTCAACACACAGCCGCCCGAAGGCGGCTGGGTTATTTAATAGAAAATATATTATATTAATCAATAGTTTCAACACACAGCCGCCCGAAGGCGGCTGGAAATGGCCGCGCCGATACCTGTGACGACGGTCAGGTTTCAACACACAGCCGCCCGAAGGCGGCTGGGTTAAGAACATTTCAGGTGAGTGTTTTCTGTAATGTTTCAACACACAGCCGCCCGAAGGCGGCTGGGGCCGTCCGATTCCCGATTGCTGTTGCTGCAAGTTTCAACACACAGCCGCCCGAAGGCGGCTGGAATTTGAGGCTCCTGAAATTTCAGCTTTGAGAAAAGTTTCAACACACAGCCGCCCGAAGGCGGCTGGATTTTGAGGGAAATAAATATACTGGCAAAGGGAATGTTTCAACACACAGCCGCCCGAAGGCGGCTGGAATTCAATGCTCAGTACAGTTCTTGCATTAAAAGTTTCAACACACAGCCGCCCGAAGGCGGCTGGTTCGTTGCCGGACTATAAAATAAATTTTGATGCTGTTTCAACACACAGCCGCCCGAAGGCGGCTGGTGGGCGTCCGGGCGGATGATGCTTAATGCCCAGTTGTTTCAACACACAGCCGCCCGAAGGCGGCTGGAAATCCAAAGGCAACACCTTCCAAAATTTGCCGTGTTTCAACACACAGCCGCCCGAAGGCGGCTGGGCCTGTATAGCCGCCGACGGAAAAGCCGCGATTGGGTTTCAACACACAGCCGCCCGAAGGCGGCTGGCGGCTTTGCCGAAACCGTCCCAGCCATCTTGCTTGTTTCAACACACAGCCGCCCGAAGGCGGCTGGAGCCTCTCTCAAAAGCCTTGCTCCATCAGGTTTCGCAGCCCCGATTTCGCTAAGCTCCTAAGAAAAGCGCAAACGCGAGTATAACACAGCCTTTTCCGTTACACCCGCATTCGCAATATCCTGATTGTTAAAGAACAATCCCCATTCGCCAACCCTGCCGCATTTTCATGAGAACCGCAGGTTGGCGATTCACACAATCAATGTATCCTTGAACACATCCACCGCCGGTTTTGCGCCGTGGTGTTCCACTTTGCGCCGCCATTTGCTGCCCAGATGGTAAAAGCGCAGACTGTCGGTTTCCGGGTTGTAGGTTTTCAAGAGTTTGTTTTTTAAAACAACCCACTGATCGGGCGCAATGTCGCATTCGAACACCGAATACTGCACACGCACGCCGTAGTCCAAACACAATTTCGCCACGCGCCGCAGCCTTGCCTGCCCTTCCGCGTCTTCCAGCGAAATATCGTAAGTAATCAGCATCAGCATTTTGTATTCCCATGTGCAGGCTGCTTTAGAGGCCGTCTGAAAACATCCGGCCTGTTTTCAGGCAGCCTGCAAGCCTATCTCATCAAAAACGGCGGATATTCCGCCAAATCTCCGCGCAAGTGCCGTGCCAACAGCATGGCCTGAATATATGGCAGCAGCCCGATTTCCACTTCTTCACCCAAAAATGGATGCACGATTTTCTCCTGCTTTTTCGCCTGCAAGGCTTGAAACAACAGCTTACGCGCATCGGCTTTCAGGCTCACCGCGCCGCTTGCCTCGGTAACAAAATCCTGCGGTTTGATTTGCCCTCGGTTAATCAGCGACAACACCAGCCTATCTGCCCACCATGCGCGGAATTCTTCCAAAATATCCTGCGCCAAACTGTCGCGCCCCGGCCGGTCGGCGTGCAGAAAACCTACCTGCGGATCCAGCCCCACGCCTTGCAGCGCGCCGCTGATGTCCTTACCCAGAATGCTGTACACAAACGACAAGAGCGCGTTCACCCCGTCTCTGGGCGGACGGCGGTTACGCCCGTCAAAAGAAAAGCCACTTTTTTCACTCAAAAGCTGCCCGAACACGCCGAAATAACGCGCCGCCGCGTCGCCCTCAATGCCGCGCACTAAGTCCAGCTCCGCCGCGCCCTTCAACTGCCGCAGCGAAATATTCAAAGAATCGACCGCACTTTGAATCGCTGCATTCTCCCCGTAATTGCGAATCTGCCGCTGAAGCACCCGCTTACTCGCTTGAATCTTCGCCGCGATGATATTGCGCGCAATCGGCATGGGATTTTGCTCCGACACCCGATACTGCGCCCGACGCAACAGCACATTGCCGCTCTGCCGCCCCTGAAGCCGCCCCAAGAAACGCCCATTTTCGGTAAAAAACGCCAAATTTACATTATTTTCGCCGCAAAACCCCAGCAGAAACGGCGACACCAGCACATTCCCAAAGCAGAAAATATGCCCAATGGAATGCACCGGCAACTGCGCCACCTTCTTACGCTCCTGCTCCACCACCAGCGTCTCCCGCTCCTTATGCAGATAGCTGCCTTGGGTGGTGATGTAGAGCGTGTTTTGCAGTTTGCGCATGGGAGGCTCCTTGGGGTTTGATTCTGCTTTTGTTGGAGGATTAGCTGAAAATTAGGTATCTACATTTATTTACTAATAATCAAAAAGGTCAATTTCATTATTAGGAATAATACTATCTAATTTATCAAATTCAGCTTGCAAGAAAATAGATGTGTTCTTCAATATATTTAACATACTCGGGCTATTTACCCAGTCGTAATTCCACAAACTTATCTGACTATTCTTCAATTCACATATTTTTTCTGAAAATTTAAAATAACTTAAATTATCTTTCAACATCCTTTGCAGCCAAATTTGTGCAAATCCTGAGTTAGGCATTTTGCTTAATTTTTCATGAACTAATAAAGATATATGCTTGCTATCATCCAATTCTGAAAGTAATTTACTAATGATTGCGCAGCACACTGGTATTACCTTCGGATTATGGTATGCAATATCTGTTGCAATACTAATAAGCTGCTCTATATTACGCACTTTTCCTTTTTTATTTCTAATTCTCTCTATCTGTTTATCGAATTTATTCAAGGCGGTATTTAAACTACCAGAATTAGCATGATTAATACTATGTTGTCTAATAAGCAAAAGTTGCTTTTGTAAACTGATTCGATTATTTTGCGGAATAGCTAACCAAGCTAGTTTGTCCTTTTTTATCGATTGAGTAATAACATCTTGGCTTCCTTTTGTTTTACTTGCATTTAACTTAAATCCAAACGGCATCATAATACCAGACAGTATTTTTAGAATTCTTTCACCATCATTATGATTACAAACAAAAATTCGATAATCATCACGATAACGTAAGATTTGATAATTCGTTATTTTTTGCTTCTTTAAGAAAGCGCCCAGAATCCTGTCAATGTAACCCAATATGATTTCAGCTATAAAATCCATTAAAACAGAACCTTGTGGAATGCCATTTGTTTGCTGGTTTTGTGCATTTTGAATGCTTTTATCAATAAAATTACCTAACAAATCATTTTTTCTATTTTCTTTAGCGATTTTCTTGCCTTCTACCGACCATGCGATCGAATGCGTATATATTGAACCATAACAGTCTGCCACATCTGTATCAAAAACGTAGTCATATTCCAATGAGAGCAAAATAGACTGCTGTTCTACTTGTTCCCACCAATTTGAAATTTGCTGAGCTTTATCAGATTGTTTACTTTCTGATTGAACGGGTATGCTCAAGCATTTTATTTTTTCATTTTTACTAAATTTCTTAAATCTTGCTTGTAGCTTTTCCCAATTTTCCTGTTCGGTAATTTTATGTACCAATGCCACATATACTAAAGGATTTATAATCTGAAATGGTCTCCATGATAATTTACCATCTTTGTTGGCATATAAAAGATAATTCACATCATCTAAATTAGTCATTGCCTTTATATTCGCCAAACTTCCTAACTCTTTTCCTAAATATTTATTAGATATTCTTTCTAATAATTCAGAGAATGAAAAATATTTTGGCAAATCAATGTTGCAATAGCTTTCATGTTTTAAAAAGAATTTCCTTGCTTCATTAGCGCTCAATTCTAAAATGTTTTTTCTACTCATTTTTTTGTTTATTCCATCATCAAAATACTTAAACTACACAATTGTTTACTTTTTAATTTTCTCTAAACAACCCCGCCACATACCCCACACTTCTATCCCGTTTTCCCAACAACTCCGGCTGGCAAATCTCCACCAGCGAACAGGCTTTGCAGCGTTTGCCGTAGTCGGGCAGCGGGGTTTGGCCACTGTTTAGGAGTTCGCGCACGGCGGCGATGGTGGCAAGTGTTTTGGCGCGCAGGTCGTCTGAAAACACGATGGGAACGCGGTGGCGGGTTTGCATATACCACAGCGCACCTTCGCTGACGGTTTGCCCCGTCATTTCTTCCAAGCACAAGCCTTGGGCGCAAAGCTGGATTTCATCCATCGGGTCGGGTTTGGGCTTGCCGCGTTTGTATTCCACGGGTTTCAGACGACCTGTTTTTGTTTCCACTTCCACCAAATCCAACACGCCGCTGATGCCCAGCTTCTCCGCCGATACATGCACCGACCGCTCAAAGCGCATGCCCTTGCGCGTTTCCGGTTCGCCCGAATCCACCCGCTCATGCAACGCCTTTCCCTGCGCGGTCAAATAGTTCTCCGTCCACGCCTGCTCGTTATGAATCAACGCGCATTGGCGCGGGCAGAAAGCGTAGTGTTGCAGGGCGGAAAGGGGAATCGGGCGCGTGTCCTGATTTTCCCCTTGGGTTTTGGTTAAAAGTGCGGTCATTTTTAGCCTAATTTACGCAACAGCTTGGTTTCGCCAAGATTTTGATCGTCCACGCTGACAAGGTAGTCGTCAAAATTCCTTGCCACTTCCACTCCATCTTTTTTACCAACCTGAATGCGTTTGAAGAGGCTATCAGCAGGTGCGTCACCCAGATTATTGCTGTGTTCAAACACATAAAGCCCGCGTGCATTCATTTGTCCGCGTGCGGCGGAATGGTCGTGGTCGAACATATTGACAAGCGCTTGCCAAAACAGTTCCAAATCGTTTTCGGAAAAGCCGGTTTGTTTGGCAAAGTGGGCAGAAATAAAGCCATGACAACGGTATAGGCCGTAGGGAACAGTGAATTTGCGCCCCATGGTGCGGTTGTCGCCGGTTTCGCTGGCATCTTTTTCGTTGGTAACCGCCATGCGAGTAATGCTGTGTTCCAAGGTCATGATAGGGTCTATGGAACGAGAGAAGGTCAGCTGCACGGGACCGCGCACTTGTCCTGCATTTTTGCCGGTAGTCATCACTGCGCCGAATGTGCGGATGTCGTAATAACGGCTGCACATGTATTGGCGGGCGGCTTCTGTTTTCTCGCCTTTTTCTTTGCCTTTTACGTTTTCCTGCTCGTGGGCTTCGTCAATCAGGTTGTTCAAAATGCCTTTTTCGCGGATAAAGATGTCGTGATGTTCGCCATTTTGGGTCATTTGGATAAAGTTGCGGACTTTGCGTTTCAAGCAAACATCGGTTACCAAACCTTCGCCGGTTTGCGGGTCAATACGTGGCAGGTTGCCTGCATCGGGATCACCGTTGGGATTGCCGTCTTGCACGTCAAATAAAAAGACAAAGTCGTAGCGTTTTTCAATAGTCATAGCGTTTGCTCCTTATGCAGTTTTCGCTTCGTTAAACAGGTTTTTCAATGCGTCTTTGGTAAACAGGAATTGGGTTTCGTGGTAGTAACCGATGGCGAATAGGCCTTGCTGTTCCAAATTCAAATGGTTGGGAAATCTCTGACAATGTTCCAAAATCTGGCGGATTTCCCATTGCAGTTGTACGGCACGTCCTTCAAATTCCAGCTTGTTCAAATGGTGCGGCAGCAGGCGCATCAATGTGCCGAATACGGCAATGGGCGTGCTGCTTGCCGAACCGAAATAGCGGTCGGCAATGGTGGCGTTCAAGCCGGGATTGGCTTCGGCCTGTGTTTTTTCCAGTACGGCAAACAGCCGCCCCAGCACATAGCCGATGTCTTGACGGTTTCTATCTAAGCTCATAGTTAGCTCCTTCATGTTTTTCAGACGACCCGCGCGGATTGCGCGATTGATATAGGCTTTAAGCAGACTTGCTCTGCCATAGGTAATTTTCTGTTCCGCCTTGTTGCGCCGCAAAGCAGCCTGCAACAGGCTGACGGGTAAAACGCGGTTGTTGAGTGCGGCATCTGTTACTTGGGCAATCAGGTCAGATGGCAGGTTTTCCATTTTGCCGTCCAACACCAAATTACCCAGCAGGCGCGGTAACGGCATATATTCAGGGTATGGTGAGTTTTCGCCACGCACCATCTGCAAATCGTCATACCACGCTGCAATACTTTCGGATAAGGCGGCAACAGTGGTTTCATACCAAAAGCGGACGACAATGCGCGCGGAATTGGGTGATAAACCTAAAAGGTAGAATTTTTCTTTGCCGTCGGGTTCTGTGTATTTCCCGTTGTACAAGCTTTTATAAAGTGATTTGACCGCATCAATATAGGCATCGGGATTGTCTTTACCGCCGCCGTTAATCAGCGAAGCAAGATGCTCTTCCAACGGGGTTGGTTTCGCACTCCAACAGATGGCTGTTACATCGCCGATACGGAAGCGATTTTCACCGGCAAGCAGAGTGTTTAAGGCGGTGGTGTATTCGAACATGGCTTGTTCGCCCACAGGAAAGATAAAGCCCTGCTCTTTGCCGTATGATTCAAAAGCCGACAGATTTACCGATGTAAACGGGGCAGGTTTGGCGTTCACGCCCTTGATAGCGTTATGCAGCCGAGCAATCGGCGCAGGTTTGCCCGTTACTAAGCAAATACCCTTTTGGACGTTGTCCGACTTCACCTGATTAGCTTGACTTACATATTCCTGCACAGCCTTTGACTGACAAACCAAATCTACCGCCTCGTCCACTAAGCGGAAGCTGAGATTACAGCCTTTAACTTTGGCACATTCCGCCCAATTTGCGGCCTGCATGACTTTGCTTTTTTCTTCCGCAGAAGCCAGAAAGGCGGCAACGGCGGCAACACCTGCATCATCTGGCAATGCCTGTTTCAATTCGTTTACATTGGCAGTAAAGCTGACATGCTGTTTATCCGCCTGCTCTTGCCCTTTTTCTCCAGCATAGGCAAGCACATAACCGTAGTGATCCCACAATAAATTACTTACCTCGTAGGATTTTGAACCGCTCCTGCCCAAACCTTTCGGCACCAAAAAAGTGCGGCCAACTTTTTTCTTGCCTTTCAGCTCGCGGGTATCTTCTAGCTGAATAAAATTACCCTGTTTGTCTATCACGATAATGAACGGGATTTCTTTGTTTTCAAACCCTTCCTGGGCAGTACCGCCATCGCTTTCGGCTTTGCGTTGGTAGTATTGGGTGAGTGCGTGCAGAATCATCGTTTCACCTCCTCGCTGTTGGCTGGGGGTACAGTAATTACGCCGTTTATCGCTTTGCATTGGTAAAACATGGGTTCGGCGTTATTGGAATCGCGCGGGTCGGATTTGCTGAAATCCATGTCGTACAACATAAAACCGAAATCTTGGGTAATATCTTCGCGTGGCAATCCATCTTTGGCTTTTTCCAGCAACCTGAAATCACAAGGAAACTCACGACAGCCTAAATAAGGTTGGTGGAAATATTGTCCTTTCTTGGCCCGCCGCTTGAACATTTCGGCAAATTTGACGTAGTTGTCGCCCTCGCCCGCTTCGCTGGTCATGTCAAAATCAGCGTGGATGCGGTAGGCAACGTCTTTCAGCAGCATGGATGCGCGCTGCTGGCGGTTGTCTTCAATATAGAGCGAGCCGCTACGCTCACTCATCTTAGTTCCCACTTCGTTGCGGCGGATATTCGTCCACTGGATCGGTTTTAGAATTTCTATCTTCAAGACTCGCCAGCGGATTGCCGGCTTCCACAATATCGCCATTAGGATGTTTCTGGCGGCAGACGGCGTGATAACAGGGTAGCTTACCCTCTCCACCTTAAGTTCGGGCCTGGTGAAACATGCCAAATCGCCGCTGATTTCTAGGATAAAACTCATATCATCTCCTTATTGCTTTCATTTCATAAAACCGAATTTTCAGGTAGCCAAGCCACATCGTCAAAATCTGCACCAAGCACGGCTTTGTAATAGCCCTTATCTAACACCAGCAATCCCGCTCTGGAGAAAACGGCATGTTCAGGCAACTTTTTCAGTTCGTGTTCGTACACGGTTATCGTGTAGCGTTGCAGCTTGCGGTAAACCCATTTGTGTTTGAGAGGATCGCTTTCTAAAAATTTGAACCAACTTTCAAACGGCTCAGGCAGCGGTGGGCTGTCAGTTTGCCCGAAGGAATTGTCGACCGGCTGAGGAAAGCGTTGTTTGTCCAAAACATCCTGCCATTCTGAAACTCCCACATCGTCCAGTTGTTGTCTGAAAAAATCATCCAGCTCGTTTGCTTTGACGATTTGCGGACTACCGTCTTTTTCCCAATGAGCCAACGGGATAAACGGCACAACGATTGCTACACCTTGGTTATCAATCAGGCGGAAGCGTTCGGCAGCGGTGCGGAATTTAATTGCCAGCGGATTTTCATTGGATGATTCTGCCGTCAAGAGTCTTGTAATGTCGTGTTTATCCACATTGCCTTTACCGTTGAACCGGCGGAAATATTCGGCAAATGCCAACGGGGAAAGCGGGTCGTCGAACAGTCCAGCTTTCAACATCTCTTCGGTAATATCCTGCCCCTGTTTCAGGCTGCCGTTAGGCGCACCTTCTTCGGCACGAAACACGACCACTTCCCCCAACTGCGGCAGTTTGCCTTCACGGTTACACCGCCCGGCCGCTTGGGCAATGCTGTCCAGCCCTGCCATCGCTCGATAAACACAAGGAAAATCCAAATCCACACCTGCTTCAATCAACTGCGTACTAACCAGCCATAAAGGCTTGTGCAGGCTGCCTGCTCGATACAGTGCCAAATATCGGCGAACCAGCGCAATCACTTCGCTTCGGTGCGTGGCGCACATATTGGCAGATAAATGCAGTTTGATACCATCAGAAGGCAGGACAGCAAAGAGTTTGCGGGCGTGCTTTCTCGTATTGACTACCGCCAAAACACACGGACGCACAGCAATTTCATCGGCAATTTCCTGCCAGCTTTGCATTTCGCCGTTTGGCAGCGGCATTTTGATGCGGACACGGCGCAGTTTTTCCGATAAGGCAAT
>ERZ772779.997-NODE-997-length-12128-cov-9.869792_pt1 | contig 12128 bp, 6 predicted proteins | sample MGYA00511360_ERZ772779 | MGnify/ENA primary metagenome ERZ772779 (study PRJEB29015, sample SAMEA2738112) | human oral metagenome | biome: human oral; feature: human-associated habitat; material: saliva | place: China | collected 2231 ...
TTTTATGTAATCAATCAGTTCGGCAAAGAGTTGGTTCTGTCTTAATGTAGACTCATTGCCTGTTAAGATGAGTTGTTTGCGTGCCCTTGTGATAGCAACATTCAACTTTCTGTCTATTGGTTGCCCTTCTTCATAGAACGTGTTAGCCGTTAGGAAATCGAGTTGATAACGACTCTGAATCGTGAATGAATAGAGAATTACATCACGCTGACTACCTTGATAGCGTTCCACTGTGTCTATGCTAATACCCTCCAGAGCAGGAATCTCCAGCCGCTCTATCTCTTTTCGAATCATAGCAATCTGATTCCTGTATGGAACGATGACTCCCACCGACTTCTGTGGATCGAAGTCCTTGCTCATTTGTCGGTACAATCTGCGCAATAGGTCGGCGATGATTCGTGCCTCGTCAGTGTTTACCTTTTCTGAAATGTTCAGTTGCTTGCACGGCATAGAAGGAATGAAAATCATGCGATGTGCCTTTAGCGCATTGTCTAAAGCATCTTCGCTCTCCTCGTTATAAGCTAGCTTTGTTTCCAACTGATGGGCTAACGGCACACATTCCAGCTGTTCCTTTGCATAGAACTTACGATTAGCAAAGTCGGCAATATCGGGGTGCATACGTCCTTGCTTGTGTAGTGTCCCTATGAAATCGGTTCTTCCAGCTGCCCTTTCGGTGAGAATGAGGCGTTCAAATAAGGAGTTGGCACACGATGAAAGATGGATGTTCTCAAGTACAGACGATGTATTCTCCACATCAGTCTCCCCCTGCTGTTGCACCACCGCAGGCAGTTGTTTATGGTCGCCTACTAATATAAACCGATCTATCGCACGCCCCTCCTCCTGTCGGGCAGTCAGTATTCCCACGATATTTGGCTCTAGTATTTGGCTCGCTTCATCAATGATGACGAGCTCAAAGTGCTTGATGTTAAAGAGTGCCGAACGACTATTCATCGTCGAGGTAGTGGCAACGATGATTTGCGCCTCAGCTAGGGTGGACTTAATACTTTTGAGGGTTGTATTCTCATCAAGCACCTCTTGCAAGAGATGGTCACTATACTTCGGATCGCAACTGTACTCGTTACCAATGCGGATGTAATCTAGTTCGTGCTCAGAAAGCATATTGCATATCTCGTCAACAGCACGATTCGTGTAAGCAAGGAGGAGGATAGAACTTTGCCCATTGACCTTTGGGCTTTGATCATTGGGATTGGTGCTTTGACCTTTGGGCTTTTCAGCCAGTTGGTCACGCACAAGATATTGCAGAGCCTGCGATGTCTTACCTGTTCCAGGAGGACCAATCAAGAGGAAGTAGTCCTGTGCCTGCTTTGCTTTCAAGATGATATCATCGTAATCGGGGTGGTAACTACGCGACAAAACAAGGGATTTGTCAGCACGTGGCGCACGCTGTCCAAGGAGTAACTGTCGCCGTTCCACATCAGAGGTGATGAAGGTATAGAGGCTACGAATAGCCGATGTGCCCCCAATATCGCTCCCTGCATGCTCTAAGGCAAAGCACTCCCCAGCTATAAGATTCGGGTTCTGTTGCCCGTCGTTGAGGTGCACTACGATAGACGAAGTATGTATCTCTTGTAAAGAGCCTTTGAAGAGAATGCTCTTACGCACGTCTGGTTCCTCATTCTTCTTATACGCATAGAGATAAACCATGTCCCCCCTGCGGAAGTTCGGGAGGAAGTCTATGCCCTGTTGCGGTACGTTGAGCGTAATAGTATCATATCCGTTGAACGAGCTACTACAGCTCTTATCCGTTATCGTAAGTCCCGTGTAGATATTTCCCGTATCCTTCTTCTCCGCCAGAGGCATATTCCAAAGGTCGGCATTACTATTCCCCACACCCTCTTGTGCGCCCACCTTCGATACCAGTTGCTCCTTAATAACGAAAGTCATCATACGTGTGAAGTAAGCACGCTCCAATTCGCTTAGCTGATGAAGGGGTGCGAGCACCTCCGTAAGTTGTGGTAAGAGGTATCGTTGATAGAACGCATCATTCTGCTTCTCAACATTCAGCACCTGCGGAGTCAGTAGTGGCAATAAACGATGAAAGCCATTCTCCGCCATCCAATACTCCGTTGCCACGGCTTGATTACGGAACTTTATCGCCTCACGAATGAGCTTTTGTAGCGGTTCAACCTCAAGTAGTCCGTTCGGGAGAGGGTATTTCGAATACATCAATTCTATGTGTGCATCCTTTGGATTCAGCTGGAAGTTGTATTGCAATATACCATAGTAAAGCAAGAGTTGCACGTAATGCTTCTCCACATGGAGCGAGCCATGCGGGTTCTTATACTGCCTTTCAATAAAGATATTCTTACCAGATTTCTGCTCAACTAACAGCCTTAAGTCGGTTGTCATGAGGTCTATTCGTCCCTGCAAACCTAATCGTTCGCACACGAAAGACGGCTCCAAGATGGCTTTCTCACGCTCGAACGACTGGAATAACTCGTTGACTATCTCCTGAATATTCGCTACCTGTTGTTCAGCGGCTCGCTTAAACTCCACTGCATTGAAGTCGGGACAGGTGGCAAAGTCCAACGCCTTCTCTCGAAAGTTTGAACGGAAGGTGTCCTTGATGGTATAATCTGTGGGATGATTGATGATATCGTCGAGTGCAGAACCCGCAAAGTTACCCAGTACGATATGCTTGTTATTAGGTCGCTCGCCCATCCGCTTTACCGTAAAGAGCAGTGGGTGGTGCCCATAACTCTCAAAGCAATTAGCGATGGAGGATATGTCTACGAGATAATCAGGCTCTACGACTATCAGACGTGGAACCACCTTCTTGCGTGTGACAGTGCAATCAAGTAAGTTGAGTTGCATTCCCTCACGCAGAAGAGAGCGCAGATAACTAAAGTCCACATACTCGGCTGTATTCATATAGTCCACCGTCAATAACTCCTCACTGCTGTCTTGATTGATTACGGCAACCTGTATCGTCTGCTCATCCCATGCCCTAACAATGCAACGGATGTATCGGTAGTTCGCAATCTGTATGTTCTCCGTGATACGTCCGTGCGTTGGCAGCTTGCCCACAAGCGTATCGGGGATGGCTTCCTGGAATACGGCAGAGACGAAGAGGGCGAGTGCTCGACAATCATAAGCGATGTCGTCGGGCAGAATAGGTGCTGCGGAATTGCTGTGCCGACGCATTTTGTGAATTGCCACAACGTCCTTCGGCGCAATGTGATGCAGTCTGCAAAGAGCTTCCACCTGCGATGAGAGGTTTCCAAAACCATGTTTCGTCTCTTTCAATCCCTCGTAACACGCTATGACAAGCGTCTCATGCATAATGCGTGCTTGGGCTTCTGACGGAGCCGTGAGAATATCAGCAATACGTGTGAAGAGTTCGTGTGCCATCGTTGATAAGCCTTTCTTGTTTCTCTGATTGTTGTTGTTGATGATGTTGCGGAATATGGTTTGCCCTTTTCCACAATACCTTTCGAATTGTTTTGCAATACGTCTTGCGTTCGTTTACCTATGGTTGTGCATTGAAAAAGCACGCCTTCTATATTGTTTTCACCATGGTGGTGATTAATTATCACCATGGTGACGATAATTTTTCACCATGGTGAAACTTATTCGTCACCATGGTGAAGATATCGTAAGGCACGTTAGAAATGAATTGCGAGCGTATTGGTAACATATTGCAATCCTATTGGTAAATACGACAAAGCCTATTGGTAACACATTGCGAGCCTATAGGCTATATTGTTTAATCATTGTCCGCCCAATCGTTCAAAGTAAGTGATAACGTCTTCCCACGTCTTAAATTCGTCACTACCAAAGCGGAGTGCCGTACCGAGGAAGTCGTCATGGGCAGTGCTACTAATAAGGTAATCGCCGTATAGGAGCTGCGGTTGGTTGGTGAAAATAGCGTGATTCCATGCCGGCGCACTGAAGGTTTCCTCTATCCAAGCCTGTTGTTCGCTGATAGCAGAGGGCTGATTGGTGGGCGCAGGACAAACGAAATAGACGTTGTAATTGTCGAGTAATAGTTCATAAGCCTTGTGTAAGCTCGACTTCGGTTTGCCGTATGCGTCCGCAAGCGTATCCTTGTCGATGAGAACCGTGCGCCGTTCGCGCCCCTCCTGTCGGTCGTCAATCCATCGGATAACAGGCATGAGATAATGGAAGATAGCCTTCTCAATGAGCCGATGTTCGCCGTGGAAGTGGATAGCCTGTGGGTAATGCTGGCTGAAGAGATCGAATGTGTGTACGATAGGGTCAGCGTCGCCGAATAGTCCGAAGACACGTTCTTGCTCCTTGGCGTCAACCTGCTTGAAGCAATTCTCCGTCATATCCTTGTACTCCTTGACGAGAGCTTTGGTCACGATGACCTCTTGTATGCCGTCTTGACGTACGTTCTGGAATACTTGCTTGCCCATCATATTGCTCTCGGTGATGGTTGCGCCCATCTGAAAAGCAGGGTTCACGCAAATGCGGTCGGTGCCATATAGCATCTCGGTGTACATTCCGCCCATGGAAGTACCTATGATTAAGTCGGGTTGCTCGGCGTCAACAAGATTCCTAAGGAGCGCCATTGCCTCTTCAGGATGTATGGGTAAGTCGGGGGCAATGACGGTTGCTTGGGGCATATAGTCCCTTAGTATTTGTGCTGTGTGTGTGGAACCGGCTGACATGAAGCCGTGTACATAGATGATTTTCTTCCCTACCATGAGGTCGGGGAAGGTCTTTTTATATTGATTTTCCATTGTTCTTTATTAGGGGTTAGGGGCGTGATTCTTAGGAGTGTCGTCCCTCTTTGCCTTGTGGAAAGGCGGGGGAGAGGGCTAAACGATGGGTAGACTGATACCATTTATCTTCTGGTAGATGTCTAAGGCATAGATGTCTGTCATGCCACTGATGTAGTCTAAGACTGCCATAATGCGTGTTTCAAGATCCGAGCTTTGGATGTCATACTGACTGGAGAAGCTCCGGATGAGTTGTTGACTGTGGAAGTGGTTAGGCTCCACAGCCGCTCCAATGAGTGCCTCCATCAGTGTTTCCATTATCTTATAGCCTGATAACTCTACGTCAAGGACGGTTTTACTGCGATAGATACGGTCTACTGACACCTGTGAGCAGTGCTTGTAAGCCTGTCGGGGAAGCTCTGATATGTGTTCGATGAGCGAGCCCTTGAAGGTGCCTGATAGTATCTCCGCCTCGTGTTCGACAAATGCTTTGACACATTCAGCCTCTAATAAACCAACAGCACGTGCTCGGAAGTAAACCACTTGCTCGTTCCTATCGGTCACACCTTCCTCCTTGATGTTCTTACGAATCGCCGCCCTCGTGGCTTCGTCGAAGAACCCTAATAGCAAGTCGGTGGTCTCCTCAAAGGATAGGAGCTTGAGTTTGTGTGAATCCTCGATGTCCATAATCTCGTAACAGATATCATCCGCAGCCTCCATGAGGTAGACTAATGGGTGGCGCACATACTTGATACCCTCTGCAGAACATTCCTTCTGTATGATACCGAGTTCCTCCGCTATCTTCTTGTAAGTGTCTTGTTCGGTTTGGAAGAAGCCGAACTTCCCATGTTTGCCTGCGTAAGACGAGCTGAAAGGATACTTCACAATACTTGCCAAGGTGGTGTATGTCATTACAAAGCCGCCCTCCCTTCGCCCGAGGAAACGATGCGTCAATAGGCGGAAAGCATTGGCATTACCCTCAAAGTGGGTGATGTCATTCCAGAAATGAGGGCTCACATACTCCTGCAACGCCTTGCCTTTGCCCTCAGTGAAGAACGACTGGATGGCTTTCTCACCACTATGTCCGAACGGCGGATTGCCCATGTCATGCGCATAACAAGCCGTCTGGACAATCGTTCCAATCTCTTCAAAGAGCGTACCACGCAACTCTGGATGTAGTTCCGTTAGTCTATGCGCCACGTCATCACCAAGTGATTTACCTAAGGAAGCCACCTCAAGCGAGTGAGTGAGACGATTGTGCACAAAGACACTACCTGGGAGTGGGAACACTTGGGTCTTGTTTTGCAGTCGACGGAAGGGTGCGGAGTAAATCAGGCGGTCGCTATCACGCTTAAATTCAGAGCGGTCGTCGTGCCTTAACGCATGTCTTCTTTCTTGTCCAAGACGCTTGTTGGAGATGAGTTGTAGCCAGTTCATGAGGCTTGCTTGTGGTTGGTTTGAAGCTAATGACATGTTCCTAAGGGTGTTGAATATTGAATGTTTGCAATAGAGCGATAGATGTTCTACAAGGCATCTATCCGCTTGTTATGCCCCGAAAAGGCATTCGCAAAAGTAATTAAAATTGGCTAAAAACCATCTTTTTACGTACTAAAAATGTATGAATGTGGCATTAATTGCTTAATTTTGTACCTTATTATATAGCGATGATAAAGATTAAAGTAATCAATAAAGGGCATCAGCAGCTCCCTGCTTATGCTACTTCTCAGAGCGCAGGGATGGATCTCCGTGCTAATATTGAAGCCCCAATAGTGTTGCACCCAATGGAGCGCAGGCTCTTTCCAACAGGCTTGCATATCGCTTTGCCAGTTGGTTATGAAGCGCAGGTACGCCCTCGCAGTGGTTTAGCCTTGAAGCATGGACTGACTGTTCTGAACTCTCCTGGTACCATAGATGCTGATTATCGTGGTGAGATAATGGTCTTGTTAGTGAACTTCTCAACTGAAGACTTCACCATTAACGATGGTGAGCGGATTGCCCAAATGGTAATTGCTCGTCACGAGCAGGGGGAGTTCGTGGAAGTGGAAGAGCTTGACGAGACAGAGAGAGGAGAAGGCGGCTATGGTCATACGGGGGTAAAGTAAGGTAAAAGAAAGGATAGATCTCATGTTTGATAACTTCAGATATATAACCACTAACATGCGTAATACACTTCTTGCATTGGCTTTGCTGGGTGCCTCGGTGGCTATACAAGCAGCAGAGAAGGATAGTCTTACCATTGCAGACTACTTCTATCTCGAAGGACTTCGACAGCAGGAAATGGGAAATCTAACGGCTGCTTACGATCTTCTTAGGCATGCACATGACTTGAATCCACGCTCGGCAGCGGTTTACTATCAGTTGGCTGGCTACTATGTCAATATGAAGAACGATGCTTTAGCACGTACTTACTTTGAGAAGGCAGCGTCACTGGATCTAGAGAATGCCACTTATCAAGAGAAGCTCGGACAGTTATATATCACGCAGAAAGACTATCCGAATGCCATAAAAGCATACGAGCTTTTGTATTCCTCCAATAAGACTCGCGTTGATGTCTTGCAACTTCTCCTTCAGTTATACGGCTCTCAAAACGACTACAAGAAGATGATTAACGTCCTTGATCGTATAGAAGTTCTTGAGGGGAGTAGCGAGCAGATCTCATTGAGTAAGATGCAGATTTACGAGCAGATGGGCGATAAGAAGAAGGAGTATGAGTCGCTAAAGTCGCTCGTTGATGAGCACCCGCTTGAGCTTGACTATCGTGTGATGTTCGGTAATTGGCTACTGCAGAATGGTAAGAAGAACGATGCTTTAAAGGAGTATAAGAGTGTTTTGAAGGAGGAACCCAATAACGCACTTGCAAAGCTGTCAATGCTTGATTACTATCGTTCCATTAAAGATCAAGCAACCGTAGATGAGCTTACCAACGAATTACTACAGTCTCCTAAGACAGAGAAAGAGACGAAGATGACACTCCTAAGAGACATCATTTCGAGTGACCAACAAGCGAATATCTCCGATAGTGCAAAGGTCATGAGTCTCTTCTCACTGGCACTTTCTACGAAACAGGAGGATGCTGACTTGATTATGATGAAGGCTGCTTATATGGCAATGAAGAACATGCCTAAAGCAGAAATCAATCATGTTTACGAGCAAGCCATTGAGGTGGAACCCGATAACTCACGTGCTCGATTGGCATTGATACAGAATATCTGGGCAACAGAAGATTATGATAAGGTAATAGAGATATGCCGCCCTGCCATTGAATATAACCCTGATGAGATGGCTTTCTATTACTTCAAAGGCATGGCAGAGTTCCAAAAGCACGACATTGATGCGGCACTTGAAACATTTAAGAAAGGCGTAGGACAAATAAAAGAAGATAGTGATCCAGAGATTGTGTCAGACTTCTATGCAATCCTTGGAGATATCCTTCATGAGAAAGGAAAGGCGTCTGAAGCCTTCGCTGCATACGACAGTTGCTTGAAGTGGAAAGCGGATAACTATGGTGCTCTGAATAACTATGCTTACTATCTAAGTGTGGCGAATAAAGACCTTCCACGGGCTGAACAGATGAGCTACAAGACGATAAAAGCAGAGCCCAATAACGCTACTTACCTTGATACCTACGCTTGGATTCTCTTCCAACAGCAACGTTATGAGGAGGCAAAGATATACATTGACCAGGTTCTACGCAATGACAAAGACCCTAGTGGGGTTGTGCTCGAGCATGTGGGAGACATCTATATGAAAACTGGCGATACACAGAAAGCATTGGAGTATTGGCAGAAAGCAATAGAGAAAGGCAATGATAGCAAAGTCTTGAAGGATAAGTTACAACAAAAGAAATACATAGCAGGATGAAAAGAACTAAGATATTACTTGCAAGCATGGCAACGTTAGTGTTGGCATCGTGCGGTACACATAAAGCCATAGTAAGGCAACAACCAGTCTTAAAGACAACTCCCAGCGAGACTCCTCGTGCGTCAGTTGATTCCACGAAGTATAAGTTAGCCTTTGTGCAGAATATTGCCGACTTGGCCCTCTACCAAAAGAACGTGGTGTCAAACCTCTCTTTTACTATTAATAATGGGCGTAAGGACATCACTGTCCCTGGTATCTTGCACATGAGAAAGGATGAAGTTATACGTTTACAACTGCTTATTCCGCTCCTTCGCAGTGAAGTGGGACGCATTGAGTTTACCAAGGATTACGTTCTTTTCATCGACCGTATCCATAAACAATACGTAAAGGCAAGCTACGACGAGGTAGGGTTCTTGCGTGATAATGGTATCAATTTCTATTCGCTTCAATCGCTCTTCTGGAATCAAGTGTTTGCCCCTCGCCAGCAAAGGATGAGTGAGGCTGACTTGTCACAGTTTACTGTTGACGAGAGTAAAGCACAGGGGGAAGGTGTTATAACAGTAAGTATTAAGGACGGAAAGATGGACTATAAGTGGTCTGTCAACCCTAAGAACAATCTTATTCAGCTTACTACTATAACATATAATAGTACTGCTCACGGCGCTTCAAAGCTCTCTTGGACCTATAATGACTTTAGAGCGTTTGGCTCAAAGCTGTTTCCTGCCGATCAGACTTTGACTATCAATACTCCAGCAATTGGTCAGAAGCCAGCAAAGACACTGAAAGCTAATTTCGTTCTTGATGGTTTTAGTGATGGTAGTGATTGGGAGACTTTAACCCAGCCATCGGATAAGTACACAAAAGTAAGCGTAGAGGATATCCTCGGCAAACTAATGAACTTCTAAATGAAACGTCTTTATTTACTATTTATATTAGCAATGATGAGTGTGCTGACAACCTCTGCTCAGCACACAAGAAGGCATTCACGCCATCGGAATACGGCTGTTGCTCAACCCGTTGAGACGAAATCTACGGTAAAAGAAAAAGGTAGACATGCTACTGCGGCAGTAGATAATAAGCAGACAACAACCCCTGTGACTCCTTTACGAGGACGTAAACCAACGGTGGAGAAAATACAGTATCAGGCTCCTGTTAGAGGTCGATCACATCAGCAAGTGACGGCTACACAACAACAGGGCAAGCTTCAACAGCAACATGGAAAGCAGCAACAGCAACATGAAAAGCCTTTACAACAACAGCAAATCAAGGGACAACAAGTTCTTGTAAAGGGTCAACAAGTTGCGCATGGGAAAGCTGCTGCACGCAATGCTGTCGTTGGTAAGAAAGGAGCGAAGGGTCCTGCCTATGTGACGACGGCTGAGATTAAAGGATTGCAACAGCAGAATCATAAGCTACAACAGGAGATTTCGGCGCATGAAGAAGAGATGAAAGTGAAGCAGAAGGACGTTGATGACCGTTTGCAGAAAATTGTTCGGCTTGATACTGAAATCGGTCATCAGCAGAGAACGATTGACACTATAGCCACAGACATCAAAGGCTTAGATACGAATATCGGTATTCTGAAAGGTCAACTCGCCTCTCTTGAAGCACAGTTGAGCGAGCGTCGCGCTCGTTTCATCCGTTCTATGCGTTACATGGCACGTCATCGTAGTATTCAAGACAAGCTGATGTTCGTCTTCTCAGCAAAGAACTTGACCCAGATGTATCGTCGTCTTCGCTTCGTACGTGAGTATGCTGCTTACCAGAGGGCGCAGGGTGAGCAGCTTAAAGTTAAGCAGTTGCAGGTGGACGAGAAGCATACTCAGTTGAAGCACGTACGTGTCAATAAGAGTAACCTTCTGTATAAAGACCGTCAGGTACATGCCCAGATGGAGCGTAAGCGTGTTGAACAGCAGGCGGTGGTGACCTCCTTACAGAACGACCAGAAGGTGTTGCAGGGTGTAATAGCACAACGTCGTCAGCAGCAACAAGCGTTGAATGCACAAATAGATCGCCTTATTCAGATTGAAATACAGAAGGCGCGCGAACGTGCCATAGCTGAGGCAAAGGCGCAGGCTGCCGCTCGTGCCGCTGCAGCAAAGAAGCGTGCAGAGGAGTTAGCACGTAAGAAAGCGGCTGCAGAGGCTGCTGCTCGTGAGAATGCTCGGCGTATTGCAGAGGCAAAAGAACGTGAGGAAAAAGCAAAGGCTGCCGCTCGTGCTGCTGCTGAGGCTGCCGAGAAGGCTCGTCAAGAAGCTGCTGCTCGTGCCGCTGCAGCCCGTGCTGCTGCAGAAAAGGCACGTCAGGAAGCATTGCAGAAGGAACGTGCTGCCGCTCGTGAACGGGCTATTCGCAAGGCTGAGGAGCAGGAGGCTGCGGCTAAGGCAGCACAGGAAAAGGCTGAAGCACGTGCTGCTGCTGAGCAAGCTCGTGCCGACCAGATGGCTCGTGAGGCTGAGGCAAACCGTGTGGCAGCCGAACGCAAGGCCGATGCCGACCGTGCTCGTGCTGCTCGAGAGGCTGAGGCTGCAAGGGCTGCTGCCGCTGAGAACAATGATATGCTAAGCTCGGCTGACCGTGCGATAACGGGTAACTTCGCTAATAACCGTGGTCGATTACCAATGCCATTGTCGGGCCAGATAGTCAGTCACTTTGGTCAGTATAATGTGGCAGGCATGTCGAATATCCGCTTGAACAACGATGGTATTAATATTAAGGGTGCTCCTGGCAGTGCTGTTCGTAGTGTCTTTATGGGCGAGGTGAGCGGTGTCTTCATGGCAGGCGGTATGAGTGTCGTGATGATTCGTCACGGTATTTACATCACTGTCTATGCTAACTTGGGTTCTGTAGGCGTCAGCAAGGGACAGAAGGTAGGTACAGGACAGACAATCGGAACGGTTGGTAGGACTGGTATACTCCAATTCCAGCTGCGTAAAGAGACTGCTAAACTGAATCCAGAGCAGTGGTTACGCTAACTAACTGTCGGTCTTCTATATTAATAAGGTGGGTTTGTTGGGATCTAATTGGCGGTAGTTAGCTTGGCTTTTCATCGTCTTTTTAATCTCAATAAAACATCATAACTGAATTATCTTCATGAAGAGAAATATTTCTTTTCATGAAGATAATTATTTTTTTTCATGAAGAAAAATATTTTTTTTCATGAAAATAATTCGGAGCCTTTGCCCTTCTGTTGTGTAGGTAGTTGTGAATAAGGTGATTACTACTATACGAAAATAAAAGTGATAATGCCTCTCTGTAACGTTGTTCGTGATAGGCTCGATTGCAATCTATCTGGGTGTGCAATCCTTCTAAACCACAATAGGTTGCATGCTCATCGAAGTCTTATTTTCTACTGATAATCATCCATCTACTTATTAACCATTTGTTGAGATTTTGATAGGCTTCAAACAACCAATTAACCATGGAAAACATCCTATCGAGTATCGACCCAACTATCATGGATAATCTGCTCTATTGATCAGTAGATGATGGTAGAATAGGGTTTGTTCTGTCCTATAAAGGAATATAATTGTCCTGTTATTCTAAGTTTAGAGAGGGTGA
>ERZ772779.1001-NODE-1001-length-12078-cov-8.121268_pt1 | contig 12078 bp, 7 predicted proteins | sample MGYA00511360_ERZ772779 | MGnify/ENA primary metagenome ERZ772779 (study PRJEB29015, sample SAMEA2738112) | human oral metagenome | biome: human oral; feature: human-associated habitat; material: saliva | place: China | collected 2231 ...
CGAAGTCTGGCGACCAAACCATTTATGCCTCACTTTGATATAAATTATATCATATTTAAACAGGGAAAGAAATCTAAGGATTTCTTTTCCTGTTTTAACTTTACACATCTAAATTTGACTAAAAAATACAAGAACTTATTTAACCTAATTTATAACTACAATATTTTCAAGGACAACTAACTTGAAAATAATTTCTTATAATCACTGATTACAGCTTTAAGATTTATATATTCTTCAAGAATATATAGACCATCAATGTGTCGTCTATCAACATGTACTACAGTTTTTCTTTCACCGGATGTAGGTATAACTAAAGCATTTCTAATAATGGCATTTTTATATTTACCACGCAAGTAATAGTAATAAAAGGCTTGCTTATAATTAAATGAATTCACATCATTTGAAAAATACTTAGAATCGAATAATAAGATTAATTGTTGTCTTCTATTAGTTATGATGTTTAAGTAATGATCAAACTGTATAGAAAATCTTCCACGGCTCCTTGTTTTACAATCCTCAATATCTATGTTATCAGGTTTTATTATTTTTAAATTACTAGATTGTGACTCCTTTGTAATTTTATAATCATGTCCCCAAATTTGGAGATGTCTAGATAGATAGGAGTTTACCATACGCTCCCAGAACCATTCAAAATATAGTGTTAGAAATTTGGAGGATTTACTACGATTACTTTTCCATTGAAAGTATCTTATTAATGATTTCAATAACAATCTCTCATGATCCTTGAAAAAGCGTCCAACTAATGTTTGTAATTTAGTAATACAAAAATTATACTCATCAAATATGGGATTATAAAATCGTCGCTTATAAGGATGAATATCATCTAACAAAGATTGAAAAGAGTTATAAAAATCATATAACACATAATCCATACATTCAGTAATAAAAATTGCTTCATCATATTCACAGTTAACTATAAATGGAGAATATATAAAATTTTCATCACTTAATAGAGGGCGAATTGTATTTATTGTTTTGTGCCAATTGATATGACCTTTATACCCTTTTGAAATGTCTCTAATTTGACGATGATATAAACCAAACTCTAAATAATATCTAAGAATATAGTAGTACGCATCTACAGGAATTGTATCAGATAATTGTCCAGGCTCAACTCCATACAATTGTCTATCTTGCTCTATAATATGTAATATGTCTTTCATCGATTGTAATATCCATAACTTCTCATCTCGTGAAGTGACTTTACCAACATTATAGTGCTTAGGAAATGATAGTAGAATATTACCTTCTTTCACTACCATCCCTACAAACGAGCAGGTCAACCTCTCATTATATCGATCACAATATGGATAAATATCCCAATCATCACAAAAAGACTCTGTCAAATTATCACCATCATTAATAATTTCAAAGTGATAGTCCAATACATCCTTTTCCATATCATAACTTCCCGTATTGCTCGATTACAGATTTACTTAAAATATTCTCTTGCTTTTTAAATGCATAATATAATTGACTAAAAGATGTTATACCGTCAGCAAAAAGGCTTCCACTAGTATACGAAACACGCTCTACATCCTGCCATAAATAATGTAATAATTTATTGGCAACTTGCTTTCTATTTAAGTTATCATTACCTTTATCCTTTAAGAAGAAAGGACCGAGCTGTTTGTCTTCTGCTAATCCTAAATCATTTATGATAACATGATTGATTGCTTGATATAGTTTTACCCACTCATACTGCTTTGCACTTGTAAACTTAATACTAAAATTATTGACGTAGCCATTATTTGACTTAATAGGTTCAACTCCGACATATTTAAAATCGAATCTTCGTTTAAACGCAGTATCAATAACATTAACATTTTGATCACTTGTATTAACGGTCCCTATGATATGTAAATTCTTTGGAATAACAATCTTATATCCTGGCTTTAAAGCTCTATTTAAAATAAGGTATTCATAAATGGATTTATTGTTAATACCATACATGCTTTTACCTGTATCATCCCTATCCAATAGCTGGAATATATCACCAAAAATACTAGCAATATCACCACGAGACATTTCCTCTAAAATAAGATATACATCTATACCACTATCTTGATTTCTTAACGCAGCAAATAGAGCAGTTGTAAAAATTCCTGGTACAAATTCATAAGATATTTTCCCATCTTTTGTTACAGGCATAATATTACCTACAAAATCAAAGTAAGAGTAATCACGATAAATAGTAGTACGGAAAACATAAGGGTTATCATCATATTCATTGTAGCTAGGATAACTATGTCTTATTAAATAGCTTATCCTATAACTTTTGCCAGTACCAGGTGCACCATACAACATTATCTGTAGTGGGTGTTCTCTTTGTAGTGGGTGTTCTCTTTGTAGTGGGTGTTCTCTTTGAACTATTGGTAAAAGTATTTTACTACTTTTTATAAAGGGTAATAATTTAGGTATAATACTTTCAAATTTATTAATAATAATATCTGCTTGAGTATCTGAAATTAAGGCAAGCCCACCTTGAAGATTTAATGAACTTCCATCATTAAACCAACTATTAATCTCAGAAAGACTTATTGGGTTATCAAATTTATGAACACAACGTAACACAGCTTTATTAGTTTGTGAATCAGGTAACATCAAATAATCAACAATTTGAAAAACACAAACTATGGAACCCGCAGGTTCATTAGATCCCTCTCCAGAATCTTTATTATATCCTAAGCCAAATCTTCCAATTTCTATGTTCTTTTCAGTTGCATAGTTGTATGTAACAATATCACCAACTTCAAGTTGATACCAAGAGAAACCAGATTCTTTAAAGTTTGCAGTTGCTCTCCATAACAATCTCTTTTCATTTTTTGCTACATTAGCTGACTTTGTTTTTTTCTTAGTCATCTTTTTTCGTCTCGCTTTCCAATAAACTTGCGCTTTAGCCCTAATTTCTTTTTCCACATTTAATGTTGATATATCTAGCTCTTGACCTTTTAGTGTTAATAAAATACTACTATTTTGACCTTTACCCTCACGACTTAAAATACCTAAAACTTCTAGCTCTTTAATTGCAAGACTAAATCTTTTAGTAAAATCCTTATAAGGGATTCCTGTTTTCTCTGAAGTATATACAGCTTCAGCATATTCAGCAATATATGGATCCATCTTAATTATTTGAGAGCGTAATTCTGCTGTCGTTAATGAATTACTCGATTGACTAAGTACCTCTAAAATAGGTTTTATTAAATAAGAAACTCTTTCCTCTGTTGTTAAATTATCAATATACCCCATATTATCCCCCACATTTTGCCAATAAAAGAAGCATACCAAAGCTCATAATTTGGCGGTATTACTTATAGTTTATCATAAACAAAAGAAACTATGAATATTTCATGAATCCCAGAACATAAAAATTTATTTTAGAAAATAGAAAAATTCCTAATAGATAAATTAATGACCATTAGGAACCTTTCATATATTTACTTTTATTGTTAATAACACTATATTGAGCTTAATCCCGCTAAATGACTCCAACCGTTACTAATCTTCTAGAAATTGACAATGAGGGATTATATGAAAAAAGGCCCGACTGTGAAGTCAGACCATTTTTTCATTTTTTACTTTAGAAGCGAAGTCTGGCGTCGAAACCATTTATGCCTCACTTTGATATAAATTATATCATATCTAAATAGGGAAAGGAATCGTATGATTTCTTTCCCTGTTTTATTATGCCTCAGTTTGTTAACTTTTTAAATACTGAATAAAAGCTGCTCTATCAGCAATCATTTCAATAGTAATATCATTAATGTTACCTAAAGTATGATTTTTAAATAATTCTATGGAACCTGAACCTAAAACATAATCCGTAGCACCTTCTGTTGGCATCAAATAACTATTTTTACTTATAATCATACCATTTTCTTCCGCAAAATCCCGGTATGCTAATTCATAAATTATTTGTTTTGCTAAAGATTCAACACCAGGCACATTCTTAATTTTTCCATCATTATCAAATGATGTCGTATAGTATTTCGCATCATAAATAGCAAGATTATTTTCTTCAAAAGAAATAATATCTGGTTCAAAAGTCTCGGTTTCATTAACGGTATCAGAATTAACACTCTTCCATTCTGGTCTATCTATAATACTCTTTAAGTAAGTTCTTTTAGGTGATAGACCTTTATATTTAACATTTAAATCTGAAAGCTTTCTATTGAGACAATTGTTTTTAACTATAGAACATACATCTTGCCACACCAAATTAAATGAACTCGTACCTATAAAAGAGATTTCATCCGATTGATGATTTGAATTAGATTCCAAAATATAATCTTTCAAAAGTTTGAGTATGTTTTGTCTATCTGACCTAAATTGAATGGATAATTCTTGATTTATTCGATTAACTATATAGTCTTTATCCCCCAAGGAATCAAGATTTTCTTCCGAAAGAGTAACCGAGTTAATGCTCAATAGCGAAAATATGTCTTGAAACTTTAAACTAATCTCAGTTAAAACAATTCGATGCAATCGATGGAAAAAATTATTAATATTGTTTTCTTGATTTAGAGTAAACCAATCAAAGTATATTGGAATATTTTCCACAATGTATGCATCATTTAATGAAATCGTTTGATTCCACAATATTTCTCCATCACCATTAACTTCAATAATATTTTGTTCAGATTCATACAATCCATTTTGAAGATAATCTTTTAATAATTGAAACGCAACTCCTAATATATTTACATAATTCGAATTTAAATTATTATTTTGAGCTTGATCTTGAGATCTATAATTATATTTATCTATGACCTGTAAAACTAATTTTAAAAAAGCGTAATCGAACTTTTGATCATCAAGATATGTCTCTTCTGATAAATACTTAGGATATACTAATAAACATATATCTCCAACTTTCAGAATTCCTACATATTTAAAATAATAAAGATACTCATTAGAATTATCAAATGAAATTAAAGATGTTTCATCAACAACAACATTCAATTCTTTAAGATTTGAAATAGTACTCCTTTTTAAAATATTTAACTCTCTTAATACACGTATTGCTTTTTTTAACTTAATATCCTCTATATTTAATAGTCGCGATAACTCCTCGAGAGTATAAGCCTTATTTTCCTGAATAGTTTGTATTTTCATAATACTTATCCTAAGGCTCTTCAGCGGAACTTTCACTTATCTCTATAGGTTCTTTAAAGATAGATAATGGATCTTTATCAAACTCGGCACAAAGCTGTGAATAAGTATTATAAGAGCCTTCTCTGAACAACCGACCTCTAAAAGCTCTACCTGCATCTTCATATAAATACATAAGAACCTTATTTTTTAGAACATCAGCTATATAAGATTTATTTTCATTTGTAAGAATATTTTTAGATAAAAAATATGGCCCTAATAATTTATCCTCAGGAATATTTAGCCTAGAAAGTCTATCATTAATTCCTCTACGATACATATCCCAATTATATTTTACACCATTAACTTCAAACACATATTTTTCGAACTCAGCAGCATTATTATCAGCAGCATCATTAACACCTAAATAAGTAAACTCCCAACGACGCTTAAATGCAGTATCCATTGGCATAACACCTTGATCGGCACTATTCATCGTTGCCCATATATAGAGATTATGTGGCAAATAAAGTTCAGTAAAATCGTTTAATTTATTTTGTATCTCTTCAAATAATGAACTTTTGACAAAAGCTTCATTTCTAAAATAATCTTGCAATTCCTTTGTTACAGCAATTGAGTATTCGCTCTCACCATCATTGCTACGATCAAGAAGTTGGAATAAATCTCCAAAAACAGCTGCCACATTAGCTCGATTAATCTCCTCTATTATTACTAAATAGTTTTTATCTGGATTGTCAAAAGCCTCAACAATTTGTCTAATTAATACACCTGGAACAAATTTATATGTGATTTTCTCAGGATTATCTTCCACCGGATATGGTTTATACTGACCTACAAAATTACTATACATATAGTTTGGATGAAAAGTAACCCGTTTATAGTTATTTCCAAAATACTGATTCGCATCTTGATTCAATTTATAACTTTTACCAGTCCCAGGCGCACCAAAGAAGATGCGTTGATGTGGTTTATTATGATTGCGCTTAATATCCTCTTTAAAATCATTATAAACTTTAAGATGCGCTAATCTATTTCCCCATCTTCTCATGATATCAGGGTGAATTATTAGTCCCTTGGGGTTATCTAAAGAAGTTAACAATCCCCATCTTTCCATAATCATTATGGGTTTACAATCCTTATATGAATTGTATTCTACAGGTAGCGGAGGCAAATTCCCCGTCCTTAGCCGATTTATACTATACTCATATGACTTGTTTAAATCTGCCATTTGCCATAATAATATTGCAAACTCATTATTATTAAGATAACCAAGATCTAAAATAGCCCTTATACATAAATTAGGTGGCTCAACAGGTGAATCACTAGAAGGTGCACCGTCATTATTCATCCCAAAATTTCCGGCTTCTAGCGATTCTATTAACAACTCTATTATTTCATCTTGTGCATTCCTTATTATTGCCTCATAAAACCTTTTACCGCTATCTGTAATCCTTTTACGACTCCTAGAATCACCTTTTACTTCTTGCTCTAGAAAACCAAAGTAAGAAGGAATCTGTGCCTTTTTAGTATATGATGACTCATATTGATCATCACCAATAATCGCTTTTAATTTTCTTTTGTAATCATCATTTTCTATCCAAGTATCAACTTCATAATAAATTTTTAATGCAGCTTCAATCTCTGACAAAACCGCACTATTTTTAGGCATGACTATTTTCCCCATTTGGTCTCCCTATAACTGTTTAAGTAACACCTCTAAAATTTTCTTTATTAGTAATGGAGGAATTCCTTCTCCAATAACACGTCTTATAAATGACTCATTTATATTCTCTGGTATAGCCCAATCACTTGGCAACGAACTAACAATCATAAGCTCATATAAAGATAAAACTCTAGGGTCAGAATATAAAATCATATTCCCCTGAACATATTTATGTCCGGGGTGAACACAGGCTAATGATGATATAACACCATTATTTTGAGTAATCGTTCTACATGGCATATCCCATTTCAAGCGTCTATAATTATTATGATGAGCCTTAATTCTCACTCCATTATCTTTTTGAGGAAAATAAATTTCATTATAAATAGCAGACTTACCCGTTGGAGTATGCATCATCCATTCAACTTGTCGCCATGAATGTATTGGTGGTCTATGCCATTTTGATATTTTTAAAGCTTCTTGTTTTCGTAGCTCAAATTTTGGAAACTTAGATAAAGTAAATTCTAAACCTTCTCTTAATTGCGGATCTAAGGAAGGTAAATGACCAATTGCATCTTTTAATGTTATTTCTGGTTCCTTTTTGGGAAACTCCCACCTAATTCTATTTAAGTCATTTCGAACCAATAACATAATATTTCGTTCTCTTAATTGTGGAATACCATGATCTTTAGCTTTTACTAAAGTTTCTTGATTAAAAGAATATAAATCTTCAAGCTCTGACTTTATATAATCTGGAATAAGCATAATATTCCCATGATGATTTATTTTAGTAGTAAGTTGTTTAGGTACATTCTCTAAAAGAATAAATTTAGGTTTAACACGTTTAATAACATCAATTGCATAGAATATCAGCTGATTTCTTTCATCAAACTCTAATCTTAATCCTGCTTCACTCATACCTTGGCAGGGTGGAGTTGCTATTAAGAAATCAATATTTATAGCTTTTGCTCTTTCAACAATTTTATCTCTAATAATACTACTAGTAATATCACCACATATCATTTCGGTTTGAGGATGCAATATTTTATATAAGTTTGCCCTTTTAATATCTAATTCATTTGCTAATTTAATATTTACTCCTATAGTAGTTAAATAAGTTTCTGCAATACCTACATTAGCAAATAAAGATAAGCCATTTAACATCTTAAACTCCCTTTATCATATTAACATTTCAAATAATTTTTTTATAAATAAAGGGGGAATACCTTCACCAATTATTCGTCTTAAAAATGCCTCTGAAGTTCCCTCTGGTATTGGCCAATCTCCTGGCAAAGACATAACTAACATTATTTCATATAAAGTCAATACTCTTGCATCAGAATAGATATTTAATTTTTTATCTAGCAAGCGTCCGGGATGAACATTATTTTGAGATGAAATTTTTCTATTATCCATTGTAATTGTATAAGCGGGTTTATCCCAATGCTGTCTTTTATAAGTATTTCTATAACCTTTAACAGGGGTTCCATTACTTTTTTTAGGAAAGTAGATTTCATTATCAAAAGCAGTCTGGCCAGTTGGGGTATGTTGCATTGCTATAACTTGTCTAAAAATATGTGTAGGTGGAATATGCCACTTAGATATTGATAATGCAATTTTTTTTCTATACTCATACTCAGGGAACAGTCGTAAAAATTCATTATATTCAATGTCACTTACAAAGGGATCTATTGATGGTAAGTCCCCTATAGCATCAGTTAAAGTCACTTCTTTATCTGCTTTTGCTGGCAACTCCCAAACTCTATTATTACTTGATTTTTTTGAGAGTAAAACTATAGCACGCTCTCTTGTTTGTGGAACCTCAAAATCCTTCGTGTTAATAATATTAAAAGTGATATGATATTCTGATTCAAGTGACTCCTTAATATAATCTGGAATCAAAATATTCCGATTCGAAATATTTATACTAGTCTTTAAAAATAATGGAACATTTTCTAAAACAACATATAACGGTTTAATCTCTTTAATGATATCTATCACAGGACAAATAAGTAAATTTCGCTCATCATCCATTAATTGTTGACCAGCAGTGCTCATTCCTTGACATGGTGGAGTTGCAATTATCGTATTAACCCCCAGCTCTTTGCTAGAGTTTATAATCATAGATTTTATCTGACTATTATTAATATCTCCACATATCATTTTAGTATTTGGATAAATGCCAGAATATAATTTTGCTCGTCGCTCCTCTAATTCATTTGCAACACAAACATCAACTCCAATAGCTTCTAAATAAGCTTCAGCAACACCTATATTAGAAAATAAAGAAAGAACCTTAATCCTATGCTTTCTCGTTTCAAGAAATTCTCTATATAGAGTAACTGCATGTTTTACTTGAGACTGTACAGAATTTGATAGATTTAATTTGTAAAACTCCTTTTCCAAATAAAAGAAATAAATATCATCATTTATAAATTTTAATATATTATTAGCTCTCTTTAATCTGGAAATTATATCCTTAGTCGTTCTTGGACTATAATCTTTATTCTCTTTTATCCAATTTTTAAATAGATTCAATTCTAACATAAAATAATCTCCTTACTTATATTATAATTGAATATAAAAATGGCGTCAAAATTTTGACGCCATTTTTAATGTATTATCAATCTTTAGTGGATAAAGAATCGGCTAAAAAAACAATTTTATTTAACCGATGCCTTATCCCTGCTTTACTTATAGATTTAAATAGAGCTGCTAACTCAGAAAGTGATGCATCAGGGTATTCCAATCTTAATCTTGCAACTTCAGCAAGTTTACTAGGTAAGTTTACAATACCAATTTTTTGGATAGCTATAATTTGTCTACTTGCATAATTAATCGTTTTGTTAAGATTAGCTGTTTCACCATTTACTTGACGATTAATATTATTCCTTAAGTCCTTTATAATTTTTAACTCCTCTAGTCTCAACTGCTCTCCATATAAACCTAATAAATTCAAAAACACTATAAGAGAATTGTATCCCAAAATATAATAGATTTTTTTATTTCTATATACCCCTTCTCTTACCTTAAGATCATAATACCCTAATATATGTATTAAAACTGATTTATTTAAATTATTTAAATTACGAAATTCAATCTTATATTCTCTCTTAGGATCAATAATAGTTCCATTATTTAGATATATTGAACACAAAATTGATTTCACATAAACTTTATTTATAGGCTTTTTTAATTTTAAACGACTATAAATTATATAATTATCATAATCGTCTAATAGTTCCTTTGATTTAATTATAATATTATTCTTCTCACACTTAACTTGTTCACTTGTATAATTTAATACGATTAGATTTAAGATGTATTCTCTAATAAAAGTATTATTAATATGTAATATAAGTCTTGTATTTGCTATAATTGAATCATGATACAAATTTATTAAATTAAAAAGAATAACTCGTGTAGTATAACCTTTATAAGAATATTGGTTAATAATTTTATTTTTAATCATCTTAGAAAAATTCAAAAAAAATTACCACCTTTTTATTAAACTCCTAATATTACAAACTCCTATAAACATATTATATTATATTCTAACATTTAAAATTCAACTATGATTATCTACTCATCTACAAAACAATCTTTTATCCAAGATTTCGAACAAGGTGTCTTGGTAAAAAAACTGCATCAAACATTAACAGAAAAATATCGCCGTGTTGGCGAATCTGAAATTCATTCATGGCAAACCTCTTTATCTTATATGGCTAATGTTATGCGTGATTTCGCTATACCTGACTTAGCTGGTGTTGCCATCGAATATATTGTTCCAAATACTCAAAAACGAGTAGACTTTATTATTACAGGATTAGATCAACAAGATAAAGAACATGTAGTTATTGTTGAGCTTAAACAATGGGGCGAAGCTTTCAAGGTAACAGATAAAGATAATATTGTATCAACCTACCTTGGTGGTGGAATCCGTGAAGTAACTCATCCTTCTTATCAAGCTTGGTCCTATTGTAGTCTTATTGAAAACTTCAATGAGGATGTGCAGAATCGACCTATTAAGTTACACCCATGTGCTTTTTTACATAATTTTGATGAAAGCATCTCCCCTGAGCTCCGTGATCCTATCTATAATGATATCTTAAATATATCTCCGATGTTCACACTAGGCCAAATGGATAGCTTACGTAACTTTATCAAAACCTATATTCCAAAGCCTGATACTACAAATATCATGGAGTCCATTGAACATGGTAAGTTGAGACCATCAAAATCACTTCAAGATTCTATTTTAAATATGCTAAAAGGCAATAAGGAGTTTGTACTTATTGATGATCAAAAGGTTGAGTTTGAACAAATAAAAAAAGCGGCACTTGATGCTATTAAAAATAATCAAAAAACGGTATATATAGTTCGTGGTGGCCCTGGTACTGGTAAAAGTGTAGTTGCAATCAACTTATTAGCAGAATGTATCCATAATGGATATATGGCACAATATATTACTTCAAACGCTGCTCCCCGAAATGTATATAGCACCATGCTACAAAAAGGATTTAAAAAAACAGATATTAAAGCATTATTCCAAAGTAGTGGCACCTTCCATACACGGAACAAGAACGAACTTCAAATTGCAATTGTAGACGAAGCTCATCGATTACGTAAAAAATCTGGTATGTTCCAAAACCAAGGTGAAGATCAAATCAAGGAAATCATTAATGCCTCTATTTTTAGTGTATTCTTTATCGATAGAAACCAACGTGTTACCTTTAATGATGCTGGAACAATTGATAAAATCAGAAACTTTGCACAAGAACAAAATTCACTAATATATGAAGGTGTACTAGAATCTCAATTCCGTTGTAATGGCTCAGATGGCTATTTAGCATGGCTTGATAATGTACTACAAATTGCAGAAACAGCTAACTACGACGGATTTGAAGGTGATTATGATTTTAAAATCTTTGATAACCCTCATGAAATGTATGATGCTATAAAAGCAAAAAACAAAATAAACAATAAATCTCGAGTTCTAGCAGGTTATTGTTGGGACTGGCCTAAAGAAGGTCGCATGACATCGCTCGTAAAAGATATCCAAATACCAGAACATAATTTTGGAATCAGCTGGAATCTAGGTAACTCTGATACATATGCTATTGATCCTGACTCTATCAATGAAGCTGGATGTATTCATACAACCCAAGGACTTGAGTTTGAGTATGTAGGTGTGATTATTGGTGATGATTTACGTTATGAAAATGGCAAACTTGTCGTAGACATTACCAAACGTGCAAAAACAGATCAATCTATAAAAGGTA
>ERZ772779.1012-NODE-1012-length-12009-cov-21.236406_pt1 | contig 12009 bp, 8 predicted proteins | sample MGYA00511360_ERZ772779 | MGnify/ENA primary metagenome ERZ772779 (study PRJEB29015, sample SAMEA2738112) | human oral metagenome | biome: human oral; feature: human-associated habitat; material: saliva | place: China | collected 2231 ...
ATTTTTTGGTCTGTGGAAGTTTGCCGTTTGTTAGAGATGTTTGGCAAAAATTATCCGCCGCTGGTGTAAGCGAATTGAAAATTTCAACGGAGACTTTTTTTGAGCAATGAACGAAGGTTTGGCGAATGGAGCGGGCGATTTTAATGTTTTCTCGGCGTTGAATGGTGATGCTAATTTTCAGGATTTATCTTCAGAAATTGATGATGATGCGACTGAATTAGATTTGGTAAAAGCGGTTGCTAGCGGTGAGAAAATTGATACGTCATTTGCCGAAAAAAGCGAAGCGGAAACAACAGAAAAATGTTTGGACGCTGAAAGACGATCGGAAATTTGCCAAAACGTAGCCAGCGCAGCGTGCGACAGTTGCGCTGCGGCGGGAACTTGCTCAATACTAAGAATGCGAAATTTTGCTGAAGAACAGTTACAACCGGCGGCAGAAGAGCCAGAGAGTTATTTGTCTGAATTAATGAATGATGATTGTGATTTTGTTGTTGCTGGATATGTCAGTGCTGATAATAAAGAGAAGCCATCCGAATCAATTGAAAAAGATAGTCCATTGGAAAATGAAAAACCTGAATCCGTATCAGAAAAACCTGCGGTTAAGTCGGAAGTGAGCGATGATGATGCGTCGATGCGCGTGTCGGCGGAAAGCAATGAGGCGAACAAGCCGACGGATGATGAATGTTTGGATAGTGAAAGTGCGTCGTCGGAAAATATTCCAAGCGCGAAAATAATCAAAGAAAATATCCAGCCTAAAATCAACGAAGAGTCGGACGAGACTGAGGCGGCTAGTCAAATTAACTCGATGGACTCGGAAGACGTTGATGAAAAAGTATATATTCATAAAGAAGATATGTCTTTTGAAAAGCAAGCTCCTCCGGTTGTTGATAAAGAGAATGAATTGCCGAGAGAATTACCTATAAAGAAAGATAGCCATATAGGAGATGAAAACGATATAAACTCTGCACCGATTTTGGAAGATTCTATTCCAAAAAAAGATTTAGCTGAGAAAGTTATTCATAATGAGACGAGCTCCTCGCCTGTGCGTGATTTTGTTCAAGTCAATAATGAAATTAATATGACGATGGATGACAATAATAATGCGCCAGTTGAGACGGGGTTGAGTGATAGGGCTGTATGCAAAAGAACTGAATCTGTTGAGTTGATAGAAAATAAGAAGGATTTGCCAATTTTACCGCAACGCGATTTTGAAGAGCGTGAAGTATGTTTCGAAGATTCAGAGAATGTTGCTGCGGCTGAGATTTCTGATGATCGTGCGGTTGTGAGCAAAACGGATAATAATGCGGTGGATGATTTGAGTGACTGCGCAGAATTGAGCAAAGAAGTTACGCGTGAATCGGATGATTTGGGTGATCGTGTAGAGTTGGATGAAGAAAATGCGTGTGAATTGGAAGAATTGCCGACTAATAGGCCTGAAGTAATAAGACAATTTATTCCTGATTTGAAATTAGTTGATGATGAAATTGGTCAGAATAATATCATTGAAGAGGTTGTAAAAAAAGTTGCAGAAAAAGCTGAATTGACTGAAGAATGTAGAGAATTGGTTGCTACAGATGATTATGATGAGGTAAAATGCTCTGTAAAAATCGAAGAGTCGAGCGATTACTATGATGACACCGATAATGCTTTAAGCAGGGAATTAAATACTCCAGTTTTTCAAGAAATTTCCACTTTACCAGATAATTCATCGGAGGAAAAAGCTAATTATAATTGTGACGAATATATCGCCAATAATACAAATATGTCTGGCGTCTATCCGGGGGTTTGGGCTGATGATAGTCCGTTGAATCCGGAAGATGATAAGACTTCGAATAGTTATGGCGTCAATATGTTCTTGCCTTTAGTGGAATTGCTAGGTTTTTTGGCTATTAAGACCTCTTCGATAAAACAGGAGATAATTATAGGATAGAGTGGGGCGTAGTATAATGTTTAATATGACAACAGGTGATAATCGTAAAGAGCAAGAACGTACCAAATTGCATAATACTATTTGGAAGATTGCAAATGAGCTGAGAGGTTCGGTTGATGGTTGGGATTTTAAAGCGTATGTATTGGGATTCTTATTTTATCGGTTTATATCAGAAAATTTAGTTAATTATATCAATGCTGAAGAACGTAAAACTGGCGTGGCTGATTTTAACTACGCTGAACTTAGCGATGATCAGGCGGAGTTTGGTCGTGAGGATACGGTAAATGACAAAGGGTTTTATATTTTACCGAGCGAACTGTTCGAAAATGTTCGTAAGCGTGCTAAAAATGATGAAAATCTGAACGAAACTCTGAGCAAAGTATTTCGCAACATTGAACAGTCGGCTAAAGGTTTTGATAGTGAGGATGATTTTCGTGGGCTGTTTGACGACTTAGATGTCAATAGTAATAAACTTGGCCCGACTGTCGCTAGCCGTAATGAGCGATTAGTGAAGCTGATGAATGCTATTGGTGAATTGGAGCTTGGTAGATTTGAAGATAATACGATTGACGCCTTTGGTGACGCGTATGAATATTTGATGACCATGTACGCTGGTAATGCTGGAAAATCTGGCGGTGAGTTTTTTACTCCACAAGAGGTAAGCGAGCTTCTGGCGAAAATAACTGTTGTCGGCAAAACGTCGGTGAATAAAGTGTATGACCCAGCGGCAGGTTCTGGTTCGTTATTGCTAAAATTTGCAAAAGTTTTAGGTAAGGATAACGTTAGACAAGGCTTTTATGGGCAAGAAATTAACATTACGACTTATAATCTTTGCCGCATCAATATGTTCCTACACGATATTAATTATGAAAAGTTTAACATTGCGCATGGTGACACGCTGAAAGACCCAAAGCATTGGGACGATGAGCCGTTTGATGCAATTGTTTCTAATCCACCGTATAGTATTAAATGGGACGGCGATAGTAATCCAACACTTATTAACGATCCACGATTTAGTCCAGCCGGAGTACTTGCTCCACGCAGCAAGGCTGACTTGGCGTTTACTATGCATATGTTGAGCTGGCTGAGCGCTAGCGGTACGGCGGCTATTGTTGAATTCCCTGGTGCTTTATATCGTGGCGGAGCTGAGGCGAAAATTCGTAAATATTTGGTTGATAACAATTATGTCGATGCCGTGATTCAATTGCCACCAGATTTATTCTTTGGTACGACGATTAGCACATGTATATTAGTCTTAAAAAAGAATAAGACGGCAAGTGATATTTTGTTTATTGACGCTAGTGACGAGTTTGTCCGTCAGGGTAATAAAAATAAGTTAAGCGAAGAGAATCGACAGAAAATCCTGGATAGCTTCACGAATCGGCAAGATATTGATTATTTTGCAAAAGTCGTAACCTATGAAGATGTCGTCGCTAATGACTATAATCTATCAGTTAGCTCGTATGTTGAGGCAGAAGATACGCAAGAAGTTATTAATATTACTGAGCTCAATGCTGATATTGCGAAGATTGTGGCTCGTCAGTCGGAGTTGCGGACGGAAATCGATGCGATAGTTGCGGATCTCGAGGGGAATAATGATGATGCGAGATAGTGGCAATGTCATTGTCTACGTTGATGATAATGGTAAGCCTCAAGTTGATGTTCGATTTCAGGATGAGACGGTTTGGCTGACGCAGGCGCAATTGGTTGAGTTATATCAGTCGAGTAAAGCTAATGTTAGCGAGCATATAAAAAATATTTTTGACGAGGGTGAGCTTGATTCTGCGGCAACTGTTCGGAAATTCCGAACAGTTCGAAACGAGGGTGATCGTCAGGTAGAGCGTGAATTAGAATACTATAATCTCGACATGATTATCTCGCTTGGCTACCGCATTAAGTCAAATATCGCTACGAAGTTTCGTATTTGGGCGACTGATCGTTTGCGGGAGTATATCACTAAGGGCTTCGCTATTGATAGTGAACGTCTTAAAAACCTTGGCGGTGGCAATCATTGGAAAGAGCTGCTTGACGAGATTCGTGATATTCGCAGTAGTGAAAAAGTTCTTTATCGGCAAGTGCTTGATTTATATGCTACTGCAGAAGATTATGATCCAAAGACCGATCAATCGCAGAAGTTTTTTGCCATAGTGCAAAACAAATTACACTATGCAGCGCATGGCAATACGGCCGGTGAGGTAATTTACTACCGTGTTGATAGTGATAAGCCTTTTGTAGGAATGACCAATTTCAAAGGTAAACAGCCGACCCAAGCAGAAGCTATGGTAGCAAAGAACTATCTCAGCCAAAAAGAATTGAAAGTGCTTAATAACTTGGTCTCGGCTTATTTCGATATTGCTGAGATTAACGCCATGGAAGAAAAACCAATGCGTATGGCTGATCATCTTCGGGAGCTTGATACTATTCTTAGTTCGACTGGTCGCAAACTATTAGACAATTCTGGCAAAATTAGTACCAAGCAGGCTAAAGAGAAGGCGCTAGCTGAGTATCGTAGGTATAAGGCGAAAAATTTGAGTGGTGTGGAAGAGGATTATCTGCAAGAGCTGAAGTCGGTGAATAGAAGAATAGAGGGCAAGGAATAGAGTGCAAGTAGCAATCTAAACCTAATCTTGAAGAAAAGAAAGTACTAAACGATAATATATGAGAATTGATCTACATACACACACTCAAAACCTGAAGAAAGGTGATGGACCAGGGAGAGTTATCTCGCCCGAGGATTACGTCGGGACAATGCTTAAAGAGGGGGTCAAAATTGCCTCCATTACAAATCATAATAAGTTTGACCTGGAAGAGTTCAACGAAGTTTCTAGCCAGAGCGATGATTTAATAATGTTCCCAGGTATTGAACTTGACGTAAAAATAGGCGATAAACGCAGGCAGGTGATAATTATCGCTAACCCAAGTATAAAAGATACTTTTTCAAAAGTTTATAATGAGCCTAATAGGGACTATGAGAAGTACTGTATCGAATATGATCAATTTATAAATTCGGTAAAGAGGTTTGAAGTAGATGATGTTATAGTCATTCCTCACTTTTATAATAAAGATAACGGTATTACAATTTCTGAAAAAGATGAGCTTTGTAAAGACTTGGAAGGCTATACAGTAATAGTAGAGCCTGCGAATCTTGTGTCCATGACTATAATTAATAGCAACGAAGATTATCTTTCTCTTGTTGGGAGCGATGTGCAAGATTGGTCTAAGTATAGTTCATCTATGGCATTAGAGATAAAATTTGATATAGATTCATTCTCAAAGTTTTATGAACTCGCTAGAGAGCCAAAGATTTTTGTTAAAAATGCATTAGACGGTTCTGAAAGTAACTCTATAAAAATAAATAACAATGGTGAGCTAATACTTTACGACGATCTAAATATTATCTTTGGAGAAAAAGGATCGGGCAAAACTGTTCTGATAGATGATTACATCCTTCCTTTTTATAGTAATTCTGGCAAGAAGGTTGCTGTGCATCGAGGCAAAGAAAGTAATGATATATATAAGAGTATTCTAAAGGAATATGAAGATGAGGTAGAGATAGATAGCAATCTATTGGCATTAATTGAACGTAAATTATCTGACATGATGACGTATAGCGATCCAAGTCCTAGCGATTTTGTCAGTAAATTTATGCTATATCATCAGGATAAAAATAAAAATAAGCGAGCTAAGTGTCTGAAGAAAACAGAATCCCAATATGTGAATAACGAATACTCTGTGGCTGATTTTATTATAGGGAATGCGGAAAAAGACACAGCCAGCATTAATAAAGTGATTGATATAAATGATAAAGTTAGAGGCGCAGATAGTGACGATGGTCAGAGTCTTAAGTCTGCACTTAATAAGCTTAAACGTGATGTTTTAAGTATAGCTTCTAATGAATTAAGGAAACTGTTTGTATCAAAAGGAATTGAGTCTATAGTTAATACCTTTAAGGAATCTGTTGATAAGAAAACCGGCAAGAGGTCTCGACCTAACGGTATAGGTTTCTCAAAATTAGTAGCGGCGCGCCTAAAGCGTTTTGTAGATAACGAAGATCTAATTCAGTACATGTGTGATATTCAGCTGACAAAGCCAGTGCCGCTCGGTGTTATACCAGTAAAGGGTGCATTAATATACGAAACGTCAATATGTTGTCTTACAGAGCGAGATGTGTACGCAAAGGATTCCATATTTGACAAAAGTAGAATAGTGGCAAATAGAGAATTAGTTAGAAAGATAAATAGATTTGGTAAAGATTCATTTAAGTCTATTGATGGTTATTTTTCTCCTGAAGAAAAATCTCGTGACGTAAGGGGTATAGTTAAAGATATAATAAAAAAGAACAGTGTGATTAAGCTGCCAACAGGTCAAGAATATAAACCATCTGATGGTGAAAGGGCGATTCTTTCGATTAGTAGTTTGCTAGAAAATAACAGCTACGATGTTTATTTATTTGATGAAATTGAACGTGGGCTTGGTCATAAATATATAGCCGATTATTTAATTCCTAAGCTCAAGCAGCTAAGAGATATGGGGAAAACAATCGTACTATCAACTCATGACGCAAACATTGCTATCAATACCCTGCCCAGTCAAACAATTTATTGTAATTATCCAAGTGAAAATATTTATTATGGTGGTAATATGTACTCAAATGAACTTATTGGCATATTGAATGGAGATACAAAAAACTGGAGAGATACCGCAATAATTCATCTGGACGGTGGCGAAAAATTATTTAATAGTAGGAGTAATATTTATGAAAAATGAGTTAAATGTTAAGATCACGGGTGATCGCAATAATACTGAAGATCCCATAGTTAAACTTACATTTGAAGAACTGGACAAAACAGAGATAGTTCTTACAGACAGTACGGTGGATGATATAAAAGATATTTTTAACAAACTTTTTGACTATATTATGACTAATAAAGAACTAGTCGAACTTAAGCTCGAGGATGATCAAAACGATCTTTATCACGAGGTAGCGGCTGATATAATTCAACAACTAAATTCCGAGATATCGCAATCATCTGGTAACTTTGAAAAATTATGGCAATTAGACGATGAAATTAATACTGAGGATAATGAAACCGATGAGTAAAATTGATGATTTGATTAAAGAGCTATGTCCGGATGGAGTTGAGCTTAAGCAACTTGGAGAGATTTGTGAAATTAAAACTGGTGCCGGTGTTACAAGAAAGGATATAGTGGAAGAGGGTTTATTTCCAATTATTTCCGGAGGTATATATCCTTTAGGTATGTATGATAGGTCGAATCGTAAGGCTAAAACTGTTACCATAGCCAGGGCTGGTAGTGCAGGATACGTTGATTTTATTGATAGAGATTTTTATTTAAATGACAAATGTTTTTCTGTGATACCTTTTGAATCATATCAAGACAATATAAATAGTCGGTTTTTATATTTTGCTTTGAAAAATATAGAACAAAGCATCATAGATATGAAAAGCACTGGTAGCGTTCCAACCGTCAATACTCAGAAAGTTTCGAAAATAAAAATCCCCGTCCCGCCTCTTGAGGTTCAAAAAGAGATTGTGCGTGTGCTAGACTCGTTTACAGAGCTAGAAGCAGAGCTAGAAGCAGAGCTAGAAGCGAGAAAGAAGCAATATGAATACTATCGCAATACACTCTTGACGTTTAACGAGAGAGAGAATAAAATTGATGATTTGATTAAAGAGCTGTGTCCAAAGGGGGTAAAATACGAAAGAATTAAAGACGTCTATTCACGTCTCAAGGGGACGCCTATTACTGCTGGTAAAATGAAAGAGATTGCTAATCCAGATGGTGATATTCGAGTGTTTGCAGGCGGTTGTACTGTTATTGATGCGTTTGAATTTGATATTCCGAACGCAAATATTACCAAGGTCCCTGCTGTACTTGTTCAGTCTAGGGGTGTAATTGATGTGGTTTACTATGACAAACCTTTTACATTTAAAAATGAAATGTGGGCTTATACTCACAATAATCAAGATTCTATAAAATATTTATACTATGTACTGAAAAATCATAAAGAATACCTTCGTGATGCCGCATCTGGTATGGGCTCTTTGCCTCAGATATCACTCAAGGTTACTGAAGAATTAAAAATTCCTATTCCACCCCTCGAACAACAAAAGCAAATTGTTTCGATCCTTGATAAATTCGACGCACTCGTAAATGATATTTCCACTGGTTTGCCAGCCGAGATTGAAGCTCGCCGCAAACAATATGAATATTACCGTAATAAATTATTAACATTCAAAGAGTTGGAGTGTTCAAAATGAAATATGATATGATTGCTGAAAATAGCGACAGTACCGTTGTTAGCGATTACGTTTCGCCTTATCAGCGAGCCACGAATTATCAGAGCGAGGCGGAATTAGAGCAGGAGTTAATCAAACAATTGCAAGCGCAGGCGTATGAGTATTTGCCGATTAAGAGTGAGAGCGATTTAATACAGAATCTGCGCACGCAGCTGGAAAAGTTGAATAATTATACGTTTTCTGATGTCGAATGGAAGCGGTTCTTTGCGGAGCGGATCGCTAATGGCAATGAGGGCATACCTGAGAAAACTTTCAAAATCCAGGAAGATCACATGCAATTATTGCAGCGAGATAACGGCGAGGTGATTAATATTCGACTGCTGGATAAAACGAACATACATAATAATTATCTGCAGGTAATTAATCAATATGAAGTTTCGGGCGCGCGTGATAATCGTTATGATGTGACGCTGCTGGTGAATGGCTTACCGCTGGTGCATATCGAGCTAAAAAGGCGTGGCGTTCCCTTACAGGAAGCTTTCAATCAGATTAATCGCTATCAGCGGGATAGTTTTTGGGCGGGCAGTGGGTTGTTTGAATATGCTCAATTGTTCGTGATTAGTAATGGTACGCACACAAAATACTACAGCAATACAACGCGCTGGCAGCATATTTATGAGGCGGGTAAATCAGATTCGCATCGTAGTAAGAAAACCAGCAATAGCTTTGAATTTACCAGCTGGTGGGCGGATGCTAAAAATCGCCCAATTACCGATTTGATAGATTTTACGGCGACCTTTTTGTCTAAGCATACGCTGTTGAATATTTTAACGAAATACTGCGTGTTTACTAGTGACAAATTATTGCTGGTAATGCGTCCGTATCAAATTGTAGCGACTGAGCGTATTTTGAATCGTATTCAGATTGCTACAAATTATAAAAAGCTCGGTACTATTGAGGCTGGCGGTTATGTGTGGCATACCACGGGTAGCGGCAAAACGTTGACTAGTTTTAAGACGGCTCAGCTGGCAAGCAAATTAGACTATATCGACAAGGTGCTTTTTGTGGTTGACCGTAAAGACCTAGACTATCAGACGATGAAAGAGTATGACAAGTTTCAGGAAGGTGCGGCAAATAGTAATACTAGCACGCGGGTTCTGACGAAGCAACTGGGTGATCCGAATGCGAAGATCATTATCACGACTATTCAGAAACTTGACACATTTATTAAGCGCAATCAGGGGCATAAGGCGTTTGATGATCACATGGTTATTATTTTTGACGAGTGTCACCGCTCGCAATTTGGTGACATGCATCATTCCATTACTAAGAGTTTTAGAAATTATCATTTGTTTGGCTTTACTGGTACGCCGATATTTGCTGATAATGCGTCTAGTGGCGGGCGGGTCGATCTACGAACAACCGAGCAGGCGTTTGGTGATAAGTTGCATACCTATACAATAGTCGATGCAATTACTGATAAGAATGTGCTGCCGTTTCGGATTGACTATATTCGTACGATTCGTGAAGCAGACGAGGTTGACGATCAGCAGAAGGTGCGAGATATTGATCGCGAACGAGCATTGAACGCTCCGGAGCGTATTAGCAATGTTGTGCAGTACATTCGTGAACATTTTGACCAAAAAACAATGCGTAACGCTAAGTCATATGCATTTACTCGATTAATGAACGTCCATGAGGTCGCGTCGGCACGAAATAGAGCGGCAGTTGAAGAGGCAAAAGATAAAATCCGACTGAGCGGATTTAATTCAATTTTTGCAGTTAGCTCAATTGAAGCGGCTAAACTTTATTATAATGAGTTTAAGCGTCAACAAAGCAATCTTCCTGAGGCGGGTCGGTTAAAGATAGCTACAATTTACAGTTACGGAGCTAATGATCCTGATTTGGAAATAGATGGAGTGGATGACGAGAATTCAGAGAACACTGACGGGCTAGATGTTTCGTCTCGTGATTTTCTGGAAGGTGCAATTCGCGATTATAATGCGACGTTTGGTACAAATTACGACACTAGTGCTGAACGGTTTCAGAATTATTACAAAGACGTGAGTTTGCGTATGAAGAATCGAGAAATCGATTTGTTGATTGTAGTGAATATGTTTTTAACGGGATTTGACGCTACGACTTTGAATACGTTGTGGGTTGATAAGAACTTGCGTATGCATGGGTTAATTCAGGCTTATTCGCGAACGAATCGTATTCTTAATTCAATAAAGACTTACGGTAATATTGTTACGTTCCGCAACTTAGAGAAAGAGACTAATGAAGCTTTGGCGCTATTTGGTGATCGTGAAGCTAAAGGTATTGTTCTACTGCGTCCTTTCCGAGATTATTATTATGGCTATGACGAGGATTCTGGAAAACGAACTCCAGGATATGTTGATTTAATTGCAGAAATAAAAGATAAATTCCCAGTTGGCGAGATGATAACTGGCGAACAGAATAAAAAAGAATTTGTGAGATTGTATAGTGCAATTCTAAGAGTAAAGAATATTTTGTCTAGCTTTGATGAATTCATCGGACGGGAGATTTTGAGTCAGCGAGATGTGCAGGATTATCACAGTATGTACATCGATCTCTACAATGAGCTGCGACCAAAAATTGATAGCAACAAGGAGAATATCAATGATGATTTGGTGTTTGAAATGGAGCTTATTAAGCAGGTTGAAATAAATATAGATTACATTTTAGAATTGATTCGTCAATATCATGATAGCCATTTGAACAATAAAGAGATCTTAGTTGATATCGATAAAGCGGTTAATTCGTCTATAGAGTTACGCAATAAAAAGGATTTAATTGAACAGTTTATTAATTCGCTCACGGTTGATAGTTCGGTTGACGGTGATTGGCGAGAGTTTGTTAAATCAAGAAAAATTGAAGAGCTGGATCAAATTATTGATGAAGAAAAATTGAATAAAAAAGCAACATATTCATTTGTCGAAAATGCTTTTCGTGACGGATATATCCAATCGACTGGAACGGACTTGTCGCGAATACTGCCGCCAATCTCGCGTTTTTCGGCAGGAGGTGAACGTACTAAAAAGCGTGAAATAGTGTTGCAAAAGTTAAGGGGATTTTTTGATCGATTTTTCAGTATTTCTAATGGAAAATTGTAAATATAAGAGTATTATTCTATTGGGAGAGGCGTATGAATGATAAAGAAAATATTATTAGTGTCGCTCGTGCTATTATTCGCATTGGTGACGCCGCTGAAAAAACCAAAGATTATGGTTTGTTGAAATCGCTAAAGGAAATGGTTGATCAGTTGGCTCGACATAACGTTAAAGACGCTGAGGTTGATATGCAGTTGCTGCTGGAATACGTTAAGTCATTGAACGATTGTGAATATTGCCGAGCGTCTAACGGCGAGATGAGCACTGCTGATTTGGTGAATGAAATAAATCGACAATTAGCGCGTCTTAGTCAGGAGCAAGTGGATAATTCCAATAAATTGGTTTTGGAATTTGAGCCGACAGTTCATTTAGTGACTGCGAATTATGCCAAGGATGAGAATGGGACGACTTCTGGTGTGTCAATAGCTTTGGTTTTTAATAGGGATGGCTCGGTAAGTGCGCCGCGTGACCATTTTTTGAATACGGAATTGCTAAATTATTTTAGCGATAAACATCGGGTCAATTATCAATTTATTGAAAATCATTTACCACCGAAACTTCAGGATTATCAATTAGTTGCGGGAACGGCGGAAGCGAGAGAAATTTTGCCACGGGAATTGGAAGTGATAGATTTTTAAGGTTTTATGAAAATCTCCGTACACATTAAACCAAACTCTCGCCATCG
>ERZ772779.1015-NODE-1015-length-12001-cov-7.966935_pt1 | contig 12001 bp, 12 predicted proteins | sample MGYA00511360_ERZ772779 | MGnify/ENA primary metagenome ERZ772779 (study PRJEB29015, sample SAMEA2738112) | human oral metagenome | biome: human oral; feature: human-associated habitat; material: saliva | place: China | collected 2231 ...
AGGACACGCCAGGAGCCACCAGTGCTCCCCCGGAGCAGGAGGTCGACTACCTGCAGAACGCGGACCCGAAGGACGACACCTCCTCCCCGGCCCCCGAGGACCCCAGGCGGCGCGAGGCCCGCCTCAAGCGGCGTCGTCGGCTCCTGGCGATCGGCGGGGTGCCCGCGGCTCTGGTCACCATCATCTCCCTGTGGCTCGGGTCGATCTTCCTCATCTCCCTGGCCGGAAACCGGGCCGCGGCAGCCGGCCACTACGACACGGCCCTGTCGCGCTACCGCATAGTCGCCGCGATCAATCCCTGGCTGGAGCAGTGGCGCGTCCACTTCAACCTGGGCACCGGTCAGCTCGCCGCGAAGGACCCGACCTCCGCGGTGACGACCCTCAAACAGGCTCTCAGCGAGGCGCCCAAGGCCAAGGTCGACCCGGAGAGCAAGGTGAAGGAGGCCGGCTCCCCGGAGTGCATGGTGCGCACCAACCTGTACGTCGCCCACCTCACCCTGGCGGCCCAGGCCCAGGAGAGCGGAAGCGCCGCGGCGGTGACTGAGCACATCGAGGCGGCCAAGAAGGCGGCCGATACCTGCGAGGTGCCGCCCCCGCCCGAGCAGAACCCCTCCCCGAGCCCGAACCCCTCGGCCACGCCCAGCAGTGACCCGAGCTCGAGCCCCTCCTCCCAGCCCAGCAGCGACCCGAGCTCGAGCCCCTCGTCGTCGGCGTCGAGCTCGCCGGGCGAGACCTCCTCCAGCACCCCGAGCGCCAAGCCGACCCCGACCCCGGTCGATGACCGGGCCAAGCGCCTGCGGGACCGCAACAACGGCAGCCCGGGAACCTCCGAGGAGTCCGGTGGCGGCGAAGGAGGGGGAAAGCCCTGGTGAGCGACTCCGATACGGGGCGGCCCTCCCGACTCGTCGTGGCGGCCGCGGTCCTGGACAACCTGGAGCATCCGACCACCCTGCTGTGCGCGGCCCGCTCCTACCCGCCTGAGCACGCCGGTCAGTTCGAGCTGCCCGGCGGCAAGGTCGAGGACAATGAAGATCCAGTCGAAGCCCTCACGCGCGAGATTGCCGAGGAGCTCGGCGCGCGCCTGACGATCGGCGAGCGAGTGTGCCCCGAGGATGGGCAGTGGTGGCCGATCCTGGGTGGGCGCGTCATGGGCGTGTGGCTCGCGGAGGTGGCACCCGGTTCGCCGGCCCCGCGTGCGGGTGCCTCGCACCTGGAGGCCCGCTGGGTGCCGATCACTCAACTCGCGCCCCTGCAGTGGATTGTCGCGGACCTGCCCATCGTCGAGGCCGTGGTCGCGTGTTGTGAGCGCTGAGTCTTCCATGGTCGCGCGGTTGAGTGTGGGGCGCGCGTGGTATGTGCGTGGTCGGGCACGTACGTGGTATCGAGCGGGACTTGAGCGTGGCCGACTGACGGACCTGCGCTGCGCTGGCGCAGCGTGGGCGTGCGCGCATCATTTGACGACACATGGGGGCAAGATGTCAGAATGTGCCCATGCCGAAGATTATTGGCGAGTCACTCGCCTCTCACCGCGAGCTGACACGCACGCGCCTATTTGACGCCCTCGGTTCCCTGATGGCTGAGCAGCCCTTTGAGTCGATCACGATGTGTCAGATCGCGGAGCGCGCGGGCGTCGGTCGCACGGCGGTTTATAACCACTTCGCGGACAAGGAAGTGCTGCTGCTTGCGTATATGCGTCAGGTCACCGAAGAGTTCACGTCTGTTCTGAGTGAACGCCTGTCTACCGAACCTGACCCGTTGATGCGTTTGCGCCTCTACATTCGTTCGCACGTGCAGATGACCAGCCGGTACCACGTGAAAGCGGGTATGGGGTTGCGTCGGCAGATGTCGGATCGGGGCGCCTCGCATCTGCATGATCACGTGGGGATGGTTGGCGAGGTCCTCATTTCTATTCTCGACGACGCCATGGGTCGCGGGTTAATTGCGCAGCAGAATACGCTGGGCGCGGTTCACTTGATTCATGCGACGTTGGCGGGGCAGCGCCTCCCCGCGGATGGCCCGCATCGGGAGTCAGCGCTTTGTCTCGTGGAAACGTTTATTCTACGAGGCCTGGGCGCATCCGAGGAAGACGTGCGGCACGTCACTGAGGCTCCCCTTCCTTCTTGGGAATAGTGGGCGCCGCGCGTCCGTTGATTAAGACAGTTCAACAAGGGGTAGACCGCCCCGATCGACCGGTTGGCGAAAGAGCCGACCATGCAAGGAGAAACATGGCTACCGTTACGCTGACGCAGGAGAATTTCGAGCAGACCGTGTCCGCTGGCGACATCGTTCTGGTTGACTTCTGGGCGACTTGGTGCGGACCGTGCCGACAGTTTGGCCCTATTTTTGAAGAGGCATCCGAGAAGTTCACGGATGTTGTGTTCGGCAAGATCGACACGGACGATCAGCAGCAGCTGGCAATGGCCGCGCAGATCACGTCGATCCCGACGCTCATGGCTTTCCGTGATGGCATTGCGGTTTTCCGCCAGTCTGGCGCCCTGCCGTTGTCGGCGCTTGAGGATCTGATCAACCAGATTCGCAACCTGGACATGGACGATGTTCGTAAGAAGATCGCCGATGCCGACAAAGGCGAGTGATGACGTGAGGAGACTCGGTGACGGGCCCTGAGGTGTGAGCCTCGGGACCCGTTTCTGTGTGTTAGCGCCGAGTCTTTAGTGAGGGCGCCCGGCGTTCTTCGAAGCTCGCCAGGTTTCCCGCTCGCGGGGCTTGGCGGTCCGGGGTGATCGCCCACGCCGCGGGGTGGGCTGGCGCGTGGCTTGCCGGGCTCGGTGCTCGCTGGGTGCTCTTACGCCGGGCGTCTCCGCGCTGGTCGGCGGGTGATGAACTCGCGGTCCGCGTGGTCGCCGACCATGAAGAGGTATTCGCCGACGATGTCGAAACCGTGCCGCGCATAAAAGCGTTGCGCCCCATAGTTTTCGCTCCACACGCCGATCCAGACGGTGCGCGGTCCGTTGCGTTCGAGCCACTCCAGAGCCGTGCGCAGGAGTGTCGTGCCGTGTCCCTCACCCTGGTGGCCGCGCAGAACGTACAGGCGCTGGATTTCGCCGTCGTCGGGTGCGACGTCGGGGTGAGGTAGGTGCGCGGGACACGCGGTGACGTAGCCGATCAGAGGGTCCTGTAGAGACGAGGCGTGGGCTTCCTCCTCGGGACGCGCGGAGTCCAGGCGCGTGCTGGGGGCATCGGCGGGGGAGGCGCCGGAGGTAACCCGATCGCATCGCTCATCCTCGGCCTCGTCGCTGCTTTCCTCGAAGAGAAGCCAGGTTGCGTGTGCGGGGTCCGTCAGTTCGGTGTGTAGGACGGAGGGGGAGTAGGCCTGATCGAGGAAGAGCGCCAAGTCATGAGGCGCGTAAAGGTGACCGAAGGTCTGGGTGAAACACGTTCGGGAGAGTACGGACAGGGCATCGGCGTCGGCGGGTGTGGCTCGGTGGATCATGGTGTCCTCTCTGTCGGTCGTCTCAATCGTAGGCGGGTCAGGGGGCACGTGGCCGAGTGTCCCAGAAACCTTCCGGACGGCGAGTGCGAACCATTGCTCCGAACGTGAGGCGCATCTTACAATGAGGCGATCAACGCTCATCGAAGGAGACGAACGTGGCACACAAGACCCGCACCGCTCAGGTGCTTGACATTGTCAAAGTCATCGCGTGGGTTGTCATTGCGGTTTCCCTCGTGAAGTTCGCGTTCTTCCCAGCCTCGCAAGATAAGGAGACCGACGACGGCATAGACCCGGGCGGCAGCTTCGGGCAGATGACGATCAACGTGGGCCGCGCCGACATCACGAACACGGTGAAGCTGACGGGCACGATTCAAGCAGACGAGCCGGTGAACGCGCGTGCGACGCTTGACGGCGCAGTCGTGCGCGTCTATGTCAACGACGGCGACAAGGTCTCCAAGGGTGACGCGCTCCTCCAGATACGCAAGGAAATTCCCGGAGAAACGAAACAGGTCACCGACGAGGACGGCACTATCAGCGTGGAGACCGCTGACCCCACCTACAGGTACGAGACCGTCGTTGCCCCGGGAGATGGTACGGTGACGACCGGGGTCCTCGTGGGTCAACAGTTTGCGATCGGCGATACGGTCGCATCGGTGGCGCCCGCGTCCTTTTCTGCTGTGGCGCCGCTGAGCGCCGACCAGATGTACCGGCTCCAGGAGGCGCCGTCCACGGCGACCGTCACCATTAAGAACGGCCCCGCGCCCTTCGAGTGTACGGGCGTCACGCTCGTGACCCCCACCGGCAAGACTCAGGACCCGAAGAACCCCGGAAACGTCGGATCCTCCACGTCGGGGTCCACCGACCTGAAGGCGCGCTGTGCGATCCCCTCGGACCAGACGGTGTTCACCGGCCTGCAGGCGACCCTGGAGATGACGACGGGCTCCGCCACGAACGTGCTCGCCGTGCCGGTCTCCGCGGTCGAGGGCCGCTACCAGTCGGGCACCGTCTACCTGCCCACCTCCGACCCGGCCAACCCGGAGAAGCGTTCGGTCACCCTCGGCCTGACCGACGGAAAGATGGTCGAGATCAAGGATGGCCTGACGGAGGGCGAGGAGATCCTCGAGTTCACCCCGGCCTCGACGACAGACAACCAGGATCCCACCGACCCCTACGGCTCGGGCCCCGGCGGGGCCATGGATACCGGCGGGCCTGGCGACGGGTCGGCGCGATGAGCCTCGTGTGCCTGCGGGGCGTGACCCGCACGGTCACCCTGCCCGACGGGGAGGACCTGCACATTCTGCGCGGCGTCAACCTGGACGTCGCGGCGGGCGAGCACGTGTCCATCGTGGGCCGCTCGGGTACCGGCAAATCGACGATGCTCAACATCATTGGCCTGCTGGATGCTCCCACGTCAGGCACCTACGAGCTGGACGGCGTGGATACGACGCGCCTGGGCGAGGGGCGTCGCGCTCGCATGCGCGGCGAGGACTTCGGCTTCGTCTTCCAGCAATTCAATATCTTCGCCGCCCGTACGGCCGCCGAAAACGTCGAGGTGCCCCTCCTGTATGCCTCCGGCGCGCAACTGCTGTGCAGGCGCTCAATTGCCCTTGACATGCTTGAACGCGTGGGCCTGGCGGATCGCGCCGACTCGCACCCGGGGGAGATGAGCGGCGGCGAACAGCAACGCATCGCGATCGCCCGCGCCCTCGTGCGCCGCCCGCGCGTGATCCTCGCCGACGAGCCGACGGGTGCGCTCGACCCGGACACGGGCCGAGCGGTCATGACCCTCCTGGAGGAAGTCGCCCGCGAATCCGACTCAGCGCTCATCGTCATCACGCATGACATGGCGGTCGCCGCCCGCGCCTCGCGCGCCTACGAACTCTACGACGGCGTCCTCCACGAGGTCACGGACCCTGGAACCCTGACGCAGCGCGCGGAGGCGGGGAACTCCAGTGTCGACAACACCGGGACCGGTGGAAGCACCGGGATCCCCGGGAACCCCTGGGACGAGGCCTCCGCCGCCTCCGCTGGTCCGCAACCCCCGCCGCCTCCCACGCAGGTTCCGGCACCGCCGTCGGGGGGATCACCTGACGATACGGGTGTGACGGCACGTCAGACGATGAGAGCCGTCCGTAGGGCAGCGGCTCGACAAAGGGAGAGTGAGCAGTGAACGCACTGAGCCAGATCGTGGGCGCCCTCATCGAAGCGTGGGGCGAGGTGAAAGTCCAGAAAGCCCGCGTGGTCCTCTCCCTCGTGGGAGTAGTCGCTGCAGTGGCCGCCATGACGGTCGTCATCGCGCTGGGCGACCTGATCCTGCAATCCTCGCGCGAATTAGCCGAACTCTACGAGGGACGCTCGGTGACGCTGCGCCTCGCGCCGGAAAAATCATCAGCAAGCCAAGGAGGACCCTCGAACGAGGCCCCCGCCCAGGAAACCGGAACCGGTGAAGGGACCCAGGCCTCGTCAACCGTCGCGCGACCCGACGAGAAGGACCCGGTGAGCGACGCGATGGCGACGCTCGCGGGCCACCACGACATCCACTACTGGTCGCGCCTGTCCAGCTCAGGCGGCGAGATCGTCGAGGTCCGCCAGGCGCGCAGCACCGGACTATTCCGCGGCTACCCGGTGGTGCAAACACAGGACATGTTCAACGACGTCACAATTCAGGCCGTCGACCCCTCCTTCGAAGTGATTTTCCGGACCCGCATGCTCGCCGGACGCTGGGTGACCGACAGCGACGCGGACCAGCGCCTGACCCCCGTCGTCATCTCCGAGGTCCTGTGGAATCAGCTGGGCCGCGCACCCATCGACCAGGTCCCCATCGTCCTACACACCACCGACGGCACCGCGCTGCGCGTCGTCGGCGTCACGAAAGCGAAGAACCGCTTCGACATGCCGACCCTCTACGTGCACTACGACGCGGCGCGCGCCGCCCTGCCGCAGATGGGGCAGCCCACAATGATCGCGTGGGTCAGCCCCGAGAACGCCGAGGAGGCGCGCACGGTGCTGCCGCAAGCCCTCGCCTCGATCCTCGGCGACGGATGGCACGTGAGCGTCACCGGCGGCGAACACCAGGACACGGGCGAAGAACAGCTGGGGACAATCTCCCGCGTCATCATGATTATCGGCGGCATCATCATCTTCCTCGGCGCGCTCGGCCTGCTCAACGTCGCCATCGTGACCGTACGTCAGCGCGTGCGCGAAATCGGTATCCGCCGCGCCGTCGGTGCCTCTGCCGCGCGCGTCTTCTTCGCCGTCTTCATGGAGTCGGTGGTCGCAACCTTCGTCGCCGGCGTCATCGGCGTGGGGATCGCGGTCGTCGTCGTACGCTTCTTGCCACTCGAAACAATAGGAATCGCGCTCAGCGAGACACCGGCGTTCCCAGCCGGCGCAGCCATCGCGGGCGTCGCCATCTCCACGAGCATCGGCGCTCTATGCGGCATCATCCCGGCGCTCGCGGCCGTGCGTATCAAGCCGATTGACGCGATCCGCTACTGAGGGTTCAGTGACGAGGCCGTGGCTTCCTCGCCGGGGCCGCGCGTGTTCGCGGTGGGGAGTCGGCCTCGTGCCAGAATCAGCGGGGCAGCGTCACGCGCTTCGTGTCTTCGTTGTAGATGATCATGCCTTCCTTGAGGAGGGCTCGGTAGACGCGGGCGGGTTGGTAGCGATCGCCGCCGTCGAGGCGTGCGGCGTCGAGGACGCGACGTTTCGTGAGGCCTTCGGTGCCTTCGAAGTGGGCGGAGCGTAGGGCCTTCATGATGCGTCCGCGGGCCTGGCGGTCGGTGCCCGCGTAGGGCTGGGGGGTGGGGCGCTTCTCGTCCTTCGGGAATCCGGCGTGTGCCCAGGCGCAGCGCGTGCGCATGATGCACGTGTCGCAGCCCGGGGAGAGCTGGGTGCACACGAGGGCTCCGAACTCCATGAGCGACAAGCTGACGTCGGCAGCGAGACGTCCATCTGTCGGGAGGAGCGCGTCCGCGCGCTGCGTTTCTGCCTTCGAGGGGGTCGAATGGGGTGGAAACTCCCGGCCATCGAGAAATCTGACCAGCACTCGTCGAACGTTTGTGTCCAGGACCGGGACCCGGATTCCGTGCCTGAACGCCAGGAGGGCGCTGGCCGTGTAGGTGCCCACGCCGGGCAGGAGAGTTAGCTCTTTTATAGTGAGGGGCACCTGACCGCCGTGTTTCTCGACGATGGTGCCCGCACAATTTTTGAGACGCAGTGCGCGTGAGGGATAGCCCAGATTCGCCCAGGCCACAATGATATCCGCGGAGGAGGCCTCGGCTAGGTCGCCGGGTGTTGGCCATCGCTCCATCCACTCCAACCAGATCGGTTGAACGCGCGCGACGGGCGTCTGTTGGCTCATGATCTCGAAGACGAGTGTTCCCCAATCGGACACGTCATCGCCGCGCATGGGCAGGTCGCGTTTGTTGGATGCGAACCAGCGGGGAAGGTCATGGAGGAGTACCTGCGAGGCCTCAGCCGTTGGATTTGTGAACACCCTGTCAGTGTAGGTAAAAAGTCCCCATGAGCGCGTTCTAACATATACGAAGTGTGATGTGGAGCATGAAAATGGCGACTGTTGTATAAACAGTACAGGTTCGCTAGTCTGATCCTGTTTTCAATTACCCCCATTTTGTCGAGGGTTCCCTCACTATCAGGAGACGTCATGTCTACTCCTCAGCAGCCTTACGGGCAGCAGCCTGACTATGGCCAGCAGCCTTACGGTCAGCAGGCCGGTTACGGTCAGCAGGCGGCCAACGGTCAGCAGGCCGGCTATGGCCAGCCCGGCTACGGTCAGCAGCCTTACGGTCAGCAGGCCGGCTATGGCCAGCAGCCCTACAGTCAGCCCGGCTACGGGCAGCAGCCTTATGGCCAGCCCGGCTACGGTCAGCAGGCTGCATACGGTCAGCAGCCTTATGGCCAGCCCGGCTACGGTCAGCCCGGATTCAACGCTCCCATGCTGGGTAAGCCTCGTAAGACTGCGGGCCTTCTCAACCTTTTCCTCGGCGGTGTTGGTGCCGGCGACTTTTTCCTTGGCCACAAGCAGATCGGTTTCATCAAGGTCGCCGTGACCGTTGTCCTGAACGTGCTTTACTTGGCGACGTTCGACTGGGAGCTGCGCGAAGGGAATCCGTTCGTTTTCTTCCTGTTTTTCATCTGGTTGTGCTGCGTGCTCGCCTGCGCGATCATGACCTTCATGGGCAAGTGGATCTACGCACGGGACGCAAACGGCGTCCCGACCGTCTGACCTACTCGCGCGCCCAAATAGGCGTGTAAGCGAGCACCGTGTGGGACCCGGCTGATGTCGGGTCCCACACGTGTATCTAGTGCTCCTCACGTTTCTCTGTCCGGGTGCAGCGACGCCCCGTACGCGAGCGTCTCACTGCGTGTCCGAGCTGTTTTGTGGTGTATAGCGCGTGGTGCGGACGAGCGGCCCTCGGTCCCAAAATGCTTGTCGGAACGCGTTTGCGGGCATGCTCGGGGAACGATCGGGGGTCTCTCGGGGTCGCTGCGGATGACGAAAAGTGGTGTCAACACGCTAGGCTATGCGGGTGCGGCCCGCAGCCGTCACTTCCCACGACAATCGAAAGGCTTAGTTATGACGACGCCCAACCCCTTCAACTCGGAGGACCAGACCTCGGTGCCCGCGCCGGATGCTCCCAGCTTCCCCCAGGCCTCGACCCCCGGTTACGACCAGGCCAACGCCGCCCCGGGTGCACAGCAGCCCGTCTATGGCCAGCCTGCTTACGGCCAGCCCGCCTTTGGCCAGCCTGCCTTTGGCCAGCCCGCCTTTGGTCAGGGTGCCTACGCGACCCCGCCCAAGCAGTGGATCGTCGCGCTGCTCCTGGCGTTCTTCGTCGGCTTCGTCGGTGTCCACAACTTCTACCTGGGCTACACCACCAAGGGCATCATCCAGCTGATCCTGTCCCTGACCGTCATCGGTATGTTCGTCACGGGCATCTGGGCCTTCGTTGAGTTCATCATGATCATCATGCGTTACGGTGCCTACGGCTGCGACGCGCAGGGCCGTCCCCTGGAGTGATCCGCTGAGGCTGTTGTCGCGGCGCTGAGTGTGCGACAATCGAGTCATGCTGCTCAGTGACCGCGACATCAACGTCTCTCTGGATTCCGGCCGGATTCGTCTCGATCCTCTGGACCGTGGCCTGGTTCAGCCGGCCAGTATTGACGTGCGGCTGGATCGCCTCTTTTGTCTCTTCGATAATCACCGCTACCCGGTGATCGACCCTGCGGCGGACCAGTCGGATCTGACGCGACGCATCGACGTGGGGCCGGATCAGCCCTTCGTCCTGCACCCCGGCGAGTTCGTCCTGGGTGCCACCTACGAGCTGGTCACCCTCGGCGACGACATTGCCGCGCGTCTCGAGGGTAAGTCGTCGCTGGGACGCCTCGGCCTCCTCACCCACTCCACCGCGGGCTTCATCGACCCCGGCTTCTCCGGGCACGTGACCCTCGAGCTGTCGAACACGGCGACGATGCCGATCCTGCTCTACCCGGGCATGAAGATCGGGCAGCTGTGCTTCTTCGACCTGTCTTCCCCGGCCGAGCATCCCTACGGCTCGCAGGGCGCTGGCTCCCACTACCAGGGTCAGCGAGGCCCCACGCCGTCCCGGACGCACCAGCGCTTCACCCGCACACGCATTGATCGGTGACATGATGGAGTCCCCCCACCCTCCCTTTCCTTCCCGGCTCGCGCGCAGGCGCGCCGAGCGTGCGGCGCGCGCGGCCGCAGCTGATGCGGCCGAACAGGACGCGCCTCTCGCACTGGAATCGGCGGTACCGCCTCCGCCCGAACCTGAGAACCTGCCGCCGACGGCACCTCCTCTGCCTGAACCCGCGGATCCGACCCCGCGCCTACTACCCCCGCCCGCCGATCAGCGGGCCACCATGGCGCGCACGGGCGTCATAACGGGCGTCGTGCTGCCCGGCATGGCCCCGCGTACCGGCCAGGTCACGAACCGGAACGATGCGCCGCCCCCGCCCTCGCCGGTCAGGCGTTCTTTCAAGGAACGTATGGCGAGTGCCCACTCCAGCCTGGCGGACTCGGTCCTTACGTCTGCGACGGGCAGCCCGATCATGCAGACGAACGTGTCCTTGATCGGCATGAGCACCACCCAGGAGCCGGCGTTCCAGATTGCCGCAGACGGCGAGATCACCAGCGCGGAGGCTGCCGTGCCGATTGCCGCCGCCATCGAGGTCAGCGAACCCGCGGGCGTCATCGACATGCAGGAAGCCCTGGGCCACCACCTGCTCCTCGTGTCGGAGGCCGTGGATCCGGCCGAGCTGGAGGCCCTCGCGATCTCCATGTGGGACGACGCCGGCTGGCTCGCGCCCGGTCGCCTGCACCTGTCGTCGGATGCCGAGCTTGAAGGCCCGTGGTCCCTGGATCAGCCGACGCGCGCGCAGCTGGGCACCCCGTCCCTGCTGACGCATGCGTGGATCTTGCGCTGCCCGGTCTCGCGCGCCGAGGAGAAACCCAGCGCGTTCATGGGGGAGTGGGCGCAGGCCTTCCCCGACGGCATGCCCGTTGGTCTGGAGTACCGCGTGCTCGAGGCGCTGGGCCGCATGGCGCGTCGCCTGGCGGGCGGTTTGCGCCTGTCCGGCAGCGGCTACGTCATGGTTCCCGACGCGGACTCGGCCGTGAACCTGACGGTGTACGCGCCGCGTTGGATCAACCCGGAGGACCTGCTGTCCGCAATGCGTGAGCGCGCCGGGTTTGAGCAGATGAAGGACGCGCGCGACATCGTCCCCGAGGCCCCGGCGCTGACCCCCGCGCAGGCCGCGCAGATCGAGAAGCTGAAGGCCGAGCTGGGTCCTGTCCGCGAGGATATCGCCTCGAAGATCGCGAAGGCCCGCGAGGAGCTGGAGGCCCAGCGTAACGAGCCGCAGGTCGTCGACGGCTACGCACTCATGTGCCCGATTGGCAATCGCTCTGACATGATGATCGAGGTCCACGCAGTCCCCTCACCCCCGCGCGTGCTGCGCTGGGAGCCGTGGACGACAGGCGCGATCATCGAGTATCAGGTTCGCTGGCTGTCCGGCCTGGCCCCCACGCCCGGCACGAACACGATAAGCCGCACCGCGCGCCGCGAGCGTCTGCGTTCGGCGCAGGAGGTCGAGAAGGCTGCGGGCTTGATTGCGACCCTCGTGGGCGGCAACGTCATCGACGAAGACGGCTTCCTCGTCGGTTTGGCAGATGTTTCCGCCGAGGAAGACGAAGCCGAGTAGTAGGCCGCGTCCGTAGATTCGGCTTTTCAGCAGGTGAACGAAAGGGCGGCCCCGCAGGTGTGTCTGCGGGGCCGCCCTTTCGCCATCAGCATGCGTGCGTCGGTTACTGGCCTCGCTTCACGGACTCGAGCAGCATGACGGCGACATCCCGCACCTCCGGGAGCTTCCCGCGTGTCAGTGTCGAGGTGCCCTCGGTGCCTCGGTCGGTGGCGTCGGAGGAAACGAATCCGGCGGATGTGCCCGACGCGGAGCCGAGCATCTGGGAGCAGAAGGGGCAGGCCGTCGCGACGACGTCCGCGCCCG
>ERZ772779.1019-NODE-1019-length-11964-cov-4.657234_pt1 | contig 11964 bp, 8 predicted proteins | sample MGYA00511360_ERZ772779 | MGnify/ENA primary metagenome ERZ772779 (study PRJEB29015, sample SAMEA2738112) | human oral metagenome | biome: human oral; feature: human-associated habitat; material: saliva | place: China | collected 2231 ...
ACGACAACAAAGGTTTGCGCTCGTGAGAAAAAGAGCTTCATCTCACGATAAAAAACGTCGGAGGTGGGAAATGAGCGCGCAACATCGGGCGAAAATCTGAGGGAGCATAAGCGGAATAAACAAGCTTATTCCGACTTTGCGAATGGGTATCGAAGGGGCGTGATGTGCTTACGGGTGTTGTGGCGCTGTGGGGGCTATTGAATCCTTTGGTGACAAGCGTGCAGGAAGCCAAACTTCGCGGTGCACCTTGTCGAGGCCGGAGATGAACGATGAGAAAAGCGGATGAAGGGTGGGCTATGGCGATCGACTTAAAAACTTTCGCCCCAGTCGGCGCGGTCAAGGTTCCGATAGCTGACGGCTTCCGCCACATCGTCGAAACCAATCTGATCTCTGCCGGCCAAGTCGGCGATCGTACGCGCCATTTTCAAGATGCGCTCATAGGCGCGGGCCGAAAGGTTGAGTTTAGTCATAGCCCTTGCCAAGGCGCCCGCGCCGGCCGCATCAGGCTGTGCGAAGTGCTGAATCTGCGCCGCCGATAGTTGCGCATTGCAGTGGAGACCGGGGATGCCCTTATAGCGCTCCGTCTGCACATCGCGCGCCCTGATGACGCGAGCACGAATGCTTTCGCTTCGCTCGCCCTTAGGTGCGCGCTGCAATTCTTCAAGCCCTACGGGCGTAACCTCAAGTTGTAGATCAATACGGTCAAGTAGCGGGCCGGAAATCTTGTCCATATAATGCTGAATCTTGCCGGGCGGACAAGTGCATTTGTGGGAGGGGTCGTTGTAGTACCCGCAAGGGCAGGGATTCATCGCAGCTACGAGCATAAAAGAGCAGGGTAGCGTGGCGGCATAGCGCGTGCGGCGTATCGTAATCTCGCGATCCTCGAGCGGTTGTCGGAGCGTCTCGAGTGCAGACCGCGTAAATTCGGGTAGTTCGTCAAGGAAAAGAACGCCGTTGTGGGCCAGCGAGATCTCGCCGGGACGCAGCGACATCCCGCCGCCAATCAGGGCGACGTCAGAAATGGTGTGGTGCGGACTGCGAAAAGGGCGGCGCGCTATGAGCGACGTCTCAGCCGGCAGTTCGCCCGCAATGGAGTAAATCTGCGTAGTCTCCAAGCTCTCCGCCAACGTCAGTTGGGGGAGGATGGAGGGGAGGCGTTTTGCCATCATGCTCTTGCCGCATCCGGGAGAGCCTACGATCATCAGGTTATGCCCACCGGCGGCGGCCACTTCAAAGGCCCGCTTCGCCGCTGTTTGGCCCTTGACGTCGGCAAAATCGAGCGGGTAGGCCGTTTGTGCGGCATAGAAATCGGCGCGCGTATCGACGGCTACGGGCGTCAAGCTCAGGTTACCATTGAGCGCATCGACCACTTCTTTGAGCGTCTTCACGCCGTAGACTTTCAGATGGTTGACGACGCCGGCTTCGCGCTCGTTGTCCTTAGGCACGAAGAGCGCCTTAAAACCCTGCTTGCGCGCCTCGATGGCTATGGGCAGGGCGCCGCGCACGGAGCGGATCGTGCCGTCAAGCCCTAGTTCGCCGACAAAAGCCACCTCATCGAGGCGGTCGGCCTTGACAATGTCGGTCGTCTTCAAGAGGCCCACAGCCAGCGGCAAGTCGAAGCCGCTCCCCTCCTTGCGTATGTCGGCCGGCGCTAAGTTGACCGTCACGTTCATCCGCGGCAGGCGAAAAGCCGAATTGGCCAGTGCGCTCAGTACGCGCTGCTTGCTTTCGCGCACGGCGTTGTCGGGGAGTCCGACCATGAAGAAAGTTGATTCCGTTCCGTCGCCGCCTTTCGTCAAAAAGGCATTCACTTCGAGCGTTACGGAGATGGCTTTTAATCCGTTGAGCGCTGCACTGTTGATTTTGGCAAACATGAGGTTTTTCTTAAGATTTCAGGCTGAAAAAATGCGTGGGTTTTAGAGGATGACGGACTGCAATTGAGCGTCCCATTGACTGACGGGGAGGTCGCGTGCGACGATGCGACCGTCTGTATTGATGATGAAGCCCGAAGGCACGCCGCGCACGCCCAGCAGTCGGGCCAACGGCGTTTGAAAGACCTTGCCGTCGCAGACGAATGGGCCGGTGTAGCCCAGCGACTCGGCATATTTGCGCGCATTTTCAGCGTCGGGGTCCAGGCTGATGGCAACGACGTTGAGCCGATTGGTGTATGTCGTCTGCAAGCGTTGCGCTTCGCTGAGCGCGGTCGAACTCTCGCTGCTCCAAAGGCTGCACCAGAAAAGCAAGGTGGGCTTTCCGCTGAGCGAGGCCCGCGTGAGGGTTTTTCCGGCGAGCGTTTGCACGGAAAAATCGGGGAATGTGCGCCCCGCAGCGTAGGTCTTTAGTGGGCGTAAGGCGGCGTCCAGCGTGATCAAAGCTTTACTTTGTGGGAGGCCTTTGCGCAATAAGTTGAGCAATTCGAGGGCCACGTTGGCGTCGGTCGCGTCGTTGTCTACGTAATATTTGTAGTAGAGTGCGAGTCCGTCCAAACTTTTGGCGTGATCTCTAATATATTGCGTGGCGGCCATCAGTTGGTCGCTTTTTGTTTTCTTGGCTTGCTGCTGTCGAAACTTGGTCAGGCGCTCGTTAAGTTCGCTGCCGCTGATGTCAACTTCGTCCAAGCGACCGGCATCTCCGTCGATTTTGATCGTAGTACCGGGCTCGCCGATGAAAGTCGTGGTCGTAGCGTTAGGGTAGAGGATCGTCAGCAGGCAGGCTTCAGGCAATTCTTTCTCCAACTTAAACTTTCCGCCGCTGATGATAATGGTATCGGGCTTTGAAAAGTCGCCTCCCTCGGCGTAAAGATAGCATTCGGCCTTGTCAAGGTGCTTTAATTTTCCCTCAATTCGGATGCGGCCCTTCCCCGGCCCGCAGGCGGTGAAGAGAAGCAAGATGAAGAGTAATGAAAAGCTGATCCGCATAAGTGCACAATGGGAAATAGCAGCCTCTCTGCTCGTCTGAATCAACTAAACCACGGATGGCGAGAGGCTGCATTAGTTTATTTTACGGCTTGCTTAAACTGTGGGTCGTTAAACATGGCGGAAAATTCTAAATCGTTGGCAGCGCGGCGGCGCAAAGCGGGATCTTTTTCGATCGCTTTCCGGAGATGCGTGAGCGCCGTAGAAGATTGGCGCATCCGCATCGCGAGAATGGCTTTGAGATAGTCGGTCGTAGCCGTCGGGCGAGCTATTTTTTCGAGCGTCTCTTGCGCTGCTACGTAATCCTTATTGAGGATTTGCGCCAAAGCGGCTGAGTTGGATCTGACGCCCTTCAAATCGGCTGCTGCTTGTGCATAATTGCCGCGTGCAATATTGAGATTGCCGGCCACGGCGCCGTAATTCTTGGCGGCTACGGCGCTTCCTAAATAGTTTTCAGCGCCTTCTATGTCGCCTTTAGCCAAGGAAAGGAGGGCGTAGTTAGCATTTACTTCTGCCGCATTTCCTTTGCGCATCGCCGCTTGTCGGAGCCAATCTTCGGCAGCATTGAAGTCGGCGCGCTCATAAGCGGCAATCGCCAAATTATTGTAGGCTCTGTAGTCGTTAGGATAGAGACGCGTCGCCGTGCGGTAGATATTTTCCTGCTCCGCCTTTGACTCCGTCAGCGTAGCATAGTAAAGGAGTTCTTCGATAGAAAGTTTGGCGGGGTCGGCAGCGTATTGCGCTTGTATTTCATCGTCGCTGCGGCCGATTAGCAGGTAATTTATCGTCAAGCGAGCGCGGCGTAGTTCCGGCAAAATCTCATCTGCCAACTCGCGGAAGCCTGCTGAGAGGTTGCGAATTTGCCTTTCGCGCTCTTCAGGGTCGGGATAAAGGCTCAAAACGCGGAGAATAATGTCCTTATCTTGGATATTGCTTTGCGAAACGAGTTGTTGGAAGCCTTCCCAGTCTTCCGCCGTATATTTTGCCTCAACATCGCCGGCTATTTTGAGCCGCTTCAGCTCTTGTTTCACGTAGTTTGCTGACGATGATTCGCGGTTTTTGGCCAAGTCAGTATTGAGTTTCATACCGCCATCCGGTGATGCGTAAGCCGAAACTTCGATGCTGCCCAACTCTAAGCTTTTTCCATCGGCTTTAATGTCTTTCAGCGTGCGAATAAAGTCTTGGATTGACGTCGTTTTTAGCTCCGAATTGCGAATTTTTGCTTGTTGAATGAGGTAGCGAATTTGCGCTTCTTGCTTCTGCTCCTTAGTATATTGGAAGGCGTCCTCACCAAGGGCCATCTGCGTCTCAGCGGCGGTGCGCTCCAGCAAGGTAGCTGTAGCCAAAACGCCATATCCTACTTTCACTTCCGGTATATGCACCGCTTTTTTCCCAAGGTGGGCGTTGAAAGTAAGGAATAGCTCGCTCGAAGCCATTTCCGGCCGATAAGCGAAACTTGTTTTCATCATATAATTGCCGCCATTTGCGTAGCTCACCATTTGATCATTGCTCATGACATTCTCGCCTCTGAACGTGGCCGATGCGCCTGTGGCCTCGCCGTTCGCATAGCGCAATACCGGCGTAATGGTTACGACGGCTTTCTTCTTCATATATTTTGCCGGAAAGCGCGCTGCGATCGTAGCCGGCACTTTTCCGCCGGTTGCTTCGAGCGGTTGCGGCGTCACGGTAAAGCGATCAGCCGAAAGATTGCCAAGCTTGCTACAGGCCGTAAGCGTAAGCGTGGTGGCTAGGACTAAGGGGAAGGATAATTTGTTTCGCATATTGATATTCCAGTAAAGAAGTTTGATGGCAAATGTTTGATTTCAGGTTGCCGCTTAGGCCTTTTGAGCCGGTTGGGGCTTCTCGCCGAGGCGCCGGCAGCGCTTTCCGCCGGCCCAACAGTAGACGCCCAAAATAATAAACGGCAAACTCAGCAGCTGACCTTGGTTAATCCCGATGTAAGAGACCATCGTGCGCTCCCACGGCTCTTGCACTTCTTTGAGAAACTCAATGAAGAAGCGGAAAGAGAAGATGCACGTGAGCACCCAACCAAAGAACCAGCCCGTCGCGATCTTATCTTTGTATTGGCGATACAATAAAAGACCGATGGGGAACAACAGAAAATAGAACGCAGCCTCAAACAGCTGTCCCGGATAGCGGGCAAAATTTTCGTGGTTGTGCACAAAAATCACCCCAAGCGCCGACGTCGTCGGCTTTCCCACGATCTCTGAGTTCCAGAAGTTGCCCATACGTATGCAAGCCGCCGCTATCGGCGTAGCAATTGCGATATTGTCGAGCACACGCATCAAATTGACCTTTGTCTTTCTGACGTAGAGCCACAAAGCTATCATTAAGCCGAGCGTACCGCCGTGACTGGCCAAACCTGTAAAGCCTGTAAACTGCCAATGTCCGTCGACCTTTACAGCAGGCAAGAAGATCTCGAGCGGATGTGTGAGAAAATAAGTCGGATCATAGAGCAGGCAGTGACCCAATCGTGCGCCGAGGAGAATACCTACGAAGGCATAGAAAAAAAGACTATCAAACTTCTCATCGCCCAACCCTTGGCGCTTATAAAGTCTTTGTACGACGAGATAAGCGATCATTAGTCCGATCACCCACCAAAGGCCGTACCAGCGCACACCGTATCCGAAAATGTGAAAGGCGTATATATCAGGATCCCAAACCATAGTTTGTGCGTTTAAACGTTGAAGCGGAAGTGCATAATGTCGCCATCTTGCACGACGTATTCTTTACCCTCGATGTGGAGCAAGCCGGCTTCTCTCACGGCGGTTTCACTGCCGTATTTCAGATAGTCGTCATACTTGATGACCTCTGCACGGATAAAGCCGCGCTCAAAGTCGGTGTGGATCACGCCCGCGCATTGCGGCGCTTTCCAGCCTTTGCGGTACGTCCAGGCCTTCACTTCCATTTCGCCGGCCGTGATAAACGTTTCGAGTTGCAACATCTTGTAAGCCGCCTTTATAAGACGGTTCACGCCGCTCTCATCCAGTCCCACGTCATTCAAAAATTCGCGGCGCTCCTCGTAGGTTTCCAGTTCAGCGATGTCGGCTTCCGTTTGCGCAGCCACGACTAAGATCTCCGCCCCTTCGTCTTTCACCGCCTCGCGCACCTGCTCTACGTAAGCATTGCCCGTTGCCGCACTCGCCTCATCGACATTGCAGACATAAAGCACGGGTTTAGCCGTCAGCAGGAAGAGATCGTGAGCCGCCTTTTGCGCTTCCTTGGTCTCGAAACTCACCGTGCGCGCACTCTTGCCTTGATCCAGCGCTTCTTTATACGCCTTCAGCACTTCATACTCTACCTTGGCGTCCTTATTATTGCCCATTTGCGCAATTTTCTCCACCTTCGGCAAGCGGCTCTCAATGCTTTCCAAGTCTTTGAGTTGGAGTTCGGTGTCGATAATCGTTTTATCGCGAATCGGGTCCACACTTCCGTCTACGTGCACTACGTTATCGTCGTCAAAGCAGCGCAGGACGTGAATAATAGCATCCGTCTCGCGAATATTACCTAAGAATTGATTGCCCAATCCTTCGCCTTTTGAGGCGCCTTTCACCAAACCGGCGATGTCGACGATCTCAACCGTGGTCGGCACGATGCGCCCCGGGTGAACAAGTTCGGCCAAGCGGTTCAGACGCTCGTCGGGGACGGTGATGACGCCTACATTTGGTTCGATCGTGCAAAAGGGAAAATTTGCCGACTGCGCCTTAGCGTTGCTCAAGCAATTGAATAGTGTGGATTTGCCCACATTGGGCAGGCCTACGATGCCGCATTGTAAACTCATGAATCTTATCTCTTATCTTTGAAGTTTCCCCGCACCGGCGTCAGGCCGCACAAGGCGGTCCCGACCGATAGGTTGGGGGAGAATATGCTTATAATAATGGTGGCCGACGCCCCACGCTGCCTTGCGAAGGAAGCGCGGCCGCCGCCTGATGTAGGGCAAATTTACGCTTTTTTCGGGAGATGCGCCCATTTGCGCGCCTCTATTTCCGCTTTCTTATGACTTTGCGTGGCTCAGGATTGAACAAGCCAATCGTCAAAGCCGGCTATGGGGGAGCGGCGTTTGCGCGGCCTGGCGGGCGTCTCCATCTCGTGCAGCCGCCTGTCGAATGGGCTTGGTGCGCATTGAAAAAAGAGGCGGAAAAGGCTGCCGTTTGTCGGCCGATGCTCAAATAAAAATGAGGCCGAACGGATGAATGCCCGTATCGATCTGCTCCAGCACGCGGCCAGTCCAATCATAGCGAAAGACGTAGCCCTTTTGCGTATAGCCTGTCGCACTCGTATCGCCACACATAAAGATTTCGCCTGAAGCCGGATTGATACCTACGTGCGTCACGCTGCCCGGATAAGCCGAAAAGTAATCTTTGCGCGCCGGCTGAGCGGAAATCATCATTCGGTTGTGGTACAGCGCCGAATTGATCTTTGTCTGATACGTCGTCCAGTCGGTCACGGAGTTGACAACGACAAGGTCGTAGCCGTGCGTGGCTACGTGTGTGCCGTCGCAGTAGTCGTGTGCGGCGCCGTCACTCCTAATCCACCAGATGCGCGACGGCGTTGCGCCATAGTCGCCCCGACAGACGACGTAGACCGTCCCGTTGGCGTCGGCGCAGAGTTCGCCGGGGTTCATACCCACCTTGATTTCGTCGCGCTTCTGCAAGGTCCGCGGATCTAAACGCACCACGCGGAAGCCGTTGGCATAGCCTCCCGAAGAATTATATCCATCGGAAATGCTCACATATAGTAAGCCGTTAGCCCCCGCCAAAGCTGCCGGATTCGGCCCTACCGCTACGGAAGCCTGCTTGCTCCACGATAGCGTATCAAAGCGCGTTACGTAGCCCGTATTGTCGGCCACGTAAACGCTTCCGGCGCCGGCGTAGACGGCTTCGGGCTGACTGATGCTGATCGTGGCTTTCTGGCGAAACGTCGTGCGGTCAATCACGCGCACAAGGTTGTCGCCATAGACGGCAAGGTATATATTTGAGCCATAGGCGATGCCGTTTTGCGGCGACATGCCCAAGCTATTGCCGCCGTTGGCTTGCGCAAAGACGCCCTGCTGTTTGGTGTCGCGCTGAAAATCTACGTAATCCAAACTTCCCGGAAGGCTTGTGTAAGCATTGCCTTGGTTGATGATGACGACGCCCTGCCGCCCCGGCAAGTTTGGCTTGGGTAGGGGAGTGGGCTCGTCGCTCGTACAACTGCTCAGGAGGGCGCCGGCGCCCATCAGGAGCCACACGGCGAGGCGAAATGGTCTGATTCGTTTCATCGTTGTTGATTTTTGAGGATATAAAGAAGTGGCCGGCGCGATCTTTCGTCGGCCCGTTTTTGCAAAGGTCTTACAATTTTTCGACCTAACCCCGCCTTGACCTTAAAATATTGCGTTTCGCAGCGTAAAGTGTAAAATCCATTTGCCTTATCGTGCCCTTTAGGATGCTTCTCGCTCGTTTGCCTTGCATTAAGTTTTCACCGCTTTGTGCCTTTGATGACGTTGCGGAAAAGTAGTGTAAAGTTGGCTGCGCGACAGATTGTATAGGGCGCGCTGCCGCCCCGCTTTCGCTTATCGCCATCAAGCCTTTTTGTCGTTTGCCGGCAGCAAACCATCGTTTGGCGGGAGCAAACGATGGTTTGGCGGCAGCATACGATCGTTTGGTGGGAGCAAACGAAACGCAGCAGCGGCAGATGCAAGGCGAAATGACTTTCGCTTCGGCTGCTTGCGGCAGTATGCGTTTGATAAAAAGCAGCTTAGCCGTGCGGCCCGGCGCCATAGGCCGGTGGAATGATGGGTTGCAGCGGCTGCTTGTGCGATCTTAAAGAGCGCTGTGAGCGGCTCTTTTGTGCGTTTTTTGCATTTGGCGATATTTTGACCCGCTGAAGCTGTGCATGTTGTCTGTTTTTGACTTATCTTTGCGCATCAACAATCGTAAAAATTATGAAACTAACAAACAATATCCATTACGTCGGTGTAAACGACCGCGTGAAGCATCGCTTTGAAGGACTCTGGCTCTTGCCTCACGGCGTCTCTTACAACTCTTACCTTGTTGTTGACGAAAAAGTGGCGCTTATCGACACGGTAGAGGCTGATTTCTTCCCAATTTTCTTGGATAAGATTCGCGAAATCTTGGGCGAGCGGCCCATAGATTACCTCGTCGTGAACCATATGGAGCCCGACCACTCCAGTAGTATAGCTTATATCCGCAAATACTACCCCGAAGTGAAGATTGTGGGCAACAAGAAGACGTTTGATATGATTGGTGGCTTCTATGGATTGACCACAGAAGATGATGTAGAGGTTAAAGAGGGATCAGAACTTTCGCTTGGCAACACGACGCTGCGCTTCCATCTCGTCCCGATGCTGCATTGGCCGGAGACGATGGTCACGTATTGCGTGGAGCAAAAGGTGCTCTTCTCGGGCGATGCGTTCGGCTGCTTCGGTGCTTTGAACGGCCACGTGCTCGATACGACGATGGACATCGAACGCTATATTCCGGAGATGGAACGCTATTACGCGGCAATTCTTGGCAAATATGCGAAACCCGTACAGGCGGCGTTGAAGAAATTGGACGGATTGGAGATAAACATGATCTGCTCTACGCACGGCCCGGTTTGGACGGAGAATATTCCGCGCATCATCGAGACATATCACCGCTTGAGTGCGGGCGAAACGAGCGAGGGTGTAGTGATCTGCTATGGGTCAATGTATGGCAATACGCAACTCGTGGCGGAGGCTATCGCAGAAGGCGTGGCTGAAGCCGGCATTCGCAATATTATTGTTCACAACTTGAGCGTTTCGCAGCCGTCTAAAACGGCAACCCGTCTAAAACGGCAACCCGGGATGTGCGGGTAGGGTAGCGCACCTACCTTACCCGCACCCCAGCCCCTCATCTATAAACCCCCGAACCGAACACAACATCGGCTGTATTCGCCCCACACAGGCAATAACCGCTCTCACACATATTCACATTTCACATACGTCTTACCCCCGTGGCGCTGGCTCTACGCGAGTGGTCACCCAAACACAAAGGAAAACCCGTGAAAAAGAGCAATATGATTAAGAGCGCAACCTCCATTACCCTCCTGGCAGCCCTGGCGTTGACCGGCTGCTCGGCAACCTCGGCATCGAATGCCAGCGCTTCGAGCGCAACTACCGCCTCCGCTTCGAGCACTTCGGACACCACCTCGAAGGTGGCAGACACCTTCTCCACCGACGTGAAGAGCGGCGCAAAGCTCGCCGAGGACACCCACTACTCCGCGAAGGACGTCACCTGGGACTCCTCCAGCGAAGTTACTATCGATCTTTCTAACCCGACCGCGACCGACAGCGTGACCGTCAGCGACGGCGTCATCACCATCACCAAGGCGGGTAACTACAAGCTTACCGGCACCTATAGCGGCCAGATCAAGGTTGAGGCTACCAGCGGGGACATGGTCCGCCTGATCCTGAACAATGCGACCATCACCAACTCCACCGGCGCGGCAATCAACGTGGTTGAGGCGGATGAGGTCGTTATCTACACCGTCTCGGGTACCACCAACACCGTCTCTGACGGTTCCTCCTACTCGGATACCGCCAGCGGCAGCCCCGACGCAGCTATCTACTCCAAGAGCGACCTGACCCTGGCGGGCGAAGGCACCCTGAAGGTTGAGGGCAAGTACGAAGAGGGTATCCACACCTCTGATGGTCTGGTCATTGCCTCCGGCACCCTGGAAGTGAACGCGGCAAACACCGGCATCAAGGGTAAGGACTACGTCGATATCCTGGACGGCACCATCACCGTAACCGCAAGCCAGGACGGCATCAAGGCAACCAATGACACCGACGGCAACCGCGGCTGGGTACGCCTGAGCGGCGGCACCGTAAACATCTCTGCAGGTGATGATGGTTTCAAGGCTGAGCGCGTGCTGGAAATCTCCGGCGGTACCCTGAACATTACCCAGTCGAACGAGGGTATTGAGGCGCAGTACATCAACATTCTGGACGGCACCGTGAACGTGACCAGCTCCGATGACGGTATCAACGCCTCGTACAGCACCACGACCACCACTGACTCGACCAGTACCGAGTCGGCTTCGACCTCCACCGTGCAGACCACCCAGAGCAAGCAAGCTGCACAGGGTAACCAGTCTGCACCCCAGGCACCCGCAGGTGGCGGTCAGGCTCCCTCCGGTACCGTGGGTTCCGGTACCACGGGCCAGCCCCCGGCTGGCGGTGGCGCAGGTGGCAGCATGGGCGGTGGCATGGGCGGTGGCGGCGGCACCTTCGAGGTCGTCGACGCAACCATCAACATCACCGGCGGTACCGTCATCGTGAATGCGAACGGCGACGGCATCGACTCCAACGGTACGGCAACGCTCTCGGGCGGCACCCTGATCGTGAACGGTCCCTTCACCGGTGGCAACGCCTCCCTGGACACCAACGGCGACCTGCTGCTCAACGGTGCGACCGTGACCGCGGGTAACTCCGGTGACATGTTCGAGGCTCCCTCGACCAACTCCACCAGCGGCTACGTGAAGATCAGCAATGTATCGAACCTGAGCGCAGGCACCACCGTACAGGTGGCGGACTCCTCCGGTAACGTGGTGGCGAACTACAAGGTGACTAACTCCAACACCGCGCTGATCCTGGTCTCCAGCTCCAAGATCACCAAGGGTCAGAGTTACACCGTGTACACCACCACCGATAGCGTGGATGCCTCCAGCACCACCCTGGCGTCTAACGCCACCTCGCTGGGCTCTTTCACCGCAAGCTAGCGCTCCTTTACCGCAAGCTAAGCGGAAGGAGCGCCCCTCAAGCCCCGTGCTGGATGTCATGACCGGCACGGTACCCTCTCTGAACCCGGTCTTGTGAGTGAGCCGGAGGCAGAGACACACGCCCCGCAACGGATGTAGCGGTACGTTCGGTGCGGGGCTCTGTGGTATCTGGTGTGCGGGCAAAGAGCGGGCTTTGAGTGCTCACGGTGAGGCGGAGGCTACGCTGCGCTCGCCGCGGGTGCAAAATAAAACGGTTGTTCCGGTGCGAAGAAGTGCTCTGATACGC
>ERZ772779.1022-NODE-1022-length-11958-cov-4.381837_pt1 | contig 11958 bp, 8 predicted proteins | sample MGYA00511360_ERZ772779 | MGnify/ENA primary metagenome ERZ772779 (study PRJEB29015, sample SAMEA2738112) | human oral metagenome | biome: human oral; feature: human-associated habitat; material: saliva | place: China | collected 2231 ...
AGGGCGGTGAGCAGTGCGAGGAAGAGGGTGGGGAGGAGTTTTCTCATGCGGGGTGGGAGTTGAAACGATGGAGAGTGATGCGCCAAAGTTAGGCTTTTATGCTGAAAATCGGGGGGGGGGGAGGGGGTTAAATCTGTGATTTTAACACGAAAAACCGCCCCGCATCCGATGGACGTGGGGCGAAATCGGGTGCGGGGCGGGCGAAGGGCGCGAGACGAAGCGCGCGGAGGAGGTGAACAAGGCGGGGAGCGGACAGGGCGGGGGCGTTTCCCGATGGGGAAGCGGTGTTGCCCGAAGGAAAGCGGTGGCAGTCGGTGAGACGGTGCGCGTTTTCCGAAGGGGGCTGCGCGTTCGCGGCGGGGGCGGGGCGGAGGCGAGAGAACGGAGGGGCAGTGGGAGCGGGAAGGGGGGCTGTGTGCTCACCAGAGCAAGAGGAGGAATGAGAGGAAGATGAGGCCGGAGATGCCTCCGATGCGGACGTTGCAGTGGCCGATGCGGACGTTGATGATGCTGGCGCGGTAGAGGCGAATGAGCGTGGCTACGAACCGCTCGGGGGAGGGGAGGCGGAGGGAGTTGGGCTGCGTTTGCGAGGTGTAGTGGGAGGCCTGCTGCGTGTTGTAGGCGTTGGGCGCGTTGGCAGATTGCGGGGCATTGGCGGTGGGCTGCGCCGAGTGGAGATATTGGGCGGCCTGCTGCGTGTTGTAGACCGTGGGCGCGTTGAGGGGACGCGGGGCGTTGGTGTTGGAGTTGCTCCAGTTCAACAAGTGCTTGCGAAGGATGGGAAAGAGGCCGATGGCGATGTAGACGAACAGGCCGAGGCGGACGAAGAAGAACAGGTGGTCGAACGTTTCGGGGTACCGGTCGATGAGGTTTTGGAGGAGGGAAGACATAGCGGTAGGGGGATGAGGAGCGGTGGATGGTTTCGTTTTGACACGGCAAAGGTAGGGTTTTGCCTTCGGTGGGGGGCGGCGGCCGAAACGTTGCACGGGGCGGAGTCGAAAGCGGGGGCGGTGACATTGCAAGATTGGGATTTCGCACGCGGCGGTGCGCAAAAAGCCCGATTCGCAGGGGGACGAATCGGGCTTTTTCGGGGGGAACGAGGTCGAGCGGCGGGACGAACGGGACGCAGCGCACGGGGTGTGTTTTTCGGGTGAGGGAGGAAAGGCCGAGACGATCGGCGGTTGGTGCGCGGCGCGGGGGCGAGTCAGTTGAGCTGTGCGAGGTAGGGGATGAGCAGCAGGGCGGGGAGGGTGTGGAGGTGGAGGGTGCGGTGGTGACCGAGGGGGAGGATGACGACGGTGGTGCGATAGAAGGCGGTGAGGGCGGCGAGGGCGGTGTGGAACATAGCGGTGAAGGGATTAACGAGGTGGGACGATGGGGGAGAAGGTGGTTTCGTTTTGACAATGCAAAGGTAGGGCTTTGCCTTGGGCGGGAGGCGATGTCCGAAACGTTGCACGGCGAGTCGCCGAAAGTGGGGGTGCGGGCGTTGCAAGGTTTGCGTGCGGGGGCGAAGGGACGGGCGGTGCGGCGCGAAACGCGGCGGCATTCGGGGGGACGCGGCGACATTCGGCGGGACGGCGCGCGGCGACACGGCGCGGAGGGGCACAAAAAAGGCCCGACCGCGGGGAGCGGATCGGGCCGGAGGGGGCTTGGGCGCGAAGGTCACTTGACTTTGCGCAGGAGTTCGGCGGCGTTGGCATCGCCCTTGGCGGCGGCCTGCGAGAGGTAGCGGCGCGCGAGGGTGCGGTGGCCGAGGAGCTGGTGCGCCAGGCCGAGGAGCTTGAGCGCATCGGGGGTGTCGGGCGCCAGGCGCGAGAGTTCTTCGGCGGCGCCCAGGGCTTCGTCGCCGGCCGAGAGGTGAACGCACAGCAGGGCCTTGAGGGTGAGGGCTTCGAGGCGGAGTTCGCGCGTGTCGGCGCGGGCCGCCGCCGTGGTGTAGTCGTCGACGGCGCGACGGTAGAGGCGGGCGCGCTCGGCCAGGGCGGCACGGCGCAGGAAGAAGGGGGCACGCAGTTCGGCGGCGGGCACGAGACGCTCATAGTCCACGAGGTCGAGTGTGGCGCGCCGTGCATTCCCCATGCGCTCGGCATAGACGGCGCGCCAGGCCAGGGGCGCGGCGGCATCGGCCGTGAGGGGTTGGGGCGAACGGGCCACGGCGCTGTCGAGCAGGGCCACCACGGCACTGTCGCTCCCGCCGCTGCGCGCCAGGGCTTGGGCGGCGAAGAAGTAGGAGCGGAGCGAGGCCTCGTCACTGCGATTGACGCGCTCGAAGGCGCGCAGGGCTTCGGCGTCGCGGTGGGCGCCGTAGAGCAGGATGCCGCGCAGGAGCCAGACGGAGGGGCGGGGCGAGAGACTGTCGGCGCGGTCGAGGGCGCGAAGGGCGACGGGGAGCGACCACGCGGCGGGGAGACGGAGGGAGTCGGCGCCGTTGCGGGCGTCGAAGATGAGGGCGGCACGCGTTTCGCAGGCTTGGCTGCGCTCGGCGGAGGATTCACTTTGTTGTTCGGCGCGGGTGAGGAGCGAATCGCTGCGGCGGTAGTCGGCGCGGGCGGCGTAGAAACGGGCGGCGTCGCGGAGCACGTCGGCGCGGCCGGGGTGGGCGCTGAGGAAGTCGGTGAGGGCGGTGGCCACGCAGGCACTGTCGCGGCGGGAACGCAGGAGCATGTAGAGGTAGGTGTAGGCTTCGCCTTCGTCGGTGGGCAAGAGGGTGGGCAGGCGCAGGGCGGCGAGGTCGCTGCTCAGGGCCGAGACGGCGGTGATGCGCAGGGAGTCGACGGCCGAGGCGGAGATGGCGCAGAGACCGGGGGCGGGGACATCGGGGCGCGCGGGGGCGTAGTTGAACTGCGCGATGGCGGCCACCGGCGCGGGGGAGCCTTCGGGGGCGAGGAGGGGCAAACCGGCGAAGGCGCGCCCGTTGTCGGCCGTGAGGGTGTAGTAGCGGTGCGAGCGGAGGGCTTCGGCGGTGAGCACGGTGGTGGGGATGAGCGTGCCGCGCGGGGCGGGGGTGGGGCTCACGAGGGTGAGGGCGACGCCGGCGGGATAGCCTTGGGCGGTGAGGGGGAGGAACTCGTCGGCACGCCGCGGGAGATCGGTGGTGGCGCGCAGGAGGTCGAGCGTTTCGTCGGCTCCGGCGATGCGCAGCACGCGGCCTTGGCGTCGGCGGCTGTCGGTGATGAGGGCGCGGGTGGCACCGCGGAAGGGGGCGTAGGGGGCCACGAGGGTGCCGGCGGCGTCGATGAAGAAGCCTTCGGCGTGGGCGAGTGTGTCGCCCGTGGGACCGAAGGTGACGATGTGGGCCAGCGCGCGAACGGCGTCGGACGACGAGGCGGCGCGACCGAGGAGGGGACTGAAAACGAGGAGGAGGAGAGGGAGGAGGAGGCGGGTCATGGACTGAAATATATAAGATCGCGCGCGCGAAGTGGGCGCGTGGTCGGCGCTCGGTGGGCGATGGGTGGAGCCGGTGGGGAAGGGCGGCCGGCGGCTTGGTGAACTTCGGCGGCCACGCGGCGGGCACGCGCTGAGTGTGGGGCACATTCCGCAACGGCGCGGAGTGCGCGGCGGCGAAGTTGGCTCAGGAGGATTGGGCGGCACTGAGGAGTTCGCGGGCGTTGGCGCGGGCGGCGTCGGTGACGTCGGTGCCCGAGAGCATGGCCGCGAGTTCGTCGACGCGGGCGTCGGGGGCGAGACGTGTGAGCGAGGAGAGCGTTTGGCCGTCGCGCTGCTGTTTGGCCACCCGCAGGTGGTCGGTGGCGAGCGACGCGATTTGTGGCAGGTGAGTGATGCAGAGCACTTGCACACTGCGGCTCATGCGGCGCATGAGTTGTCCCATGCGGCCGGCCATGGTGCCGCTCACCCCGGTGTCGATCTCGTCGAAAACGACGGTGGGCAGGTTGCGGCGCCCGGCCACGAGGGTTTTGAGGGCGAGCATGAGGCGGGCGATTTCACCGCCCGAGGCAGTTTCGGCCAGGTCGCGGGGGGGCATGCCGGGATTGGCCGAGAAGAGGAAGGCCACGGTGTCGGTGCCGCCGGCGTCGGGGGCGGTGCGGGGACGGAAATCGAAGCAGATTTGCGTGTCGGGCATGCCGAGTTGGACGAGGTCGGCGCGGAGGGTGTCGGCGATTTCGCGGGCGGCGTCGCGGCGGCTGGCGGTGAGGGCGGCGCCGGCGGCCAGGGTGTCGGCCAGGGTGCGCTCGAGGGCGCGGTGAGCTTCGGCGAGATGCTCCTCGGCGTGGTCGATGGCGTCGAGACGCGCGCGGAATTCGTCGGCCACATGGTGGAGTTCGGCCACGCTTTCGACGTTGTGTTTGCGCTCCAGGGCGTAGAGTTTGGAGAGCCGACGGTTGACGCGCTCGAGGCCCACGGGGTCGACCTCGACACTGTCGGCCAGGCGCTCGACGTCGCTGAGGATGTCGTCGATTTCGATGCGGGCGCTTTCGAGCCGATCGGCCAGGGTGTCGGCTTCCGGACGGTGGCGGGCGGCGTCGCGCAGGTCGCTTTCGGCCTGCCGAAGGAGGCTCACGACGTCGAACTCGTCGTTGCTCAGGCGCCCGGCGGCGTGGGCCAGCGACTGCTGGATGTCTTCGGCGTGGGTGAGGGCTTGGCTGTCGGCTTCGAGCTGCGCTTGTTCGTCGACGAGGAAGGCCGAGCCGTCGATCTGCTCGAGTTGGAAACTGAGGTAGTCGCGGTCTTGCCCGTCGCGCCCGGTTTGGTCTTCGAGTTCGCGCAGGCGGCGGGCGGCGCTGCGGTGAGCGGCGAGCGCGGCGGCGTAGGTGTGGCGCAGGGGGGCGTTGTCGGCCACGAGATCGAGGGTGTCGAGGAGATAATTTTCGTGGGCGAGGAGCAAGTTTTGGTGCTGCGAGTGGATGTCGATGAGGTGTTCGGCGAGTTGGCGGAGCACGGCGAGGGTGGCGGGGGTGTCGTTGACGAAAGCGCGGCTTTTGCCGGCGGCGGAGACCTCGCGGCGGATGATCAGGGTGGAGTCGTCGGCGTCGATCTGGGCGGCTTCGAGCAGGGGCCTGACGGCCAGACCGGCGGTGTCGAAGGTGCCTTCGACGATGCACTTGCTGTCGGTGTGCCGCAGCACTTTGGCGTCGGCACGGTGGCCTTGGAGCAGACCGAGGGCACCGAGGATGATGCTCTTACCGGCGCCGGTTTCGCCGGTGATGACGGTGAAACCCGCGCCGAGGTCGAGGTCGAGGCGGTCGATGAGGGCGTAGTTGCTGATGTGAAGGTGGGTGAGCACGGCGATGGGGTTGGGGCGGTGGAACGAGTGGCGGCGGGCGGCGCGCACGGCGGGGCGGTGCGGCTATTTGCCGTCGCGGATGCGGTTCCAGGCGGGATTTTTCGAAGGGTTGATGCGCGAAAGGAGGTCGACGATGAAGTCGCGATCTTGCGCGGTGGTGTGTCCGGCGAAGAGGCCCACGAGTTCGTCGGCCTTGCACTCGGTGAAGAGTTGCGGCAGCACGCTCAGGCGCTTGGTGTCGTGGGCTTCGGCCAGGAGGCGAAGGGCTTCGACGATGGCCACGCGGGCACGTTCGGGGTTTTCGGCCATGTGGTCGAGCCCGGTGCGGTGGTAGGTGTAGAGCATGCGCCGGAAGGGTTGCATGGCCGGGTCGAGCCAGTCGGTGATGAGCGCGGCGCGGTTGTGCGTGTCGTCGAACGGGCGCCAACCTTTGGCCGAGAGGGTAAGCGAGCGGGCGTTGTTCACCAGGTCGCGGGCGTGGCCCAGCACGTCGCTCCCGCCGAGCGGCGACATCGTGTCGAGATCGACGCCGATGACGAAGTAGGCGTAGTAGGCCAGCAGGGCGGTGAGGTCGTTGTCGACGGTGGCGGGGTGGAACTCGAGCTTGTCGAACTCGGCGAAGCGGAAGTTGGCCGAGGCGTCGCGGGCGATGAACACGGGGCTGGTGTAGGCGGCGTCGAAGACGGGGCGCGAGGAGCTGACGGTGAGGGTGGTTTCGAAGGTTTGCGCCGAGGGGTCGTACTTGCGCACGTTGAAATAGAAGGTGCAGCGGATGCGTTCGCGACGGGCAAAGCGCAGATCGGTGAAACGCTGTTCGTTGAGGAAGTCGGTGACGGCGCGGCGCAGGGCTTCGAAGGTGGCTTCGTTGCCGGTGCCCTGCACGTGGCGCGTGTCGACGGTAACGGTGGCGTCGAGTTCGCCGGCACGCAGCGCGCCGCTCCCCACGGCGAGGAGCAGGAGCACGACGAGGGGGCGCAAGAGGGCGCTGAGCAGGCGGGAGGGGAGGAAACGGTGGGGCGACATAGGCGGGGAGGATGGGGGCGACGCGGGGCTCGAGGCCACGGGTGGGCACTTCGGCGGGACGTCGGAGCGGGCGTCAATGGGCGACGCGGTAGTCGGAATCCACGAGCGGGCGAAGTTGCGCACAGCGTCGGGGAGGATGAGCGAGACGCGGCCGCAGCGTCAGCGCGTGGCGGGGCGGAAGGCGCGGTCGATGTGGTCGATGAGGGTGTCGGCCACGGCGCTTTTGGCCATGAGCGGGAGGGTTTGCGGCGCGGCGTCGGGGGCGATGAGCGTGACGCGGTTGGTGTCGGTGTTGAAGCCTGCGCCGGGGTCGGAAAGACAGTTGAGCACGATGAGGTCGAGGTGCTTGCGCGCGAGTTTGGCGCGGGCGTGTTCGAGCCCGTGGTCGGTTTCGAGGGCGAAACCCACGAGCCACTGCGCGCCCTGCTTGCGGCGACCCAGATCGGCGGCGATGTCGGGATTGGGGCGGAGGCGGAGGGTGAGCTCGCCGGTGGTTTCGCGCTTGATTTTGTGCTCGGCGGGTTCGGCGGGGGCGTAGTCGGCCACGGCGGCACAGAGGATGGCACCGCTGCACCGGGGAAATTCGCGCAGGGCGACTTCGTGCATCTCGCGCGCGCTCTCCACATCGATGCGGCGGATGTGGGGCGAGTGGGTGGTGAGGCCGACGGGGCCGGCGATGAGCACCACGTCGTAGCCGGCGCGGGCGGCACTTTCGGCCAGCGCAAAGCCCATTTTGCCGCTGGAGTAGTTGCTGATGTAGCGCACGGGGTCGAGGCGTTCGCGCGTGGGGCCGGCGGTGATGAGCAGCCGCGGGCGGAGCGGCTCGGCAGCAGGAGCGGGGGCGCTCACCTCGGCGGGGCAGGAGCCGGCGGTGGGGGCATCGGCCGGTGCAGTTGCGGCAGTGGGTGTGCTCTCGGCGGTGTTTTCGCTGCAAGGTGTGGTCGGGGCGACCGATGCGGCGAAGAAGCGCGCAAGGTGCTCGACGATGACTTCGGGTTCTTGCATGCGCCCTTTGCCCACGAGGGTGGAGGCCAGAAAACCGTCGGCGGCTTCGATGACGTGCACCCCGCGGCGGCGCAGCAGCGCGAGGTTGTCTTGCGTGGCGGGGTGGGCATACATGTCGAGGTCCATGGCCGGGACGACGAAGGTGGGGGCCTTCATCGAGAGGTAGGTGGTGAGCAGCATGTTGTCGGCGATGCCGTGGGCCATCTTGCCGAGCGTGGCGGCCGAGGCGGGGGCCACGACGAAGACATCGGCCCAGCGCCCGAGATCGACGTGGCTGTGCCAGCTGCCGTCGCGCCGGTCGAAAAATTCGCTCACCACCGGGTGCTGCGAAAGGGTGGCGAGGGTGAGGGGCGTGACGAACTCTTTGCCGGCGGGGGTGATGACCACTTGCACTTCGGCGCCTTGGCGCACGAGGAGGCGGATGAGGGTGCAGGCTTTGTAGGCGGCGATGCTGCCGGTGATGCCGAGCACGATGTGGCGGCCGGCGAGGGGCGAGACGGGAGTGGAGGACATGGACGGGTGGGGCGGAAGGGGGCCGCGCGAGGGGCGGGTCTTCCTTATTTATATATAGGGCGGGGAGGAGAGGTGACCGCCGGGTCGCGGGCGGGTGCCCATTCGCGGGGCGAAAAGGGGGCGTTTTGCGTCGGCCGGCGGGGGATTTTGCCGCAGGGTGGGGCATTTTTCCGCAGGGCGGCGGGTTTTGCGTCGGCGGCCGGTGGCGAGGCGGCGGGCGGTGGGGCACGGTGCGCTGCGCACGGGGGCTTGGGGCGCGAGGGTGCGAAAAAGCCCCACGTCGGCCCTCGAACTCGAGAGTCCCGGAGGCCGACGTGGGGTGGAAGTGGGGGTGTGTGCGCTGCGCGCGGGGGCTTGCGGCCGCCGGGTGGGGGTGCGCCGAGTGGGCGCACGGTGTGGCGCGCAGGGAGGGGCTTAGTCGTTGAGCATCATGGGCATGAGGAGCATGAGCACATGCTCGTGCTCTTGCTGTTCGGCGGGCACGATGATGCCGGCGCGCGAGGGGTCGGCGAGTTGCACGACGATCTCTTCGCCCTCGAGGTTGTTGAGCAGTTCCATGAGCAGGGTGCCTTTGAAACCGATGTTCATGGGTTGACCTTCATATTGGCAGGCGAGGGCTTCTTCGCCGGAGCGTCCGTAGTCGGCGTCGCGGGTGGAGAGCACGAGGCGCCCGGCTTCGATGTGGAGCTTGACGAGGGGGCTGCCGGCGTTGGAGAAGATGAGCACGCGGCGCAGGGCGGCGATCATCGCGGTGCGGTTGAGCGTGACGAGGTTGGGGTTATCTTTGGGGATGACGCTGTTGTAGTTGGGGAACTTCCCTTCGATGAGTCGGCAGGAGAGGTCGTAGCACTCAGAAGCGATGACGGCGTTGCGGCCGTTGAAGCGTATGGTGACGTCGCCCACTTCTTTCTGCAGGATGTTGCGCACGATGTTGGCCGGTTTCTTGTGCAGGATGAAGGAGGCGGGGGTGTCGGTGGTGACATCGAGCAGGCGGGTGCAGGAGAGTTTGCGGCCGTCGGAGGCCACCACGGCGAGGCCGTCGGTGTTGAAGTCGAAGAACACGCCGTTCATCACGGGGCGGAGGGGATCGTCGGCAGCGGCGAAGAGCGCACGATTGATGCCCGAGAAGAGGCGCGCGGCGTCGGCGCCCAGGGTCGAGATGTCGCCTTCGAGGTCGGGGGTGAGGGGATATTCCTGTGCGTTTTGTCCCACGAGGTTGTAGTGCCCGTTTTGGTAGGTGACGGTGATGTCGAGATTGTCGGGGTCGACGGTGAATTCGAGGGGCTGTTCGGGGATTTCCTTGATGGCGTCCTGGATGGTTTTGGCGTTGACCGTGAAGTCGATCGGGCCGTCGCTCTCGATGAGTTCGAGGGTGGTGTGGAGGGTGAGCTCGCTGTCGGAGGCGGTGAGCTCGAGGTGGTTGTCGTGGACTTGGAAGAGGAAATTGTCCAGGATGGGCATGCTGTTTTTCGAAGCGATGACGCGACCGAGGGTCTGGAGGCGCTGCGAGAGGATGCTGCTGGAGATGGCGAACTTCATATGGTGGCTTTGCTGAGATAAACGAGTTTGAGGGTGTGGGTGCGCCGGTGTTTCCCGCGGCGGCGCGGCCGGGGCCATTTCGCACGGGGGGAATGGGCGGGCTTGCCACAAAGTTATGATTTTATTTTGGGATTTCGACGCGAACTCCCCATTTTTTCACGCCGGGTGCGCAAGTTGTGGGGTTTTGGCGGGGGACAACGGAGTGGGTGTGGGCGAGAATCGGGGTGGATTTTGGGAGATTTTAGCCGCGGACGTTGGTCGATTTCGGTCATCGTTTCGGCGTTTTTCATGGGCTTTTTGGGGGAGGGTGGTCGGCGGTGGGCTTGTGCTCGCGTCACGTCGGGCGCGGGCGACGAAAAAAGGTGCATCCGACAGCACACGCGCTGTGGGATGCACCGAAAAAGGGGATCATGGGGCGGAAATCCGTCGAAAACTTGCCCTCAGCTCGTCGGCGAGTGGGTGCCGCTCTCCGCGTGGGCGGAGGGGTGGGGCGGTTTTCGTCGCGCGGCCGTGCCCAACCGCTGTCGGACGGCGCGGAAGTGGAGTTCCGTGGTAGATTTAGGGTCGGAAAAGGGGAAAGGTTAACGGGTTGGGATGACTATTTGTGGGTGTATTTTTCGTATTCGTTGATGTATTCCATCACGAGGTCGATGGCTTCGGGGCGCATGTCTTTGATGCGGGGCTTGTTGACGCAGTCATATACGATGGGATAGACCTCTGCCCAGTCGTTGTCCAGCGCGATCTGCGCCTTGACCAGTCCGATGGCGAGCATGAACGATTGTTTGTCGGTGCGCGGGGTGGTCATGGCCATGCGCACCATTTTGGTCATCGCGGCGGTGTTGAAGTAGTTGCTCATCGCACTGAGGTAGACGAGCACGGCCTTCTGTTCGGGCGAGGCGTGTTTGAAGACGTCTTGCTGCGTGACGCGCTTGCCGGGGGCGAGGCCGTACTTGCTTTTGGGGAAGTGCTGGATGCAATAGTTGAGGTAGTCCTTGTAGGCGGTGAGGCCTTCGAACTCCCAGCCCACGGCGTTGATGAGCGCCAGCTTGACATCGAGGGGGTTCGCCTCATCGAAGAGGTAGGCCTTGGCCTCCTCGGAGAGGTGGTTGGGACGGTCGGCGGCGGCTTTGACGATGGGCATGTCGAGATAGGCCTTGTAAAACTCGGTGGAGGTGAGGGCGGAGTCGGCAAAACTCAGTTGCACGGCCGAGATGAGGAGGGCGAAGAGGAGAAAGAGCTTCTTCATGGTTTCGAGTGTTGGGTTTTTGACGTGGGTTTAGTGCTTGGTGACGGTGCCCTTGCGTGTGTTGACGCTGAAGGTGCCGAGGGAGGTTTGGATCTTGTAGACGCGGTTTTTGGCGGAGAGGAGTTTGGCGTTCATGCCCATGCAGGAGTAGGAGCCGTCGTCGTTTTTGTTGACGGTGATGCGGCCGAAGGGGGTGTTGAGCACGATGTGTTGCTTGTTGGCCTCGGCTACGCCGTAGGTGGTGCCGGCGGGTGCGTCTTTGACGGCTTGTGCCACTTCTTTGACCACGGCTTGTGCCTGCGTGTTGTTGACCTTTGCGAAACTTGCGGTGGAGGTTGCTGCAACCATCATCAGCGCGAACATTACTTTTTTCATTGTCTTCTATTTTTGATTTGTATTTCGTTGCTGTCTTGATGACAATGCAAAAGTAAGCAGCGGGCACGGCGGGGCAAAACTTTTGGAGGGGCGTTGTATGAAATGGTGGGTTTGCTGTATGAATTGTCGCTCGCTGCTTTCGGAGTCCGCGCAAATGGGTGATTTTGTGGGGTTTCGCGGGGGCGAATGTGGGCGGTTTTGGGCGATGATTTCGGCGGTCGTGTTCGGGGGTGATTGCTTTCGGGCACGCGGTGGGCAGGGAGTAGGCACGCGGTGCGGAGGGGGAAATGAAAAAAGGTTCATCCGACGCGGAAGGTGCAATCGGATGAACCAAAAATAGAAAACATGGACGGATGTCTGACGAAATCCGAGCATGGGGTTGGGGCGTCAAGCGCCCTTGTGCTTCGGTTGTGTCGTGAGACGGTGGATCGTCGGGGCATTGTCGTGTGGACGATGGTCGGAGAGGGGTGGTGGGCTACGGCACGGTGGTGGGTTTTCGGTAGGAAAAGGGGAAGGTTAACAGGTTGGGACTACTGTTTGTTGGCGTATGACTTGTATCGGTTGGCGTAGGCCATCACGATTTCGATGGCTTTGGGGCGCATGTCTTTGTTTTCGGGGCTGTTGACGTAGTAGTTTAAGGCGGGATAGATGTTACTCAAGTCGTTCATCGCCGAAGCGGTATGGGCGACGACCAAGCCCATGGGGAGCATGAACGATTGTTTGTTCGTGAGCGGGGTTTGCATGGCATTTTCCATTAGACCGTAGACGGACGCTGTGTCGCTGTAGTAGTTCATGGCATAGAGATAGACCAGCGTGGCCATTTGTTCGCACGATGCGTTTTTGTAGATGTCCTGGATTGTGACGCGCTTGTTCGGGGCGATGCCGTACTTCTTTTTGGGGAAGTGTTGGATGCAATACTCGATGTATTCGCCGTAGGTGGCGAGGCCATCAGGGTTTGGCCCCACGGCGTTGATGAGCGCCAGCTTGACATCGAGGGGGTTCGCCTCATCGAAGA
>ERZ772779.1025-NODE-1025-length-11932-cov-15.338048_pt1 | contig 11932 bp, 8 predicted proteins | sample MGYA00511360_ERZ772779 | MGnify/ENA primary metagenome ERZ772779 (study PRJEB29015, sample SAMEA2738112) | human oral metagenome | biome: human oral; feature: human-associated habitat; material: saliva | place: China | collected 2231 ...
TTACTTGAGAAAAGTAAGCGTAAGGGCTATAATACTACTAAATTCTTAGAAAGAGAGTTCTTGTTAGAAGACGATAGAGCGACAATGGTATGGTGCAAGCATTGGCGGATTCTTACAGGATTGACACTCTGGAGAAGATATCCTGAAATTAGTAGGGATAAACGTATTCCACGTTACGGAAAGAGCGCATGAGAAATCATGAACTAAGGTGGTACCGCGCACAAAGCGTCCTTGGATAGGGACGCTTTTATATTTGTTTAAAGGAGGGAAAAACTATGAGTTATCAAACACCACGAGGAACTTACGACATTTTGCCAGATGAGATGAATCGTTGGCATCACGCAGAAGAAGTCATTCGTGAAACGACGAAACGTTATCGTTACCGTGAAATTCGTACACCATATTTTGAAGAGACAAAAGTATTTAAGCGTGAAAATGACTCCAGTGATATGGTCAACAAGGAAATGTACACATTTGATATGGGTACACATTCCTATACATTAAGACCAGAAGGAACTGCAGGTGTTATCCGTGCATTTGATCAACATAAGCTATATGGCTCGATGGAGATGCCTGGTAGATTTTATTACCTTGGCGCAATGTTCCGTCATGAAAATCCACAAAAGGGAAGACAAAGACAGTTTACACAGTTCGGCGTTGAAAACATCGGTGCAAAGTCTCCTGAATTAGATGCGGAAACAATTGCACTAGGATATGACATTGTGAAACAAATGGGTATCTCAAGTATTAAAGTATGTATTAATACACTTGGTGATGACGCTTCAAGAGCTGCGTATCGTACTGCTTTAAAGGAATATTTTCAGCCACATCTAGAAGAACTATGTGGAGATTGTCATCGTCGTTATGAGCAGAATCCTTTACGTATTTTGGATTGTAAAGTAGACCACGATAAGGAATGCATGCATACAGCACCAAAACTTGCGGATTACTTAAATGAAGAATCCAAGGAATACTTCAATCGTGTGCTTGCATGTTTAGATGCATTAGAGATTCCATATGAAGTGGACGATCATCTAGTAAGAGGACTGGATTATTATACACATACTGTATTTGAAGTCGTATCCACAAGACCTGATAGTGGTGCACAAGCTACAATTTTTGCGGGTGGACGTTATGACCACTTTGTAGAGTATTATGGTGGACCAGAGATGTCTGGTATTGGTTTTGCGATTGGTATGGAACGCTTAATTAACTTAGCGGCTGAGGAAGGACATGACTTTGGTGATGAAAATACATGTGATGTGTATGTCATCGGTTTAGGTGATGTAGGAACATCTGTTTTAAAGACAGTACAACAGCTACGTCATGCAGGTTATAGTGCAGAAGCTAACCTTGTACAACGTTCACTGAAGGCACAGTTTAAGAGTGTTGATCGTAACAAAGCAAAATACGTAGTCATTCTTGGTGAAGACGAAGTTAAGAATGGCACAATGAATGTAAAGAATATTTCTGATAAGTCACAGGTAACAATCAACCAGAGTGAATTATTAGAGACACTCAAACAATGGGAGAATAAGTAATGGAAAGAACACATGAAAATGGAACTTTGCGTCTAGCAAATGTAGGTGAAAAAGTTACGTTAGTTGGCTGGGTTGCCAAGCGTCGTAATCTAGGATCACTTGTATTTATTGATTTACGTGACCGTAGTGGGATCGTACAGTTAACATTTGATGAAAGTATCGCAGATGCTGTAAAGGATGTTCGTAATGAATACATCTTGCAGGTAACAGGTACAGTTGAAAAGCGTAAGGACGCAAACCCAAAGATTGCCACAGGCGAAATTGAAATTCATGTTGCGTCTGTTAACATCGTTAACAGTGCGGAAACTGCACCTATCACAATTTCGGATGATACTGATACGAGTGAAGATACACGTTTGAAATATCGTTATCTCGATTTACGTCGTTCTGTACTACAGCAGAATTTAATCTTACGTCATAAGGTATGCATGGTTGCTAGAAATGTATTGGATAAGCAGGGTTTCGTTGAAGTTGAAACACCAATCTTAGCGAGAAGTACACCAGAAGGTGCACGTGACTATCTAGTGCCATCTCGTATCTATAATGGTAAGTTCTGGGCACTTCCACAATCACCACAGATTTATAAGCAGTTATTGATGATTGGTGGAATGGAGAAGTACTTCCAGATTGCTAGATGTTTCCGTGATGAAGACTTACGTGCTGACCGCCAACCTGAATTTACACAGATCGATATTGAAATGAGCTTTGGTGATGAAGATACAATTTTCGCTGTCGTTGAAGACCTTATGCAAAATATCTTCAAGGAAACAAAGAACTACACACTAGAAGATCATTTTGTTCGTATCCCATGGGCAGAATGTATGAGACGCTTTGGTAGTGATAAACCAGATATGCGTTTTGGTAATGAAATTCAAGATATTACGTCTGTATTTGAAAATACAGAGTTCCAAGTATTCAAGAATACAATTGAAAACGGTGGAGTTGTAAACTGTGTGAAGTTTGAAAATGCGGCTGATAAGTATAGCCGTAAAGGCCTAGATCAATTACAAGACTTTGTAAAACATGGCTTTAAGGCAAAAGCACTTGCATACCTCAAGATGGAAAATGATGTATTAACAGGTTCTATCGCAAAAGTATTAAGTGAGGAAGAAAAGACGAAGTTAGTTGAGAAGCTGGGTCTTGCAAATAACGACTTGGTACTAGTCATTGCGGATAATGCAAGAATCGCACAGGCATCCTTAGGTGCATTACGTGTACGCTTAGGCCATGAGTTAAACTTAATTCCTGCTGAAGCAACTTATAAGTTCCTTTGGGTTACTGACTTCCCAATGTTTGAGTACAGTGAAGAAGATCAGCGTTGGGTAGCAGCACACCATCCATTTACAGCACCAAAGGAAGAAGATGTAGATAAATTATTCACTGATCCAGGCCATGTATCTTCACGTGCTTATGACTTAGTATTAAATGGATACGAACTCTTATCTGGTTCAATTAGAATTCATAGTCAAGACTTACAGGCTAAGGTATTTGAAGCGATTGGACTTTCACTAGAAGATGCGAAGGCACGTTTTGGTTTCTTCTTAGACTCCTTCCGTTATGGAACACCTCCACATGGTGGTGTAGGTATTGGTCTAGAACGTTTAATCATGGTATTGGCTGGTACAGATAACATCCGTGATGTTGTGGCATTCCCAACAACAAATAGTTCCTTTGACCTTATGAGTGAAGCACCAAATGTCGTTGATCAAAAACAATTAGATATTTTGGGTATCGAAATCTCTAAGCAAGAAAAATAAAAGTGTCAAGACTATTCTTATTTCCCTCTAGTGCTATAATACATGTGCCGGAGGGAACATATTTTTCCTACAATATGATATAAGGGAGTTCTGATTGCGTAAGATGGAGTGAAAACTCGTTACGAGCGAGGATCCAGAAGTTTTACCAAGGACACCCACCTCTACAGAAGAGGGAACTATATCTACCTTCGGTCTTAATATTTCTTTAAGTCGGTTATGATACCGACTTTTTTTGATAAAATGATAGTGTTGAAGGAGGAATTCAATGATGAAGAAGTTAATGATGATTGTTCTATGTGCATTCATGCTTGGCTGCTCACCAAAGGAACAATATAAATTAGACTATGTAACAGATGGTAGTATCTCAGAGTTTACGGAGATTACAGACAAGGAACCATCCATTAAGGAGATTTCATTACCATCCGCTATTACATTCTTTGAAAATAAATATTCAGGTGTAATGGTATTTGCGAAACCTGACTCACGATATAGTCAAAAAGCATTCGCGGTATTAAATCAAGCTGCTAAGGATGCAGGGGTTACGGTCTACTATGTAGATGTAAGTAGAAAATTCTACAAGACAGATGAAGAGTTTACGAAATATCGTGAAAAGGTTGAAGAGTTTATCGATGTTACATACCTTGAAAATCCACAGAGTGGAGGAACATCTCTCTACATTCCGGATGTTATGGCAGTTAAGAATGGTAGAGTTGTAGATTTCCATGTAGGTGTCTTGGAGGACTATGATATAGATGTAAATCCACAAATGACAGAGGAGCAGTATCAAAAGATTTACAATATCTACGCTGATTTAATTAAAATTACGACAGCGAAGGATTCAGCGAAATAAAACGCTGTTTTAGCCGTTGCAAGCATGTACAAAACAAGATAAAATAACAGGGTACATGAAGAATAGGTGGTGTAATTTATGGAATTTTGGAGTTCATTAGGATTCTTCATTGCTGGAGGATTAATCGGTGCAATCGTAACATTCTTCTTAACAAGAAAATATTTCGAAAAGCAACTGAAGGAAAATCCACCAATCAATGAGAAGATGGTTCGTGCAATGTTTATGCAAATGGGACGTAAGCCAAGTGAGGCACAGATTCGTTCCGTTATGAAATCCATGAATCAATAAAAGAAGTCTTAGGACTTCTTTTTTTATACAGTGACATAGAAATAAACAAATTAGATTACATTTATAAAACAATGTTAGTTAAACATTTTAGGTTGTAAAAAAATCATGGAAAAATAGTGGGGAATAGTGTATTTATTGCGCAAATGTCTATTATTTCATATGTTTTAGTCTTATAATATATGGAGGTATTATGAAGGAGGACATATGAGTACTGAAAACAAAAAAGTTTTCGAAGCTATGGATGGTAATACCGCAACTGCCCACGCCGCGTATGCTTTTACGGAAGTAGCCGGTATTTATCCAATTACACCGTCATCGCCTATGGCGGAAAATGTTGATGCATGGTCAACAGCAGGTCGTAAGAACGTGTTTGGAGATCGTGTTAAGGTTGTGGAAATGCAGTCTGAAGGTGGTGCTGCCGGAGCAATTCACGGTGCATTACAGGCTGGTTCTTTAGCTACAACATTTACAGCTTCACAGGGTCTATTATTAATGATCCCAAATATTTACAAGTTAAAGGGTGAAATGTTACCAGGAGTTATCCACGTAGCAGCTCGTACTTTAGCTACACACACATTAAGTATCTTCGGTGATCACTCTGATATTTATGCTTGTCGCCAAACAGGTATTGTTCAGATTTGTTCACACTCCGTACAGGACTGTATGGATTTAGCTGGTGTTGCACACTTGGTCGCAATTGATCAACGTGTACCAGTAATGCATTTCTTTGATGGTTTCCGTACATCACACGAAATCGATAAGATTGAAGTGATGGACTATGACTACTTAAGAAGCTTAGTTAACCAAGAGAAGTTAGAAGAGTTCCGTGCTTTAGCTCTAAACCCACATACAAACCCAGTTGTTCGTGGTGGTACACAGAACGATGATATCTTCTTCCAGGCTGCCGAAGCTCAAAATAATCACTTCGCAAATATTCCAGCTGTAGTAGCTGATTATATGAAGAAGATTTCTGAGCATACAGGTCGTAACTATGCACCATTTACATATGTAGGTGCTCCTGATGCTGAACGTGTTATTATCGCTATGGGTTCTGTAACAGATACAATTACAGAAACAATCAACACACTCGTTAAGAGAGGCGAAAAAGTAGGTTTAATTAAGGTTTACCTATATCGTCCATTCTCTGTTGAGTTCTTGAAGTCTGTTCTTCCAGCAACTGTTAAGAAGATTGCTGTATTAGACCGTACAAAGGAACAGGGTGCTCGTGAACCATTATTCTTAGATGTTGTATATGCTTTACGTGATATCAAGGGTCTAACAATCGTTGGTGGACGTTATGGTCTATCTTCTAAGGATACAAACCCATCTCATATCAATGGTCTATTTGAAGAATTGAAGAAGGATTCTCCAAAGGAAGAGTTCACAATTGGTATTGAAGATGATGTTACAAATCTTTCAATCGAACCAGTTGATATTACAGTTGATGCTGACTATACATCATGTATCTTCTATGGTTTAGGTTCTGATGGTACTGTAGGTGCTAACAAGTCAACAGTTAAGATTATTGGTAACAATACTGATTTATACTCACAGGCTTACTTTGCATATGACTCAAAGAAGTCTGGTGGTGTAACTCGTTCTCACTTAAGATTTGGTAAGAGTCCTATCCACAGCCCATACTATATTGATAAGGCTGACTTTATCTCTTGTTCATTAGATAGTTACTGCTTCCAGTTTGATATGGTTCGTGACCTTAAGGAAGGCGGAACATTCTTACTCAACACAACTATCCCAGCAGAAGAAATCGCAGATAGATTACCTAACCGTATCTTAGCTAGACTTGCTAGACGTCATGCGAAGTTCTATATCATTAACGCAACTAAGATTGCGCAAGATACAGGAATGGGACGTTTCACAAATACAATCTTACAGGCAGCTTTCTTCCGTCTAAATGAACAGATTATGCCATATAGCACATCCTTAGAATTAATGAAGGATTCTGCTCGTCATACTTATGCTCGTAAGGGACAAGATGTTGTAGATAAGAATATCAAGGCTATTGAAACAGGTGCTTCAGGAATCGTAGAAGTAACTGTAGATCCAGCTTGGGCTGACTTACAGTTTGATAAGTCTGTTAAGGGAACAACTGGTGATGCATACTTTGATGAACACGTAACACCAATCAACCACTTACAGGGTCAAGATATGCCAGTATCTGCTTTCTTGAAGTTCGGTGTAACAGATGGTACATTAAAGCCTAATGTTGCGTTTGAAGAGAAGAGAACAATTGCTACACTTGTTCCTGAATGGGAAGCTGATAAGTGTATCCAATGTGGTAAGTGTGGATTTGCATGTCCTCATGCAACAATCCGCTCATTCTTAATGGATGAAGAAGAAGTTGCTACAGCTCAAAAGATCGCTGATGAAAACAATGTTGAATTAACATTGAAGGATCCTTCTCCTGCATATAAGGGAGCTAAGGAAGCTAACCTCAAGTTTAGAATTCAAGTATCAACACGTAACTGTGTAGGCTGTGGTGTATGTATTACGGTTTGTCCTACTAAGGCATTATCAGCAGCTGATGTTAAGACTCAGCTAGGTCAAGAACCAGTCGCTGAATATCTATACAAGCACACAACATATAAGAAGGAATATGGCAATAACAACACTGAAGGTGGCGTATCATTAATGATGCCTTACTTCGAAGTATCTGGATGCTGCCCAGGATGTGGCGAAGCTCCATACTACCGTCTAGCTTCTCAGTTATTCGGCAACGATATGTTAATTGCTAACGCAACAGGTTGCTCAATGATTTACTGCTCTGCTACTCCAACAAACCCATTCGTACAGGATGAAAATGGTGAAGGTGTTGCTTGGGCTAACTCATTATTCGAAGACAACGCTGAATACGGTTATGGTATGGCAATTGCACAGTCATACAAGAGTGCTCGTATCCTCAAGATTATGGAAGATAACCTTGATAAGGTTGAAGCTGACTTAAAGGCATCATTTGAAGCGTATATCGCTGCTAATGACGACCGTCAGGTTCAAAGAACAATCGTTAACAAGTTGATTGAACAGGTTAAGGCTTCTTCTAACCAAGAGGTTAAGGAACTACTTAAACTTGAAAGAGACCTTGTATCTAAGTCTGTTTGGATCATCGGTGGTGACGGATGGGCTTACGATATTGGCTACGGTGGATTAGACCATGTAATGGCTAATAACCTAGATGTAAACGTATTAGTACTTGATACTGAAGTTTACTCCAATACAGGTGGACAATCTTCTAAGTCATCTCAGGCTTCATCTATCGCGAAGTTTGCTTCCGGTGGTAAGCAAGGTGCTAAGAAGGATATCGGTCAGATCTTCATGGAATACGGTACAGCTTATGTTGCACAGGTATCTATGGGTGCTAACCAGTCTCAGACAATCAAGGCATTCAAGGAAGCTGAAAGTTATAAGGGACCATCAATTATCATCGCTTACTCACCATGCTTAGAGCACGGTATTAAGGGTGGATTGATTAACATGCCTAACGTTCAGAAGAATGCGGTTGCTTGTGGTTATACAGTTCTATACCGTTTTGACCCAAGACTTGAGAAGCCATTACAGATTGACTCTCGTACACCAGACTTCTCTAAGTTCAATGAGTTCTTACTCAACGAAGCTCGTTACTTCAACTTACCTAAGGTATTAGGTCAAGAAGAAGCAGATAAGTTATTTGAGAAGGCTCGTAAGGATGCTGAAAAGCGTTACAACAGACTCTTGTTCAAGAAGAGAGTTCAAGACGAAGAAACTTCTGAATAATGAAACAAACAAAGACATATCCTCTACATTTAGGGGATATGTCTTTTTTCTATTATGAAACATAAGAGTGCTATACTAAACGTAGTGAGGTATTTCAATGATGAATTTCTTATTAAGAATTAGACAAGCACTGTTTAGTCCTATACAAAAGATACAGTTATATATGCAACCAAAGATGATAAAAGGGGAACATGCATTACTTGATCTTGTTGATGTTCTAAAAGAGAAACATCTAACACATTACATGATTGTAACTACACCTGGATTTATCAAAAGAGGAACTCTACAATCATTCTTTGATGCATTAAATCAGAAAGATATTCAGTATAGTATCTTTCATGATGTAAAACCTGATCCAGAAATTTCTGATGTAGAAAAACTCAAAGAGATGTATATCAAGGATGGCTGTCAAGCACTAATCGCAATTGGTGGAGGTTCTGTGATTGATTGTTCAAAGGCAGCACTTGCGTGTGTACAAATGAAAAAGCTAGATGTTACTACAGTATTACATACAGGAAGGGTAAGTAAGCCATTGCCTTTATTGATTGCTGTACCAACAACTGCTGGTACTGGCTCCGAAGTGACTGCAGGGGCAGTTATTACTGATCCAATCAAAAAACGAAAGTATGCATTGAGCCATTTATTTTTAATTCCGAAATATGCAGTGTTAGATAGTTCACTGTTGGTTTCATTACCTAGTAAAATGACAGCTTATACAGGAATGGATGCTCTAACACATGCGATTGAAGCATATATTAATTGTTTTAATAATCGTAAGACCAATGAATATGCATTATGTGCTATCAAGTCCATTTTCCAATACTTAGTACCTAGCTTTGAAGATGGTTTAAATAAGCATTATCGACTAGAACTATTGGAAGCTTCTTATAATGCCGGTGTAGCGATTTCTAATAACTATGTTGGTTATGTTCATGCGATAGCACATGGAATAGGTGGGATGTATCATTTACAGCATGGAATGATTAACGCTATCACCTTGCCAATAGTATTAGAAGAATACGGAGATGCAATCACAAAGAAACTTGTACACATTGCGGATATCATTGGCATTAATGGTTGTACAGATAACGAAAAGGTAGAACGGTTCATTCAGAAACTCAAAGAGTTAAATCGCATATTTTCCATTCCAACTTCGATTTCAGAAATTCAAGAGGAGGATATTCATTATCTTGCGATTGGAGCAGAGAAGGAAGGAAATCCTACATATCCAACGCCTGTTACTTGGGATGTTGAACAATTTGAAAAAGTAATTCGTAAGATCAAACACGGGTATACAATCTAAGTAATTAAAAAAAGCTATGACACATATAAATGTCATAGCTATTTTAAATGATTAAGCACGTCCAGAATACTTACCATCAGCTGTAGAGATTTCGATTACTTCTCCTTCGTTGATGAATAATGGTACACGAACATTTAAACCAGTTTCTACAGTAGCGTTCTTAGTAGCGGATGTTGCTGTGTTACCCTTAACTGCAACTTCACACTCTGTAACCTGTAGGTTAACCTTATCTGGTAATTGAACACCTAAGATTTCTCCATTGTAAACCTGAATGTTTACCATTGAAGATTCCTTGAGGAAGTTCTTTTCCCATTCTAAGCGGCTTGCTGGAATTTCAATCTGTTCATATGTTTCTGTATCCATGAAGATTAAGTTTGCACCATCGTTATAGAGGTACTGCATTTCTCTCTTATCGATGAAAGCTTCTTCTACACGGTCAGAACCAATTAAGCTAAGTTCCTTAACAACTCCTGTTCTTGGGTTCTTAACTTTAACAGCAACCTTCATCTTAGCCATAGCTGTCTTATTACGGTCAACTGTAATTGCTTGGTATAAATCACCTTCCCAAACGAAACACTGACCTGGTTTAATTTCTGTTGATTGAATCATGGTATTAACTCCTTTCAATTTCCGCATATAATTTTCTCTTAATATTGGCTTTTTTACAACCTTTTCAACCGAAAAAATGTAAATAAATTATCTGTATCAATTACTTTTTAAGAAATAGGGTATATTTGCAATGAAATGCACGACAAAATATATCATTAGAAAAAGATATGAATATTATATTTTGCAAATAACGTATTAAAAACATAGAACGTAAAATTTGTGAGATTGATATTGTTACGATCAATCCTAATAATCGTTCTTTATCTCTTCATTTTTATTTTCTATATATGTTGATTCGGTTGACTGTGTAGGTATTTCTGATTCGTCTGGTTTTATTTCTACATACTTTTTGAAGTAATACAATGCATGTGCATAATATGCACAGAATAATCTATATAATGTAAGAATTAAAACTAGTGTAACTGCAATAAACATTGCGTAAATAAATGGCAAAATCGATTCAGTGTTCGTATTGATTGTACTATTACTACCAATTAAGATTAATGGTGCATAAAGAGATTTTGCAAAGATGGTTCTTAGAATCGGGAATACAATAGCAACTGTGAAGATTAAGGCTGCCAAGCATACCCACATGTAGTGAATATCTATCTTTACTAAATCTTTGAATGAATTGATGGATTCTTTCATACTTTCTTTAACCGCTTCAATGCATGCATGTGCTGGATAAGTATAAATCGTAAAAGCAACGAATATTGTTAAGTAGTATAGTGCTAATGTTGCAATAACTTGCAAGATATTATTGGGAAATACATAAGTAAAAAAATTGTCTAAGATTATCACAACTGTTGATACACATAAAATACTAAGCCCTTTCTCTTTTAAGAGTTCAGACACATCTGTCAAATGTATTTGATATCCTTGAACGATACGATAAATTTGCATCAAGAATAGGAATGTAGATAATTGTACGATAATCGAAATGACAAAAGGGAAAAGGAAGCTTGAATGTGAAGCTTGTTGAAGAGCCGTTTCGTCAATGGAGCCAGAAAAAATTATTTTTAGTACAGGATAATCTTTTAGAATTCTAGATATAATCTGTATCGATACATATAAAAGGAAATATATTTTAAAACTTGGTTTTCGAATTCGACTTACATCATTATAAAATTGTTCGTTTACAAACATATTTTTTATCCTCGCTTTCTATTAACTATGAATTATGTTTGAATCTTGGCGTAATCTTCATACCTATTGTATCACTAGGATATTGCTTATGATAAATCTAATTTTATAAAATTTAAGTTTAATTGAATGTTCAAAAGAATGAATATTCATTCTATAATGTTTGTGGGAGTTAAACTATGAACTATAATAATCAACTAATGAGTAAAAATGGACTTGCGGTATTGAGTCTAGCAAAAGCGCTTCTAAGATACAGGGTGGGAGATCGAACACCAACTGTTACTGAGTTAAGTGAGAGATTAAATATTTCTAGAGGTACCGCACAATCTGCACTTAAGACACTACAGAATAATAATGCGATTCACATTGTGAGTAAGGGACATTTAGGTTCGTATGTTATTGAAAAAAACGACAAGGTCCTACTTGAACTTGCTGGAATTAATTTGTTAGTAGGTGCGATGCCTTTACCATACTCTAGAAAGTATGAGGGTTTAGCAACTGGTATTATTACTACAATGGAAAATAAACATGGAATTCCATTGACACTTTCGTATATGAGAGGTGCGAAAAATAGAATCGCGATGGTATTAGAGAATCGCTATAATTTTGCAGTTGTTTCAAAATATGCCGCAAAAGAATTCCTAGATACACATAAAGGGCAGATTGATATTGT
>ERZ772779.1027-NODE-1027-length-11927-cov-3.308373_pt1 | contig 11927 bp, 9 predicted proteins | sample MGYA00511360_ERZ772779 | MGnify/ENA primary metagenome ERZ772779 (study PRJEB29015, sample SAMEA2738112) | human oral metagenome | biome: human oral; feature: human-associated habitat; material: saliva | place: China | collected 2231 ...
AAAAAAGTGTCTAGTCAAATCAGGAAAAGTCAGTCTTTTCTTGTATGCATATTCTACGCTCTTTGTTCCGCCGCTGGAAAGCCAATGTTCCCACGCTGGAACATTGATGTTCCGCCTTTGGAACGTTGATGTTCCCGTGCTGGAACGTTGATGTTCCACCGCAGGGAACGACTTTTCCTAATGTTATCCGTTGTCATCCGACTTATTATGTCCCGACACAGAACAATACAAAACACATTATTGTCTTATAATTCATAGCAAAACGGTAGACCTATATACCTTATATAAGTCTACCATTTTATGTTGAAACGATATAGCATCAATCGCTGCTATAACATATAATCTCTTATTTTAGCAAATTAGCTATCGTAGCAATGACAGCTGCGATACTAGCTGCACTGGAACCAATGCTGAGCGTTTCAGCAAGCCCCATACGGCTTTGAATCTTCGTAGGTACAATGATTTCGCAACCAGGACGTACCTTGGCATTGTGACCTACTTTTGCTAACATTCCATTCATGTATAGGATGTAGGTATTGCTCTTCTTCGCATCATTGGCAAAGCCACCTGCTTGGTCGATATAGTAAGCAACACTCTTACCTTCTACGTAACCAACAGAATTTGGATACATAACTGCGCCATTAATCTTAACGGTACCATTATACTGTGGAACTATGAGTCTGTCACCTTCTCTCAATACAAGGTCTGCATCACTACCAGGATGGGCAATCGCCTTATCAAGTTCTATACCAACAGGATACATATCAGGTACTTGGAACTTCTCTTCAGCTTTCTTGCTATTTTCTTGTGCTGCTTGCAATACGGCAGCATCCTTTGTCCTAATAGCTAATTGCATTATATTCTTGCTTTGTTGTTCCATTTGAGTTCTGAAAGCAGCCTCCATACGAACACGCTCACTAGGTGTTGGGCGACGCTCTAGGCGTGCTCCCTTTATATACGCAAGGTCAGTTCCACCGCCAGCAGCTTTGAATATATCACTCAAACGCATCTTACGTGAAGTGAGGGTATAGTTCCCTGCAGAGACAACCTCCCCTTCCACAGACACATTCTGCTGTGTTGATGTGCCAGGACTCTTACGCACGTAAACTTCATCGTATGGTTCTAATACAAATCCTGGTGCACCATCTATGACAAAGCCATCGCGGAGAGAGAACGAATAAGTACGTGCTATAATAGAATCTGGCTCAAGTGCTTGTGGGTTGGTGATACGTCGTGACACATCTACCCTTACAGTTGAGGCGGTCTGCTTCAGTCCACCAGCTTGCAAGATGAAGTCTTCTAGAGATTCATTGTCAGCATATGTATATATTCCAGGATAGAGCACCTCCCCATGAATTGTGATTGTTCGCTGCTCTTGCGCTTCTGTCTTGGTTGGAATAAAGAGCACATCCTCATTCTGAAGAGGGACATCGGCTATGCGACCAGTAAGGATACCATCAATATCTACAGATATTACCTCCAATGTACGATCAGCCTTCTTCCTATGTAATACAGCATGTGGAGCAAATGCAACTTCAGTTAATCCGTCGGCAGCTTCTACCAGTTCACGCACACTATTAATACGTCCACCAACCTCATACATACCTGGACGGAACACAGCTCCCTTAATTTCAACCATATTCTCATAACGAGGTATCACTGAATCAACGCTAACGGAATCCTCATCAGCCACCCGGAAGTTACGCATATCAAACTCGTTGACATTAAAGATAGAGTATTGACGACCCGTCTTTCTGCGTACACGGACAGAACGGGTGTAGGCATCGCCAGCGAATCCACCGGCATAACTAATCAAGGTTCCCAAGCTCTCGCCACGCTTCATCTCATAGAACATAGGGCGTTTGACCTTACCACTCACTTGTGCGAGCATCTCGTAAGGACCAACGACAATGACGTCATTATCAGCCAAGCGAACGTTGCCACTCAAATGACCCCGACGAAGGAAGTCGTAGACATCGACGGTGCTTATGAGCGTACCCCCACGATATACCTTTATATTACGTAATGTTCCCAGGTCTCCAATACCTCCCGCCATATAAAGGGCATTGAATACGGTTGCAAAGGCTGATAGAGTATAAGTTCCAGGGGTCTTAACTTCACCAACAACATTCACCATGATAGTATGTGTCTGCCCCACCGAAAGGCGGATACTGGAACTGCTGTATCTCTTTCCTAGTTTCTGCTTGATACGATTATTTGCCTGTGCTACCGTCAAGCCACTCACTTGAATAGGACCGAAACCATCTAGGGTAATGATTCCATCAGGGGCAACTGTTGTTTGATATGATTTCTGTGAAGCGCCATAGACATCAATAAATACAGCATCACCGGGGCCTAAACGATAGTTACGAGGTAATGCCATGTTCATATTCGGCTCGAATGATAGACTCTTATTATTAAAGATATCGCGTCCCCAGACCTTCTTGCGATTACGACTTAACTGCTTTAAAAGATTCTCATACAATACTGCAGTGTCCTGTGGCATCCAATCATTTATCTCCGATTGCATCTTCAGATAGTCGCCATCATTCTCATCGTATGTATGTTCCCACGTTTGATTATTTGATATCCGACCATCAGAGTATCGGTTCATCTCCTGCTCACTATTGTTGTAGTCATCGAGTGTATTCTCTGCAACCTGACGCTTGTTCTGCCCAGGACGCTTCTGCCCATTGTTACTACGACTACGATCTCCAGTACTGCTTTCAGATACAGCACCAAACGCAGCATTACCTTTTTGCATCTTCTCATAGGTTGCTCTTACACGCCTAATCTGAGAGATGTCGACGCCACTCTGCATCAGCTTGGTCACAATCTGAGCCTGTGAAGTACCACGTTTGTGCTCTTTCTGCACGAATTCCATCACTTGCGTATCGGTCATAGAGGATTGCGCAAAGCCAGCTAAAGAGCATGCTAAGAGTATATTTCTTCATTTCCATTGTTAGAATTTCTTGCCTGTGATAATATTAAGGATAGTTTTAACAACAATGATAAAGTCTACCCATAGCGAACGATGTTGTAGATAACGAATGTCCATCTCCATACGTCGTAGCATTTTCTCCATAGTGTCAGTATATCCATTATAGAGTGTAGCCTCAGATGTAAGTCCTGGTCGCATCTGATAAATTAGGTTATAGCGGTCTGTATGTTTCTGTATCTTATCTATAAAGTACTGACGTTCTGGTCTTGGACCAACAAACGACATATCTCCACAAAGTACATTCCATAATTGAGGTAACTCATCCAAATGATGATCTCGTAGGAACAATTCTAACCGAGTAGAATTTGTTCTATCACTATTTGCAACAAGCTGAGGTCCCTCTTCCTCCACAATACTACTCATTGTTCGGAACTTATAGATTGTGAAAGGTTTCCCTTTATATCCGATACGAACTTGTTTAAAGAACACAGAACCATTGTTTTGATATGTTAGTAAGAGAATAATAATGATGAATAATGGAGAACAAATAATGAAACCAATGAGCGATGATATAATATCAAAGGCTCGTTTGAGGCTACGTTGCAGCCTCCCCATGGCATCAATATTAGTTGATATGTCCATTTCTTCTTGTGTTAGTCTCGTTTGTATAGTATAACTCAACTTGGTTTTATTTATTATAGTGTTGTCTTTGTTATTTCTTTGCAAAGGTACTTTTTTTTATTTATTTATTAGTTAGAAAAGTGTATCTTTCTATAGTTCTCAGTATCTTTGTGCGTGAATCAGGGTGTGTAATGCGTAAAATTATTCATATAGACATGGATGCTTTCTTTGCTTCTGTAGAACAAAGAGATAATCCAGAACTGCGTGGCAAGCCGATAGCTGTTGGTTATGATGGACCACGAGGAGTGGTATCTACGGCTAGTTATGAAGCCCGCCCTTATGGTGTTCACTCAGCTATGTCCATTGTACAAGCTAAGCGTCGTTGTCCAGACTTAATAATTGTTCCCTGCCATTTCGATAGATACAAGGAAGTTTCTAGGCAGATTCATCAAATCTTTCATGAGTATACAGATCTTGTTGAACCTATCTCTTTAGATGAGGCTTTCCTCGACGTGACAGAGAATAAGAAAGGTATTTCGATGGCTATAGACATTGCCAAAGAGATAAAACAGAAGATTCTTGAAAGGACTTCGTTAACAGCCTCAGCTGGAGTTAGCTATAATAAACTATTAGCAAAGATTGCTTCAGATATGCGCAAACCCGATGGCATTTATATTGTTCATCCTGATCGTGCAATGGATTTCATCGGCAGTCTTCCTATTGAAAAGTTATGGGGTGTTGGACCTAGAACTGCTGCCAAGATGCATGAAATGGGAGTTTTTAAAGGTGAACAATTACGTAATATATCTTACAATCATATGACCCAGGTTTTTGGAAAGATGGGGAAGATATATTATAATTTCTCTCGTGGCATTGATGAACGACCTGTAATCGTAAGTAGAGAACGTAAGTCAGTTGGCTGTGAACGTACTTTTCGTGAAGACTTACATATTGAGTCAAAGATTATAATAGAACTTTACCATCTCACCTTAGAACTTGTTGAACGATTGATAAGAAACCAATTTGAAGGAAGAACACTCACTCTAAAGTTGAAATGGGATGCAACGACGCAGATAACACGTAGCTTAACACAAGGAAAAATCCTACGAACAAAGCATGAGATACTCCCACTCGCAAAATTATTGCTCAGCGAAACAGACTATAAAAAGCATTCTATCCGTTTAATGGGGTTATCGGTATCTTCTTCAACAACCGATGGATTTGATGAGGGGAATACGCCTATCTGGGTGGAAGGAGACTTACCTTTCGAGAAGTAAGACGTTTCTTATCACATCTTTTCTAACCTCATTCATTCTTCTAAAAGTCCTAGTTTGTTTCTCATATTCATTTGCTGTCATATTAAATACCTGGTATAATGTGTTACTTATTAGTGTATTATTTTTCGAAGAGGCCTGATAGAAGTGATAGCAAAACTAAACTGTCTCTTCTGCAAACGTATCTTTCCAACCATTCAATCCTATTACTTTCATACTTGTGGTGATTATTACTACTTTTACATTTGTAGCTTCTTTATATGGGTACAGACACCTAAGTACAATAACAGAAACGGCAAGTTTATGTACTACTTGCGAATGAGTAATCTATAGATAAGGCATGTTTCGTATAGAAAATAGATTATTTTTATCTTCATAATAAATTAAACTTCAAGTAAAAATAATCTATTTTCTTATAAACGATAGTCTTATTTATTGGATAAGTAAAGCCTTACAGCCTTTGAATTAAGACTATATTACACCATACATGTAGCTTGGATAAAAAGGAAGAAGATATTACATACAAGCTGAGATATATTTGTATTCATAATTCAAGCATACGAATTTCAGCATTACCCATTGGTAATATCTCATTCATGGGCTTATCAAAATAGACACTCTGAATAGCTTTGTTAATAATACCATGCCCCACAGCAAGCACCTTCTGATTGGGATATTCTGCACGTAACCACGCTATAAACTCTGCCGCCCTAGCCTTTATTGCATCAATACTCTCAATATCTTTGGGCCATAATGTCGGATTCTTCAGATTGGATAAGTCGGGAATGTACTTGCTGGTGAAGGCTCCCCAGTCACGCTCACGTAATAATGGAGTTGTACAAACAGACTTATTATGCGGTGCAGCAATAATCTCACAAGTATGAATACTACGCCTCAGATCACTTGACACGAAAGCATCTATTGGTTCATTCTTGAGCTGTTCTGCAACCTCTTGAGCCTGTTTAATACCCTTCTCATTCAGTTCTCCCTGTGTTTGTCCTTGCATGATGTGACGCGCATTGTCAATAGTTTCACCATGACGGACTAAATATAATAATGTCATTTATTTATTTCTTTTTCATGCAAAAGTAACAAATAGTTTACGAGTAAAGCCTTGGAATAGAGATTATTTTGTATTTTTGTAGCCATGAAAGTACTACAAATATCAGCTATAAGAGCAATCCTTATGGCAGTGACAGGCTTCCTTTTGGTGAAATATAACCAAGGAGCAATGACATGGTTAACCATTACCATCGGTCTACTCTTCTTCCTCTCGGGAGCGGTTTCATGTATCGTCTATTATGTAGAAAAGGAACGTATTGCCAAAAGAAAGGCAAAAGCAGAGAAAGAAGAAGCCGACGCCTTGCAGTCGCCTTCATTCCCTCTTGCAGGAGTAGGAAGCGTTGTTTTAGGTATTATCCTAGCCATTATGCCCGAGACATTCGTTATTGGTATGGTCTATATCCTTGCTGCTTTGCTCATTCTCGGTGCTATAAACTTGTTCATAACACTTGCCCGTTCAAAGCAGTATGCACATGTTCCTGTCTATCTCTGGCTTCTCCCTACCCTCATCTTGATTGTCGCTATCTTCTCAATACACAAACCAATAGAGGCAGCGGCACTACCATTAAAAGTGATAGGATGGGCTTTCATGTGTTATGGAGTTATCGAATTGCTCTTCTCTATACGTAATTTTTATATTCGAAAAGCATTTGAGAAGGCCGAAGAGAGTAAGATTGTTGAAGGCTTCAAACTCGCTAATGAGGATATTGAAGACGCAGAAATCATAGAAGAAGAGAAGCCTACAACATAACAAACAAACAGCAGCTAACCCGAAAATACAGGTTAGCTGCTTACTGATTATTAACTTTCATCAGTGATTATGAGCACTGATACTCAAGTGAAGAACACTCTATAAGAATCTAATCTCACCAAAGAAGTCGGGTCGATGGAAGTCAGGTGCTGGCAAGTCTATCGGATTCCACGATAAGAAATGAGGCTTTGTTGTCTTATCACCACACTTGTAGAAATTAGCACGCATTACCAGATTAGAGAGATCCTTTAGGTTATGACGGAAGAAAGAAGATACAGGGACTACCAAAGCAAGTTCCCATTTCTGCTTGTTCTCTTTCATTTCAAAGGGTTCACGACCTAGTGATGACCAACGCTCAATGGCATTTAATACATCTGATGGGGCTTTCAATCTGTCCTCACGACCTTTTCCATTACATAGTAGGACAGTGCCAATACAATTGGTCTCAAGGTTATAATAGCCTCCTTCTACATCTGGACTGACAAAGAACTCACAGCAGGAGTCTTCCCAAACAGGGCCTAAGTCGGTTCCAGAGACGGCTCTCACCCAATCTTCCTCCACACGATAATGGAGCAAGATAGCATCCCCCTTATGGGCAATCGCAAACTCTACTTGTGGACAATAAGGGTAATCTGCAGCCCAATCAACCGTATCGATTTTCTGATAAGTAACCTTTTCTGCTCTAAAAAGAGCTGGGATATCAGCAGCATTAACCTGCTGACAATCTATTCTTCGTACTTCTAATTGTTTCATTGTCTTAATGTTTTCTGAACAAAGTCAGCCATCATCTGATCATGTTTACGCACATCACGATAGAGTAAGAGCTGATTACGTGAGCGAACAAGGTTGTGCTCCGCATACTTAGTCTTAAAGTATACATCCCCATTAAGGTAATCGGCGAGGAAACGGGAACACTGCATAAAGGGGAAGAGGGCTACTGCAAAAGGTAAATGACTCGTTTCTACTTCCGTTAAGAAGCTACCCGCACTACTAAGATAACCCTCTGTGAAGGATTTAAAGATGTCCTCTTTGAATCCAACAGCCTGATAATTGTCACTATCTTCAGCTACATTATTAGCACCAGTACGTAAGAAGTCACCATAATCAGAGAATACAAAGCTAGGCATAACAGTGTCAAGATCTATCACACAAAGTACCTTTCCTGATTCATCGAAGAGCATGTTATTAACCTTTGTATCGCAGTGACAGGTGCGTTTAGGCAATACGCCCTCCCGATAGAGGCGTTCAGCAAGGCACATCTCATCCGCATGACGATATAACTCATCTATAATATCCTGCACACTAGATGCTCTTCCCTTAACATCAGCACTTACTGCTGCTTGTAACTGACGCATACGAAGCTCCATATTATGGAAGTCTGGTATCACCTCACCGAGCGGTTCTTTCAAGTCGACTAACATCTTCTCGAAATTACCAAAGGTTTCTCCACAACAGAAAGCACTATCTGGATTCACCTCTTCCTTAGTAACAGAATCAGGAATAAAGACGCTCATTCGCCAGTAACGACCATACATATCTTGATAATAAGTGCGCCCATCTGTGGTCTTAACGAATTGTAAGCACTTGCGTTCAATATCCTTCTCTCCCTGCTCAACTAGCTTCTCTCGAATGTGATCGGTAACCAGTTCGATATTGTGTTGCAAGAGTTCAACATCAGTAAAGATAGCATCATTAATGCGTTGCAATATATAATCAGGAGTATCTTTCCCTATTGTTGACACTCGCAGCGTCTCATTGATTAGCCCATTACCAATAGGGCTTACACTTTCTACAATACCGTTTATACGGAACTGAGAAACCACGTTATTAAAATCAGTCATAGCTTGCTTAAGTAATTAAAGGTCGATACCCATGACTCGCCAAAGGCTTTCAATGACATAGAGTCATGCGTATCGGATAGGTTATTTTACTAGTGTTTGATCATTGCCTAAGGGCGATCTGATGGCTTAACACCGAATTGTGAAGGCTTATTCCCCATAACAAATTCGAGTGTTCCACCACGTACAATATCCTTGAAGTCAATGTAAGAACGGGTATAAGGCTTGCCATTCAACTTCGCACTTTGTATATACTTATCCTCGGAACTATTGTTATGCGCAACTACACGGAAAGTCTTTCCGTTACCAACATTCAATGTTGCTTCATCGAAGAGTGGCGATCCAAAGACATAACGACCACCAGCTGGATCAACCTGATAGAAGCCTACCGAAGACAGGATATACCATGCTGACATCTGTCCAACATCCTCATTTCCACTCAAACCATCAAAGTCATCATGATATAAGTTAGCCAAGACATAACGTATCTTGTCAGCCCCTTTCCAAGGTTGACCAACATAGTTATACATATAGAGAATGTGGTGACTTGGCTCGTTACCATGCGCATATTGACCAATTAAGCCAGTAATGTCTGGTGAGGCTTCAGCACCCATATCACCATTGACAATGAACAGGGAATCGAGCTTAGAGACGAATGGTTTCTCGCCACCAAAGGCAGCTACTAGCCCGTGAACATCATGCGGAACTAACCAAACATACTGCCAAGCATTACCCTCAGTATAGTCATCCTGACGATGAACAGTGCTGAATGGATCGAATGGCTCACGGAACTTATGGTCGGAAGTAACGCCTCTCATGAACTTTGTTTGCTTATCGAAATAGAAGTCACGATACGACTGGCTACGCTTGTAGAAGTACTTGTAATCCTCTGTCTTACCCAACTGCTTGGCAAGTTTGGCGATACAAGCATCAGCGAGTGCATACTCTAATCCCTTAGCAACCGTCTCCTTCTCTGGGTCGAGGTCACAAGGAATATAGCCGTACTTCTTCAATAGTCCCATACCTCTTTCATCTCTCATTGCAGAGGCTTTAACCGCTTCGAATACCGCCTTCTTATCCACATTAAATCCCTTCAAAGCAATGTCAACAAGTACAGGAATACCAGGGTTACCCACCATACAGTCTGTCTCATTACCCATCAAGTGCCAAACAGGGAGCTTACCTTGTTGCTTGAAGATATGTAGCATTGTCTCTGCAAGATCACGTTGCATCTCTGGTTGAATAAGCGTCATCAAGGGGAAGGCTGCACGATAAGTGTCCCACAGAGAGAAGGTGGTGTAATCAGTGAAGTCACCCTTATGCGTCTTACCATCTGCCCCACGATACTCTCCATTCACATCACTAAACACTGAAGGGGCTATCATCGTATGATAAAGTGCCGTATAGAATATACGTTTCGCACGTTCGTCCTGTGTCTTAATTGCAATCTTACTTAGCTCACGATTCCAATCGGCATTCGCTTTAGCCACAACACTTGCAAAGTTCCAACCAGGAAGCTCCTGTTGCAGATTCTCTCGAGCGTTCTCTACACTAACAGCAGATATACCCACCTTCACTAAAAGCGGCTGATTGGTTGATGCAACAGAGAATATTCCTGTTGTATCACGCTCATTCTCTTCAAGTTTAACAGGCTCGGAGAACTCCGCAACGAAGTAAACTCGCTGGTCTTTAGCCCACCCCTCAGACATGCGGAATCCTGTGATGGTCTTATCTGACTCCTGCTTGAACTTGCAAGAAGTCATCTTATCCCATCCAATCCCTTGTGCAAGATTCAAAGTTATATAGCCTTTCGTAGCATCGGCTGGGAATGAGTAACGATGAAAGGCTACACGTTGGGTTGCGGTCAACTCTACCCTAATTCCTGAAGCTAACATCACCGAATAATAACCGGGACGTACATATTCTGCTTTATGCGAGAACTTCACTTCGCGCTGTGAAGGATTGGTCATAGGTAATAGAGAAACATCACCAAGATCGCCAATACCCGTACCACTAAGGTGCATCTGACCGAAGCCAATCACTGTTGAATCGCTATAATGATAGCCTGAACACCAATCCCAACCCTGTTTCTTTTGCGTTGGACCTGCCTGGATATTACCAAATGGAACATTAGCACCTAGGAAGACATGACCATGACCACCTGTACCAATGAAAGGATTCACATACTGCGTGTAGTCTTGTGCACTAACAGAGAAGATCGTTGCTAGCGCTACAGCAGCAGTCAAAAAGATTTTCTTCATAAAGTTATAAATACTATTTATGACGACAGAATGACTCTACTCCGCATCGGGAGTTCTACTGTCTATGATTGAAAAGAATATTCACTTACTGAACGGAGTACATAGAGAAAGCCTTAACGGAATATCCTTTACGAATAAAAGAGAGGGTAATATTTCTGCTCACTAACTCACTGATAAAGTTTAAGTTATAATCCCGTTGGACTAATTAGGCTGGCTAGTACCACTGTTTTAAGTTATATTGATGAGACAAATTTAGCAACTATTAATGACATATCAAAACATTTCAATAACAAATGTCAGTGCATAGTAGAAAAATGGACAAGCAAACGGGAGAGAATAAGAGGAAGTCGCTTTCATCGGTGGAAAGTCTTATACGCATTGCGCCGCACAAACGATAGGAAAGGGAGAAGCCATAGAGGGGATATAGCTCTGCCGACTCCTATCGTATCATGGAATATCATCAGCGTGGTACTAAAATGACTCGTATGTAATAACGAAATGACTCGTATGTGTCAGTGCCTGTTACTCGTATGTGTCAAAGGGGGTAACACATACGTGTCAATTTAGCAGGTCTGGTGTCAAGGAATTTGAGAACGCATGAAGGCTTGGCACTAGATTGTACCAAGCCTTCAGTTCCTTCTTATTCATACGTTCGCTGTGATAAGGCGAATCCATCGACTTACTTCTTATTGATGATAATCTCATCAGTGAAGATCCACGCATCTGGCTCACGCGAGGTGGCTTTCAAACGCACATAACGCGCATGTACCGAACCCTTCCAGCGATAGGGGTAAACAAGGTAGTCGCTGCTTGTCTTGATACCAGGGAGCGTCTTATCTATTGTGGTAAACTTCTTTCCATCCTTTGAGACAAGTAGGGTTATGGTGTTAGGAACATAGATGACTGCCTCCAGCTGGTGCATGAAGTTGGCTTCCACATCCTTGATATCAGTTACCTTCCCCATGTCAACAATCACGTCAACGCCTGTGCTATCTATGAAGCCCTGCCATCTTCCCTCAAGGTAGCCCCAGTCGCCACACAATCCATTGGTCAGCGTACTATCGCCTTCTGCACGATATTTCTCAGCGTATCGACCGAGATAGGTCACGGGCTTACCCAAACCTTCATGCTGCACGATGGAACGACTTTCAGGGCGTGCGCCTTTCTCTTTTCGAATGT
>ERZ772779.1031-NODE-1031-length-11899-cov-13.780395_pt1 | contig 11899 bp, 9 predicted proteins | sample MGYA00511360_ERZ772779 | MGnify/ENA primary metagenome ERZ772779 (study PRJEB29015, sample SAMEA2738112) | human oral metagenome | biome: human oral; feature: human-associated habitat; material: saliva | place: China | collected 2231 ...
AGGGTGCGCGCCCGGCTGTTTGGCCGGGCGCGCGCCCGCATGTGTGCGGGGTGTGGTAGGTGTGTGGCGGGGCGGTCGTGGGGTTGCCCTGAGATTCGTCTGTGGGTGTGGCGCGGGTATGGTGCGGCACGGTTGTGTTGGGGTGTATGCACGGTTGTAACGGGGTGCGGCGGGTGGCCATGGGGTCGTGGCTTGGGGCGGGCGCGGAGATTCGTCAGCGAGTGTGGCGCGGTTCCGGCGGTGCTGGGGTGGGGTGTTCTGGAGGGGTCGGCTTGGCGCGCGTGAAACGCGTGTGAAACCGCGAGGCCGTGGCGCTTCGGCGACGTGTGGTAGTGCCGCGTGATGGAGCGATTCACTAGATGCGGCAGCAATGCACTAGATAGCGAGGCGTTGCACTGCATACCATCCAGTGCAACGCTGAGCTAAGTGGCGCAACGCAACTGAGCAACAAGCCAATGCGCGGCATGGCCTGCTCCATTGCTGCTCCAACGAGATTCCAACCGAGCCATGCCGGGTAGCCCTGCACCAGTTAGGGAGCATTACACCAGTAAGGGGGTATTACACCAGCTCCGAGCTGGTGTAATACCCCGCTAAGTGGTGTAACACCACTTAGGAACAAGCATCATTGCGGCCTGATGCCTACTACGCCTCGGTGAGGACCATGTGAGCGGCCTCGGGTTGGCGGCATGGTGCCTAGTGTTGGACCTGTTGACGGGGGCTGCGCTGCCCCTGACGGTATCCGCGCTATCGCGTGTTGCGATCAGGGCGTGCACCCTATCAGTGGGCATTGCACCCGCTCTGATCGGGTGCAATGCTCCCTAACGGGTGCATCCCCAGAAAAGTCGCATGCAATTGTCCCGCGAGCATTTCAGATTTTGAAACTGAAACGTTGAAATCATGCGGTTTCTGAGGCGCTGTCGATCTAGTCCGCTGGGAATTGCATGCGAATAAGTGGGCGTGACTGCGATGAGATGGCGTTATGGACGTGAGATGCTGTCGTGTGGTGGCTCTTTGATCCAGTCGTAGGCGACGCGCTCCGTACCGTTGGCCACCGTGATCATGCCGCACTCGCAGAACCCGAAGGACTCAAGCGCGCGCCGCATCGGGGCGTTGTCCTCGTGAGTGTCGCATCGCAGGTAGTCCGCGTGCTCAGCCGCAAAGCCGAAAATCGCCCGAGCAACACCGCGTCCGCGAACCGCCGCCACGCGGTGGATGACGTGATACTCAGCCTCGGAATGCCATGCGCCGTCAATCTTGGCATACGTCTCGTCGGGTCCTGGAGCGAGGGTGAAAACAGCAAGCGGCCCCTCATCGTCGGCCACAAGGAAACAGTGCCCGCGCGCGATGTCTTCCTCAGCGTCAATCCAGCCAGGGTATCCGTCGGGCCACCGTGTAGCATTCCCATTCGCCTGCATGAACGCGCGGGCATGCGCGTACGCACCCTCGATGAATCCGAGGTCGTGAGGGGATGCAATTTGAATCTGCATACGAATATCGTATTTTGGTTCCGGCATATTGAAGTGTCACTCTAGGGCGGGGATGGAAAAGGCTATGCTGCGTGCTAAATTTTAACTCATGTTGCGATCTTCAATATTTCCTCTGGATGAGAGTTCGATGCATCGATTATCGCCATGCTCTTCGCTTACTCCCTCCTCGTTGAGCCACTGGCTGAGCCTAAGAGGTTTTTTGTCGAGTGTTGCGTTATCTCTAAATGTTATGAACTTTTTGCTTTGGCAGCCTTCGCCGTCTTCGTATCCATTTACTCCCTCAAATTGGGGATGGTGTTCAAGTGTGGTATCGGAGAAAGAATTGCTTATCAGGTAAATTGCGCTTTGTTGGGTGTAGGTTGCATCGGTGTATGCAGGATCGTTACCGAAGAGGGATGAGTGCATTGTATAGAAGATTTCGTTCTGTAGGTCCTCAATGTCTTGAACTGACATTTGCGCCAGCTCCGATTCCGTGTGAGCCTCTGCTGCGGGAAACCAGTAGTTAATGTTGTGTATGTGAAGGCTTTCCAGTATCTTGCATCCGCTAATCGTTAGGATTGCATGGAAGTTATTTGTGTGGCCTTGTTCGCTCGTGATTTCGATTGCATCGAGAGTGGAGTTAGCTATTGTTATTATCTCTGAGCTGTAGTCGCCGTAGCCTTCTCTAGTGATTAGTTTGAGGCTTCCGTGAAGGTGGCACTCATTGTCGAATGTGATGATGTTGGTTTCGGTTCGTGTCTTCTTGTGCTCGGATAGTTGTAGCTGATGTTCTGTCTCTGTGAGTTCGGCTAACTTGAAGATGACGTGTGAAAAAGTTGCCTCTTTGAGACAGTCGGGAAAGCGGTCGTGAATGACTGTACAGTCAGAGATGTTAAGTTGTGATCGAAAGGCTGCGTGCGCCCAGTGGAGGGAGTTTAGTGTCGAATCCGTAATAGTGACCCGAGAGTGAAATATTGAATTCCTGACGTCGATACTTTGTGCGATGTGAAGGCTGTGGAGAATGACTGGGGTATAGAAAGTGGTGTGTGATAGGTCAATATTGTATGCTCGCCAGTTTGCCAGCGAGGAGTGCGTTCGCGGTTCGTGAATGCGCTTGGCTAGCTGATTCAATATTTCTTCTTGTATGGAAGCGTGTTCCTCGAGGCTTCCTTCAGTTTCGTGTGCGAGTCCCTCGTGTCGCATTTGAGTGCATAGAGTGGCGATAATGTGCTGTTGGAGTTGTTGTTTTTCGGTGGCGCTTAGAAGTTTGCTTTGGGCTGCCGTATCCGCCAGTTCTACGAGTAACGCAACTGCGCTGAGTCGTAGGCCAGGATTCTTCGATCCGAGGAGCTGGTAAATATGTTCGCGGCGCTTCCAGTATTCGTCTCGCTCGATTTGTTCGTGGCGTCGTGTCTCATCTAGATTGCGTTGCTTTTCTCTATCTTCACGCGCTCGCGATTCTGCTTGTTCTTGACGCAGTTTGTCTTGCTCTCTTACTGCGTTGTCATGGCTCCTCTGCTGCCAGGCCGAGAATGCGAAACCTGCCCCGGCGATGGTCGCGCAGAGCTTCATGGCATCGGCTGAAGGCCAGTGAAATGTTCCGCGCCAATTTACTGCCCACGCTAGAGCGAACAAGAAGCCGGCCGCTGCGATCCATACAGGAGTCGTCCAATGCATGAGGGACTTTGGCAGGGTTTTGAGGCGCGCAGGTTCGTTGGCATCCTTTTTGTCGCGCTTCCAGAACTTCAGTTTCTCGAAGAAGGTCCCTCGTGTCGAGGTGTTGTCCTCGGGCTCGTTAGTGCTCGTGTGCTCATCGTCGGCGGGGACCATGCTGGCTCCTATGCTCTCCGGATCTCTGCCTCGCATCGTAGCACTTTGTCCAAGTTTAATGCCTTGATCTCCTGGGCGACTGTACGTTTCTGTCAAGTGGCGTCTACGTGTTGGCGGTGCTTGGATGTGAAAGTGGAACGCTAACCCGCTGTTCCGCACCTTAACCCTCTGTTCGGTACGTGGGCGAGGCTGCCCACACTCGGCATAGCGGGTTAACGTGCGGATTGAAGGGGCAAGGCCGCCGCCGACGCGTGAAACTTGGCCGTCAGTCCTGGCGGCTCGTGAAACGTTCGTGAAACCGTGGCGGTGCCCGCCCAGACAACCACCCCGACCGCAACAACGCAACCCCACCCCGCAGCCCCGTGGCGTCGCCCGCAAACCCTGCCCCGGCCTCGTTGCAGGGTATGAACCTGACTAGACTGGCTCCCATGACTGAAAACGCGCAGCTTGTTGTGACCCTGTCCTGCCCGGACCGCCCCGGGATCGTGCACGCCGTGACCGGCGTGATCGGCGAGTCCGGCGGCAACGTCATCCAGTCTCAGCAGTTCGGCGACTCCGACACGGGCACCTTCTTCATGCGCGTCGAGGTCGACTCTCCGAAGGGGCGCGCCCCGATCGACGAGGGCCTGGCCCGCGTTGCCGAGGAATTCGGCGCCACCTACCGCGTCGACGACCTGGGCCGCAAGCTGCGCACCATCATCATGGTGTCGCGCGAGGGGCACTGCCTCACCGACCTCTTGTACCGCCAGCAGACGCAGGGCCTGCCCATCGACGTCATCGCGGTCGTCGGCAATCACCCGGACCTGGCGCCCGTCGCCCAGTTCTACGGCGTCCCCTTCCTCAACATCCCCGTCACGAAGGACACGAAGGCCCAGGCGGAGCGCCAGCTCCTCGACCTCATTGCCTCCGAAAAGGTGGAACTCGTCGTCCTGGCCCGTTACATGCAGATCCTCTCCGACCAGGTCTGCCGCGCCATGCAGGGCCGTGTCATCAACATCCACCACTCTTTCCTGCCCTCCTTCAAGGGGGCGCGCCCCTACGCGCAGGCCCACGATCGCGGCGTCAAGCTGATCGGCGCGACAGCCCACTACGTCACCGCCGACCTGGACGAGGGGCCGATCATCGAGCAGGACGTCACCCGCGTCTCTCACGCCGACTCCACGCAGGACATGGTGGCGCTCGGCCAGGACGTGGAACGCCGCGTCCTCGCCCAGGCCGTCCGCTTCCATGCGGAGCACCGCGTCCTCATGAACGGCAACCGCACGGTCGTCTTCTCGCGCTGACACCCGCCGCTCGGGCCGCCCGCGGGGAGCCTGTGCGGCGGCGCGGGTAGGCGCGCCCACCGGCGAGGCCTCCTCTGCTTCTCTCGCCGGCATCCCCCTATCTGCGCGGATACTGACCGCGCCGCGACTCGATGGGTGGGTGGAGGGCAACTCCGGCGTGTCGGAGCCTGTAACAAGAAGGTGTGCGGCCATCTGGTCATATTTGCTTGTGTTTGCAAGCTTCCGCGGCTCTGTTTGTCACTTGGTGGGCAACGCTGAGACGTGATCTTTCGGTCATTTAGCGGGTAAGCGTCGCGTTGACCGTCTGATAAATGGCACACTTGTTACGTGGACGAAACGACTCAGCAACACGCTCCTGTCACCGGCTACGTGCCCGGTGGTTTTGACATGTTCCATCAGGGACACCTCAACATCCTGCGCGCCGCCCGCGAGCGCTGCGATCGACTGGTCGTCGGCGTGACCTCCGACGAGGCGCTCATCCGCATGAAGGGCCGCGCCCCCGTCATTCCGCTCAAGGAGCGCTGCGACCTCGTGTCGTCGCTGCGTTTCGTGGACGCGGTGGTCGTGGACCTGGATCAGGACAAGCGCCTGGCCTGGCGCCTCCAGCCTTTCGACGTGCTCTTCAAGGGAGATGACTGGAAGGGCACTCCCAAGGGCGCTCAGCTCGAGGCGGAGATGGCGGAGGTCGGCGCGCGCGTCGTCTACCTGCCCTACACGCCGTCGACGTCGTCGACGAAGCTGCGCCGCTTCATCGCGCCCGAGGATTTCACTGACGAGGCATCGGCTGAGAAGCCGGAGCAGGCGGCGGAAGGGGAGCAGCAGTGAGCCTTCCCGTGGTGCTTGAGCCGGGCTCCTCGTGGGGCACACGTTTTACGACGTATCGCAGTGCGCTGGCCGCTGCCCAGAAGCCGGGCGCGGGCGTTCCCGCGTACATGCGTTGGGTGAACCGCGGTGCCGCGCGCGTCGTGGCGGCCGCCTGCGCGGCCTCCGGCTGGACGCCGAACTTCGTCAGCTTCATCTCCGTGTGCTTCTCGACGATCGGCCTCATCGTTCTCGTCGCGTGTGACCCTGCGTGGTGGAGCGGCCTGATCGTGGGTACGGCCCTGGCGGTCGGCTTCATGTTTGACTCGGCGGACGGCCAGGTGTCGCGCGTGACCGGCGCGTCGTCGAAGACGGGGGAGTGGGTGGACCACGTCGCTGACGCGTTCCGCTCGCCCGCGATTCACTTCTGCACGGCGGCGGCCGTCATGGTGTACCGTCCCGAGTCCTGGTGGCTCGCGATCGTGGCCCTCGTCTACGGCTGGGTGACGTCGGGCCAGTTTATGAGCCAGATCCTGGCCGAGCAGTTCGTGCGCGCGGCCGGACGCAAGCAGACGCGCGGCGGTAACCTGCGTTCCTTCGTGCTGCTGCCCACCGACCCGGGCGTCCTGTGCTGGTCCTTCGTCCTGTGGGGCTTCGGCGTTCCTTTCATGGTGCTGTACACGTTCCTCGCCGTGGTCGCTGTTGCGCACTCGTCGATCTCGCTGCGCCGCCGCTTCCGCGACCTGCGGGCCCTCGACGCCGCCGCGAAGCAGGGGGAGTCCCGTGCCTGAGTTGTCCGTCATCCTGCCTGCGCGCAACGCGGCGGGCACGATCCGGCGCGCCGTGGCCTCGACGCTGGCCGCCATGCCCCGCGACTCTGAGCTGGTCGTCGGTAACGACTCCTCTTCCGATTCGACGGTGGGTGAGGCGATCCGTGGCGCGTCGCGCGGCGGCGTGGTCGATCCTCGCCTGCGCATTGAGGACATCACCCCGGGTGAGGGCGGCGTCTCGCGCGTCTTGACGCAGCTGATGGAGCGCACGGATTCGCGCCTGGTGGGCCGCATGGACGCCGATGACGTCTCCCTGAAGGGCCGCTTCAGGCGCACGATGCGCGCGATTGAGCGCGGTGACGACATGGTGTTCACGCAGATGATTGAACTGCGCGGTTCTCGCCCGGTGCCGCGCGTACCCTACGAGATCACGCCCGAGGACATGGGCTGGCACCTGCTACTCACCAACCCCGTGTGTCACCCCACCATGCTGGCGACGCGAGAGGTCATCGACCGCGTCGGCGGCTACCGGTCGGTGCCTGCCGAGGACTACGACCTGTGGTTGCGCGTCGCCGCCGCCGGTGGGCGCATCCGCCGCCTGGCGGCGTGGGGCCTCCTGTATCGCATCCATCCGGGCCAGGTCACGGGCAATAAGGCGTGGCGCGCGGATTCGTGGAAGAGCCCGGAGCAGGCCCAAGCTTTTGCCGACCTGTCGATGTTGCTGACGGGAGAGGCGCTGCCGCGCCTGGTGTCCATCGTTTCGCTTCCTCGCGAGGAGGCCGAGCGCGAGCTCGACCGCTTCGTGCAGGTCTACACTCAGGGGGTCGCGTCTCGACCCGCCAAGCCCCGCCGCGCCCTCGAGCGTCGGCTGAATGCGCGCGCCGCGTGGGTGCGCTCGACCATCCAAGGAGAACAGTCATGATCCTTACCCCTCCGCCCACGGGCGGCCAGCAGATCCTGCGTCACGCCCTGGCGCGCCGCTGGAGGTCGATTGCTGCGGGGACCGCGGCTGGTTTGGTTATCGGCGTCGTCGCTGCCTTCGGTGTTCCGGCTACGCACACGGCGACGGTGTCGATGACCGTCACGTCTCCGACTATCACTCCCGCCCCCGCCGTGCGCGCCTCCCTGTCGAATACGACGGACATGGTCACCGAGCAGGGCATCGCGAAGTCCGCGACGGTCCTGGATGCGGCGGCTGAGAAGCTCGGCGGCGGCGTGACCGCTTCCGAACTGCGCTCCAACATGGACGTGTCGGGCGACACGAATGGCACGATCGTGAAGATTGAGTATTCGGCGCCGACCCGCGCCGAGGCCGTCGCGGCCGCGGACGCGATCGCCGAGTTCTACCTGCAGCAGCGCACAGCCCTCGTGGAGCAGCGCGCCGACGAGATGGCCGCCGCCGCGAACGAGGACATCTCCGCCCTGGAGGCCGAGCTGGGGACCCTTCAGCCCACCGTCGATGAGGACGGCAAGGTGACGGAGGATCCGCGCGCCGATGAGGTGACGAAGGAGATCAACAAGCTCAAGGAGCAGGTCGCCCAGCTGGAGCCGTACCACGCCAGCGCCGGCCTCGTGATTACGAGCGCTGACGCCTCGAGCGACACGGTGGAGCCCTCCAAGGCTCGCCTCATCCTGATTTTCACCGTCGTCGGTGTTTTCGCTGGCCTCGTGCTGGTGCTCCTGCGCGAGACGCGCGCACGCTCGCTGGCCTCTCCCACGCAGTTGGCGGACCTGACTGCGCTGCCGGTGTGGAGCGCGGAAGAGAACGTTCCCGAGCCGTGGCTGGCCCCCACGCGCATGCTCGCGATGGCGATCGACCGCGACCACTGGGTCGACCTGATCGTCGACGCGTCGGACCCCGAGGCCCGTCAGCTGCACCGCGTCCTGTCGCGCTCCCTGGCTGAAACCCGCGTGCCGGCACCGCGCCTTATCGACATTCACCAGCCTCTCGCCTCCCTCCTCGACGAGGTTCGTCCCTCCCGCCACGTCCTCATCGCCGTGCGTAAGGGCCACGACCTGTCGAAGCTGCATGCCCTCCTCGACGAGCTCGCGCTCATCAACCGCGAGGTCAACGGCATGATCTACCTGGGTGGGCAGGTCGCCGGCAGCGCCGAGACCGTCGCCGCGCCCGCCCTCGAGGTCATCGAGCCCGAGGACGAGGCCGTGGAGCCGGTCGCGGAGGAGGAGACGGAAGCTGCGCCCGCGAAGGAGTCGATGCCCGACAAGGCCACCGAGGACACCGCCGACAAGAAGGGTTCGACGAAGAAGGGTTCGACGAAGAAGAATTCGACCGACACGAAGGGTAAGAAGTGAGCGCCGAGGAGATCACCACTCTCGACGACAAGGCCGCCTCGATCTGGCACGTGGACCGCACCGCCCGCGTCAGCCAGCTCGTCTCGGGGGACCCGAAGTCCCCGCGCGCGCTCGTTCTCGTGCGCGACAACGGCCGAAACTCCGCGTTCGTCGAGATTGAGGGCACGGATCACCCGGAGAACGATCCGCGCGTGCTCGAGGTCGAGGCCGCCTGCGCCCGCGGCTGGGAAGAAGGCGCGGGGGCGGACATCGACGCCACCGTCATCATGTGCACGGTCGGCTCCTGCGACATGCTCGAGGAGGCGGTGCGCGCCATCCTGGCCCAGGACCACCAGCGTTTCTCGCTCGTCGTCGTGGACAACGCGCCGCACACCGGGCAGACCCGCGAGAAGCTCGCCGGCATCACCGACACGCGCATGAGCATTGTCTCCGCGTCTCGCCCCGGCCTGTCGCGCGCCCGCAACCGCGGCGTCCTGGCGGCGCGCGGCGAAGTCATCGTCTTCACGGACGACGATGCCATCGTCGATCCCCACTGGCTGACCGCCATGATCGACCCCTTCACGGCCTCGCCCTACGTGGCCGCGACGACGGGCATCGCCCTGCCCCTGGAGGAACGCTACAAGGCGCAGCGCTGGTTCGAGTCGCGCGGCGGCTTCCCCAAGGACATGAGCCCGCGCGTCTGGTGCGTCGGCGACGTGCCCAGCGGCCTGGAGGCCTTGGGAGAAAAGGGTGACGGTGGCCCGCTGTTCCCGATCACGACCGCGCGCGTGGGCGCCGGCGTGTGCATGGCGATGCGCCGCGACGTCCTCATGGAGGTCGGCCCCTTCGACCCGGCTCTCGGCGCCGGAACCTCCACGCGTGGCGGCGAAGATCTCGACATGTTCGCACGCATCCTGGCCACGGGGGACGTCATCGTCCACACGCCCGACGCGCTCGTGCACCACCGCCACCGCGTCGACGAGGCCGGCCTGGACAAGCAGATCCGCGGCAACGGTTCCGGCATGGCCGCCCTGCTCACGAAGGCGATCATCGACAAGCCCTCCGTCCTCGGCACCCTCATCGGCCGAATCCCCGGCATCCTGAACCGTATCAAGCCCGGCGGCGCCCGCGTCGCGGGCACCGACGACGACGTGCCCGGCTCCCTCACCAAGTCCGAGATCAAGGGCTTCCTGGAGGGCCCCTTCCTGTACCTGTCCTCGCGCAGGCGCAACAAGCTGGTTGCGCCCAGCCGCGACGCGCGCACCGCCGATCCCGCCCAGGGTGCGCCCACCGGCGCGAGCGACGGAGACGATGCCCCGGCCTCGTCCGGTGAGCGCAGTGCCCCCGAAGGGAGCCCGGACGCGTGAGTCCGCGCCGAGGAATCTGGACGAAGCCCGCAGCCGCCCGTATCGGGCCGCTGCGGGAGGACGCGCAGGAACTGCCGGCGTGGCCCTTCGTCGTGGCCTATGCGGCGTACTTCCTGTGGTGGGTGCTCGGCTCCGGCGACCTCATGTGGCCGCTCTTCGCCATCATCATGGTCGTGTTCATGATCGGCCGCCACGGCCTGCGCTTCCCGCCCGGGACGATCATCTGGACGTTCTTCCTGGCGTGGGTGCTGGCCTCCATGACGATGCTCGACTCGGGAGGGCGCGTCATCGGCGCGTTCTACCGCTTCCTGCTTCAGCTGGCGCCCGGCATCTTCGCCGTCTACGCGTATAACGCGCGCAAGACGCTGAGCGTGCGCGCGATCGTGGGCACCATGTGGGGTTTCCTAGCCTCGACCACCATCGGCGGCTTCATCGCCATGGCGGCCCCGACGCTGCGATTCAAGACGCTCATGTACTACCTGGTGCCGCGCGCCCTGCACTCCAACGATTTTGTCAAGGAGTTCACCAAGCGCGCGACCACCCAGTGGAATCCGTCGTCGTGGATCCTCTCCGACCCGCGCCCGTCGGCGCCCTTCATCTACTCCAACACCTACGGCAACGTTTACTCGCTGATCTTCCCGCTGGCTCTCGTCTTCGCCTACGTGCTGTGGCGCGAGCGCTCCAAGTGGCGTTTCCTCGTGGCCGCCGTGTGCGCCCTGTCGGTGATTCCGGCCGCCGCGACCCTCAATCGTGGCATGTACATCGGCCTGATCGTCGTCGTCGTGTGGGTGGGTTTCCAGCGTCTGCGCGCGGGGGCCTGGCGCACGGTGCTCGGCATCGTCGCGGCCATCGCAGTGGGCATCGTCGCGTGGCTGGCGACCCCGGCCTCGCAGTCGCTCCTTGAGCGCGTCGCCGCATCCTCGTCGACGGAGGACCGCGCCTCGAACTACCTGGAGACACTCTACGAGCTCCAGCAGTCCCCGTTCCTCGGGTTCGGCGCGCCGCGTCCCTCGGCGTCGCCGTGGCTGCCCTCCCTGGGCACGCAGGGCCAGTTCTGGACGGTCATCTTCTCCTACGGCCTGGTCGGCCTGCTCCTGTTCCTCGCCTTCTTCGTGCGCATGTTTCCGCGCATCTGGCGCGCCAAGGACGTGTACGGCTCGATTCTGGGTGGCATCATCCTGGCGACCCTCGTGGAGCAGTTCTACTACGGCATGAACACGGGCCTCATGATCTCCGTTGTCGCCGTGAGCCTGCTGTCGCGCCACCTCGAGGAGGAGAGCGATCCTCTTCGTCGCGCCACCGCAGTGGAGCAGGCACCGACGGCGGGCAGCGTCGCCGGAACCGTGCGCGCCGCGCGTCCGGTCCGCCTCGGGGAATGGCAAAGCCCCGCCGCGAACGACGGGGCTTTCGCCACGCAGATGCTTGAGCGGCTCAACAGGTCGGGTCGTCGGGGAAGGAGAAACCGGCAAGCTTCCAGTTCTCTCCCTCCTTCACAAACTGAAAATAGGTGAGGGCGCGGGTCATGCGCGTCTCGTCCGTCAGCGCGGTCCCGGCGTCGTTGAGGAGGCGCACGGAGGAGGAATCCACGCACACCGAGACGGTGACGTTTCCGGCGCCGTCATCGGAGATGATCTGCGGATTCTCCAGCGTGGGCGTGCCTTCGGCGTGGGTGCCGTCCCTCGACCACTCCAGGGCCTGCGCGTCGAATTCTTCGAGCGCGGACTCAGTCAGGACGGAGGACAGGTCGGTGGCCTGTGCCTGCTCGGGGTCGGCGTACGCGTTCCACAGGGTGTTGACGACGTACTGGGCCTGCGCGCCGGCTTCCGTCTCGGTGCCCATTGAGCCCGACGCGTTGGCCGGACCCGCGGACTGCGGCGTGATGGTCTTGGCGACGGACTGCGGCCCGGCCGACTGGTCCTCCGGGGAGGACTGGATGCCCGAGGCCGCCGACGTCTCGGAGTCGGAGGAGCCCGTCAGGCGCAGGATTCCTGCGATGACCAGGGCGATGATCAGGAGAATCGCGGCCGCCAGGAGCATTTTCTTGCGGGCGGGCGAGAGCGAATCGAGTTTGAAGTCCATGTGTATCCCAT
>ERZ772779.1033-NODE-1033-length-11893-cov-8.051698_pt1 | contig 11893 bp, 10 predicted proteins | sample MGYA00511360_ERZ772779 | MGnify/ENA primary metagenome ERZ772779 (study PRJEB29015, sample SAMEA2738112) | human oral metagenome | biome: human oral; feature: human-associated habitat; material: saliva | place: China | collected 2231 ...
GCGTGCTTCGTGCTCGCCTGGGTCTTCGCGCCGAGGCATGGGGTCCTCGCGCGGAGACTGCGGGAGAGGCGGGGGTGAGGTGTTGCTGTTGGTTGCGCGGCGCAGGTGCGCGTGACTCATTGAGCGGGGTGCTGCCGAGGGGTGGCACCCTGCTTGTTGTTATCTGTGGTTGAGTGCGTGGTTGGTGCCTGGTTGCGCGTTTGCTGGCGTGTGTGCCTGCAGGTGCCAGACGCCGAATGTTTCACGTGAAACAATTCGAGGATGACAGTTGAATTGAGGCGATGTGTGGGCGGGTGCAGAGAGGGCTTGAACCTGGGCTTAGACGGTTGCTCGGGTGGTGTGTGGCATTGCTCGTGCTGCCCGTCGAGCGAGTGGTGAGACTGTTAGGCGTGGAGCGATTGTTTCACGTGAAACACATGTTTATGGTGCTGGCGTCTGTTCCCGTTGTAGCCTCGAGGTCGGGGCGTCGCTCGATTCTATGAATCATAGATGCCCCTCTATGAGGTTCTATGACGCAAAAATGGGCTTCTATGATCTATGAAGGGGCCTCTATGTCATAGAAACCCCCTTCTATGACATAGAAATGGGGTTCTATGAGATAGAAAGGTGCTTCTATGAACTGAAGTGAGTGGTGGGGATGAATCCATGGTTGACCCGGATTGTGCTGTGATCGCGTCGACTGTCCTTCACGGTGCGTTTCCCGAATGCTGCGCTGATTCCGGATGGGGACTTGACGTGGCTTGGCGGTCTCGGGCTGGAGGCGGCGACCGGTTTGAATAGGCGTCAGAAGGAGGCGCTGGTTGACATGCGTCATGGGCGTACCTGGAGCAACGGGGAATATAGGGAGCATTTTGGTGTGACCGCTGAGGAAGCGCGCTCGGAGCTGCGCGACCTCGTGTCACGAGGTCTGGTGACGTCCACGGGTCAGCGCCGCTGGGTGCGTTACGAGCTCGCTGTGAAGCCGTGACCATGGTGTGACGCTGGTCCGGTGGCCTTAGGATGCCGGGATAGCTGCGGTAATGATGCGGGGGAGTGATTCTCGGATTGATGCCCGTGTCGTCGGCGGTGACGATGTCGGTGTGGGGATTGTTTCACGTGAAACATTCTGGTGTTGGCGGGCTGTTCGCACTGGGGGACTGGGTTTGGTGATCTCAGCCTGTGTAGGTACCGGGGACGGTGTATCTCCTGACTGTAGGTCCCCAGACTGGCTATCGGTGGACTGTGGGGTGTTAGATTGAGCTGATTGCTGACGATCCTCGGCCTCGGCATTCGCCTTGGTGCTGAATGCCTGGAACCCAAGCAGGGACGCTGCTATGACTGGGGCGACGGTGATGACCGTGATGATTCAGGGATGCGCATTGCGTTGGTGAAACTGTGAGTCGCTCACGATTCTTTCCTCCCCTGATCGCCCTGTTAGTGGCCTTGTTTTTCTTCCCAAGTATCGGTGTTGTTAATGACCAGGTGGGACAGGGGGAACTTGCCTGTCGTCTCCGTCGTGGTGACGAGCCCATTGATGGTTTGTGTTTCCCCAGTGAAGGGGTTGGTGGCGGTTCCACTCCACGTGGTGGTCAGGGTGATGTCCCGGTCTTCGTGGGGGTAGGGGCCATCGAGCATGGAGCGCCAGCCTTGGGGTGGGGTGTAGTAGTGGCGGATGAGACGCGGGTCATTGTTCGGGTCAATGCCCTTCTCCCACGCCAGGCCCGGCGATGTGGTCACCGTGTTGGGGGTCCCATCACCCCAGGAATACTCATAGTTCGTCGCCGTCAACGTGATCGTAATATCGCGGCCCAACAGATTAATCACATGGCTCTGAACCGGGGAGGTAACCGAGACGATCGTGGGGACGATCCGGTTCGTGTACGACACGCCGTCGGGCCGCTTACGCAAACCCGCCCCATCAGCATGAATCACAGTGGCGGCTAGGTAGAGGATGTCACGCGTGGTGGGTACACGGCCCGGGTCCTGATCGGGTCCACCCTCAGGATCAGGAGGCAGCTCGCACCGAACGACAGTGGTGTCATCTGAAACCATCGGGCTGTTGGACGCCTTCCCAATGAACAGTTCCTTACAACGATCTTTGTAAGAACTAGAAGCATGATCAGCCTCTGTATCAGCCGTCTGTTTTGCCCTCTGAGCATCTAATGATGGCGGAGATGTATTAGGGTCAGGGCCGGGTGACTCGGTATGCTCCTTTCTCCATGCACTTGTATTGATGCCATCAGGAGTTGTAGAAGCGCAAAATCCAAAAGGATCGTTTACGCCATCCGTGCATGATATGCTTACATGACTCGCTCTTGCAGGTTGTATATTCATGCATAGTATGAGTGTAACTATTGAAGTGAGCTGAAGTAGTGATGCGCTAGTTTTTGACATCAAAATCGATGCCTCCATCGGTGAGAATCCAACGCCCATTCTTCCATGTCATGAATAGATTTAGGCTCGCTTTGTATTTAGAGGTGCTATTAGTTATCTTCTGTCTAGTGCACGCAATTCCATTCTCTGTTTCAATTTCAAATGCTACGCCGACAGTATTGGGTTCAACATGAAATTTCTCTACAGGGACAGGTTCGACTGCGATAATGTTCGTAATAGTGGAATTGTTTCCGTATACCCATCCTTTTGAATAGATTTTATTTATATTTTGAATGTAGGTTTCTCGAAAATTCTCTCCAGGTTGTGTTATGTCTTCAAAGGGTTGTGTGTCTCCAGTGTTCCACGCGTAGGTGAACGTGTCGAGGAGGTACTCTGCTGCGAGTTCTGCTCCTCTTTCTGTGTTTTGTTTGGCTTCTTCTGGTAGTTCTGGTTTGGTGTAGGTGGATGCTGCGTGTTCGGCGGGGCGTACGAGGACGCCGTCTGGGCCGATTTGGTAGCCGCCCGACATCGCCGCCTCGGTGGAGGCCGTGGCCGAGGCACTGGGTGTGGGGTTGATGGGCGGGGTGGGTGTGGCTGCTGTGGTGGGTTTGTCGCCCCAGGCCGGCCACCAGCCGTTGGTGACCCCGTTGGTGTAGATGGCGTACAAGCCTGCGATGATGAGCAGGGTGATGGAGGTGCGGATGCCCCAGTCCACGATGTCGGCGTCCATCCACGCTCGCACCCGAGCCTTCACTCCCGCAGGACGATTGCGTCGTGCCTGCGCCCGGTGGTTGGCCCACCTTTGGCGCAGCGTGTACTTGCGTGGCGTCGACTCGCGGCGGAATTGCTCCTCGTCTTCGTCGGTGACGGGGCGTTCGGATAGGGGTGGGACCATCATGCTCTCTCAACCTCCACGACGAGGTGTCCTCTGGCGTACCACCATCGTCGGAGGCGCGCCTTGTTATCACGCAAGAGTACGCGCAAGATAAAGACGGAACAATGAGAATGTAAGGTAACTATGATGCATATCGTCTCACGAGTCATCCCCAATCTGAACGGATGTGCGCTACTCCAGTCGGCCTCGTCCCTGACCGCGGCAAATAGTTGACACGTTAGAGGAAGAAGGGTCCTGTTACAGGTAATTCTGTGGGACGGTATGTGCACATGATGGTGTTAATGTTTGGGTGATGCAGGGAATGGGCATGCAAAATGGGCTGCTTCGTGGAGTCGGCGGACACCTCCGAGACTGTTTCACGTGAAACATCCCGTGGGCCCACGGTTGGTTGGGACTGGATCGCGGTCTCGTCTGAGTGGGTCGTAGGTGAGTGTCCGTATATGAATCATGTTCGCCGAACTGGCGGAAAGCTGAAGGGTGGACTTCGGCGTTGAATCTCAGAATCCGGAGAACTTAGAGGGCTTGTATTTCTTCTCCGCGCCGCGGCGGGTGAGTGGGTTCGTGGCATCAGGCCTCCGTCGGGGGTTGTCAGAATTGACGAGGCCGTGGCACGTTCTCGGGTCACGGACGGCGTGTGGGGCGCTGGGTGTGCCGCGAGGACAGGAGCCTCGCTCTCGTGTACACATGTGACTATGACGAAGCGCGATGATGAGAGCTTGGCGGCACAGAATGCTGAAATCCGGCGGTGGGCGGAGGCGAACGGCCTGACGGTCGGGGCGATATTCGGTGAGCAGCGGGACGCGGTGGAGCGAGTCGCTCCTCGAGCGCCGGTCGTCGAGGTCACGGTGCGCATCGACGAGGACGTGTACGAGGCGGCGATGCTGCGCGCAACATACGACGGCTACGACAGTCCGTCCGAGGTCGTCGAAGAGGCCCTCCGAGAGTGGGCGCGAGGGTACTAGGCCCGCCGAGATACATTCCGCCAGTTGTGACGGCGTCTCAGGGGGAGACGCTCGTTATGAGGATGCGGTGCGACACGTCGTGGGTTTTCCCGGCGGGGATATTAGCTGTGACTATGATTCGACAGCGAAGGATGGTTCGGAGTTCATCGCTCGGGGCCTGGTTTCAATGTTGAAGGTCAGCTGAGCGAGGGAGCACATGGACGCGATCGATGAGTTGATTAACGCTGCGCAGGCTTTCTACGCGGATGCGCGCAGGAATGAGAATGGGCGCTCGAGGTCGTGGGAGCATTGCTATCGCGTGTTTCGAGATGCGCGGACCGACCCCTACCCGGATCGTGACTATTTGAGCCTGCACCTGGCTTTCTACCTGGCGAGCTGGGGGATGTATCGGGGTTCGTCCTTCCTGCTGCAGAAGGACTACAAGGTGCTTGTGCCCATTGTCGAGGAGGTCCTGAAGCCCGAATACGACTGTCTGTTTGGGGTCGCTTGCGTGGGGCTGCGTGAGCCTGAGATTCAGGAGAGGCTCACGAAGCTCTACGACGACATCTCCCACTATTTCCGGTCGATCCGCGACGAGGTCGCTGGGCGTGAGGTTGCGTCTTCTGTATCCCCGGTCCTCGTCACGAAGATCCTCATGGGAACGCTCGGGTGCGTGCCCGCGTACGACAGGTTCTTTCAGGATGGCGTTGCAACATACAAGGTGACGACGCGGGAATACAGCCTGGAGTCCGTCCTCAGGCTCGTGGACTTTTACGAGGAGCACAACGACAGCTTGGAGGAAGAGCGGCGCGGAATGCAGTGCGAGGACCTCATCTATCCGCAGATGAAGCTCCTCGATATGGGGTTTTGGCAGGTTGGGTTCGAGAAGGGCTGAGATGCACGGAGAACCTGATGTGCTTCTCATTAGGGTCGGTGCATAGTCGGTGTGTTAGCGCCGATGAGTGGCTCCTCCGAGTTGAGCGTGGGTGACCGGTTGTTGGTCGGGGGCGGGTAGAGGTCAAGGTCCTGGATGATGAGTGGACTTCTGCCCCCGCCATCTTCAAGGATCTCGGGCGGTGTCTCACCCTACCTGCTGCTCTACGTTGCCGCGTCCAGCAAGACACGGCCGGTCGCCGCGGGCGCAGGGGTGATCCCCTCTACTTGGTCTGCATTCTTTTGCGCGCCTCACGACCCAGGCTTTCCCCACCAAACAAGAATGCTTCCGTGAGGCCTTCGTGGCAGATGAGGCGCATATCAGCGTCGTTGTCGCCTACCACTGTGCCCAGCAGGTGCGTGAGTCTTCCATGAAGACACACCCGCTCAAGGCCGAAGTCTGGCTGCTTGTCTCGTCGCGCGCCTACCAATGTGTCCCATCCTTGCGATTGCTCGACTGGGCCGGACCCTGTGCAATTGGAAGGACTCGCTCGATGCCTACTTCGACATAGGTGGCGCCAGCGATGTACCGCACCGAAGCCATCAACGGAATCATCGAACTGGGCAGATGCGATGCCAGAGGTTAACGCGACCCGACCAACTACAGACGCCGAATGCTTCTCATCACCGCAGGCCTAGACGCCTCCCCCACATCAAACTATGAAAATCAGTTTGACGCCCGTACGCAGATGTATATGGCTGACCTTACGCTCTGCTTGACAGTCAGATGCTGTCGATGAAGACCGTGATCGATAAGAAAGGAAAGATCATGTCCTGGATTGTTGAACTTGTGATTGGCATTGTGTCCGGCGTTGTCTCTGGGATCATTCTTGCGAAACTGGTCCCGGATGGCTCAATGGCCCCGGAACCTACAGCATCAGGAGGAGGTGCCGTGACCCAACAGGTGATGGCAGCGAATGGTGATGTCGCCATGGTTGCCGGCGATCGAAACTATACGCATATTGGTGACGACAACTCGACACACGTGACTGTCGCCGGTGAGAGCGGCTCAAGAAGGGCCGACAGTGATGGGGATATGTGGCTGATGATTGGGCTTGGCTTTGCTGCCTTCGTCGTCATTGCTATCTTCCTCATGAGGTACTACGAGATTCTGGTGGGTCTCCTCGTGATCACTTCCGTGTTCTTGATGACGATGTCATTGCTGACTGCAGGCCTATCCTTGCGGAGTAGGCGCGTGTCGAAGCCTCTTCGCTCCTCCATCGTCGCGAGCTTTCTGGCGGTGACTGCCACCTACGCGACCTACTGGTCGTGTTTCATCCTGTCTACAGGAAAGTCCAGCCTGTCGATCCCGGATCTCAGTCGAATGCTGTCTCAAGCAACCAGCGACGACAAGCTGGTACCGTTCGCCGAGGCTCTCGATCTACTCAGTGCTGAACGCGCCTTCCCCTATGTCTCAGTGGTCTTCATGGCGATGCTCGTGACGGCCGTGCTCTGCTTCTTTGCTCTTGGAATGATGATTCGGGAGTTCTGTGAGCGGCGAGTCGCCGCGCACCGTGCGGGCAGCGTAAGTGGCTGGCTTATCGACCATCTTCCCGTTCCGGGCTGGCGCTACATCCTGGGTGTTCTGCTGCTTGCATGCGTGCCAGCTCTGATCGTCGTGCTCTTCCGCAACGTTCAGCCGACCTGGCTCAGCTAGTGTCAGCAACGATCATGGTGTTGTCCCCGCGCGGCTGTCCGCGCGGGGACAACCGTGTGCGATGATAGTGGGGTTCTTGGCGGGATAACCGCCGCGTTGATTGAGGTAGACCGTGAGAGGTGGCATCGTGTCGGATCGCAGGCTGGCCTCGACTATCACGGTGGGCGGCGCGACGAACGCGGGAACGTTTGAGGCGGCCGAGCTGATGGCTGCCGGCATGAGCGCGCGCGAGGCGAGCGACGTGTTGTTCGAGCAGAACCTGGTGGTCGCGGGCTCAGAGTCGACGCGGCGCCGCTTGGCGAGCGCGACGACGAAGCATCTGTCGTTCCTCGAGGATGACGCTCTCCGATTTGTTGCCAGCCGCGAGTATGGCTGGGAGCTTGTCATGTGGCTGGCTCTCGTAACGGAGTCCTACGTGTTCGCTGCGTGCGCGCGCGAGGTTGCGTGGCCGCGCCTGGTCGTCGATGAGGCCCCACTGACCTCGTCGGACATCGACGACTTCGTGGAGCGCCAGCGCAGGGTGGATCCCGCGATGTCGACGCTGACGGTGAAGAGTGGGCAGAAAGTACGCTCGGTCTTTCTGCGCTGCATGCGCGACGTGGGATTCATCGACGAGGCTGGGGTTGGTTTGCCGGTGGTGGTTCCCGTGGGGGTTGCCCGCTTGGTGAATGCGGCTCCCCAGCCGTGGGGCTGGCCGATGCGGGAGTCGTTCCCGGTCGCGCAGTTCCAGTTTGATGTCCTCGGCTGACAGTTATTCGGGAAATTGTGACGCAGGAGCCATGATTGAGCTCGAATTGTGGGCGGCCTGCGGTACGGTATGAGAAGCCCGGTAAGGGGTGCTGCGCGAGAGGAAGGTACGGTCGGTGTCGAAGCGTGGAGCGTATCTGGATTCGCTCAGGGAGACCTTTGATTGCGCCTTCCGGGTGCTCACGTCGGAGCGCTTCAGAAAGATGGAGGGCCTGGGCAACGAGGTTCCTTTCTTCGTCCTGCGCTATAAGCCGGAGTGGGAGCCGACTGTCGACGAGGAACTCTCGCGGCTACGTCGCCGCCTGCGCGAGGAGCGCTACCGCCTGGCCGATGTTGACGTGTTTGCGCTCGCTGTGGACATGTGGAAGGCATCGCCGTTCTTCGATCAGATGCTGGCGATGGAAAAGACGTTACCTCCGGAGACTTTCCGGGATGCGCTGAGCAAGGTAATTGACGTCGAGGGTTTGCTCGCGCCCGCTATTAAGGAGGCCGTGGACGAGGCCGGGGGAGAGGACAGCGTTGATGCCGTCCTGCTCTCCGGGGTGCACCATCTGTTCCCGCTCGTGCGCACGCATTTGCTGTTGAACTGCCTCCAGCCCCTGCTCGGGCGCGTGCCGCTGGTCGTGACTTTCCCGGGGTCGTACCACCAGTCGCCGTCCACTCATTCAGCGCTCGTCCTCTTCGATCAAATATCCCAGGACAACTACTACCGCGCTTTTGATTTGGTGGACTTCTCACTTACTCTAGAACCGTCTGTGAACTGAAAGACAAAGGTGTGACGCATGGACATGAAGGGTCTGTACGCGAAGGATATTTTCCGGTCGATCGACGGTGTCATCAAGGCTGACGACGTCTCCAAAGTTGCTTCCGAGGTCGACGAATACGTCATGACCAGCGAGATCCGCAGCGGTCTGTCGCGCATCGTCGATGCGTGGAACCAGGTCGATGCTCCGTCGAACGGCGTGTGGATCGCGGGTTTCTTCGGTTCGGGTAAGTCGCACCTGCTAAAGATGCTGTCCTATCTGCTCGGTGAGCAGGCGGGCAACCAGCCGGTGACCCGCGAAGATGTCGAACGCGCCTTCGAGCAGAAGGTTGCAGGCGACGAGACGCTTATCGCGGACCTGAAGAGGAGCCTGCATACGCCCACGCGCGCTGTGCTCTTCAATATCGACGCCAAGGATGATAAGTCGACGCGTGAGCGCGGATCGGCAATGATCGAGGTCTTCTACAAGGTCTACTTTGAGGCGCGCGGCCTGTACTCGAAGGATCTGGGAGTCGGAGCGCTCGAACGTGACCTGGAGGATCGGGGAGAGCTGGCGCGTTTCCGCGAGGCCTACCAGGAGGAAGCTGGGCACACCTGGGAGGTCGGTCGCGTCAACACCGTATTCTCGGAGGCGCTCGTCTCGAAGGCACTGGCCCGCCTGGGACACCAGGTGGATCAGCCCTTCCGCAGCTATCGGGAGCAGCTCAACCTGTCGGCCGAGGCCTTCGCGCAGGACGTGGCCTCGTGGCTGGATCGTCAGGGTCCTCACCAGCGCATCGCCTTCTTCGTCGATGAGGTCGGCCAGTTCATCGGCGACGACTCGCAGCTGATGCTGAACCTTCAGACCATCACCGAGCAGCTGGCGACGCATTGCCCCGGTCGCGCCTGGGTCTTTGTGACCTCGCAGGAGGAACTGAGTGGTATTACGGCGCAGATGAACGAGCGCCGCAGCACTGACTTCTCGAAGATTCAGGGGCGCTTCGCGATCAAGGTGAGCCTGTCGACGGAGGAGGTCACAGACGTGATCGCTCGCCGACTGCTGACGAAGAGCGAGCAAGGGACGGAAGAGCTGGACACGCTGTGGCAGCGCCTCGGTGCGGGTTTCCCGTCGATGTTCCGTTTCCCGGAGGGGACGAAGAAGTACGACAACTACCTCACCAGGGATAGCTTCGTCGCCAAGTACCCGTTTGTGGACTACCAGTTCGAGATGTTCACGCAGGCGATGCGAGGCCTGTCCGACAACGACCTGTTCACGGGCCGTCACTCGTCGGTGGGCGCGCGTTCGCTGCTGGGTGTGTGTCAGCAGATCGCGCAGGAGCTGACGGATGACGAGCTGGGCACGGTTGCGTCTTTTGATCGCTTCTACGACGGCATCGCGGCGATGCTGAAGTCGGACGTGAAGGACAATATCGGGCGCGCCGCCCAGGACTCACACACGCGCGACCCCTTCACGATGAGCGTGCTGAAGGTTCTCCTGCTCGTTCGCTACGTGGACTCCTTCCACGCATATCCGCGCAATATTGCGGTCCTGCTGCGGCGTTCCTTGGATCAGGACGCGACGGATCTGGAGGAGCGCGTTGGGCGTGCGCTTCACACCCTGGCGGATCAGGTGTACGTGCAGCGTCAGGCGGACGGAACCTACGCGTACATGACGAACGAAGAAAAAGAAGTTCGCCGCGAGATCAGCCAAATCATCGTGGAGCCGCGGGATGTTACGGATCTGCTGCGCGCGGACATCCGTAGGCACGCCGGCACCTCGGTGGCGAGCTTCGTCTATCCCGGAACGAACCGTCGCATGGGCGTGTCCCTGTTCGTCGATGGGCGTCGAGAACAGGCCGAGCCGCTGGTGATCTCGGTGTTTACGCCGCAGTCCTCTCTAGACGAGGAGGGTATCCGCCACGAGAGTGTTGTTCGTCGTGACACCCTTTCGTTGGGGCTCGATGTCAGCTCCGAGATCCTCGAAGACGTGCGTGTCTTCTGCCAGACGGAGGAGTATGTGAAGCGCCAGGCGGGCGCGGCCTCAGGTTTACGTAAGCGCATCATCCTGACGCACAAGGAAGACAACGAGCAGCGCCGTCGAGTGATTGGTGAGGCAGTGAAAGACGCGCTCATGCGCGCGTCACTGTTCGTCGATGGGCAGGAAGTGAAGACGGGGACGGCTGATGAGCCAAAGGACGTGATTGAACTAGGTTTGACTCGCCTGGCCCAGCAGGTCTACCCCCGTATCGAGGATGCAAAGCCGTTGGCGACCGTCAAGGACGGGCAGATCGCATCCTTCCTGCGCGATCAGGAGGACGCGACGCTGGACGTCGACCCGGGCGTGGATATCGCGCAGCGTCTGGCGAGTGAGTGCGCCCAGTGGGTGGAGCAGGCACGCGTGCTCAACGGCCAAAACGTGTTCGTGAAAAACGCGATCGAGTATTACGGTCAGGCCCCCTTTGGCTGGGATAAGAACGCGGTCCTGGCCATTGTGGCGACGGCCCTTCGCCTGGAGCTGCTTGAGGCTCTCGAGAACGACAGGCCTCTCGCTCGTACGGAGCTGGAGGGGGCTTTGCGCGATGTGAACCGCCAGGGGCGGGTGCTGCTGCAGAAAAAGAAGCACCTGGATCGCGCCGCGCTCGCGGATTTCCAGCGTTTTGTCGGCCAGTTTGTCCCTGGTGAGTCCCCGCAGGATGGCCCTTCGCGCGTTCGCGCGGTTGAGGTCAAGGCGGCCGAGTGGGCGAGCCTGCTTAAGGGATATAAGTCCGACAGGTACAACTTCGACGACGAGGTCGCCGAGGCCCTCGACCTGCTGACGCCGCTCACGACAACGCAGCACACCGAAGAGGAGATGCTTGCCCCGCAGATCCGCGGCGGATTTGACGATCTGATCGAGATCGTCGACGACTTCCTCATGCCCTACCGGGAGTTCGTGGAGGGGCACGAGCAGGAGCTTCGTGACGCGTTGGCGGAGGCGGACAGCCTGTCGTTCTTCGAGCTCACGGAGGATGGCGAGCAGGCGATCGATGAGCTTCGAAAGCTCGCGGGGGACCGCAGGCTGTACGTGCGCACGCAGGAGATTGCTCCGTTGGTTCGGCGTATCGACGCGGCGCGTCTAGCGCTGGTGCAGGCGCAGCGCGACAAGGTGCTGCGACGCATCGACGAGGCCGTGGCGGGCATTCGCGGCTCCTCCGAGTTCAAGGCCGCGTCGGAGAGCGCTCGGCGGAGGGTTGATACAGAGATGGCACGACTCTGCGCCGAGGTGAATCGGGTGTCGAGGCCCGGTCACGCGGAGGAAATTGGCCGTCAGCTCGATCAGTGTGTGGACCGCCTCTACGCTGAATTGATCGAGTCGGCGATGCCTGCGGAGCGAGCGGACGCGGATGAGGTGACGGAGCCGGCCCCGAGGCCGACGATCGTGCGCCTTGCGGATCTGCTGCCGAAGACGAACGGCCTCCTGTCGACACCGGACCAGGTCAATGAATACGTCGAACGCATCCGCGAGCAGATGCTCGGGGCTGTGAACGACGGCAAGCAGCTGCGCCCCTGAAGGAGTAGGTAATGAACACCGCAGCGTTGGAGTCCCTGGCGTCCGCCTCGCGCGAGCGCCTCATCGAGATGTCCGT
>ERZ772779.1036-NODE-1036-length-11822-cov-9.102320_pt1 | contig 11822 bp, 8 predicted proteins | sample MGYA00511360_ERZ772779 | MGnify/ENA primary metagenome ERZ772779 (study PRJEB29015, sample SAMEA2738112) | human oral metagenome | biome: human oral; feature: human-associated habitat; material: saliva | place: China | collected 2231 ...
AATAACTGTACATTGTACATCGTCAAAATTGTACATTCTTATATTGACATTTACAGTTAACAACCTTCTAATTAATCTAAAGAATATTAAATGCAAAATGAGAGAAACAGAATTATAAGAAAGGAAATAAAAGAAGTTATATAAGAGATATTATGATTTACTAAAAATTAGTTAGTTAATTGATATAAGAAGAAAGGCTACATATGAATTCATGTAGCCTTTTATGTTTACTTTTGTGAAAAATAGATGAAAAAAATTTATGAAGAATTAATGAAGATTTATAAAAGAGATTATATTATATTGGTAATATATAGATAAAATAAATAGTTTGATAGTTATTATAATCGCGAGTAAGGAGATGTATTAGTTTTTGGCTTAAGATAATAACTGCCGAATATAATTATTTACTTAGAAAATTTATAATATTTTCTATAAGTCATATTTTCTAAAAATCTAATGATCTTATTTTATTAATAGTGGAGAAATTATAATGATAGATAAAAGTAAAAATGAAGAACGTCTTTTAGTATTAAAAGAAATTGCTGAGAAATATAATCTAATAGATATTATTGATAAATTAAATTGTTTTGAAATATTAAATAGAGATTATTGTGCTCATATATTAGTAGTAGGTAGTTTTAGTGCAGGCAAATCAGCTTTATTAAATAAGTATATAGGGAAATCTGTTTTAGAAGAAAGTCAAGCTCCAGAAACTGCTTTTGCAACTGAATTAAAATTTTCTGAAAATGAGCGATTGGTTGCTGAATATATTGATGGAACGAAAATTGAAAACCTGGATTTTAATGTATTAAAATCTGATGCAGATAAAATTTCAAATTTAATATGTTATGTGAATAGTGAAAACATAAAACTTCATCCAGATTATATTATGGTTGATACTCCAGGATTTGATTCAGGAGTAGAACGTCATAATAAAGCTCTTATTAAGTATATTCCGCAAGGAACTGCTTATATATTAGTGATTGATAGTGATAAAGGTACACTTTCAGAAAGTACATTAAATTTTTTAAAGGAGGTAAATTGTTATAGTAATGATATTGGAATCATTATAAATAAGTGTGATAAAAAAATACCTACAGAAGTAGAAAAAGTCAAGAATCATATTAAAAATATGTTATTAGCACATACAGGTTTTGATTATCCTATTATAACAACATCAATTCATGATTTAGATATATTGGAGAAATTGAATGAATTAGTTGAAAGCTTTGATGTAAATTATTTATATGATAAGAATGTTACATCTGAACTTGTTTATATTAAAGAATTAATTGAAGACTCATTAGTGATAATTCAAGATAATGAATCTTGTGATTTAAGTGAGTTAGATAATGAAATTAATTTGCGTGAAAAAGCTAAAACTGAATTAATAAATAGCATAGATAGTAAGAAAGCAAAAATCAAATCTGAAATCCGGGGAAATATGAAAAATAAGATTATTTCCTTAGTCAGAAATGGATTAACTAATCAAGCAGATTATCTAGCTACAGGTGCATTAATTAGTGCTGAATCACTTCAACAACGCGTTATTGAAATAGTTAGACCTATTTTAATTACAGAAGTTGAGGAATACTCAGAAGTTGCTATAGATGCATTTGTAAATAAATTAGAAGTTTCATTATTGAAAAGTTTTGATGAAGAGTTAGATTTGGAGCAAATAATTAAATCTGTATATGAAAAAATTAAGGGAATTATCGATAGTGGGAAGTTTAATATTTCCAATCGATCTATATTTGAGTTGGATAGTAATAAGAAGTTTAATAGTATGAGTGCTAAATTATATAAAACTATTAGTACAGCAATAGCTATAAGTACCAATGTATTGGCACCGATTATAGAATTATTAATAGTATTCTTACCTGATTTAGTTAATTTATTTAAAAGTATAGTTTCTGATTCAAGAGAAGAAAAAGCAAAGAAAATAATTTTAAATGAGATTATTCCACAAATTATAGCAAAGCTTCATAATGAATTAGATGTACCTTTACAAGATGTAGAAGAAGCTGCAATTAATGGTGTTGTTTTGACAATACAAGAACTTATAGATACAGAAAATAACGCTTTAGCAATTTTGAAGTCAAAGAAACAAGAAAAAATTGATTCTTATGACAATAAAGTACTTAATATACAAAAAGATATAGAGTTAATAAAGGGGATTTAATATGAATATAAAATATGATGATATTGTACAACCTATACTTGATGAATTAAGAGGTTTTCAAACCTGTTATTCTAAAGAATTATATATGTCTTTTAAGGATCGATTTGAAGGACTTAAACCTAAAATAGAAGCTTCTTTACAAGAAGGTCGTGCTTTAAAAATAGGAATTGTGGGTGAAGTGAAAGCTGGTAAATCATCTTTTTTAAATGCTTTATTATTTAAAGGCCAAGATTTGTTACCACATGCAAGTACACCAATGACGGCAGCATTGACAAAAATATCTTACGGAGAAAAACAAAGTGCTAAAATTGTTTTTTACAGTGAAAAGGACTGGGAAAATATTGCTATATTAGCATCTGAATATGATAAACAAATTGATGATAATTATAATAAATATAAAAAAGAACAGGAAAAAAATATTACAAAAATTCGCAATAAATTCAAGGCTAATAATAAATCAAAAGAGGAGTTAATAAGTGTATTAAGCGAAAGTATTTCTGATGATATTAAAAGTTGTAAAGAATTAGTTGATATGTATCAAAAATCGAATATTAACTTACACACACTATTAGGATCAAGTAAGGAAATTAACATTGATAATATTAATACTGATTTAGCTGAGTATATTGGAGCGAATGGAGCATATACCCCTATTGTTAAGCATGTAGAACTAAAAATGAATGAACCGATTCTCAAAGATTTCGAGATTGTTGATACTCCTGGTTTAAATGATCCTATACTTAGTCGTTCGCAAACTACTAAAAGATTTCTAAGTGAATGTGATGTAGTATTTTTATTAAGTTATACTGGACAGTTTTTAACAAAAGAAGATATTGCATTTATGTCTAATACTTTACCTAAAGAAGGTGTTAGAGAAATAATAATAGTTGGTAGTAAGTTTGATTCTGGTTTATTGGATTATAATAAAAGTAAAAATTTAAAAGAGGCAATTAATAAAACAGTATATATATATAATGAACAAGCACGTGAAAATATTAATAACTTACTGTTAGCATCTCCAAATAAGGATAGAATTCAACATATTAAAGAATATCTACCGCCTATTTATATTTCATCATATTTATATGGTGCTGCATTGAGAAAAAAGAATAATCTAAAGTATACAATTGAGCAAGAACATATTATAGGGCGTTTGAGAAAACAGTTTAATGACTTTGTTGATGAACCTAATATATTATCTGATATATCGAGGATTCCAGAAATTCAATCAAAAAAATTGATGCCATTAAAAGAAGCACGAGAAAAACTAATTGACGATAAGAATAAACAGATACTTTTGGATGAAAAAAATATTCTTTTGGAACTATTGGGAAAAATTAATGATCAAATTATGGCCAATAAAATTAATTTAGAAAATAGTGATAAAAGTCAATTAGAAGAAAAAATGAAAATAGTGGAAAAAGGTCTTAATTCTGTTAGACGAGAGGTTAAGAGCGTAATAGAGGAAGTCGCTATAGATATAGCAACTTCTATATCTAAATTAAAAAATGAAATGGTTGCTGTTGTAAATAATCATAAGGATATTACTATATCAAGTCATATCGATGAGAAAAGAAAAGGGTATGACGAAGGATTCTGGATTTTTAAAAAAAGAAAGTATTATATTGAAACTACAAATAATTATGAAGCTGATGTGTCTGATGTAATGTCTAATATTCAGAGTTATATTTTTGAAGCTCGAAAGCTTGCTAATGGAATTCTTGAGAAGGCTGTAGATTGTCATAAATTAGAGAAGCAATTAAAAGAGGTTATTTTAAAAGGCTTTGATATGGGGGATGAATTTTTCGATGAGAGAGAAATATTGGTTCCTTTAAGTTTATTAGTAAAGAGTATAAAAGCAACTTATATAGAGATAGACCATAATAGTTATATGGAGAAGGTTGCTGATAAATTCCCGTCTGGTGCTAAAAATGAACAAATTCATCAGTTGAAGATTATGCAAACAAGTATATTAGGAGAGGTATGTAAAGATTTACAATTTGAAATTGATAAATCAATTAGCTCGACACAATTAGAATTAAAAGTTCAAGAAAATACGTTAGTAGATTCTTTAATTAATAAATTACAGGAAAATTATGATAATTTGAAAAAACAACTTGAAAATAAAGAAAATTCTTTAGCACAATATGACCAATTGTCTAAAAACATAAAAGAATATAATTATCAAATTAAAGAAATGGTGTTGTAAGATGGATTTATTTGAACAATTTGATGACTCTCAGAGTCTATTTGTTGATAATTATGAGCCTGAAACTGAAAATATATATTTAGCCAATGAAGAGACTGCTTTACAATTTATATCTAGAATCATTCCAATTAAAAATAAAGTAAGTCGAGACTATTATCTAGGTAATAAATTAAAAGGTATGATAGAAAAGCAATTTTTAAATGTTATTTCTAATATAGAATTTCCTAATAAAGCTAGCCTTCAACAAAAACTTGAAATATTAAGCGATAAACTAGTAGAGGAAAAACGTTATTCAATATTAAATAAGCGTGTTGTAATTGGATTAGGTGGTAAGTTTAGTTCTGGAAAGTCAAAATTTATCAATTCCATATTACATGCTGGTGAAGAGTTATTACCAGAAGATCAAAATCCTACTACTTCAATTCCAACATATATTGTTCAAGGTAAGTTGGAGGAGATTAATGCATATACAAATAATGGTGAAAAGATTGTATTAGATAAAGAGGCTTTACAAGCTTTAACACATCATTTTTATAGAAAGTATAATATTGGATTTTCCAGTTTTATTCATAGTTTAGTTGTTACTGAACCAGATATGCCTTATTCTAATATTGCTTTTTTAGATACTCCTGGTTATAACAAGGCGGATAATATTGAAGATATAAATTTGAAAAAAGGAGAAAGTGATGAATGTAAAGCATATGAGCAGTTAAGAAAAGTTGACTTTTTAATCTGGCTTATGGACATAGAGAATGGGGTTATTCAACAAAATGATATTGAATTTATTAAAAGCTTGAACTTAAATACACCTATATTAATTGTAATTAATAAGATAGACAAAAAAACAGATGCTGATGTTGAGAAAATAGTGTCACTGGTAAAATCAACTGTATTAGCATCTGGAATCTCATTATATGATGTTGCGGCATATTCTTCTTTAGATAATAAAGAATGGTCAAATAAAGATTGTATAAATCAATTTATTTTAAGTGCAATAAATAATGGTATAAAACGAGAAGATGTTCTTATACAGATTCAAAAAATTAAAAAGACAATTTCTGAAGAATTAAATGATAATGAACAGTTTTGGGTTGATAATAGAAATTCTTTAAGTCATATAATAGCAAATTCAGAGTCTATTCTAGAAATACAGTCAGTCGTAAATTTATATGGAGATTCTCTTGAAGAACTTAGAAAAAATAGAATTGGTATTCGTAAGTTTAATTCTTATATGAAGCGTTTAGAGAACGATTTAAATAAGTTCTATAAGGAGAGTGCATATGAGTAATAGTAGTGAATCAATATTTTCTGTATTAAAAAAGTTAATGGATGAAAGTGTTGAGGATATATCAACGAATGAAATAGATTATCAGACATTTGCAAACATAACTTTAGCAGAGTTATCAAAGATTCTTGATGATGGATCTTATATCGATAATGCTAACATTATTAGAAGATGTTCTAATACTTTTGAAAAAAACAAATTATTGATTAAGGTTCCAGAGTTGGTTGGAAAAACTCTATTTGCTATATTTGGTACAAATAATAATTCAAAAGAGATTTTAGAACCAATTATAGAAGGTTTAGAACACTTTACTTTTAATAATAATATTCCACATTTAATTTTGCCTCTTGAAAATAATTCATTAAAATCAGAAGGTATTTATGCACTAAATTATTGTGATAAATTAGTACCTATTTCTAGTGATGATTATAAGATTATAGGAAATGAATTTTATAGAAAAAATATAGAAGCTAGAAAGTTAATTAAATTATTTATTTCATTCCATAAATGTAAACATTGTAACGAAGCGTATATTATTATGCCTCCATTTTTAGATGAAACAAATAATATCTTGGAGTCAATTAAATCGAATGTTAATTTCCAGGTAGTTCTTTATAATGACAAACTAAATTGGAAACGATTACATCGACATTTGATTAAAGATCAAATATATTTTGTTGGTAGTAAAGAGGAATATAATAAAAGTGTAAATTATTATTCTAATGGAAATTCAAACGTTAATATATCGGAACCTGCAGATTTTTATAATCAATGTGAATTATTTAATAAAGTTACATTAAATGTATTATTTGCAGTGAAGTTAGAGGAAATTTTATTAGATGTTCGATTATACTATATCTCAAAGTTATCGGAGATTAGTGTAAAGTTAGAGCATTTTAATAATGATTTAGTAAATGTTTCTGATAATGATTTATTAATGCAATTAAAAGTTCATAGAAATCAATTTCGAAATTATTATCACAATTTAAATACAATTGCATCTAATTTTAATGATAATTATTCTATAATTACTAATAAAATCTTAGAATATGATTCGAAGATTATTAATAATGATAAATTAGAATCATCGCAACATAATTTGAATATAGAATTATATTCACAAGTACTTTTAAGACTCTTTTTTAAACACATAACAGGTAATTTATATAGTGAAGCTTATAACGATATAGTTAGACTAAATAAAATTAATTATCCTTATAAAGATTGTTGTAGTGCTTTACTAAAAGTTTCTCAAGGACAACAATTAAGTAAAGAAGAAATTAATTTAATTAGACAATATCCTGATGATGCATATTATATTGCTAAGATAAAATTAGCCATGAATAAAGAATTAGGCCTGATAAATGAAGAAGTTATGGATTTAATGAAATATATAAATGATATTGAAACGGGCGAAGAGTTCTTTTATAGTGCTAAATGGTTAATGAGTCAAAATGAATATGATAAAGCTAAAGAAATGATTTTAAAATCCTTGGAATTTGGATATAAGGATAGTCATTTGTTACTAGAACAATATACTAAAGAGTGTGGATTAAATATAGATCTTGAATTACTTGCAAGTTTCTTGATTCCAGAGGCAAGCTTTAAATTAGCGCTTATAGAAAAACAAAATAAAAAATACAAGAAAGCTAATGTCTATTTTAAAGTTGCTGCATCTCAATTGCATATTGGAGCTATTGAGTACTTGGCAAATGAATTATACGAAAAATATATTAGAATTCCATATAGTAAGATTGATGAAGAAAAGAATCAAATCGGAATTAATAACTTAATTGAGTTATATAACTACTTATATAAAAAATATAATAAACAACTATACGAATTGCGTATAGGTCTTATGTATAATAAAATTCAAGATTATGGTAGAGCTTATCAATATTTATCCTCTATTAATGATGAGGCGGCTATATATGCCTGTGCAAGAATGCTTGAATATGGCAATGGTGTGGCTAAAGACTTAAATCAGGCAAAAAGACTCTATGATAAAATTATAGGGTATAAAGACGCTGGGAAACGATATAATAAAGTTGATGATATACTATATAAACAAGAGCAGAGACGTAATAGATCGTCAGCCTATAGTGAGTCTAAAAGTTATAGACCAGAGATAGTTAAAACAACAAAGCCTAAGAAAAGTAGTGGTTGTTATGTTATTACCGCGACTTGCAAAGCTTTAAAATTAGAGGATAAACGTATCAATATTAAAAATCTTATAAAATTTAGAAATATATTCATTCATTCAGAAGGAAATGAGGCTGTATCTGAATATTATAGATTGGGTCCGACAATTGTTAATCATATAAATACAGAAGAGTATCCAAATGAGATTTACGAAAAATTGTGGAATGTCTATATAGACCCAAGTTTAACAATGATCGAATATAAAAAGAATGATGAGGCTCGAGATATTTATATAAGTATGTGTAAAATGCTATGTCAAAAATATAATATTTCAGTTCAAGAAAATATAAAAGAAAAATATTTGTTGTAAGATACAACTTATAGTTTAAATTCTAATAATGTTTTTATAGGAGTGTATTATGTCTGCGTTTTCTGATTTATTATATTGTAGTAAACCTTCTCTAGCTGACATTAGATTTGAGGCTGTAAAAGTTAATTACGATATAAGTATTATTGACGCAATTAAATTATCTGCTGAAAATTTGGGACTTAAGGTTGCAGTTGAATCTATTAATAATAGTACAAATAGCGCAAATGAAATCATTATAGATTTTTCTTCTATAACCGGTCGTAATGAAAATATTATGTATATACAATTAAATCAATATTCTTTTCGTATAAGCTATTTTTTTAACTTAAACGATGGTTCCATTACAAATATGAAAAATAGAATTTTGGAGGTTGTTAATGAATGTAACAAAGACTCTATAGTTAAATTTTGTCTTCATGAAAGAGTAGAGTATCCTTCATATATTGAAGTTGTATATTCATCTGATAGAATTGATTGTATTGATAAAAACTTTAAATCTTCACAGCTATTAAATAAAAGGATTCTTGCAGATCTGGATGAGGACTATAATTTAGCTGACGCAATTGAAATATTACTTAATCGTTTAGATGTATATATTGATGATGGATTAGATATGAATTTATCTGGTAAATGGAATACCACTGAAGGTTTTGAATATTATCTAATACTCGACAATATAAATTTGTTTATTTCAGATCTTAGTTCAAAATATGATCGATTATTAAAACTATTATAGAATATTCACTAAATTAGTAAGAGTAGTATGGCAAAATTTTACCCAACATTAATAAACAGTTTCCATGGTAGTGAAGGAGAGCGTCTCGTATACGAGGCGCTCTCTAAATTAAATAACGAATATGTAATTTTTCATTCTTATAGATGGTTAGGCGAATTGAACCAACGTAGAAGTGAAGGCGAAGCAGATTTTGTTATTTTACATCCTAAAAAAGGTATTTTATCCATAGAGGTAAAAGCTGGTGGGATTGCCTATCGTGATGGAAACTGGATTCAAACGAATCGAAATACAAAAGAAGAAAAAATTATAGATCCTTTAGGCCAAGCTGCAGAGAGTCAATTCAGGATTCAGAATTACTTACGTAAACATTATAATGGACAAATGCCTGTTATTGGTCGAGCCGTATGGTTCCCATCTATAGCTATTCATAATAAAGTTTCATTACCACTAGAGGTAAATAGAGATATTGTGTTTGATGTAGATTGCTTAATTAATCCACAGGAATTCATGGATAAAGCTTTTAGCTATTGGAAATCTAATTTAGGATTTAGAGATTCTGAGTTATCAGTTAATGATTTTCAAAATATGATCAAGACGTTAATGCCCACATTTAATATTGTTGAATCTGTTGCAAGTACAGCTCTTGAATCAACGAAAAGTTATATTCAAATGACAAAACAACAAGCATCTATATTGCATTTTTTACGTGAACAGCCAACAGCTGTTATTCATGGTCCAGCAGGTACCGGTAAAACTATGCTGGCCATAGAAAAGGCTAAAATGTTAGCTGCAGAAGGTAAAAAAGTCTTATATTTATGCTTTAATGAGTTCTTATTATCATATGTGAAGGAGCATTATACATGTGATAATATAGTTTTTCATAATGTTAGGTCACTTGCAGAGAATTTGATGCCTAATAGTAATTACTCTATTGCAGAAATTATTCCTCAATTTATTGATTACTTTCAAAATGAATACGATGATTTAGAATGGTCTTATGAAAATGTAGTCATTGATGAAGGCCAAGATATTGATGAACGTATACTAGAACATATTTCTATGTTAGTAGATATGTTAGGCGGTCATTATTATGTATTCTATGATAAAAATCAGTACATTATGATGCATAAGTCTACCCATTGGTTAGATACCTATGGGGATTGTCGCCTTGTTTTGTATAAAAACTGTCGTAATACTGCTGAAATAGCTAAGACTGTGGGCACAACATTAAGTGATATAAAGAAAGATGCTTACATAAATGAGCTATCAGGGATAAAACCACTTGGATCGTTTTATAAGAATGAAAATGAATTACGTAATATTGTCACCAAATTCGTTACAAAAATGATTCAAGATAAGGTAAGACCAGAAGACATTGTTATTCTTACTACAAGTAGTGTTCCTAATAGCATGTTAAAAAATATTTCTGCTATAAACGGAGTATCTATTTCTACTGAACCAAAGAAAAATAATATATTGTTCACATCAGTTCGTAAATTTAAAGGCTTAGAGGCTAAAGCGGTTTTATTAATTGATATTTTAGTTAATCGACTCACTAATGAATTACATAAACGGTTAGTCTATGTAGGATCATCACGTGCAAATACATATTTACAATTAGCATTCTATGATAATGTACCTAATGAAGATTATAAGTCGATTCTAAATCATTTAGGTGTAAATGAAACCAATGGACCTAGTAAAGAAGCTTTATTAGATACGTTTGGTCTCGATTTGTTAAAATAATTTTTCGATGCGTTATTTTTTACGTATACACTTTTGTACAATATACATGTAATCAGTTAGTTATTCTAATCTTGTTTCGTAGTATAGAGGTATATTGTATGAAAACAGATGTTATCAAAGAAGCTCTTGAAAGTGTTAAAAAAGAGGATCCTAAATTATACGAGGATGTAGTAGAGTATATTTCTTCTAATAGAAATAAAACTGGTGTTCATCCTAAAGGGGTGTATCAAGAACACAGTTGGCCTAATATTATAGGACCTATGCCTGGACCATTTCCTCATCCAAGGAATCCATTTGAACAAAATCCATTTGGTCTATTTTTTCCTTTGGCAGGATTATATCTCTTCTATAAGCTTGTTAAACGGGTATGGCGATTATTACGAGGCAAGAATCAAAATATATCTTTAGATGATATTATTACGTATATGAATAATCACAAATGATGTGTTGTATGGGAGAGTAATAATGGCTTCAAAAAAGTTAAAATTAGGAGATATCGTATTTTGCCAACGAAGCAATTTTTTCTTTGGTGATGTGTATCAGCATTATGGTGTATATGCTGGTTATCATAAGATTATCCATTATATAAAAGGAGATTCTCCACTAGATGGACGAATTGCTGAGACTAGCATTGAAGAATTTTGTGACGGAGATACCTTATATATTGCCGAGGACGATAGTTTATTATCTATTTTCCAAGATGCAGATGTGACATCTACCTTTTATGGACCACGTAAAACGGTTCAACGTGCTAGATCTATGATTGGAAAAGGCGATTATAATTTATTTAATCATAACTGCGAGCACTTTGCTATTTGGTGTAAAACAGATCTTAATAAATCAACTCAACTCAGCATAGAAGGTATGGCAGCAAGAGTATTTAAACCTTCGTGGGGACCAATGAAATGGTTGGTTGATGAAATTTGGCGCGTTGAGGCAGAGTATTAGTAGAACCATATGGAACTAGCAATACAGTAAAAGTGTATTGCTAGTTCTAACTTTCAAAAAAAGCCAAATATTTTAAAATAATTGTTGACACACACGGATGCGTGTATTATAATAACATCATCAGGTGAAAGTAATCACCAACATGTAGAACAGAAAGACTTAGATTCTAACAGCAATCCTATCACATACATAACTTGATTAAGA